>Ga0233422_10001517_pt1 | contig 10224 bp, 8 predicted proteins | sample Watercolumn_Mata_2_FD_182724 | JGI IMG/M metagenome (GOLD analysis project Ga0233422, IMG submission 182724) | Freshwater microbial communities from Lake Matano, South Sulawesi, Indonesia - Watercolumn_Matano_2014_110_MG | ecosystem: Environmental > Aquatic > Freshwater > Lake | place...
CATCCTCAAACTTGTCAGGCCAGGAAGGCGGCCAGGCATCCTTCCACTTGCTCATGGCAATCCTGTCCTGATCGGGGTTGTCGAAACCGGGCAGGGGAAGGAAGGTCCACCACTCGCCGTCCGGCCCCTGGTCGCCGGTGGATTGGGCGATCCGGCAGCTGGTGTTGGTGCTGTGAATGTGATGCACATTGCCGAACTTATCGGGCACCTCCGAATGGACGAATACGTTGCCGTCCATCATGTAGATGTGGCCGGAATTGATGGGCCATTCTCCCGCAATATCCGGAGGAGAATTGATCTGCCCAAACGTTGCGTCGTTGTAGAATGTGGTACGGAACTGGTTGCCGGCGTGCAGGCCGCTTTTGTGGTACATGATGTCGCCATGCAATCCTTTCATCTGCGCATGAACGGACACTTGTCCCAAGGAAAACATAGCCACATAAAACAAGAAAAGGACTTTCTTCATGGAACGCTCCTCCGCGAAATTCCTTTCTGCCGTTTCGAACCCAAATCGAATATTATTTTATTTAAAAAATATTCTTTCGGAGAACGGATGCACCGCAGCTTGCCGCCGAATTCGTGAGTGTATAAATCGTTTTTTTCTTGATGATTGAAGATTCAATGCTGTTTGAACCAGTATTTGATTTTGTCCTGCATCCAATTAGCGTGAGCGCACACGCAATATAAAAAAACAAAAGGGGTATGTCAAGCAGAAAAATTTTATTTGAATTTGAAATCTTTGAATAAAAAAGTTATATTATCACGAAGCTTGAAATACCAGGAGGAAAATGATGAAAAATATTTCCAAGACAATTTTCATGTTGATTTTCGCTTTTGTATTTTCTTTTCCAGGCTGCCGGACTTCCAGGAACCAAGATCCTGTTCTCGCAAAAATTGGCAAACGCAGCATCACATTGAATGAATTCATGCACAGGGCAGAGTTGACGCCCCGGCCTCCAAATTTTATGGATAAGTCTATTGTTCTCAATAATTTATTAGCTGAGAAACTTTTCGTTGTTGAGCTCCCGAAAAACAGTCCCATCCTGAAAAATGATAGATTCAATTTGATGATAAAGGGGATTCAAGAGCAATCCATGCGTGAAAAATTATTTTATAAAGAAGCATATGACAAGGTCAAACTTGACACCGCGGAACTTAAAAAAATCTATCAGATGTCTACCCTCGAATACGATCTTTCCTTCTATACCGTATCGGATTCTGCAAAGGCCGGTCAGATCATTCAGAAGATGGGCCAGGATCCGGAAAGCCGCAGGCGCGTCTTCGACCGCATCGGAGATCCTTCCCGTGCGCCCAAGCAGACCGTCAAATGGAAGGATCCTGAAAACGACGTGATCCACGATGCCCTGTTTACCGAATTGCAGGAACCGGGTACGGTATTGGGCCCCTTGCGGCTTCAGGACAACGAATACATCATCATGAAGGTTGAGAATGCCTCCTTTCATCCGGTCATCGGCGGTGAGGAAGCCGCGCTCAGATGGAACGAGGTGAAAGAGAAGACAACCATGAAGAAGGCGACCGCGATGTGGAAGTCCTATCTGAAAGACATCATGGGGGACCGGAAAATTGAATTTGTCAAGGAGGCTCTGGACCCGCTCGCCAAAATCTATTTCCGCCGCCAGCGCCAGAACGGCGATTCCATGGATCCGCTCAGGGAACAGGAGGACGGCCTCTATCAATCGGATACTCCGGATGAGGAGCACCTGCTCTCAAAGTCCCTTTACAAAATTGACGATCAGGTTTATACGGTGAAGGATTTTCAGAAACTCGTTCTCTCGCATCCGCTTGTTTACCGTAAAACGAAATGCGCCGACGAGGCGGAATTCATCAGATATTTCAAACTCGCTGTTCTCGATCTGATGAGGGACCACTTCATCACTCAAAAATCCTATCAAAAGTCCATGGACAAGGATGAAGAGGTCAAGCGGAGGACGGTCATGTGGCGGGACGCGTTGCTCTCAAAATATGCCTGCAACGAATTCCTGAAGTCTCTTCCGAACCGCCCCGATTTCGACAAGGCCCGGATGAAGGGGGAGCACAATTATCTGAACGCGCATGTGGACAGCCTCCAGATGAAATATGCGAAAAACATTTATGTGGATTTTGAGGCTTTTCAGAAAATTGAACTGACCCGTGTGCCCGTGTTCGCGATGCAGCAGCAGGTCCCCTATCCCGTCGCTGTCACCACATTCCCGCAATTCACCACGGATAACCGGCTGGATTATGCGCGGAAACTGGACAGATGAAAGGCTGATGAAAGGGAGTCCATCTTTCCGGAATGCGAATCACAATCGTGGACATGGGGCACTGCGCCCCTATAGGCCGATCCCGGCTTCTTCACGCTCAGAACCCGGCCAGATAGATCCGGATTCCGTCCGGCCCCAGGATGCAGGCATCATAGGTTTTTCTTCCCCTCGCCGGGTTTCTGCGGATTTCCAGCATTCCCCTGTTCTCCAGATGCGCCATGCGGAGGCTCATATCCGGGGCGGCGAACAACAATCCGCTTCCCTCCATCTCGCCTGTCTGGTGCAGTCCGATATGGAAGATCCCGTCGCTCAATGTCGCATTCGGATAGGGCCCGCGATGTGTTTCAAGAAGCCCGTAGCCGAGCTGTTCCCAGTAGGCGATGGATTCCCGGATGTCTTCCACGGGACAAATGAAAGCGACAAAAATCCCGCAAACGGGATTGGGATAAAGAGCGGCGTCCGGGATACGGTCGATGGGCATCTGGTGCAGGGTCAGGCCGGATGGAAGTTCTGCGCAACCGGTTCCCTCCGGACGGATGTGGATACCCAGGCCGCCGGCTGCCTGAAAACGAATCTCCCCCCCTCCTTCCGGATGGATCGACAACGATTCCAGGAATCCGCCGACTTCCGTGATCCGGTCCGAAAAATAGATGAATGCCGCATCCGGCTCGCCTGAAAAGCGGCATTGCACCAGCAACGACCCGTCGAATAGAAATGTCCGATCCGGATCATGCGCATCCACGCAAGGCATGAACCCGATATTCCGGAAAAATGCGGATGCGAAGGAGAGTTCGCGGACACCCAAGGAAACGAAACCCTTTCCTCCGAGTTTACCCACCTTGAGGCCCGCCAATCCGAATGCCGGTTCTATAATTCCCGGATCCAGATATTCCGGTAGCTGACCGGATTGCCGTGGTCCTGAAGCCGGAGCGGTTCCCTGTCAGCGTGCTTTTCGTATTTGGCTGAGCCGCGGAATGACGTGGAACCCTGGATTTCAAAATGATTCTGAATCAGGATGCCGTTTTGAAAAACCGTGATCCGCGCAGGCGACAGCATGCTTCCATCTTCGGAAAATTTCGGGGCCATGAAAACAACATCAAATGTCTGCCATTCGCCCGGTTTTCGGCAGGCATTCACGAGCGGGATGGACTGTTTGTAAATGCTGCCGGCCTGGCCGTTTGAATAGGTTCTATTTTCATAGGAATCGAGAACCTGGAGTTCGTACCGGTTCATGAAAAAAATTCCGCTATTTCCACGTCCCTGGCTCTCTCCGGACGGCGGGGAGGGGGTCCGCCACTCAATATGCAGTTGACAATCTCCGAATGATTTTTTCGTGAGGATGTCTCCGGTTTTCTTCTCAACCGTCACGGCGCCTTCCCCTATTTTCCACCGGACAGGATCGCCGTTTGCATGCCGCCATTCGGACGCATCCCTTCCGTCAAAAAGGACAAGGGCATCGCTGCCGGGCGCCGTCCCTTCGCCGGGCGTGATGACGGGCGGGACAGGTTCCCAGACTTCGGTCAGGGCAGGATCGATTTCCTGGGCCTGTAAAAAGCCGGCAAGCGCCGCCAGAACGGCAGTCATCCTCGCTGCAAAGCTCATTTGTCCTTCTCCTTCTTCTGTATGATCCGTGTGATGATTTCGTCCATGGTGTCGGCGTTCTTCTCCATGCTTTCCACAAGCTTGAACTGAGCCTTTGCCCGCCTCAGGTTCTGATCGGGATGATGGACCTTGTAATACAAGTCTCCTTCCAGATAATCGGTGAGAAAACGGAGTCCGATCAGAAACGTCATCATCCTTGCGGAAAAAGCCAGTCTCTCGATTTCAAGCGGAGTGAGTATCGAAGCGGTTTCCTGAAGGTACCCGGTCGAAAACGCCTCAAACTGGCGGAGATCCACGGACACCAGGCTCAAATCCTCCTCGTCCTCCATGGCGGTGGTCGCCGCGGTTCGTACGGCGTCGCCGAAATCATAATGGACGATGCCCGGCATGACCGTATCCAGGTCCGATACGCACAACGCAAGGCCCTTTTCGTCGAACAGGACATTGTTGATTTTCGTATCGTTGTGCGTGATGCGCTCCGGGATCCGTCCGCTTGCCCTGAGAAAATGGAGGCGCATCATCTCATCCGTGCGTTTCTCGATCCATGAAATCTCCTTCCGGACCTGTTTCGCCCTTCCGGCAGGGTCCTTCTGCGCACTCATCAGGAAACGGCCGATGCGCGATCCCATATCGTGGAAGGCGGGGATGGTTTCGTGCAAGCGAGGTCCCGGCAGGTCTACGAGCCAGGCCAGGAACCGGCCATAAGCGCGGCCGGCCTGTTCAACCATGCGGGGATCCTCCACATGATCCCAAAAACGGCTTTCCGTGATGAAACGGTAAATGCGCCAGTAACCCGAGTCTTTGTCGTACAGATAGTGTTTCCCGTTGATCGTCTGGATCAGGCTCATGGCTTCCCGTTCCAGGTCATGTCCAGGCAAGCTGAGGATTTTTTCGGCCAGATGCTGGGTGACCCGCTTGATATTCGACATCAGGACGGGCACATCCTGGAATACCGTATCGTTGATTTTCTGCAGCAGGTACTGTCTTCCGGAATCCGTGAGGATGTGGTAGGTATCATGGATATGGCCTGTACCGAAAATCCGTATTTTGACGGGATTGCCCTGGATGGAAAACTGTTTTAAAATTTCCTCGATCCTCATGTATTTCCTCTCCGCCTGTTCGACGAGGAAAAATCAAGTCCTTCTTTGCTCTGCGCTCCGCCCGCCGGTATTGAAGCTCCCGGCGCAAGCGGCCGGGAATCTTCGATCTGTAAGGATAAAGACATTGGGTTTCGCTCGCTTACCCCGGGGCAAGCCCCGGGGAATGCGCTCCCTGCCAGATTCATGCCGCATGCCATAAACGTTTCGGATAGATGCCGTCGGCCACGAGCCCTCGTATGATTTTCTCGACAGCCGGCCTGTCCTCCTGATAGGTGATGCCGAACCATTTTGAATCCGTGGAAAGAACGGTCACTCTGGCTTTCCCGGCCTGAATCAGGGAATCAACGACTGTCGGAAGGAAAAACTCAGCCTTCAGATCGTCCGCGCTTCTTTCCAGAAACGATCGGAACGAGGCGTTCAGGTGGTCGAAAAAGGAGGGTCCGAATCCCCATAAATTCATGGAGACGAGCGTATCTCCCGAAAGGCCGACAATCCGGCTTCCCTCCTGGAAGGATATTCCGGCGTCTGATTTGAATATTTTCGTTCTCTCCGTGACATGGGACAGGAACCCATGGCCGTCGATTTCGCAGACACCGCGCGCGACGGATCCGAATTCAGATACCGTGTTCTTCAGCCGGTAACCCACGAGGCAGTATTCTTGAATCCCGGCCGACAACGAAAGAAAAACGCGCACTTTTTTCAATGCATCCCGGCCGTAAAAATCATCGGCATTGACTGCTGCAAACGGCTCCCGAATGACCGGGGCAGCGGTCAAAACCGCATGAGCGGTGCCCCAAGGCTTCTGCCGGCCCTGGGGGGCCGTAAAACCCGCCGGTAATGCATCCAGTTCCTGGAATACGAGAGTCATGGGGAACGGGCGCCATCGTTCAAGGATGGTCGCGCGGAAGGTTTCTTCCATGTCCCGCCTGATGATGAAAACAATTTTCCCGAATCCGCAGCGGATGGCATCGTAAATGGTGTAATCGATGATTTTCTCGCCTGAAGGCCCGAATCCATCCAGTTGTTTCAGCCCCCCGTACCGGGAACCGATTCCAGCCGCCATGACGAGGAGAGCAGGATTGATCATCCGCTTCACCCGCTTTCGATCAGTTTCAGTTTTTTCCATGCCAGAAACAGAAGAACCGAACTGAGAAGGGAAAACAGGGTGAAAACCAGGGCTGCGGTCACCCGGCCGTATATCCAGTTACCGGTCGCAAAAAGCGCCGAGTACACAGCGATACATCCCAGGATCATGCAAGTGATCCCTGCCGGGATGTCGGATTTCTCATATGCAAATGTTTTCAAGGAAGCATCCCTGGCTGATGCATCCCTGAGCAGTTTTTTCCAACCCGGCCCGCCGGGGTGCACCTTGCGGTAGAAGGACAGGAGAGTCCCTTCGTCCGTCGGTTTTGTCAGGAAGGTGGCCAGCAGCCAGAAAAGAGTCGTTATGGCGACGCCCAGGACCAGTTCTGCCGCCGGGGTGAGCGTAGGAAGTCCCGTGGCGCCATGCATAAAACGGAAATAAATGGCAACCAGGAAGGAGACGACCATGGCCGTGATCTCGCTGACCGCATTGATGCGCCACCAAAACCAGCGGAGGATGTAGATGAGGCCGGTGCCCGCGCCGACCTGCAGCAGGATCTGAAACGCCTGCAGCGCATTTTCGAGCAGGATGGCGAGGATGGATGCGAATACCATGAAGAAGACGGTGCAGATCCGGCCGACCAGAACCAGCTGTTTTTCGGAAGCCTGCGGCTTGAGGAACCTCCTGTAAAAATCATTGACCATGTAGGAGGAGCCCCAGTTCAGGTGCGTGGACGCAGTGGACATGTAGGCGGCGAAGAGGGAAGCCACGACCAGTCCGATGAATCCGGCGGGCAGGCGCGACATCATGGCCGGATAGGCGAAATCATGCCTCACGATGGAAGGATCCACATGGGGGAACGCCGCCCGCAGGGACGCCAGGTCCGGAAAAACCACCAGCGAGGACAGCGCTACCAGGATCCACGGCCAGGGTCTGAGCGCGTAATGGGCAATGTTGAAGAACAGAGTGGCTCCCACAGCGCCTTTTTCCGTCTTGGCCGCCAGCATCCGCTGGGCGATGTATCCGCCTCCCCCCGGTTCCGCTCCCGGGTACCAGACGCTCCACCACTGAATCACCAGCGGGAGGACGAGAAGGGTCAGCACGCCCTCGGAGTTCGAGAGGTCGGGGAGCAGGTTCAGTTTCGGAATGACGGCCGGATGAGACAGCAACCCTTTCAGTCCGCCGACCTGCGGGAATGTGAGGATGATGATGGCTGCGCCGATGGATCCCGCCATGGCGAGGATGAATTGGAAAAAATCCGTGAGCAGGACCCCCGTCAACCCCCCGATGGCGCTGTAGATCATGGTGACCAGGGAAGCCACCAGCATGGTCTTGGCGGCCGGCCACTGGAGCATAACGGCCCCGATTTTAATCAGGGCAAGCGATGTTGTGGCAATGACCATGATGTTGAAAAAGGCGCCGAGGTACACGGCACGGAATCCCCGCAGGAAGGCGGCTGCCTTCCCGCTGTAACGGAGCTCATAGAACTCCAGGTCGGTCATCACGCTTGACCTGCGCCAGAGTTTGGCATAAACAAAAACGGTCAGCATGCCGGTCAGCAGAAAGGCCCACCAGGCCCAGTTCCCGGCCACGCCGTTCTGCCGGACCATGTCCGTGACCAGATTCGGCGTATCCGTTGAAAAAGTCGTGGCGACCATGGATACGCCCAGGAGCCACCAAGGCATGCTTCGGCCGGAAAGGAAAAATTCGGATGTACTTTTCCCCGCCTTCTTGGATGCGGCCAGGCCGATGATCAGGGACAAAATGAAGTAAACGGCAATGATGATCCAGTCGATGAAGTTCAGAACCATGAAGGACCCCCTGCTTGTCTATCGTTCTGTTCAGTACGCATCTGAAAAACCGAACGACGGGCTGCGGTTCACCCACCTCCCGCGCGTGAAATCCGGAAATTCCTGCGGGTTGCCGCCCTGCGCGATGGATTGCTCCGACAGGGGCGTGATCACCTTCCATGCCGCCGCGTCGTATACGTCAATGGGGAAAGGGACACCGCGTTTCAGGCATTCCACCATGGCGTTTAACACGAAGAAGTCCATGCCTCCATGCCCGGACCCTTCAGCCTGATTCTCGAAGCGTTTCCAGAGCGGGTGATCGTACCGGCTGAGATAGGAGGCGTCCGGTTCCCATTCATGGGGCTCCGGGCTGATCCCCTCCAGGTAGATGCGGTCGGAATCATGGTTCCAGATTCCCCTGGACCCGTGCACATAGAACCCCAGGGAATACGGCCGCGGCAGGTTGGTGTCGTGCGTCACCAGGACGGTCTGGCCGTTTGCGCATTGGATGAGGGAAGTGACCACATCACCGAGCTGAAACGCGATCCGGGCATTGGGATGAGACTCCCCTCCGACTTTCACGACGTAATCGTGCAAGCCGGACGGCGAGGTCGCCATGGATGTGAGGGTGACGAAACGGTTCCCCCTGTTGATGTCGAGATACATGGCAATGGGACCGGCGCCGTGGGTGGGATAAAGGTCGCCGTTTCTCTTCACGGATTGCTCGGTGCGCCATTTGGCCTCGTGAACCCCCTTCTCGCCGAATTCGGCACCCGGCTGGAATTTCACTTCCCGCAGGTCATGCTGGTACCCGCAGCGGCAATGGATCAGTTCGCCGAAAAGGCCAAGCCGGATCATGTTCAAGACAGCCATCACGTCGCGCCTGTAGCAGACATTCTCCAGAAAAAGAAAAGGAGTCCCGGTGGTTTCATGGACTTCCACGAGATCCCAGCATTCCTGGATCGAGGCGGCGCCCGAAACCTCCGTTGCCACCGGCACTCGGGATTTCATGGCATCCACGGCCATGGGGAAATGCCAAAGCCACGGCGTGGAAACAATCACGCCGTCCAGATCTCCCCTGGACAGGAGCTTCCGATAGGCGAATTCGCCATCCGTGTAGGCTTCGGCCTTCCTATGACCTGCCTTTTCGAGCAGTTCCTGGGCGATGGGGATGCGTTCCGGATTGATGTCGCAGACAGCCGGAATCCGTACATCCGTCCTCTGGAGAAGGTTGGAGAGATGGCCCATTCCCCGGAGGCCGATTCCGATCATCCCGATCCGGACCACCCTTGTTTTTACGTCCGAAGCCGGAAGCCAGGAAGGCATCAGTGCTGCCGCCATCCCCGCGGCACCGGTCCTGACAAAATCCCTGCGCGTAAAAGATTCCGCCATTTTCCTCTCCTTTCAGAAACACAATGGAACAGAGATGGCCTCAGATGCGCAAAAATATTTTTTTCCGGTAAAGCCACAGGCAGAGGCACCATTCCAGGGCCAGCACGGTCAGCGAAGTCAGAACGGCCACCCATTCCGTGGACAAGCCCAGCCAGCCCATGACGCCGCCTGTGAAAATGCCGACAAACCCGTTGAACCATTGGGGACCCACCGTCCCTCCGACCAGATAAATCAGGATAGAGTTCATCCCCACGACGCTGAAGAAAAAGGTCCATTTCCGCATCTTCATGATGTCGATGATCCAGTAGGAAGCAGCCAGGACAAGAAGGCACCAGCCTCCGCTGCTGAGAATGAAAGAACTGGTGCAGATCCGCTTGATGATCGGTGTCGTCCCGGTCAGGTCCAGCCCATAGCCCGCAACGAGGCAGGCCAGGCCTCCCAGTGCCAGCAGCCTGAGTTTGTTCTTGTTCCTCCTCTGGCTGAAAAGGACCTGGCCGGCTAGAACGCCCCAGATCGTGTGACAGGCGGTGGGGACGCAATTGATGGCGACCCAGCCGTCCGGATTCATCTTTCCCATCAGCACCATGTCCATCCACGACCCGAAATTCTGCCCCTGTACAAAGGGGTGATTGAATCCTTCGACCGGGAACAGGCGGTAGGCTGTTTCCGTTGCGATCAAAAGGACGGCGGTGATGGCAAGCTGCAGCCCCATCGGGAGCCTGAAAAGGAGAAAGGCAAGCAGGACGGTGAAGGACAGCTGGCTCAGCACGTTCCACAATTCCCACACGATACGGCCCGAATAAACGCAATGCAGCATGACCCCGAGAAGCAGGAGGATAAGACAGCGGATCAGGATATGCAGGGCGGTTTTCATCCAGGCGTCCCCCCTGGCCCACCGTTTTTCGAGCGAGAACACCATCGCCACGCCCACGATGAACATGAAGAAAGGCTGGATCAAATCCCAGAAACGGAGTCAGTGCCAGGGATGGTGG
>Ga0233422_10001521_pt1 | contig 10202 bp, 9 predicted proteins | sample Watercolumn_Mata_2_FD_182724 | JGI IMG/M metagenome (GOLD analysis project Ga0233422, IMG submission 182724) | Freshwater microbial communities from Lake Matano, South Sulawesi, Indonesia - Watercolumn_Matano_2014_110_MG | ecosystem: Environmental > Aquatic > Freshwater > Lake | place...
AAAACTGTTCGCGCCATGCTTGAAAAGCACAATCCTGCCGCAATTTTCAATTCGCGCATGGCGGGGCTGGGCGACTATGCAACGCCGGAGCAGGGCATCCCGTCCGCACGGATCGAGGGGCCCTGGGAGTTCTGCATGACCGTCAACGACTCCTGGGGCTGGAGGCCGAGCGATGCAAACTACAAGTCGGCCCGTCAGATCATCCGGATCTTTGCGGATTGCCTGGGTGGTGGCGGCAATCTGCTTTTAGACATCGGTCCGAAGGCGGACGGCACCATTGATGATGCCTACACGAGCCGCCTGAAGGTGCTGGGGCGATGGATTGCCAAGCATCAGGAAGCTGTTTACGGGACGCGGGCCGGTCTTCCGGCCGGGCATTTCTACGGCGGCCCTACGTCCCTGTCGAAGGACAGCGCCACTGTTTATCTGTATTGCTATGACATACCCCGGGATCAGGTACAGGTAAAGGGCATTCGCAACGCAGTGAAGGCCGTGCGTGTCGTCGGGGACGGGACTACCCTGACATTCAGGAAAATGGGCGGCGCAGCATGGATCAACGTCCCAGGCATCCTGTTCATCGACGTCCCGGAGCGCGTGAATGACCCGGACCTGACCGTGATTGCGGTGGATCTGGAGGGGAAACTCGACCTGTACACCGGCAAGGGCAGGGATTGAGGCGAAAAGGATTCCGGTATCATCGTCTGCTCCCTTGTCTCATGATTCCGGCGACGACTGTGCGCAAAAAAACAAAACACCCTGCAACATGTTGATCCCCGTATCGTATCCTAAGTGTTATGGGTTTCCCCGTTTAACAGGAGGGTATCATGAGGAATCTTTCACGCCGTGAATTCATGAGAAAGGGATGCTCGGGCCTGGCAGTGGCGAGCGTCCCTTTTGTTTTCAGGACCGACCCGCTCGCTGCAATCGATAATGCGCCGGCGGTATCTTTGGCCTTGAACGATTATTACAAAATGTTCGGAGTGGATGAGGCATTGCTGCGCCGGATCATGGGCGTCGCATTAGGAAAAGGCGGCGATTACTGCGACCTCTATTTTCAGAACCGCGTGTTTCATTACATCGGTCTGGAGGACGCCATTGTCAACAATGCTTATACGGCCGTTGATTTCGGAGTGGGAATACGTGTCCTCAACGGTGATCAGACCGGGTATTCCTATACGGAGGAAATCACGGCCAAGGCCATGGAACAGGCGGCTCAAACAGCGGCCAGCATCGCCAGCTCCGGGAAAAACCCGCCTCCACAGGAGTTGAAACTTTACAAGACGCCCCAATACTACACCGTCCAAACTTCCTGGGAGAACGTCAAGCTTGACCAAAAGGTCCCTTTTCTTCCGGAAGTCAACCAGAGGGTGTTTGCAGCGGATAAGCGGATGATCAAGTGCCGCGTTAACTGGCTCGACGAATACAGCCATATCCTGATCGCCAATTCCGACGGCCGGATCGTGCACGATTATCGGCCCATGACGGGAATGTACGCTTCCTGCACCGCGGAGCAGAACGGTCAGAAGGAGGAAGGGTATTCGATGATTTCGGGCCGGCATGGCATAGAATATTACACGCCGGAAAAAATCCGCGCTCTGGCCGATGACGCCGTGAAGCGGACCGTTCTGCTGTTCGAGGCTGTGAAACCCGAGGCAGGTGAAATGGAGGTCGTGCTGGCGCCCGGCAGTTCCGGAATCCTTCTGCATGAGGCTATCGGGCACGGCATGGAAGCCGATTTCAACAGGAAAAATATTTCTGCTTTCGCGGATAAAATGGGCAAACCAGTGGCTGAGCCGTTCGTCAATATAGTGGACGAAGGCACAATTCCGAACATGCGGGGTTCGATCAATATCGATGACGAAGGGAACGAAACACAGAAAACCATGCTTGTCGAAAACGGTGTTCTGAACAGCTACCTTCACGACCGAATCAGCGCAAAACACTACCATGTCAAGCCCACGGGCAGCGGAAGAAGGCAGACTTTCCGGTTCAATCCCATTCCGAGAATGCGGAACACATACATGACAGCCGGACCCCATGATCCCGAAGAGATCATCCGGAGCGTCAAGAAGGGCATCTATACCGAAGAATTTTCCAATGGGCAGGTCTCTATCGGCGCCGGTGATTTCACTTTCTACGTGAAAACGGGATATTTAATCGAAGACGGCAAAAAAACCCGGCCGATCAAGGATGTCAACGTCATCGGGAACGGTCCCGAAGTGCTTCGACGGATCACCATGGTGGGCCATGACCTGAAGTTTGATGAAGGCCTCTGGACCTGCGGCAAGGACGGCCAGGGAGCGCCTGTTCAAATGGGCCTTCCCACCTTGAAGGTGTCAGCCATCACAGTCGGCGGCGTGAATTCATGAAGGCAAAGGCCGGTTGAGAAGATATTCCATACGAACCGGCCGTCTTTCAATCCCATCCTAAGAACCATGCAGCGAGGATAGAAATATGAACAGCAAGGAATGTTTCGAACTGGCAAAATGGGCCATCTCCCGTGCCAAGAAATGCGGGGCGCAGGATGCGGCTGTGAACGTCTCCGACCGGAGGGAAATACAGATTGAATTCCGTGACAAAAGTATCCAAAAGCTTCAGGAAGCGAACCGCCATTCCCTGTCCGTCTCCATTTATCTCAACAACAAGTATTCGTCGCAAAATACAAACAATTTAAACAAGGCCTCCCTTGAGAAATTCATCGAGGAGGCCGTGGCCGCCACCCGATACGTCAGCGAAGATCCGTTCAGGAAACTTCCGGATCCCAAGTATTATGAGGGAAGGGAAAAGAAAGACCTGCAATTGCGCGACCCATCCTATGAATCTGTCAAGACAGAGGAACGGATTGAAATCGCGCGGCAGGCTGCCATGGCTTCCTCATCGACCAGCAACCGGATTGTTTCGGTCACGGCGGGATTCAATGATACCCACTCCCGTTCCGTCAAGGTGCACAGCAACGGATTCGAGGGCGAGCAGGAATCCACTTCGTTTTCGCTCTATTCGAATCCGACCCTGAAAGACGAAGAAGGCAAGCTGGTGGAGGAATACGCATACGGAGACACCAAATACAAAGCCGACCTGCCGGATTCGCAAAAGGTCGGCATCGAGGCGGCTCAGCGCGCCCTGCAGCGGATCGGCCAGAAAAAGATCGAGTCCGCTGTAATGGATATGGTCGTTGAGAACAGGGTTGCCAGTCAGGTCATCTGGCCTTTAACCGGGCCGATGAATGCTTCGGCCTTGCAGCAGAAACAATCCTTTCTCGAGGGGAAACTCGGGCAAAAAATCGCCTCGGAGAAATTGACGATCATCGATGAGCCTTTCCTGGTCAGGGGGCAGGGTTCACGCCTGTTCGACGGGGAAGGCCTGGCGGCCAGGCGCATACCTGTCATCGAGAAGGGGATACTCAAAACCTATTACGTTGACAATTATTACGGCCGTAAACTCGGAATGGAACTCACGACCGGAGACACTTCGAACCTCGTGTTCGAATACGGTGCAAAGTCATGCGATGAAATCATCGCAGGCATTTCCCGCGGTATCTTTGTGACGGGTTTCATCGGCGGCAATTCCAACGGGACGACGGGGGATTTTTCATTCGGCATATCGGGGATGCTCATCGAGAACGGCAGGCAGGTCAAGCCGATTTTCGAAATGAACGTTTCCGGAAACATGCTGGCTTTGTGGGAGAACCTGGTCGATGTCGGCAATGATCCGGATGTCTATTCCAGCTGGAGGACTCCGGCGTTTCATTTCAAGAACGTGCAGTTCAGCGGAATATAGGCCGCTTTCAGGTCCCTGTGTTTCATTTCAACCCGTCCCCGGCTTCCCAGCCGGGGACTTTTTATTTCTTCCGAAAAAGACTGCTCCTTCTGCCGTATACAAGATCAGGGCTGCCCAGATAAAGATCAAACCCGCTGTCTTGGCCTCGTTCAACGGTTCATGAAAGATCGAGGTTCCGACAAGGAAGATGAGTGTCGGATAGACATACTGCATGATGCCGATCAGGGAAAGGCTGACGAGGCGCGCGCCTGCGATGAAAACCAGCAGCGGAAGGCCGCTCGTGACTCCGCTGCCGATCAACAGCAACGCATCCTTGAAATTCAGGAAGAAGGATCCGGATCCGCGCGCATGGAGATGGAAAAGAAAAATCAACGCAGGGATGGAGAGGACCGCTGTCTCCAGGGTCAGGCCCTCTGCCGAATTCAGGGGAGAATTTTTTCTGAGCAGGCCGTATGTGCCCCAGGTGACCGCGAGGGAGATCGCGATCCAGGGGAATTGACCGTAAATCACGGTCATGACCAAGACGCCTGCGGCCGCGATGCCGACGGCAAGCCATTGGACGGGTCTGAGCTGCTCTTTCAGAAATGCGACGCCCAAAAAGACACTGAGCAGGGGGCAGATGAAGTATCCCAGGCTTGTTTCGATGATGAAACCTGCATTCACCGCCCAGATGTAAATGGCCCAGTTCGAGCCAATCAGAAAAGCCGGGACGTAAACAATCCATTTATTTGGAGCACTGCGGATCTGTGCAAGCAGGTTTTTCCATCCCCGCCGGGAGGTCATGATGACCATAAAGAAAATGAAGGACCAGAAAACGCGGTGGCAGACGATCTCAGAGGAAGGAACGTGGCGGAGAAGCCTCCAGTAGATGGGATGGAGGCCCCAGAATACGTATGCGCCGAGCGCGAAAAGAATCCCCCTCATTCCGATTCGAGCTTTTTCTTCAGCATTTCCCGTGCGCGGAACAGGCGGGCCTTGACCGTGCCGAGGGGTATGTCCAGAAGCTCTCCGATTTCCTCGTAGCTGCGTTCTTCCTGATGGCGCATGACGATGACCACGCGGTAAGCTTCCGGCAGGGAGTCAATGTAATCACGGATCAGCCTCACCCTTTCCTCGTAGAGATAGTCGTGTTCAGGGGAAGGCGCATCGCTGCCGATCTGCTGCTGCACCTCCCCGTCCCGCGTGCGTATGGGCTTGTCCAGAGGCTGCGTCCTGAGTTTCTTCTTCCGTATGGCGTCGATGGAATTGTTGTACGCGATCTTGTAGAGCCAGGTGGAGAATGCGAACTGGCGGTTGTAGCTTCCCAGGGCGTTGAAGGCCTTGATGAAGGTTTCCTGGACGAGGTCCTCCGTCTCCTCCCGGTTCTTGATCATCTGGTAGATCAGGTTGTAAATCCCCATCTGATACCGTTCCACGAGAAGTTCGCAGGCCTTCTGGTCTCCGGACAGGGCCCTTTCGATAAGCGTATTGTTTTCATTCTTCAAAACGGGGGCCTTTTCCCTCAGGGGCATATCCATTGAAATGTCAGAATAAAGTAAACCAAAAAACCGTGCCAGTCAAGAAAATTTTCTTGCAAATGGGCGCAGAATTGTTATTATTAAAGGGTGATGATACAAGGCATCGGCGTCGACATTGTGGACAAGCGCCGCATGGATCATGCGGTGCGCCGCTGGGGTGACCGTTTCACAGGCCGCATTCTCACGCATGAGGAACAGCGCGCCTGTGCCGTGAAGGCTGACAGGATCGGCTGCATCGCGGCACGGTTTGCGGCAAAGGAGGCACTGCTCAAGGCGATGGGCACCGGTTTGATCTCCGGGATGTCATGGAAGGACATGGAAGTCGTGTCCAGCCCGGAAGGAAAACCGGATTTGAAGGCCACGGGGGGGATCGCCCTCAGATTGAACGGCTGCGAGGTTCATCTCTCGCTTTCCCATGAAAAGGACCATGCAATCGCTTTCGTCGTTCTGGAAAGGAAGAGTCCGTGAAGAAACTGCTCACTGCGGAACAGATGCGGCAAACAGACAGGTTCGCCATCCGGAAACTGGGCATTCCGGGCATCGTTCTCATGGAAAATGCGGGCCGGGCAGTCGCTGACCGGGCCGAACGGATGCTGGAAGGCTGCGGAAACCGGAAGATCCTCATCCTCTGCGGCAAGGGCAACAACGGCGGGGACGGATTCGCAGCCGGGAGGCATCTCGCAAACAGGGGATTCGAGGTCCTTTTCATGCTGGCAGGAGACAGGAAGGAGATACGGGGGGATGCAGGTATCAACCTGGGCATCGCGGAAACCATGGGTCTTCCGGTCATCCGGATGACTGGCAAAAGGTCGCTGCTCAGGGCCGGCAGGCCGGCACTGGTCATCGACGCCCTGCTGGGCACCGGTTTTTCAGGAAAGGTTAGCGGCATTTTCCTCGATGCGATACAATGGATGAATGCTTCGGATGTGCCCGTTCTCTCCGTGGATGTCCCGTCCGGGCTGAATTGCGACTATGGGACCTTCGACCCGGAATGTGTGCAGGCCGATGCGACGGTCACCCTGGCGGAGATCAAGCGCGGCTCCATCCTGCCGCCCGGGAGGGAAAAATGCGGTTGCCTGACTGTGGCGGATATCGGCATCCCCGCCGGCGTCAAAGGGCTTCCTTCAGCGGATGCTCATTTGCTGCAGGAGGAGGATATCCGGTCATGGCTTCCGGAAAGGCCGCCGGACGCACACAAGGGCAATTTTGGAAAGATCCTGTTTCTGGCCGGTTCCACGGGCATGACGGGCGCAGCGGTTTTGAGTACGACCGCATGCCTGAGGTCCGGCGCCGGGCTCGTCCTGCTGGGCATCCCTTCGGGATTGAATCCCGTTCTTGAGGGAACATGCACGGAAGTGCTCACCCGGCCTCTGCCTTCCACTCCGGAGGGATCCCTTTCCCTGGAGGCAGAACCGGAGATTCTCCGGCTTTTATCATGGGCGGATGTGCTGGCGCTCGGGCCCGGGCTCGGAACGCATCCGGAGACCCGGGAGCTGGTCAGGCGGGTGGTGCGCAGGTGCAGGCTCCCCATCGTCATTGATGCGGATGGATTGAACGCCCTTGCCGGATTCGCAGGCTGGAACGATTTGAAATCCGCGAAAATTCTGACGCCCCATTGCGGGGAGCTTTCACGCCTGACCGGGTTGCAGCCCGGGGATGTTCTCAAGAACCGTTTTGAAACCGTACGGGAATGGTCTGGCAGGCTCGCGTCCGTCCTGGTGCTCAAGGGGTCCCCGACGTTGATCGGCATTCCGGGAGGTGCAGTCTACGTGTCCGCTACAGGCAACTCGGGCATGGCAACTGCAGGTTCAGGAGACGTGCTGACAGGCCTGATCGCAGGATTCCTCGGACAGGGATGCGGCCCGCTCCACGCCGCCGCATGCGGTGTTTTTCTACATGGTTTGTCCGGCGACCTGGCCGCGGACAGGATGGGGGAGAGGCCGCTTATCGCCGGGGATCTGATCTCCAATCTCCCCGATGCCTTCCGCGCGATCGAAAAATGCGGATGCTGATGAAGAGGTGGGTGAAATACCACGCTCCCGCAGTTTTCTGGGCCGTCCTTGTTTTTACCGTTTCGAGCCTGCCGAAACTGAAGTCGCCTTCGCTGGGCATCCCCTTTTCGGATAAAATCTTCCACGGATCGGAGTACCTGGTCCTGTCCATGCTGACCCTGCGGTCCCTTGCAGCATCGCGCGGATTGAACGGAAGAACCGTTCTGCTGGCAATGGCGGTTTGCACCGTATTCGGGATTCTGGACGAGTTGCATCAATCCTTTGTGCCGGGACGGGACTGCAATGCGGGAGATATGCTCGCGGACATTGCAGGTTCCGCGCTGGGCATCCTTTTTTGCGGCAGGCATCTTGCCGTCAGGCGGAGATCCGTTCCGAACGATTCCTGAAAGTCTCCCTTTTCTGCACTTGCAGACCTTTTTGCAGTGGATTTCCTTAATATTTTTTTTTAATTTATACAGTTAATTTGACAGACGGGGCATATTCACTGATGCGCCCGTATTCGTGCATTTTCAAAAGGTTCAACGGATGCATTATTCCGATCTTTTCCAGAAACAGCCCGCCATGCGAAAGGTCGTTTTGGCGCTTGTTCCTGCCTGGTTGGCCTCCATTTTTTTCTACGGCTGGATCAGCGCCGTCATGACTGCTCTTTCAGCCGCGGTATGCGTGCTGACGGAATGGCTGTTCGTGAGGAAAAAGGGAGGCAGGATTTCTGAGGCGGTCTTTGTCACGGCGTTTCTCTATGCCATGATCCTTCCTCCGACGCTCCCCCTGTACATGCTTGTCCTGGGCGCCCTGTTTGCGGTCACATTCGGGAAAATGGCATTCGGGGGATTCGGAGCGAACGTATTCAATCCGGCCATGGTCGGAAGGGCATTTGTATACATCACTTTCCCGGTTTACATGACAGGCCGCTGGATGCCGGCAGCCCGGTTCTCTGATTTTCCTGCGGGTTTCACAGCCTGGCGATTCCCCGGCATGGAGGCTCTCACTTCCGCAACTCCCATTCACGCCATTCAGGAAGGGGCGGGAAAATCCCTGCCGCTCCTGAAACTGCTCACCGGCAGCATCCAGGGGCAGTTTGACAGCCTGGGTCAGACGCTGATGATCGGCGGCGGATCCCTGGGCGAATCTTCGGCTGTTCTGCTGGCCTTGGGCGGACTGTTCCTGGTTCTGAAAGGGATTGCCAAATGGCGGCTGGTGGTTTCTTTTTTCGCTGCACATGTCGTCTTTCAGGCATTGCTCTATCCGTTTTTCCGGGGTACGGTCCAGGACCCGCTGACCGGTCTTCTGACAGGCGGCACGGTTCTGGGCGGGTTCTTCATGGTCACGGATTCGGTTTCAGCAGTCAAGACCGAAAAGGCCCAGTGGCTCTACGGGTCTTTCATTGCGGTCATGGCCGTGCTCATCCGGTCCTTTTCACTTTTCTCCTCCGGCTTGATGTTCGCGATCCTCCTGGGCAACATGTTCGGACCGCTCATGGATATCGGCGTCCGCAGCCTCGGAAAGGGTAAAAAGGCATGAGAGGTCCCGCATTCACCGTTCTGTTCATGACTGCCCTGACCGCGTTGTGCATTGCAGGCCTTGCCTGGATGAGCCGCGCGACCCGTCAGCGCGTGGAGTCCAACGCAGAATTGATGGAGATGCAGTCCATGATGTACGCGTTCGACAGGCTGCCGGCCGGTATCCGGGAAGAATCGATGCCGTCCTCCGTCACAACGGCTGAAATCCCCTGGGATCCGGCAGTGCTGAAGGAGGACTTCCGGATGTCCGTGCAAAGGATTGACCTGCCGGTTTCTGCTGCGCAGAAAGACATGCTGGCCGGAAGCCACCTGACCGTGGGGGATTCCGTGGCCGTATATCGATGCAGCAATCCGGACGCACCGGAAAGCGCCTTCGGTTTCTTCATGAAAGGCAAGGGGCTATGGGGGACGATCACCGCATTTGCCGCGGTTTCGGAGGATTTCAGTCGGATGATCGGGATCGATTTTACCGAGCAGGTGGAGACCCCCGGGCTCGGCGCGCGCATCCTCGAGAAGGATTTCAAATATTATTTCCGGAACCTGGACATCAGCGGGATCGGGAAGGCGGGAACCGGTCAGGGCGAAGTCGTGATGAGCCGGAAGATGGATGCGACCAATGTCCAGATCCCGACCCACACCTTTCAGGCGATCACAGGTGCCACGCAGACATGCGGTGGCGTATTGAAAATGATCAATACGGATATCCGCTTCTACAGGGAAGTTGTGGAATCCGCTGCCCGGGCCGGGCTCCTGTAGCGGAGCATCCCGGAAAAGGCCGGGCCAAATGGGAAATGGAATGACTGAGCCAAAGCTGGCTGAAATCGCCAGGGACAATCTCTACAAAAACAATCCGGTTACTGTTCAGGTGCTGGGCATATGCTCCACGCTGGCTGTGACCAATCTTTTCATCAACACACTGGTCATGGGCCTGGGCCTCTCGTTCGCGACCGCCTTTTCAGCGTTGACCCTGTCCCTCATGCGGAATATCATCCCCCCGCGCATCCGGATGATGGTCCAGGTGCTCATCATTTCCACCTTCGTGATCCTGGTCGACATCGTCCTGAAGGCGTATGTTCCGGCCATCAGCCGGGCGCTTGGACCGTACGTCGGCCTGATCATCACCAATTGCATCGTCATGGGGAGGCTCGAGGCATTCGCTTCTTCCCACAGGCCGATCCCGTCTTTCTGGGACGGCCTGTTTTCCGGATTCGGGTACGCGTGGGTTCTCCTGGTTATTGCGTTCGTGCGGGAACTGCTCGGATTCGGCACCGTTCTGGGCATTCCGGTCATGGATCCGCTCCTGCGTTCAGCCGGCTATTCCGAAGGATGGGTGCAGTGGTCTTTTATGATCATGGCCCCCGGCGGTTTTTTCATGA
>Ga0233422_10001522_pt1 | contig 10198 bp, 9 predicted proteins | sample Watercolumn_Mata_2_FD_182724 | JGI IMG/M metagenome (GOLD analysis project Ga0233422, IMG submission 182724) | Freshwater microbial communities from Lake Matano, South Sulawesi, Indonesia - Watercolumn_Matano_2014_110_MG | ecosystem: Environmental > Aquatic > Freshwater > Lake | place...
GGCCATTCATTGGAGGGGGACTTAACCCAATGACCTTTAGGTGTATTATTATGGTATCGAGACGGATAGCGGCATGAGTCTGGTTCAACTCAACAATGCCGACGGTGGAGATGCCCACCTGGGGGGGTTCGCCTTCTGTCCGTCCCCGCCACAGGTGCCGGTGCAAAACCTCGCGAGACCCGATGCGCCTATCCGTAACAAGGGACTCGCCGCAAGACAAGCACGGGCCGCAAGGGCCGCTCACTGACTCGGCCAGGCACCTTGACGGTGGGGATGGCTGATCGGCGGGGCTTCAGCGTTTTTCCCGGAAGCGGATGCCTAGCGAGTTCAGTTTTCGATAGAGATGGGTACGCTCCAGGCCAATAGCCGTGGAAAGCCGCGCCACGCTGCCGGCGTACTTGTCCAGGTGATACTCCAGGTATGCTTTTTCGAAACACTCCCGCGCTTCCTTGAGAGGAAGATTGTAGAAATCGGGCAGCAGATTGGCGGCATTCGTTCGCCCTTCCATCATCGGCTCGCCGGCTGCCATTTTGACCTCGTCGAGATCGACTTCGTCGCCGTTGCCGAGGATGAGCAACCGCTGGACCAGGTTCTTGAGTTCCCGGATGTTGCCATGCCAAGGTTGATTGCGCAGGAAATTCTGCACGGCGACGGGGAACTTGCGGAAGGGCAGCTTTTCACGGCTGACGAAATGGTCCACGTAATACTTGAGGAGGTCGGGTATATCCTCGCTGTGCTCTTTGAGCGGGGGTACCTTGAGCGCCACGACATTGAGGAGATAGTAGAGTTCGGGTCGAAAACGGCCGGCGCGGACTTCCTCTTCCAGGGACTTGCAGGTGGACGCGATGATCCTGACATTGACATGCAGCAATTCGGTGCCGCCGACCCGCGAGAACGAGTTGGACTCCAGGGCGCTCATCAGCCGGACCTGCGTTTCCGGCTCCATGTGGGCGACCTCGTCGAGAAACAGCGTTCCGCCATGAGCTTGCTCCAGCAGCCCGCGCTGGATGTGTTCTCCATCAACTCGGCCGAAGAATTCGACGGCTGAATTGCTGCTGGCGATGGTGCCGACACCCACGTCCACGAAGGGTCCATCGCGGCGCGAGCTGTTGGTGTGTAGATAGCGGGCGAGGGTTTCCTTGCCCGAACCCGGTTCGCCCAGGAGCAGGACACGGGCCTCGTGTTGGGCCAGCCGTTTGACCTGGTCGCGTAGCTTTTCCATGATGAGGCTCTTGCCGATGGGTTCCACCGGGATGTCCATGCGCCGCTTGAGACCAATGTTTTCCCGGCGGAGCTGGGCATTCTCCAGGGCTCGCTCGACCGTGACCAACAGCTTGGCCATCGACAGCGGTTTCTCGAGGAAATCGTAGGCGCCGAGGCGGGTGGCTTCCACGGCGGTTTCGACGGTGGCGTGCCCGGACATCATGATGACCGGGCTGAGTTCGTCTTCCTTGAGCCAGTCCTTGAGCAGGCTGATGCCATCCTCGTCGGGCATCCAGATGTCCAACAGGATCAGATCCGGGTGTTGTTCCTGTCGCAGACGCCGCGCCGCCTCGGCATTTTCGGCCACCGCCACGGCGTAGTTTTCATCCTCCAGGATTTCCTGGAGCAGCCGGCGGATATCCGGCTCGTCATCCACGACCAGGATATTTTTTTGGGGTATGTTCATGTCGGATTCGTGCTCGAGGAGGGTGCGAAGGGTAGCAGGATGATGAAACTCGCGCCATGGGCGTGGGTTGTGTCCAGCCGGATGCTTCCTCCCAGTTCTTCGACGATGCGCTTAACGATGGCCAAGCCCAGTCCGGTTCCCTTGGTCTTGTGGGTGACATAGGGTTCGAAGATACGGTCCGCCTGATCGGCCGGGATGCCAGGGCCATTATCGCTGATGCGAAGTTCCATGGCCGGCGGTTCCATAGGTTTCGCCCGGCCGGTCGTTATCCTGATCTTGCCCGATTGGCCGGGCGCCATGGCTTCCTGGGCATTCTTCACCAAGTTGTGCGCCACTTGACGCAGTTTCACCGGATCGCCCAGCACGGGAGGCAGGTCAGGCGCCAGGTCGAGCTCGAATTCCAGACCCGATGGCGGAGGATACAGGGCCACGACTTCCTCGAGCAGGGTGTTCAAAGCCAATGGCCGAGTCTGCGTGATCGTCGGGCGGGCATATTCGCCGAAGGCGTTGACCATCGTCTTCATCGCTTCCACCTGTTGCACGATGGTGCGCGTGGACTTTTCCAGGATTTCCCGGTCACCGCCTTCCAGCCTCTTGGCGAGCTTGTGCCGCAAGCGTTCGGCCGAGAGCTGGATGGGCGTCAAGGGGTTCTTGATTTCATGGGCCAGCCGTCGCGCCACCTCGCCCCAAGCGTTGCTGCGCTGGGCTTGAATCAGGGTGGTGACGTCATCGATGACCAGCACCACCCCCTTGTGTTTTTCCCCCGGCCCACACAAGGGCGTGCCGCGACAGAACAGCTCCTGCCGGCCGCCGGGTCCTTGAAAGGTGACCTCCTCCCGCCAGCTCTTGGTCGAGCCCTGCATGTGCGGTTCCAGTTTCTCCATGAGCGGGGCGAGGTGAGGATAGGCCCCGGTCAGGACCGCCAGCGGCCAACCCACATATTGGTTGAAATCGGCATGCAGGATGGCGTTGGCCGCCTGGTTGGCGGTCAGCACCTTTAGTTCGCGGTCGAGACTCAAGACGGCCGATGACAGGTTGGCCAGCACGGTTTCCAGATAGGCATGCTGGTGTTCCACCTCGCGTTTGGAGCGCTGCGCCTCGTCACGCGCCTGGGCGATCTTGTCGGTCATGGTGTTGAACGATTGCACCAGGAAGCCGAGTTCGCCTCGATCCTTCACCGGCAGACGCTGTTCGTAGTCGCCCTCGGCAATGGCGCGTGTGCCGATGGCCAAGAGCCGCACCGGCTCGACGATGCGCCGGATGCTCAGAAACGCGGCCCAGATGGCGGCCAGCAGGCTCAGCAGCAGGATCAGGGACAGGGTCAGCGTAAACGTGATCTTCAGCGAAGTTCTGAGGAAGCTCAGTTCCTTGTAATGCAGATAGGCCGATTCCACGGTATCGGTCAGGCGGGCCAGACGCGGGGGGATCGGGTAGATGGCCTGCAGGAAAATGGCGTCCTCGCCAATCAACGAAACCACGGCCCGGATCTGCATGCTTTCATGCGCGGTCGTTTCCAGACCCACATAGGGTTTTCCTTGCCGAACCTGAACCATGATGCCGATCTCCGGGAGATCGGGAATGATGGAATCGGTCTGCCGGCTGTTGAAGGCGATGATCTGACCCTGCCGAGTGAAGAGGGTCATCTCCGCATCCTCCGTTTCGTTGAGCTCCCCGAGACGAACGCCCAGCAAGGAAATGGGTGTCGTGGCCAGTTGCTGCGCCGTCTGCTCGGTTTGTTTCAGAAGATTACGCATGCGTTCGTCGAGCGCGGTTTGTCCGAGTTGCAGGGCATCTTCCATGGCCCGGTCGATTTTGACGTCGAACCAGCTATCGATGCTGCGGTCCAGGAACTGCATCGAATAGAAGAACACGATGGAGGCTGGCGCCAGCGTCAGCAGACTGAACAGGAAGATCATCCGCGTGGTCAGGTGCGAACCCGCCACGCTGCGGCGCCACTGCCGCGCGAGCCAGTAGAGGTTGGCGCCGACCAGACTGAGCAGCAGCAGGGAGGCCAGGCTATTGATGAGCACCAGCGCCGAATACATTTCGCCCAGCCGGGACGCATCCTGGGTCGCCGAACTCATCAGATGCAGGGATGCCAGGATCGCCAGGAACAGGGCGACGATGGAAACGGTCAGCGGTGGCTTCAGGGTTCCAGGCGCCATTCCAGAGGGGGTGTGGCGAGCCGCCAGCGCGGAGAGGCATAGGCCTCCGCGCGCAAGGGCAGCGGGAGGGATTCGATGTCCAGGGTGAGTCGCAGGCGCGCCCGGTAGGCTTGGTCCGGCTCCAGCCGGTCGGCGCCGCGGATGGGCCAGCCGCGAATTCGGCTCAGCGTATCCATGACTGTCGCGAGGCTTGCGAAGCCTTGCACCGCGCCGCTGTCGAGGTCCGCGATTTGGAACGACTTGGACAGCGGATGATGGCGGAGTTGAATTCGGCGCTTTTCGCGCAGGACCGTCTGGTCAAGCCAGTAAGGGCGCTCGCGCAGCACCGTCAACTCCACATTCAGCGTCAACGGAATACCCTGGTTCAGGGCGGCGATGGCGGCGGGATTGAAATGGTAGTCCACGTCGGCGTTGAGAACCGTGGCGTCGCCGCGCCGGATCAGTTGCGTCTGCCGTATGAAGATGCCGTAATCCTCGGCCGTGGCGATCACCGCCAGTACCGTTAGGAGGGGACCCCACCATCGCCGGAGGTCCGTCATGCCGACTTTTCCAACCGGGCGTAGTAGAACCCGTCGAAACCTTCCATGCCGGTCAGAATCTGCCGCCCATGCCTGACGGGAATACCCCAGCCGGCGTCGATCGGCAGTTCGCGCGCATCGGCATGGCAGGCCAGAAAGCGACCGATGGTCTCTTCGTTTTCGGCGTGGAGCACCGAGCAGGTGGCGTAGAGCAGTTGTCCGTCCGGAGCGAGCAGGGACCAGGCCGCGTCCAGGATGCGTTGCTGATTCCGGGCCAGTTGCGGAATGTCGTTCGGCTGACGCAGCAGTTTGATGTCCGGGCGTCTCCGGATGACGCCCGTCCCCGAGCAGGGCGCATCGACGAGAATCCGGTCGAAGGGCCGGCCCTCCCACCAATCCGCCGGGCGGGTCGCATCGCCGGCGATCAGCGTGGCGTCAAGCCCGAGACGATCCAGATTCTCGCGCACCCTGCAGAGACGTTCGGCGGATACATCCACCGCCACCAATGCGCCGAGGTCGGGGCAGGTCTCGAGCAGGTGGGCCGTCTTCCCGCCCGGGGCGGCGCAAAGGTCCAGCACCCCGAGACCCGGCCCAAGATCCATGAGGTCCGCCGCGAATTGCGCCGCGCCGTCCTGCACCGAGACATCGCCCTCGGCAAAGCCCGGAATGGCCTCCACGGGCAGTGCCTGTTCCAGGGTCAGCGCGCTGGGGCACGACTCCGATGTTCTGGCCATGATGCCCTCGTTCTCGAGGCGCTCAACATATCTCTCGCGCGTCAGTCTGCGCCGGTTCACGCGCAGGGTGAGGGGGGGCGCCCCGTTATTGTTGGCGAGCAGTTCGCGATACCGATCCGGCCAGTCCCGCCTGAGACACTCCGTCAGCCAGCCGGGATGGGCGAGAGCCGCGGTTTCATCCTCGTCACATCGGGCTTCCCATCCGGTCTGTCCCCGTTGATAGGAGCGAAGTACCCCGTTGAGCAGCGGTTTGGCCCAGGAACGCGGGCCCGCCGAGGCGACGGTCTCGCCGACGGCGGCATGCGGTTTGACCCGCATGTAGCGGAGCTGGTAAAGGCCGAGCAAAGCCAGCATGTGGATCCGTTCGTCCTTGATGGGTTTGCGGGTCAGGAGCGTCAGGAGTTTCTCCAACCGCCAGTACCAGCGCGACACGCCGTAGCACAGCGCCTGAACGAAGGCCCGATCGTTGGCCCCCGGCAGACCGGGAAGCCTGGATTCCAGCGCCGAGGTCAGGGATTGGCCTTGATGGACGACCTGAATCAGGATCTCCGCCGCGAGGGCGCGGGTGCTCAAGACCGTGGACCCAGACGGATATCCTGCCCGGGATGGGCGTTCAGGAAGTCCCTGGCGGTGATCCGCCTGGCGCCGGGAAGCTGGATTTCCAGCAGACGGAGAATGCCTTGTCCTGTCGCCACGTCCAGCGCATCCTTGCGATCGAGCAAGCGGCCCGGTTCCGCCGCCGTGGTCTGGTCCAGGGCCTCGGCCCGCCAGACCCGCAGGGTTTGACCCCGGTAGAGGGTTTCGGCGATGGGCCAGGAGTTGAAGGCGAGCACCTGCCGCTCGAGTTCGATGGCGGGCCGAGCCCAGTCGAGGATGGCTTCTTCCTTGCCGATCTTGGCGGCATAGGTTGCGGCGCCTTCATCCTGGTATTCGGGCTGGAGGTCGCCGCTCTCCAATTCCGGGAGAGTCTCCATCAGGGCTTCCGCCCCCAGTTCGGACAGGCGGTCGCGCAGTTCCCCGGCCGTTTCTCCCCTGGCGATCGGACACCGTTTCTTGAGCAGCATCGGACCGGCGTCGAGCCTGGGTTCGATAAACATAATGGTGACGCCCGTTTCCCTGTCGCCGGCCAGCATCGAGCGCTGGATGGGCGCGGCCCCGCGCCAGCGTGGCAGCAGGGAGGCATGAATGTTGACGCACCCCCGCGGCGGGATGTCGATGACGGCCCTCGGCAGCAGGAGGCCGTAGGCGACGACGATCATCAATTCCGGCCGCAAGGAGCGAAGCTCCTCCTGAACCTCGGGGTTTTTCAGGGTCTCGGGCTGGAATACCGGCAATCCCGCCTGCAGCGCCAGTTGCTTGACCGGGCCGGCCATGAGTTTCCGGCCACGGCCGGCGGGCCTGTCAGGCTGGGTGTAGACGGCGCACAGACCATGTTTCGAGGCCAATAGCGCTTTCAGGGCGGGAACGGCGAAATCGGGGGTGCCGGCGAAAAGAATTCTCACGCCGCACCGCGCATCTTGGAGCCGTCCGCGTCCGCCGCGCGTTGACGCTGTTCCTTCTTGACCTTCTTGCGGGCCAGTTGCCGTTTGAGGGGGGACAAATAGTCCACGAACAACTTGCCCTCGAGGTGATCGATTTCGTGCTGGATGCACACGGCCAGAATGCCGTCGACATCCATTTCGATGGATTCGCCATCGCGATTCAGGCCCCGCACCTTGACTTTTTCGGCCCGCTTCACTTTTTCGAATACGCCGGGTACGGAAAGACAGCCTTCCTCCGATTCCTCCCGACCTTCCTTCAGGAGGATTTCCGGGTTGATCAGGGCCAATGGCTCGTTCTTTTCTTCCGAGATATCGAGCACGATGATGCGTTTCTGTATATTCACCTGATTGGCGGCCAGCCCGATGCCGGGGGCAGCGTACATGGTTTCCAGCATGACGTCGATGAGTTGCCGGGTGGATTGATCGACCGTCTCGACCGGCTTGGCTTTCTTGCGCAGCCGTTCATCGGGGAATTCGAGTATGGTGAGTAGTGCCATGGGGTGCAGCGTCTTGATTCGAAAATTGCGAACGATTCTAGCGAATTGCCGATGGACTTTGAACGCGCGATTCGCTATTGGTTGCCTGGGTGTCGCTTCCGGGGCGATTGGGACTCCTCCCGATCCCCCGAGGGGGAGGGCGCGACGGTATTCTCCTGGGGTCATTCTGGGGTTCATTCTGATCGGCTTCAATCCGCTGAGCGGCATCGACTTGGCCATGGGCGTGGACTGGAAGACGGAGCGTCCCCTCGAATATCGGGTGGTCGAGGGCGATACGCTGTGGAGCATTGCCGGCCGCTTCCTCAATCGGCCCTGGGAATGGCCGGAGGTCTGGCGGGGTAATTCGCAAATCGGCGATCCCGATCGCATCTATCCGGGAGACGTCATCGTCCTGGACACCCGCCTCGGCGCGCCGGTGCTCAGACTTCAGGGCGCGGTCGAGGAACGGCTCAGCCCGCGCATCAGGGTCACGCCGCTGGCCCCACCGGTGCCTGTCGTCCCGCTCAAAACCATAGGTCCCTTCCTGACGCGACCCCAGGTCATCGACGCCGAGGCGTTGGAGAAACTCCCCTATGTCGTGGAATTATCCGAGGAACATGTCCTGGGCGGCCCCGGGGATCGACTCTATGTCAGGTCCATTCATGCGCCCGAGATCCGGGATTATTCGATCATTCGGCCTGGCCGGGAGTATATCGATCCGGATACTCGCGCCGTCCTGGGGCGCGAGGCCATCTACATTGGCGAGGGTTACCTGGAAGCCACCGGTGATCCGTCGCAGGTTCTCATGACCCGCGCGGAAAAGGAGGCGCGCGCCGGTGATCGGCTGACCCCCACGCCGCGTATCGTCGTGGGGTCGGACTTCAAGCCCCACGCGGCGCGCAAGGGGCTGGCGGGACGGATCATCAGCGTGATCGATGGGGTGACTCAGATTGGACAATTTTCGGTGGTAGCGTTGAACAGAGGCCGTATGGATGGGGTCGAGACCGGCCATGTTTTCGAAATCTGGCAGAAGGGTCCCGAAATTCGCGATACCGTCATCTCCCGTTCCGGCGACAGCGTCGCGGGACCCGAGCGGCGCGCGGGTGTCTTGATGGTGTTTCTGACATACAATCGAGTCAGTTTCGCGCTGGTCATGAACGCGGAACGCTTCATTCACGTTCAGGACATCGTACGCGCACCATGAATCGACCCATAGCGCCCACCGGCGACGACGTCCTGCGTGACTGTCTGGCGCTGTGCCGGGCTCCCCTGATCGGCAGTCTGCGCTACCGGCGCCTGATTGAACGATTCGGTTCGCCACGTGGGGTCATCGAGGCGGGGCGATCGGCCTGGGAGGCGTTCGGTCTTCCCGCCCGTACGCTGGAGTATCTTGCCGCGCCGGACTGGCGATCGGTCGAGGCGGATTTACGCTGGTTGAACGATGGGGGGCCTGTACATGCCTGCCTCACCTGGGAGCACCCAGGATACCCCGAGTGCTTGAGGCAGATACCGGATCCACCCGCCATCCTGTTCGTCAAAGGCGGCTCCGAGGTACTGGCCATGCCGCAGATTGCCATGGTCGGCAGCCGGTCGCCGACGCCAGCCGGTCAGAGAATCGCGCGGGAGTTCGCGCGGGAGCTTGCCGCCACTGGCCTGGTCATAACCAGCGGACTGGCGATAGGGATAGACGCCGCCAGTCACGAGGGCGCCCTGGAGGGCCGGGGACTGACCATCGCGGTGGCTGGCACCGGCCTGGATCGCGTTTATCCTCGACACCACGCGACGTTGGCCGATCGCATCCTGGAAGCGGGGGGAGCGCTGGTATCGGAATATCCGCCCGGCATAGGACCTTTGGCCACCAACTTCCCCCGCCGCAACCGTATCATCAGCGGTCTGGCCTTGGGCGCCGTCGTGGTGGAGGCGACCTTGCGCTCGGGCTCACTGATTACGGCCCGTATGGCGCTGGAGCAGAATAGGGATGTCTTTGCCGTGCCGGGTTCGATTCACAGCCCTCTCTCGCGGGGGTGCCATCGGCTCATCCAGGAAGGCGCCAAGCTCGTGCAGGAGCCGTCCGATATTCTGGAAGAATATCCGCGATGGCGTAAGCGCGAGGCCGATTCGCCGGCGGTTCCGGCCGGCTCGGCGACACCCGAAAGGGAGACCGGACTCCTGAAATATATTGCTTATGAGCCAACGACTGTGGATACTCTTGTGGCGGCCACAGGGCTTCCCGCGGAGTTGATCGGCGCCAATCTCCTCGATTTGGAGTTGCGAGGAGAGGTTGCCTCCGTTCCGGGCGGTGGTTTCATGCGTGTGCGGTAATGCCGGATACGAACAATCCAACATGAGAGCTTGATGAAAGAAAACGTTTTCGACGTTCTGATCTACCTTTTCGAAAAATTCCTGGACGGCGACGCCGACCATCAACCCGATGCCGAAGAAGTTCAAACCGACCTGCTCGAAGCGGGTTTTCCTCAGGAGGAAATCGCCAAGGCCCTCGATTGGCTGGATACACTGACCGAACAGCAACCCATCCGCCCCGTATCCACCCCCGCCTTCCGAATTTTTTCCAATGAGGAGAGCGCCCGCTTGGACAGCGAGAGCCGTGGTCTGCTCATGTTTCTCGAACAATGCGGGATTCTGACGCCGGCCAGCCGGGAACTCGTGATAGACCGGGTCATGGCCATCGATGAGCAGCATCTGACATTGGAGAACCTCAAATGGATGGTGCTGATGGTTTTATTCAGCCAGCCCGACGAAGAACTGGCCTTCGCCAGGATGGAACATCTGGTATACGGCAGCCTCCCCGCTTACCTCCACTAGCCATTCAGCAGACATCAAGGGCCCTACAGGCCCAAAGCCATACAAAATTGAGCCAATAACCCGGATGAGTGATCGAATTCGATGAGCCGCAATCTCGTCATAGTTGAGTCCCCCGCCAAGGCCAAGACGATCGAAAAATATTTGGGCAAGGATTTTCAGGTATATGCCTCCTATGGCCATGTGCGGGACTTGGTGCCCAAGGAAGGCGCCGTCAACCCGGACAACGATTTCGAGATGCGCTACGAGCTGATCGAGCGTAACGAAAAACATGT
>Ga0233422_10001525_pt1 | contig 10188 bp, 8 predicted proteins | sample Watercolumn_Mata_2_FD_182724 | JGI IMG/M metagenome (GOLD analysis project Ga0233422, IMG submission 182724) | Freshwater microbial communities from Lake Matano, South Sulawesi, Indonesia - Watercolumn_Matano_2014_110_MG | ecosystem: Environmental > Aquatic > Freshwater > Lake | place...
TTCTCGCAGTTTAATCTGCTCTTCGAATCTTGCGCGTTGATCTATCGGATCGTTTAATTCTGAAAATGCATTGCACAATTCCTTACCGTTGACTATTGCTTCAAATCTCTCGACCAAGCCAGGTTCAGACCGATGTTTTTTTGCTAAAGGAGACATTTCAATAGGATAATCCATGATAAAAGTAGGTTGGATTAAATTTGGTTCAACTCTTTCACTAAATATTTCATCAATGATTCCACCCACACCAATTTTCGGATCTACTTCAACATGTAATTCTTTTGCAATTGACCTAAGTTCCTTTTCCGTTTTTCCTCGTATATCCTTGCCGGTATATTCTTTTATCGCATCAAACATTGAGGTCCGTTTCCATGGCGGTGTAAAATCTATTTCACTATTTCCTAACTTAGCGCGGTAAGATCCATTTAATGATAGTGCTACAGATGAAATAAGTTCTTCGACAAGATTCATCATCCAAAGATAATCTTTGTATGCAACATAAAGCTCCATCATTGTAAATTCGGGATTATGTGTTCGATCCATACCTTCATTCCTGAAGTCTTTAGAAATTTCATAGACACCATCGTATCCTCCAACGATTAACTTCTTCAAATATAATTCGTCGGCAATGCGTAAATAAAGTTTTAGATCCAAAGCATTATGATGTGTTGTAAAAGGTCGAGCTGATGCTCCTCCATAAATCGGCTGAAGAATAGGAGTTTCTACTTCTAAGTATCCTCGATCGTCAAGAAATTTGCGTATTACACTAATTATCTTTGCTCGTTTGATGAATACCTGGCGCACATCAGCATTTACAGTAAGATCAACATATCGCTGGCGATAGCGAAGTTCCTTATCAGATAGTGGATCATAAAGGATCTTGTTCCCATGCTCATCAATTTTTTCTTTAACAATTGGTAAAGGGCGAAGGGATTTTGATAGAAGCATGAATTCTGAAGCATGAACAGAGATTTCACCCATTTTTGTTCTGAATACAAATCCTTCTATACCAATAATATCACCGATATCCAGAAGCTTGAATGAATCATAGGAAACACCAAGATCATCTCGTTTTAAATAGACTTGTATTCTTCCCAGAGAATCTTGAATATGGCAAAAGGAAGCCTTTCCCATTCTGCGAATAGACATAATTCGCCCAGCTATTTTTACAATTCGTCTAGGAGCATCGTCTCGAAACTGATCAATAATTTCCGTTGAAAAGGCATTACGAGTATATTCAAAGGGATACGGATTGATACCAAGATGAATAAGTTGATCGAGCTCCTCTCTTCTTCTACGCATCAAGGCATTTAGATCATCATGATCTTGTTCATTATGATGTATTGTTTTTTCTTCATTCATAGTTATTCCAATATTTCAATCTAGCATTTCAATTAAATCGATTAAAAGTGGATCAATCTTAGTAAATAGTGCGTATCGATTTGACCTTTAAATCAATAAAGCAAATTTGTTAATTGACTTTCTTTCAATTTAAAATTCCAGTTATTTTTTTTAGGTAATTTACTTCGTTCCGATTTAAAAGTCTCCAGGCTCCACGTGGAAGTCCCAGAGGAGTAAGTCCTGCGAAGGAGATTCGATCTAGCTGACGCACATCATAATTAAGAGCTTCAAACATTCGTCGGACTTCTTTGTTTTTACCTTCTTTTAGTGTAAGCAAGACTTTTTTTCTTTTTGAACCCTTTATTATTTCAGCGACCATGGCTTGAGAAATTCCATCTTCAAGCATAATACCTTTTCGAAGCTTTTTTAAATCTTCTTCTGTTACTTGTCTATCGAGTGTAACGCGATATACTTTTTCGATCTCATATTTCGGATGCATTAGTGCATGTGCAAGATCACCATCATTTGTTAGGAGTAGAACTCCAGTCGTGTTCCGGTCTAATCTACCAACGGGAAATACACGCTGTTTCACGCGAACGTAATTCATGACTGTTGTACGCCCTTTTTCATCACTGAGCGTTGTAATTGCATCTTTCGGCTTATTGAAAAGAATATAGACTGATTTGTCTTCGAGACTGACCTGCTGACCGTTAACGACTACAGAATCCTTTTGAGCATTGACTCGAATGCCTAGGTCTTTAACGATATGACCATTTACTTGCACCGCACCAGAAAGAATAAGTTTATCGTTGTTCCGGCGGGAACCTACACCAGCCATTGCTAGGTATCGATTTAAACGAACAATCTCTTGATGAACTTCTGAATTTTTTCTTTCCATACCTGCCAGCGATTTGGCTTTTGAACGTCATTCACTTGAGTAGTGGATTGTTCGATGTTTTGTGTTATGATTTCTTGTGTAGATGATGTGACTTTTTCTATATCAATATTATCATGCGTATTGCCTGCGTTGCTATTTATTGGTTCTTCTTTAGAAGAAATAGATACTTCTTCTCCTATCTGCAGTGGTTGTGGCTGTTGTATCTCATCGCTTGTTTTTATCTTATGCAAAGTAGAAAGAGGATGATCTAACTCAAGATTTTTATTTTCCACTGATCTAATTGGTGGAAAATCGATCGTCTCTTGGCTTGGTTCTTCTATCTTATCTTGTTCTTCTATCGAAACAATTCTGATCTCTTGTATTTTCTCATGAGGAACAATCTCTACACCTTTTTCATCAAGATCTGGTCGTTTCTTTGGAATATGCGGTAACCTAGATTTGTACTCCTCTTGTTCTTTTTTCATCAATTCTGCACCAGCTTGAGCTTCAAGCATTCGACGTTCCGTTTCGAATTGACTTTCTCCAAGGATCTCCTCTATTTCACGTGGTCGCGGTAAATCAGTGATATCGTTGAGTCCAAAGTGTTTAAGGAATTCCTTTGTAGTTCCATATAATAACGGACGACCAACGCTATCTGCTCTTCCCGTCACAGTGACTAATTCTTTTTCTAATAGAGCTTTTAAAACATAGTCACAATTGACACCTCGAATTTTTTCAATTTCTGCTTTCGTCACAGGTTGTTTATACGCTATGATAGATAAAGTTTCCAATCCTGACTGTGATAATTTTCGTCTCGCTTGCTCTTTGTACAATTTTCCGAGCCATCCTGCATACTCTGAGAGCGTGGCAAATTGATAACCACCCGCAATCTGAACAATTCGGTAAGATCGATCTTGAGTTTGGTACTCTTTATTAAGGTCAATAACGATTTGACGGATTGTCTCAGGTTCAATGAACCGCAAATCTTCTTCTTGAGGATTTTCGTTTTGATATATGGATCGGATTTGGTTGATCGATAATGGCTCTTTTGCAGCAAAAATTAACGCTTCCACCAATGCTTTAAGCGTTGTCGGAATTTTGAGCAGTAGCTTCTCTGTAGAAATTTGTTCTTCCATCAATTTACATTTCTCATAATAGATAATTCACCAAACGGCTTCAATTGACGGATTATAACTTTTTTGGCTCTTATGACTTCTAATAATGCAATAAAAGTAACAACAATGCGAATTTTCTCGGTAAAATCTTTTACCAAATCATAAAATGTTCCTTCGGACCTTTTAGAAAAAAAATCTTCGATGTAGAAGATTTGCTCTTCGATGGTTACGTTGACTCTAGTAATTTCATGGATAAAAGTCTTTGGCATCCTATCCATCGCAAATTTAAATGATGCAATAAGATCGAAGAAAGTTACATCTCGAATTATATCGTCCGTATTTACTTCTTCGGTACTATGTTCATCGGAAGAATAGTACCCTCGATAATATACTTGCATCTGTTCATCTTCAGACTGTTTCATCTTAACTGACATTTCCTTGAACCGTTTGTATTCGACGAGCCTCTGGATCAAATTGGCTCTTGGATCCATATCTTCCTCCTCGCCTGGTTCAGGAGGTAACAGCATTTTGACTTTTATTTGCATAAGCTCCGCGGCCATTACTAGAAATTCTCCAGCAATTTCTAAGTCAAGCTGTCGCATATAGTGCAGGTAATCAAGGAATTCTTTGGTAATTCGTGCGATAGGAATATCGTATATATCTAATTCGTCGCGCTTTATGAAAAACAAAAGGAGATCTAATGGACCTTCAAAGTCATGGAGCTTTACTGTATACATACGTTATCCTAGCTTCATTGCTTCGTGCACTTCCGCCATAGTCTGACGTGCAATTGCTTTAGCTCGCCTTTCACCATCATCAAGAATATTTTTCACTTCATCTAAATGAGATTCATAATGAGCATGTTTTTCTCGATTTGGTGCTAATGTGTCGATAATTTTCTTAGCACAATTCATTTTACAATCGACACATCCAAGTTTTCCACTTTCGCAATTCGACCGAATCTCCTGGACTTCTGATGGATTAAACTTGTTGTGGTAAGAATATATAAGGCAAACATCTGGATGGCCTGAATCGCCTTTTCGTATCTTTTGTGGATCAGTAACTGCTGTTTTTATTTTTTTTGTTATTATCTCTGGTGAATCCGAAAGTAGAATAGTATTACCCACCGATTTGCTCATTCGCTTTCCATCCAAACCTGGTAATCGTGCAAATTTAGTAATTTTACCTTCAGGTTCAGGAAATACTTGGGCATACTGCATATTAAAGCGTCGCGCAATTTCACGTGTAATTTCAATATGTGGTAATTGATCTTCGCCAACAGGTACAACATCACCTTTGTATAGCAAAATATCTGCCGCTTGCAATACAGGATATCCTAAATGCCCATACACGACATTATCGATATGCAGATCACGAACCTGTTCTTTTAATGTTGGATTTCTTTCAAGTCGCGAAGTTGTGATGAGCATAGAAAATAATAAATGCAATTCGGTGTGCTCTTTGATTTTAGATTGACGAAACATAGGACTTTGTGAAGGATCAAGTCCTGCTGAAAGCCAGTCAATGAGCATATCAATAGAATTATTATATAATTCTGTCGTGTCTAGGTTTGTTGTTAATGCATGATAATCGGCTATCAGATGATAGTTTTGAAATTCCCCCTGCAATGAAACCCAGTTTTCTAATGCCCCTGTTAAATGACCAAGATGCAGTTTTCCGGTTGGGCGCATTCCACTTAAAATAATCTTCTTTTTCTGATTCAAATGGATATCGTACTCCTAATTTTTGGATTAGAGGTCAGTATAGTAATCATGTATACCAACAAAATAAAATCAATTACAATAAAACCGATCGCTTAGAATTGATCGCCCAAAAAGTTCTCAATTCATGAATAAATAGGGTTTCCAATGATCATCTACTGAACCAACGAAGTGTCTAATAAACATCACATGGTTAGGACGGATTGGTTTTCGAAGAAGCTTCATTTGCGCTTCATGCGGAGTTCGATCTCCCTTGGAATTATTGCATTGAACACACGCAGCAACCAGATTTTCCCATGTATCGGGTCCTCCCTTTGCTTTTGGTACAATATGATCGACAGTTAATGAAGATTCCGACTTACCGCAATATTGACATTGATGACTATCGCGTCTTAAAATATTCTTACGAGAGAGGACAATTTTCTTATAGGGGATACGAACATAAATAGATAGGCGAACAATACTTGGGTAAGGCATTTTTGTATAAACAGAATGCAGCCACCTACCGTCACATGAAGCAATAAGTTCTGCTTTGCCTAAATACAACAAAATAACCGCTTTTTTGACATTACAGATACTTAAAGGCTCGTAATCATGATTTAGCACGAGTACTTTACGAGTTAATTTACTGCTTGTATAGACAGAATCATAATATTGACTGAAGACTCACGCACCTCCTTTATAGATCGAGCAATTAGCTCAATATTACCTTGAGGTATTTGTTCTTTCTCTAAGAAAATATAGCATTTTCAACATCCATAGTCAACAATACCACTTTGAATCAGTTTATTCAAGTCTATTCTAACAATGGAAAATGCTTCTAGTAATTTTCAAAATTCTTATTCGGTTAATCTTGCTTGAATTTCTTTAAGCGAATCGCCTCCATACTTTTCAAGAAACGCATTAGCGAGCACTGGGGCAATAACAGATTCGCCAATTACAGATGCTGCAGGCACTGCGCATACATCGGATCGCTCGTATCTTGATACGACCGTTTTATTTGATTTAAGATTAATTGAATTCAACGATTTTGCTAGCGTAGCAATAGGTTTCATCGCTGCTCGAAGAATAAGCATTTGACCATTCGATATGCTTCCCTCTAAACCACCAGCCCGATTAGTTTTCCTATCGATCTTACTGTCTCTTAAGCAAAATTCGTCATGAACTTCTGATCCAAATTTTCTTGCATTGTTAAATCCTTCACCAATTTCAATCCCTTTTATTGCTTGAATCGATATTAGAGCTTGAGCAAGTTGACCATCTATTTTTCGGTCGTATTGAACATAACTTCCGAGTCCAATTGGTAATCCGGAAGCAAGAATTTCAAAAATACCACCAAGTGTATCACCTCTTTTTTTTGCACGTTTGATTTCTAATATTGCCTTAGATTCAATTTCCTTATCGAGAATTCTTACGTCAGAAAAGTCAGCCTCTTTAGAAAGATTAAAGATATGATTTGGAGTCTTAGTTGAATATTTTCTAATCAATTGGTCTATTTTATTTCGTTTTTTGATTTCTGCCGAACCGATTCCAAGAACATGACTTCCAATAAATATCCCACATTCTTCCAATAACTTTCGCGCTATAGTACAACATGCGACACGCATGGCAGTTTCACGTGCGCTCGACCGTTCAATAACGTTTCGAAGATCATCAAATCCATATTTCATCGCACCACAATAATCTGCATGGCCAGGACGAGGAATATTGATTTTATCAATTCCCTCGCCTTTTCCATCTATTGACATAGTCTCAGTCCAATTTTTCCAATCGTTATTATGAATGATTAAAGCAATTGGAGATCCAATGCTCTTCCCAAATCTGACACCTGATATGATTTCAACTTTGTCAGATTCTATTTTCATCCTTCCACCACGTCCATATCCTTGCTGGCGACGCCATAACTGATGATTGATGTAATCTGCCGATATTTCAATACCTGCCGGCATACCTTCAACTATGCCCACCAAGGCTTTTCCATGAGATTCTCCTGCTGTGAGATAACGTATCATAAACATACCTTTGCTTGAAACGTAGCGATGAGAAATATGAAATATATTTATTCATAATAACGTAAAATTTCGAAGCAGATTCAACGATATAAATTAAAAAGCGCGGTTCTAATAAGTGACCGCGCTTCAAATATGGAAGGTAACTTCTTGGTATTATTTGGTTATCGAAAAAACTATTATTGTGGAATTTCTATGGGAACAAAGCGCATACGCTTATCCTCGCCCTTTACCCTGAACATAACCGCATCACCCGGTTTAAGTTTCTTAACAGTTTTTTCGAATTGTTCTGGCGAAGATATCTTTTGATCTCCTACGTCCGTAACTATATCTCCTTTTCGCAGACCGCGTTCCTGTGCAGAGCTCATTAATTCTACTTCAGATACGAGAACACCATTATCTATATCGTATTGCTTCTTTATTTTTGAATTAACTGCTTGAACTGCGACACCCAGTTCTTTAACTGAAATAATTTTTCCTGTCTTAATATCAGAATCTTCATCAGACATTTCGCCCTTAGTTCGTTCTGATACAACTTTATCATCTTCGTCCCTTGAACCAAGTATTGCTTTCTTTTCTATAGATTTTTTATCCCTCCAAACTTTTAGCGTGACTGTTTCACCAGGATGAATGCTTGCAATCTCAGTTTGAAGTTCCTGCGTCGAATTTACTTCTTTCCCGTTTACAGAAAGAATAATATCTCCATATTCGAGACCAGCCTTATCACCTGCAGCATCCTTGGTTACCGATTCTACCCATACGCCTCGTGTCTTTTCGAGACCTGCAGCTTTAGCTGTCACGGCATCTACTGCCCTAATTTGAACGCCAAGAAATCCTCTTCTGAATTTTCCAAATTTTATGATATCCATTGCGACTTGTTTTGCTAGTTTAATAGGAATTGCAAAACTATAACCTTGATATCGTGCATTTGTTGTTGCAATTGCAGTATTTATTCCAATAACCTGCCCTTGAATATCAACCAAGGGACCACCGCTATTACCCGGATTGACCGCAGCATCAGTTTGAATGAAATTTTCTATGCCATACTCATCACCGATAATCCCAATATTCCGACCAAGAGCGCTTACAATTCCTTGCGTCATTGTGGATTTTAATCCGAGGGGAGCACCAATAGCGAAAACAATATGTCCGACTTCAACTTCCTCAGAATTTCCAAGCGCTGCGACAGGAATATTATTTGCATCAATTTTTAAGACAGCTAAGTCTGTATATTTATCTGTTCCAATCACCTTAGCTCGAAATTCACGCGTGTCAGACAGTTGTACTTTTACACCATTCTTTTTCGCACCGGCAACAACGTGATTATTTGTAAGAATGTATCCATCCGATGTTATTATTACACCCGAACCTGCGCCGACTTCTGGACCACGTTTTGGCATGTCAAATTTGAAATCAGGTCCAAAAAATCTATGGAAAAATTTTCCGGCATCGTTTTCATTATCCGATTCCCTATCCATTTCCACCTGAACAAAAACCACAGATGGTGTTACTGTTTTTCCAACTTCATGAAAAGCATCATTCAATCCCTGCAATATGCTATTGGATTTAACCGGTGCACGCTGTGCACCAAGCTTGACATCTTCTCCTGCGAAAGAGAAATCGACGCCCTTGAAGCTTGACACCAGCACGACACCAAAAATAATTCCAAGGCTGATGAGAAAAACAGCCGCAAGTATCGATTTTGTTGACATATATCCTCCTAATTTATTCGTTGTAGATGTTGTATAATTTCTGCCGATTTTAACGATTTCAATCCATCAAAATGATATCGTAAATACAGACGTAAAAGGGCACCTATTTCGTTCCCAACTTGTTCATCATATTTAATATTTGTCAAACTCGAGAGTGATGCATTCATCATCCTCTTGATAATTTTTATACACTGGATAGAAAGAGCAATGCTATGAATATTTTCATCTTGTAGATGTGTTCCGAAATCTGAAGGGAGACGACATTGATCGCAAAGAATAGCACCTCGCGGAATTTCAAATGTAAATTGTTTAGAAGTCATATTCTCATCGATCATCCTATGGCAAGTTGCACAGAATTCAAAATTTGGATGAAATCCAAAAATAGTCACCAGCCGTAAACTAAATGCATGAAAGAGCGTGTCATATTGAATCTTCGCATCGTTTAATGCTTGCAATGATTCTAATATTAAGTCGAACAATAAGAAATTTTTTTCTTCGTGATGCGTAATCGTATTTACAAGTTCCAACATTGCCAAAGCATGTGACAGACAATTCAGGTCTTTCGCAATCAATCGGTGTGTATTTAATACATCGCATTGAGAGATTAGATGTAAATCTCTGTGCTCTTTTTTATAGAAAACGAGCATCGAATGTGAAATTGGTTCCAGTGAAGCTCCAAATTTATTTTTTGCTGTCCTCGCACCTTTGGCTATTCCCTTAATCTTTCCGAATTCTTTAGTATAGAAGGTTACTATCTTGCTGGTATCCCTATACTTCATCGACTTCAATACTATCGCTTCAGTTTTTGCTAACACGAGATTCTATTATTTTCTAAAAGCTTTATTCTAACTTTTAATTCGTTGAACGATTGTTCAAATGGAGGATTTAAAACTCCAGTATTTGTAACAATCGCTGTAATAAATTGGTTCGGAGTGATATCAAATGCGGGAGAGTACACATCGATCTCATCTGGTGCAATCTTCACACCAGCAATAATTTTCACTTCATTAGCGTCCCGTTCTTCAATAGGAATTTGCTTTGCATTTGACATATTAAAATCAATTGTAGAAAGTGGAGCAGCAACATAGAAGGGGATCGAATGTTCTTTCGCCAACACAGCAATATTATATGTCCCGATTTTATTTGCAACATCTCCATTTGCAGCAATTCGATCTGCACCGACTATAACAGCTTGAATTTTATTTTGCTGCATCAGAAAAGCTGCTGTGTTATCAGGAATAAGTGTCGATGGAATTTTTAGCTTCGTTAATTCCCAGGCAGTAAGTCGTGCTCCTTGAAGAAGTGGTCGTGTTTCATCAACATAGACATGGTTCAATTTCCCTATTTCCCAGGCTTTAGTAATGACACCTATGGCGGTACCACGACCTCCGGTAGCTAAAGCCCCAGCGTTACAAT
>Ga0233422_10001527_pt1 | contig 10179 bp, 4 predicted proteins | sample Watercolumn_Mata_2_FD_182724 | JGI IMG/M metagenome (GOLD analysis project Ga0233422, IMG submission 182724) | Freshwater microbial communities from Lake Matano, South Sulawesi, Indonesia - Watercolumn_Matano_2014_110_MG | ecosystem: Environmental > Aquatic > Freshwater > Lake | place...
ACTTCTCTTCCCAATTCATTAAAAATCTTTAGTGTTACAAACGAATCCTTTGTTAATGAATAAGTAATTGTTGTAGTTGGATTGAAGGGATTGGGATAATTTTGATAAACAATAAATTGATTTGGTGCTTCAATATAAAAATCAACAATGCCAGAATATGTTAGCGAACCGTCTAAATCAATCTGCTTTAATCTGAATTGATTTTTACCACAAGGTGGATTTTTATAAACAAATAAATATTGTTTTTGAGAATTAGAATTTCCGTGCCCTTGTACAAATCCAATCGTTTTCCATTCTAAATTCTCTAACCTTGTTTCAATGTTAAAACCATAGTTATTCACTTCAGTAGCTGTTTCCCAGTTAAGTAAAATATTTGTACCGTTTGTTAAAGCTGTGAAAGAAACAAGCTCAACCGGAAGAGCACCATCAGAAAATACTTTTGATGCATATATGTCTGCAGAGGTAGATACATTTCTCGAATCTTGCCAGGTTATAATAGCTCCATCACTTCCATCACTAATTAGAGCTGGACGGACTTTGTCATTTGCAGCGTTGCAAACTAATAATCCATTTGTATTCCATTGCACAGAACCGCTTGAATTTATTTTCTGAGCATAAATGTCACTTTTTGTACCACTACGAAAATCACTCCAGGTAATTATTGCCCCACTACCCCCATCATTTATTATATCGGGTTGCGATTGTATGTCTGATGCTGTACAAATTTCAACACCATTAGCAGTCCATTGCGCAACACCACCTGAATTTATTCGTCTTGCATAAATATCGTTGTTTGACCCGCTCCTATTATCAGTCCATGTAATAATAGCTCCGTCACTACCATCACTAACAATTTTTGGATTTATTTGTTCATCTGCCGCAGTGCAAATCGCTACTCCATTTGCTGTCCACTGTGGTGCACCGCTCGAATTAATTCTTTGTGTGTAGATATCATTATTCCCGTTACGATTATCCTTCCACGTAATTATAGCACCATTAAAATTATCACTAACCATTGTTGGATACAGCTGATCATTTGCTGCTGAACTTACTATAACACCGTTAGCAGTCCATTGAGCACTACCACTAGAATTTATTCGCTGTGCATAGATATCATAGGAAGTTCCTCGGAAATCATGCCAAGAAATTATAGCACCATTATTAAAATCGCTTATTATAGAAGGGTAGCCTTGAGTGCTTGTAGCAGTGCATATTGCCACGCCATTTTCAGTCCATTGAACTAAACCTGCAGAATTTATTAATTGGGCATAGATATCATGAGCTGCACCACTTCTTAAGTCAGCCCATACAATGATTGCACCGCCAGTTCCATCACTAACAATTTTAGGATTAACTTGTTCTTCAACTGCCGTGCAGATTGCAACACCATTTGCTGTCCATTGAACAGCCCCTTCAGAATTAATTCGCTGTGCATAAATATTCCAATCAGTTCCGTTTCTTCTATCTTGCCATGTAATTATTGCACCTCCAGTACCATCACTAATAATAGCAGGATATTGTTGTTCGTCATCTGCAGTGCTAATTGCAACTCCATTAGAGGTCCAGACAATAACCCCGCCAGAATTTATTAATTGCGCATAAATATCATAATAAGAATTACTTCTTAAATCCTGCCAGGTAATAATAGCTCCGCCGCTTCCATTGCTTGTTATAGCAGGATATTCTTGGGTGAAAGAAGCTGTGCAAATTGGGTTATTTGTGGACGGATTGCTTGACCACTGAGCATTTAGACAATTATTTAATAATAACAAAATGAAGAATGGAAGAAATGTTCTATATAATAAATTCAATAAAATCATAACTCCTCCTTTTTTCTCAAATCCAATATTTATAACTAAAACGAAAAGATAAGAACTTGACTAAATTTTGCACTACTGTCTCACTTAATTAAAATAAGTTTTTTTGTTTCTACAAAATTGCCGGCTTTTATTTGATAAAAATATACTCCTGAGACATTTCCGCCTTCGACGGAAATTCCGCTTGCTGATTCACCATTCACAAATCTCAATTCGCAATTGTAAATTCCAGGTTGCTTGTACTCATTAACAAGAGTTTTGATTTCCTTACCGAGAAAGTCATATACCTTAAGTGTAACATGTTCTGCCGATGGAATTGAATATTTAATAGTTGTGCTTGGATTAAACGGGTTGGGATAATTTTGAAATAAGCTAAACTCTTTGGGGATTCCCAATTCTTTAACATCTGTTGCAATAGCTTGTCTGACTTCAAAAGATTTGGGACTTCCAATACTTCCTGTTGAAGTTATAGTAATTGTTCCAATTCTTGCATCTCCAGTATTGGTTTCATATCTATATTGTACTATACCGTTATTTGTCCCACTACTACCATTAGTAATTGTTAACCAGTTCGAGTTGGTAACTGCATCCCAAATCATATTTCCACCTGTCGTATTTATTACACTGAAACTTCCAGTTCCTAATAACGAACTAACTGATGAAAATTCTGGTGATATTGAAATTGCAGGTATCAATTCAAAATTTGCAACAAGATTTCTATCTGCAATAAGAGTAAATGAATAACTGGAACTAGTTGATACAACATTCCCGTTTTCTGTCCAATTCAAAAATCTAAATCCATTCGCTGATGTAGCTACTACTGTTACAGATGAACCATAATTAAAAGATCCGTTTCCAATAACATTACCACCGTTTGATGGATTACTACTTAAATTAATTGAATAATGTTGTTGTGAAAAATTAGCAATTAAATTTCTATTACTATTTAGATTAAAAGTATAACTTGTATTTGTTGAAACAATATTTCCATTTTCAGTCCAATTAATAAATCTGAATCCGTTATTGGGATTTGCGGTTAATGTTACAAGTGCACCGGAATCATAAGTTCCAGTACCGGTAATTGTACCTCCATTGGCTGGATTACTTGTTGCATTCAATGTTACTTGCACAGGAGTACTTATATCAGTTACATGAGTTGTATAAACTCCGTTACCCATTGTACCAATAACAACAAATCCATCCGATTGCCGTACATCTACCATATCTACCGGAACATTTCCTATAGTATTTGTACCTTCCTGAATCCATGCAGTATAGATACCATTAAATCTTGTTGTTGAAAATAAACCGGCGCTTGTAGCGGCAAAATAAATTGGTTTGTTCTGTACATATAGAACTGTAATCCATCTAACCGAAGGTCCATTACCTGAACCATCTGGAAATTCTTCTAAATTACCGGCAACAGGTGTCCAAGTAGTTCCTCCATTTGTTGAATGATAAATACTTATTACTCCATAATTTGTAAAACAAACAGTAATTTTGTTTACATCCAGGGGATCTACGCAAATGCAATGCAGATAAGATCCTTCAGCAACAGAAGGATAATTAATTTGTTGAGGAGTTGGTTGACCTTGATGAGGATTGTCTATTTTAAATAATCCGTTTGCACTTGGATTCCATAAATGAGTTCTTGCATAATATAATCTTCTTGGAGTAGCAGGCGACATACCAAAAGCGCTTATAAAACTTCCCTGCTCAAAATTAACGTTATCAAGAGTTGACCAATTAATCATTGTTGGTGTAGGCGGCCACATATTCGGAATTTGTGTTAGATCAGAATTACGCCAAAGTTTTGGTTGATAATTTTCATCTCCTGCGGTCATGTACATAACTTTTTGATCGTGAGGATCGAGAATCATTGGAGACATCCATGATCCCATGCGAGAATTAGTTGGTGTGACAGAAGTAAAATCAAATGTGTTTGGAACATTTGGAAAACGCATTATTCTATTATCGGCAGCCATTGATAAATAAAAATACTGTCCACCATTTGTAACGGCACAATAACCTCCATCGCCTGTTAGTAAATTTTCCCAGGGGGTAAATTGGTTATTGGTTCTAGTTACATATTCCCCACGGTCTTGCATACCGCCAACAATCAAATTTGAACCCGATGTTGCATGATCAATTGCAACGGTATAAAATTGAGTTGAGCGCAAATTATTTGTCAGTGAAATCCAATCAATTCCAACGTAGCCGTTTGGATCAGCATAAACGGCTGCCGTATTATTTAATGTCTTCCAAATACCGCCGTCATTTCCAATTATCATTACGTTTGGATTTGTTCGCGAAAAAACAATTGACTGTTGGTCAGGGTAACTTCTATAGAAACCTCCAATTATTTCATATGTCTGTCCGCCATTCATGGACCTTGAAAGTCCGATCGTTCCTATAAAAATGGTATTCGGGTCATTGGGTTTTATTTTTAATACTTGCATTAAACCACCATAAGTTGAAGCAAGCCCGCCATAAAAATTGTTGCTCATATCTGTCCAATTTGTCCCATCAAACTTATAGAGTTTAGCGCTTTGCTGTGAATCTTTGACTGATGTTAATACATAAAGAAGATTTTGATTTGATGGTGCTAAAGCAATTACAGTGTTGTAGACTGAAGAAGGGAAATTATTATCGCTGATTTTTTGCCAGTTAATTCCATTTGTTGAACGGTAAATTCCGGTAGCAGAACCTTCTCCGCTGATTGCCGCATAAAAAATACCTGCATCAGTAATTTCTATGTTTGATGAATTATAAGATGATCCAAAACCCAGAACGTGATTCCATGTTGAACCGCCATTAGAGCTCATAAAAATCCCATTTGAAGTTGCGGCCATAACTCCATCAGTTCCAAATGTTTCTATTTCTATTACGAAGTCAAAATCATCTTTTATGTTCACGCTTCCAGAAACAGTTGATGGAAGAACAGTCCAACTTTCTCCTCCGTTAGTTGATTTAAATATTCCATCACCTAAAAATTCTTTAAATAACAGTGGAAAGTTTACAGCAGAATTTACAGTATTTGCATAAGCTTCTCCCGTTCCATAATACCAAATATTTCTTCTTCCAGAAGTTTTATTTTGTGTTACGCATGAAACGTTATGAATTTGATTTGGAGCTGTGGTTTTATACCAAGTTGTTCCACCGTTGGTAGTTTTCCATAATCCACCGGAAACTCCGCCAGCCAAAATTATATTTTCGTTATCGTAATCTAATGCTATTGCTCTTGTTCTTCCCCCAAGATCATGCGGCCCATTATATTCCCAAGCATAATTACTTTTTGCATTAGCCGATTTATATAATTTTTGCAACGAGTTAACATAATTGTTTTCTGATGTGTGAATATTGGCGGGAATCATTTGTGTTTTTGGGTTTCGGTATTTCATCCACTCATATTGTTTTCGTGCAAAAGGATTTTCTTGTGTGCCTTCCGATGCTCTAATGGTGTACGGACAAATTCCGGTATGACAGCTACTTCTTCCACACGTTTCAATTCCACTTTTCTTTATGAAGTTGCTGGAAAGAAAACATGAAACGATAAAACTGAATGAAATAGCAAATAAGAAAATTTTTTTCATATAAATCTCACTTTTTATTTAAGTAAAGTCATCTCATTTATTTGATCAGCAGCATTTTTCTTGTGAAGACGTAATCACCCGCACGCAAAGTATAGAAATAAGTACCGCTACTTAATTCAGAACCTTGCCTACCGGCAGGCAGGTGGAGAATTGAGAATTGAGAATTATATTTTCCAGCTTCTTGAAATTCATCAACTAGTGTTTTTATTTCTCGACCCAATACGTCATACACTTTTAAAGTAACATGAACAGAAGTCTCCCCTTTGGGGAAATTTATAGGGGCTACCTGATAACTGATTACTGTACTCGGATTGAACGGATTAGGATAATTTTGTTCAAGAGAAAATTTAGATGGAATTACACCATCTTGTTTTACATCGGTTATCATTTCTGAAAGGGGTCTCTTATAAACGCCGTTTCCGTAAGACCCTAAAAATAAATTTGTTCCACTTACGGAAAGAGTGCGAATATAAACATTTGCCAAGCCAGTACTTACTGAATTCCATGTTGTCCCATTATTAGTAGATAGGAATACGCCACCATACCCAGTTCCGACAAATAGATTATTACCGCTTACAGCTAATGCCCTTGCATTCAAATTTGTTAAACCAGAATTAACAGTATTCCAGCTTGTTCCATTGTTTGTTGAAAGAAAAACACCGCCGCCATATGTTGCCGCAAATATATTTGTCCCAATTGTTTTAAGAGAGAAGACATATAAATTTGTTAGCCCTGTGTTAACCGTATTCCAATTCAATCCATTATTTGTGGAAATGAAAATACCACCGCCAGAAGTTCCAGCATAGATATAAGTGCCTAAAGTAGCAAGAGAGTTTACACTTAATTGTGTTAGGCCTGAATTGACCGCACTCCAATTAGTTCCATTGTTTGTTGAAAGAAAAACACCACCACCGGCAGAGCCTGCAAAAAGATTTGTACCCACCTTAACAAATGAATAAACACTTGTAGGTGAATTATTTTGATTAACCCAGGTTGATCCATTATTTGTTGATAAATATGTACAAGTTGCACCTCCTGCATTTATTAACGAACCATCTATGAAAAGCGAGGAAATATCTCTTAAACCTGGGCTTGTATCATTCCATGTATTTCCATTATCTGAAGTTGAAAATACTCCGCCGGCAGTTGCAGCAAAAATATTATTCCCATTCGAAGCAATATTATATACAACCTGAGCGATCAATCCATTATTAATAGCAGTCAAATTATTTCCATTGTCCGACGATTTAAAAACACCACCGATTTGTGTCCCTGCATAAAGATTTGATCCAACATTCCCAAAACAAAAAACGACTGAATTTTTTCCGTTCAATCCATTATTAACAGAATTCCAGGTTACCCCATTATCAGAGGAGATAAATACTCCCCAAGAAGTAGCAAGAAATAAATTTGAACCAAACTTATTAAGAGTCAGTGCATCTATGTCTTTAATAGAAGTCCAATTTGCACCATTATTTGTAGAGAGATACACGCCGGTAGTCAAACAAGCAAAAATATTCGTTTCTTTGACAACAATTGACCGGACAGGGACAGATGGAAGACCATTACTAACTGACGTCCAGTTAGTGCCGTTGTTAGAGGACATGAAAACCCCACCTGCTGATCCACCGCCTCCTAAATATAAAATTGATCCTTCTGCAGTCAAAGAAAAAGCGTATTTATTTGTAAGCCCATTACTTATTTCGTTCCAGGATGAACCGCTATTAGTAGTAACAAAAACCCCATTACTTGTACCGGCAAAAATATTTGAACCAATTGATGCCAAAGAATATACTTGATAGCCTGATAATCCTGCAGAAGTCCATGTATTACCATTGTCATTCGAAATAAATACTCCATCCCATGTTGCTGCAAAAACACTAGATCCAATGATTGTAATTTTATATATCCAAAAATTATTTAAACCATTATTTGGATTACTCCAGTTAGCACCGCTGTTTGACGAAATATATACACCTCCATAACTAGTGCCCGCAATTAAATTTGAACCGCTTCCTGCTATTGTATTAATAAGTCCTCCGAAAGGTCCGTTAGTTTTAGTCCATTGGGAATAAGAAGTTTGTAAGCTAACAATAAGTAAAAAAATAAGTAGCTCAAGAATTGTTATAGGTCTTTTCATAATCTCCTCACTTTATTAAAATTTGTTTTTAAATTTTGTCCAATTTAAAAATGTATCTATTGTAGACAGCTGAAGAATTTTTACTCAACTTAAACGCCTCATACTAATTAACATTAAGAAATTTTGTAACTATTGTTGGAATTGTTGAAAGGTATATTTTATTAATATATTCTAAAGCACCACATGCAAGCGCTTCTTGTCTGTATTCTTCTTCGGAATATTGTGATACAATAATAATTTTGGCGGAATTATCTATAGCATGAATTCTTCTTGTAGCTTCTAAGCCATCAAGCGGGTTCATAACAATATCCATTAAAACTAAATCCGGTTTCTCTTTTTGAAAACATTGAATTGCCTGCTCGCCATCACTACATTCAATTAATTCAATTTTAATTGAAAGTTTATTGATGAGCTTGCTTATCATTTTCCGAATACGTTGGTTATCATCGGCAATTAGGATTTTCACTTCGTTTCCTAAATTCACAGTGATAATCTGTTTAATGAAATGAAAAAAATAAATAGGGAAGGATGCTCTAATTAATTAGGGATATATACCTAGTGGCTTTTAAATTATAGTAAAGACTTGTTTTCGATTGCAAAGAGAAGCAATTTATTATGTCCGCTCAAATCAAGTTTATGACAAATATTTACTCTATGATTTTGAATTGTTTTAAAGCTAAGAAACAATTCTTTTGCAATTTGTGTACTGGTTTTATTTTGGGCAAGTAAATATAAAATTTTACGTTCGGCCTGAGTTAATTTTTCAAGCTTCGATAGTATTTCATTTTTATTGGAATCTGATTTTTTATTCCCAGTCAAATAGCCGGACATTTCCCCACTTACATAGAAACCACCTTGAAGAATAATTTTAATACAATCTAATATTTCATACGTAGTTTCATCTTTTAAAAGATATCCTTTTACACCAGCTTCCAATGCTGCATTAAGGTAATCAACATTATCATACATTGTTAGTATAATTGGAATCGTAGATAGCTTTTCTTCCATTATTATTTTTGAAATTTGTATGCCTGATAATCCCGGCATTGAAATATCGAGTATCGCAATGTTTGGTTTTTTACTTCTGATAAACTTAAGCGCTGTTTCTCCATCGCTCACGCAATCGTAGACTTTAAAAGATCTTTCCTTCTTGAGAATTTTTAATAACCCTTCTCTAAAAATCGGATGATCGTCCGCAATCAATATTTTGATCTCTTCTTTCATCTTTTTATTTGTAAAGTGATAATTACCGTTGTACCGTTGCCAAGTGAAGAATTAATATTAAAGTCACCATGCAAAAGTCGAGCTCTTTCCTTTATACTTTTTAATCCAAAGCCATCGAATAAATTATTTTGAATACTTGCATCCTCAATATTAAATCCTTTTCCATAATCCTCAATAGTTAGATAAATTATTTTTGATTCTTTTCTGATTTCGACTTTTGCTTTTTTAGCGTCAGAATGTTTCAATACATTATTTAATGATTCTTGTATTATCCTGTAAATATTTATTTGGTCATCAGTGGAAAAAATTCCGGAAATATCATCCAATCGAGTTTCGATTTTAATATTTCCAACCGATTCTATCTTTTGTACCATAGAATTGATTGACTTGTTTAATCCAAATCGTTCTAATTGATGCGGATGAAGGTTCGAAGATATTTCTTTGACCTCGATAATTGATGTCTTAATTAGGTCCGAGATTTCATCGAGTTCGATTTCTTCTCGTTCATCAGTACTTCTATATATATCAATTTGATTTTTAATTACAAGTAAGTTCTGTCCAAGCCCATCGTGTAACTCCTGTGCTAATCTTTTTCTTTCTCCTTCTTGAGATTTAATTAATAGCTCCGAAAACAAATGTTGTTTTTGTCTTTCGGATTTTAATATTTTCATTCGAGAATTCACAACCAAGTATACCACTGCACCAAAAATTGCAAGAATAATCATTCTAAAATAAATGTTCTCCCAAAAAGGAGGATGTACAATTATGTTTAACGATACTCCAGCATTATTCCAATAACCGTCATTATTTGAGCCAATAATTTTAAGTGTGTATTTACCGGCGCGAATGTTTGCATAATTTATCTCAGTTCTGTTTCCCAATGAAATCCAATCTTTATCAAATCCTTCAAGTAAATATTTGTATTCATTTTTTAATGAGTGAAAATAATTTAGAGCAGCATATTCAATGGAAAGATTTCTCTGATTATAAGAAAGTTCAATCTCTTTAATATTGGTAATATCTGTATTACCGGAATATTCTTCTCCAGCAATTTTCAGCGATGTTATATAAATAGGCGGAATAAATTTATTCTCATACATAGTATTAGGATTAAACATCAAATACCCTGAATTGCCGCAGAAAAATATTTCACCATTTATATCAACGATTGGATCGCCAAGATAAAAATCAAATCCATCTGTTTCTTCTAACATTGAATAGAATTTTAATTCTTTTGTTTCTTTTTTATACAAACCAATTTCTGAAAACATAGTTGAAAACCAGATGGTTCCATTCTTATCTTCTACCAAAGAATATATTCCATGCAAGCTGTTTTTATATATAATATTTACAGAATATTTTCCAACATTATCTTTTTTAAGACATGCAAAGCCATCGTAGCATG
>Ga0233422_10001530_pt1 | contig 10170 bp, 10 predicted proteins | sample Watercolumn_Mata_2_FD_182724 | JGI IMG/M metagenome (GOLD analysis project Ga0233422, IMG submission 182724) | Freshwater microbial communities from Lake Matano, South Sulawesi, Indonesia - Watercolumn_Matano_2014_110_MG | ecosystem: Environmental > Aquatic > Freshwater > Lake | place...
CAAAAGTCGCTCTTTGCGAAGACTGGAAGGAAAAAATGCTGGCAAAAGTGGAAGTTTGGGAAAAAGAAAATATCCAGTCGTCGCAATCTTTCGCCCAAAATCTGGAAAAAGAAATTAAGGAAACCGAACAAAAGTTGGATAAGCTCGTTAATGCCCTTTTGGACGGAAGCATTGAAAAGGAAACTTATCTCGCCAAAAAGGACGAACTCATCAAAACAAAAACAGACCTTAACAAAAGAAAGTCTGATTTTGGGCGAAAGGGAAACAATTGGATTGAACCATTGGAAGAGTGGATTTTATCCGCTCACCACGCCGAAAAACTGGCTTCGTCAAACGATTTTGATGAAATTAAATCGTTTGCGGAAAAAATTGGAACGAACCGCCGCCTGCTGGACAGAAAACTGATTTTTGATTTTCAAAAGCCCTTTGATTTTGTGCAGAAATATACGGAAAAATGCGAGCGAAGCCCCGCCACAGGCGGGGCGAGCGAGCCAACAAACTGCCCGCAAAATTCGCAATGTTTAGATTGGTCGGGGTGAGAGGATTTGAACCTCCGGCCTCGTCGTCCCGAACGACGCGCGCTAGCCAGCTGCGCCACACCCCGATATAAGATTTATTATATTATAGCGCATTTAGGTAAATCTGTGAAGTGTTTGTTGCGGTTGACAATACGTAAAAAATATGGTTCATTAAATACAGCTCTTCAAAACGGAGAACGACAATGTGGCGCGACTTTGCGGTTTCGCTCCGGAATAACAAAGCAAGCTGGCTGGGTATCGGAATTATCTTTTTGAATTTAGCAGATGCTTTCTTCACTATTTATATTCTGGAATCATTTTCGGCTTCCGGTTCGTGGGAAGTCAATCCTTTCGCCGCCGCGCTTTTAACCAGGCCGTATCTTTTTTTGACTGTGAAATTAGTCATCCCGCTGCTTTTTGTGGTTTATTTTGAATCGCAAAGAAGCAGGTATCCTATAAAAACAAAAATAATTTACGGAATCATCTTTGCAATATATTCGCTTTTGGTTCTGTATCAACTGGCCGGAATATATGTTCTCCACGCATTAAAAAACACCCCCGCTTGAGGGTGTTTTTAAATTAAGAGCGTTGAATAATAAGGATCCTTCACTTCATTCAGGATGAGACTGTTGAATTGTTCAACAGTCTCAAATTTAAAAAATCAGCCGCATTTAGAATAGCCACATACCGGACAAAGCATGCAGCTTTCTTTGAAAGCCAAAATTCCGCCGCATTCCGGGCATTCCGGCGCATGGCCGATATCGGCGATTGAGGCGCGCTTGGCCGGCGCCTCCGCAACCACATAATCGCGTTCCGGAATTTTGATTCCGGCGATTTCCGCCGCGGCCAACGGTTCAACTGACGCGCCCTGCAGAGATTCGGGGCGCATCTCCGCTCCTAATTTACCGTCATTAAATTCCAAATTAAGTTTCGCCTGCGGTTTCTGAATATGCTCAAGCATTACGTGAGCAATCGCGTCGGGAATAGAAAGAATCTGTCCATACTTGCCCCACGATGGCATGGGCCCGCGGATGCCTTTTATTTGATCAATGATCGTTTCCGCTGGGATACTGCTTCGAAGCCCCAAAGAAATAAGTCGACAGATCGCCTCGGATTTCGCGGCAAAAAATCCGCCGGTTTTTCCAATTGTCGCGAAAACTTCAAACGGTTTTCCCTCCTCATCATTATTCACCGTCACAAACAATGTGCCATAACCGGTTTTCACTTTATATGTGCTCCCCGATGTGACATCGGGACGCGGTTTGGGCACAAAAACATAAGGCGGCGGCAAAGGCGCTTCTTCTTGTTTTGTTTCCGTGACGATTTCGGCAGGCGGCGCTTTTTTTTCTTCTTTTGATTTCAAAACCGCGTCGTCACGCGAACCATCTCTAAAGTATGTCACGCCTTTACAGCCAAGATCGTACGCCAGCATATAAAGATCCTTAACTTGCGTGGCAGTATGCGTTTCGGGCGCGTTTATGGTTTTGGAAATGCTGGAGTCAACGTATTTTTGAATTATGGCTTGCATCCGTATATGCTCTTCGGGCGAAAGTTGTTTGGCGGTCACAAAATATTCCGGCAATTTTTCATTCGGATACTTGGTTTTAAATTCTTCATACAAAAGATGATACACCTCGTGTTCGCCCAAACGGTCTTTTCGCGTCAAAACAAAATCATATATCGGCTCGATGCCGGAAGAGGCCTCAGCTAAAATGCCGGTGGTGCCGGTCGGCGCCTGCGTCAAAAGAACCGCGTTTCTGATTCCGTAAATTCTGATCGCTTCCCGCAAATTTTCCGGCAAATGTTTGATGAATTGTCCGTCCAGATATTTTTCAACTTCAAATCGCGGAAACGCGCCTTTTTCTTTGGCGATCTCCACGGAAGCCACGTAAGCTTCGTCGCGGATAAATTTATAAAGATTTTCGCAAAAATCCAGCGCCTCGCGGTTTCCGTAACGGATCTTCATTTTTATCAAAAGATCAGCAAGTCCCATTGTTCCGAGCCCCACTCGCCTGGTCTGCATTTGAGCGGTGCGATTTTCTTCAAAAATATACTGTGTGGCTTCAATCACATTGTCCAAAAACCGAATTGCCGTCCGGACTGTCTCGCGCAATGCTAAATAGTCAACACGGCCGTCGCGCTCGAATTTCGCAAGATTCACCGCGCCCAAATTGCACACCCCCCACGCGCTGAGGCCCTGTTCCCCGCATGGATTGACGCAAATAATTTTTTCATAATACCAAGTATTTGACTGCTGATTATAACGGTCAATAAAAACCACGCCCGGCTCGCCGGAACTCCATGCCGATTCGCAAATTTTATCCCACAGCTCCCGCGCTTTTAAAGTTCTGTAAACTTTTCCGCCCCATTTGAGTTCCCAATCGCGGTCTTCTTTAACCGCCTCCATCAGGGCGTCCGAAACACAAACAGAAAGATTGGCGTTAGTAATGAGTCCCATTGTGCGTTTGACGGTGATAAAATCTTCAATATCCGGATGATCGTCATTTAGCATCAGCATCAAGGCGCCGCGACGCGAACCGCCCTGGATAATAAGACCGGTCGCGTAAGAATAAAGTCCGCCAAACGAAACCGAACCGGAAGCCGTGCCATTGACGCCGCGGACATAGCTTCCCTTCGGCCGAAGCGTTGAAAGATTTACGCCTACTCCCCCGCCCCGCGACATAATTTCAACCATTAATTTTACGTTATCCAAAATTCCGCCGCGGCTGTCTTCAGGAGAAGGAATTACGAAACAATTATAAAAAGTAAGCTGCGCGCCGGTGCCGGCGCCGGACAAAATTCGTCCCCCGGGGACAAACTTAAAATCTTGAAGCGCGCTGTAAAATTTTTCTTCCCAAATGGCGCGCGCTTCATCGGTTTTTTCTTTTTCGGCAATCGCGCGGGCGACGCGGCTCCACATTTCTTCCGGCGCGCGTTCAGTTTGCTTGCCCTCGCCATCTTTTAGGGCATAGCGGTCATTAAAAACTTTTAAAGAAAGGCCTTGAAGCTCTGGCATATATGTTGAATTGTTTAATTGTTTAATTGAAGTAATACGCGTAAAAAACGCGAGTTTATTGGGTGTGGGGATAAAAAAAGAATAGAAATCGGGGTCAATTTCCATTCTTACACGAATTTATGCCAATCCGTTTTAAAACGGAAGACACAAAATACCCCTCTTGTTCATATTATACCACAAATAAATTTTTCTCTTGTGGATAAAATATATTTTTTGCTATTTACCGCTCAATTTTTTTTCTTGACAGATTTTTTACACTGTTAAATTGTTACATTGCTGACGAAGTTAAAAAAACAATTTGAATTTAGCAATGCAATAATTAAAACAACCGTAAATTGCTTGCTAATTTTTGGGGAATTTTTGGAAGGACTATCGGAATTCGGCGCTTTTCTCCGCTCCATTTATCGTGAAAAAAAACTTCCGACTTATCACGCGCGTATTCATATAAATCTTTGGTGACGCGAACATCCTGCAGACAATATTCTTTTAATTTTTCAAGCTCTTTGTCGGCCCAAAATTTTACCGCGTCAAGCCCGCTGCCGGTTTTTCCGATTCCAAGCGTCGCCTGCGCCAAATCATCAAGCTTGATTCTGAATCCGATAATTCTTTCGATTTCCTCCAAAAGATCGAGTGTGGGAAATTTATCAAAACTACAGCCATAATATCTTGCCATCACCGGATAATCGAAATATTTTAGATTAAAACCAATAATCCTTTCAGCCGATTCCAAAATTGGCCACAACTCTTTCAAATCTTCTTCCCAAAATCCGCGGTAGCCGCCATTTTCATAATCAAAAATACCGATAAACGAAATGTCTAATTTGGCCGGATCGCGCGAGCCGACGTCAAAAAAGGTATTCTTTGTCTCAATATCTAAAATAATTTCTTTTGGCATACCAACAATTTAACATAATAATAAACCCCGACGCAAGATCGGGGTTTATCCCACACCCTTTTGGGTGCGGGATTATTTTTCTCCGTTTCTTTTTTGCCGCCAAAGAGCTGTCTGGTTTTTCTGCACCGTAAAAATTATTTTATCATTTGGGACAATTTCGCCGTAAACTATCGCGGCTACGAGCGGATAGATAATCAGTTCAGAAAGCCGTTCCGGCTCGACGTATCGGATAACGCCGTCTTTGGTTCGAAGCTCTTTATCGAGCTTGGTCAAAAAATACCCGTCATAGCTGATTTGAAGCGGAACGCGCTCTTCTATCCGATACATCTCGCGCGTCGAAAATATTTTAGCGATTCCGTCAAGCTGAACATCCAAAATCGGCTGGCTCGCGTCTCCGGGCTTAGGATCCTTTTCGCTTTCGGCTTTTTCTTTGGAAAGCGCCTGAAAAGTGTTCCGCGCGATCGCTTTCAGCGCTTCAAATTGAGTTTCTTGATCAGGCGAAAACGCTTTGAGCAAAGCCGCGGCTTTGCTCAAAAAATCAATTCTTACCGGATAATGTTCGCGTTCTCCCAGAAAAGCGGCAAGATAAAGCGGCGCGCGCTGATCGTGGCGCGTCCAAAATTTTTGAACGATTTCTATCGCATCCAAATAACTGCGACCGCCAAAAAGGATCTTCCAATTTTCGTGCCTTCTGAGGTTTAAAACGTGCCTCGTGGCATGCCACTCCTGCAATTGCCGGCAAACCTCGCATGGCTTTAGATTTTCAAAAAGACGGTGCCAGGCGTCATGCTGCCGAACGCGCACTTTCCGTTTTTGATTAACACGAGCGTTGCTGCCGCCGCGGCTTCTCGGAATATAGTGATGAGTATTGCGTCGGCGTTTTTGCGGCACGGATTTTTCCTCCCGACTTGTAATGAACTTTTAAAATTATTACGGCTTCACGAACAATTTTTTGCTTGCTTCCCAAAATTCAGAATTATTATGCGCCTCTTTCAGCCAATACCACCATTCAATACCCCAAAGATAGATCTCTTTAAAACCGGTGCGACGCGCAAATTCGATATTATCATAAAAACGGCTGATGTTCATCGATTTATATTGCTCCTCAAGCGGCAAAAGTTTGATTGAGCTTGGCGCCCACGGCTCAACTTGAAGTTCGGTCACAATCACGTCAGAAACTAAATATTTTATCAAGTTTGCCCGCTCGCGATAAAACGCCGGAAAAACCGGATAAAATAAATAACCAAAAAGCTTATTCCAGGATACGCGATACATACTGATGCCTAGAATATCGGCAAACGAGGCGGTAGAGATCCAGGTCGAAAGTTCGCCGCTATCAGTAATAACGACTGGACGGTTATCTAAAGATTTAACGAGCGCGATTTCCTGCTTTACGAAGTCGCGGCTGATTTTTTCGCAGCCCTTTTCGCCAAACGGAAAAAACGGTTCATTTTCAATCTGCCAATATTTTACCGATGAGTATGATTTATAACGATTAACCACTTTGGCAAGATATTGAAGTATGGCGCGATCAAGCTCTTTTTTATTTAAATTTTTCGCCCACTCCGGAACATGGCACTCTGGCCAGCGCGGAAGCTTTTTACCAACCGCCAAAATAACAAAGGTGCCGCGCTTTTTCGCTTCCATAAGCTGCCAGTCCAAATCGTCAAAATTAAATTTTCCGCGGCTTGGCTCAATCTCTTCCCAATACGCCGGAATACGCAAGGCGCGAACATTCAAATCATCCAAAATATTTGTATAAACTTTTTTCCAATCTAAACCAAAATATCTCGCATACGAAGCGCTCCAACTTACTCCCCAGACAATCGGCTTGCCGTCAACTGACGCATTTTTTCTCGCGACCCAAAACAAAAAGCCGATGGAAAAAATAACAACAGCGGCAAGAATCAAATACATAATTTTTATCTTAGTGCGCATTTCATTGAGTCATTAAAATCAGCCCTAGAAGAATCGTGAAAATTCCGACCAACTGAATAAACGAAAGATGTTCCTTAAAAAATATGGCGCCACAAACCGCAACGACCAAAAATACCACGCCGGTTATAATCGGATAAGCAACCGAAATTTTTTGTCTGGCTAAAAGCAAAACAAGACTTGGCATCGCTACGGCAAAAGACAGGGTTCCTAGAAAAAACCACTTATTTAAAATAAGTTTTGACACCAAAGAAATCGACATCTGTTCTAACGCGATTGTCTTTGAAAGAATTTTATAAAAATAATTGCCGAGGATGTTGGTAAAAATTACGATAAAATATAAAATAATTGCGGTCATAAATGAAAAATTTAATCTAATCTGGAAAAGAGCGGCGCTATCTTTTTTATTGTACCACCCTCGCGGAGCAAACCCCAGATTTTTAATTTTTCCGCCTTTTCTTTTTTTGAAGACTCAAGAGCGCCGAGCGCGTCCAAAATTTTATCCGAAGTCTCGGGCATAAACGGCAGGAGAAGAAGACCGATGTGACGCAAACTTTCGAGCAGGGTGTAAATTACGCGTGCTAACCGGCCGGAATCAGTTTTTGCAAGCGTCCACGGCTGCTCGGCATCGATAAATTTATTTAGACAGTCAATCAAATCCCAAATATCTTTAAGAGCCGCGTAGGGCTTAACTTCCGACATGTTAATATCATACGATAGCCATGTCGACGCGATATTGCCTTCGCACTTTTCAGGAATTTTTCCGTTGAAGTATTTTTCGGTCATCGCGAGCACCCGGTTTACAAGATTTCCAAGGCCGTTCGCGAGTTCGCTCGCGTATCTTTCTTTGAGACGCAGAGCGGAAAAATCGCCGTCTTCGCCGAGCGTGATTTCGCGGAGCAGAAAATACCGAAGAACGTCATTTCCGTATTTTTGAGCAAATTCCACCGGATCGACAATATTTCCTAAACTCTTGGAAATCTTTATTCCGTCAATTGTAAAAAACCCGTGGGCAAATATCTTTTTTGGCAGAGGGAGTTTGGCGGACAAAAGCATCGCCGGCCAAAGGGCGCAATGAAACTTAATAATATCTTTGCCAACAAGATGCAAATCCGCCGGCCAATATTTTTTAAACTTTTTATCATCAGTTCCATAACCGACAGCGGTCAAATAATTTATAAGCGCATCAAACCAAACATAAAGAACTTGGTTCTTTATGTTTGCCCCGAGCCGTGTCGAGGGGCCTCCTGACGATCCTTCTATTGAAGGAACAGCTATCCCCCACTTTACGCTTTCGCGGGAAATGGAAATATCTTCCATACAATCGCGGATATAATTTAAAATTTCATTTCGCCGCGAAACCGGTTTGACGAAATCTTCGTTTTTTCCGATATAATCCAAAAGCGCGTCGCGATATTTTGAAAGACGAAAAAAATAATTATTTTCTTTAACCTTTTGAGGATCCTTCCGATGGATCGGACATTTACCGTCCGCCAAATCGCTTTCCGGAATAAACGCTTCGCATCCGACGCAATATAATCCTTCATAACTTCCCGGATATATGTCGTCGTTTGCCAAAACTGCCCGCCAAAATTTTTCCACGCCTTTTTTATGCCGCTCCTCGGTGGTGCGTATAAAATCGTCATTTGTGATGCCGAGCGAATCCCACGCGCCTTGCCAAACGGCGGACATCGTATCCAAATATTTTTGAATATCTTTTTCACCAGTGCGTTCCGCCGCCTCCACATTTTTTTGGCTATTTTCATCCGTGCCTGTGGTAAAATAAACATCTTCGCCCAAAAAACGATGATAACGCGCGAAGGTATCGGCGACAATCGTAGTATAAGCATGCCCGATATGGGGCTTATCATTCACATAATAAATAGGGGTAGTAATGTAAAACTTTTTCTTAACCATAAAATTGCTTAAATAAAAAAATTGTGTTAACTTAATCATAGCTCATTTAAAACTTTGCGGCAAGGAGAATAATATGCATCGGCTAACATGCATTGAACTAAGTATTTTTGAATGTTTTATCACGCGCGTTAAAACAGTGGCTAGAGAGTCTAATTGTCAAAAATCGCTAAACGGTAGTTTAATTATTGCCCGTGATTCGACCGGCACATACAAAGAAATAAGTAGAGGTTCAAATAAGACCACAGATTTTCAAGCTTGCGTTAAATGTCTTAGAACCGATATTCACGATAACAGCCGCTATGAACTCTGCCGCGCGATTCATGCCGAGCAAGAAGCGATTATGCGGGCTTACTCAAAATGGAGCACGCTTGGCTTGCGCGACGCAATACTGTTTCATGTTCGTTTCAAAAATAACCTTCTCGCCCCGCGTTCCGAACCGTCTTGCACGCTATGCGCTAATTTTATTACGCGCATTGGCATCGAATATATTGTACTGGTTTACGATGGCGGCGCTGATATGTATAATGCTTACGAATTTCGCGAGCTCTCATTCGATTATCAATTACGTCAATATTAATCTCGATTCGTCGAGATTTTTTTCTTGCATAAAATTTTTATCTATCTTACAATATAATTATAGTTGTAAAATTTTTATTTTAAACATTTATGACCATCGGTTACATTTATGCCGATAATCGATTAACACACGAGGATCGTTTGTTCTTAAGTTTAGCGCGCGAAAAAAATCTTAAGGTGATTATTTTTCCGGCGGCCAGACTATTAAATTTATCTAAGATAAAAAATCTCGCCAAAAAGTGCGATATAGTTTTGAATAATTCCGCCGAACCAGAGGCGCTTGAAATCGCAAAAGTGATCGAAGTCGAGGGCGCGCCGATTGTGGACCCGACCCGTTCCCTATATTTTTATGAAGACAAATGGATGTTTTATGTGCATTGCAAAAAACACGGGATCCCGGCTCCGGAAACCTATCTTCTGCCGAATTATATAAGCCAGTGCTATTGGCCGATTGAGCGTTTGATAAAAAAAAGCGGCGCGGTAATTATTAAAAATATTTTCAGCGACAACGGACAGCTTGTTGATCGGGCAAAAACTGTAAAGAGCGCGATAGAAATGGTTAAAAAATTCTGGAAATACGACCGCGCGCCGCTTATTGCCCAAGAATACATTCACGATTCGCACAAAGTTTACCGCGTAATGGTTTTGAACGGAAAAATCGTCCAGGCAATTATTAAAAAATCAAAAAGTTGGAAGTGCACCGGCAGATTTTTAAAAAATGACGCACCAACTTTTTACGTGACGCCGAAACTTGAAAAAATGTGCATCAAAATTTCTAAAGTCCTGAATATCCCCTGGTGCGGGATAGATTTGATGCGCAAAGGCCGCGAGTGGGTGGCGATTGAAGCCAATTCAAGTCCGGGAATGGATTTTATCGGGAAAGATATTGAAGGACTCTACAAACATCTGCTGCAATATCTTGTTTCCATTTCAGAAAAGTGGTGGAAACTTTAGATAGTTCATAGTTCTTAGTTCCTAGTTTTAGCAAAAGGATGATCCGCCTTTGGCGGATCATAATAGCCAATAGATAAAAAAGAAGAGCCATAATGGCTCTTTTTAGTTTTCTTTCAATCAGAACAAAAAACCTCAACCGCAGAGAGGATGCGCGTCATCTACGTCCATCAACTATTATGACAAACTCGCCGCGGATTTCGACGGGATGAATTTTTAAACGGATGTTACCGACGGTCCCGCGATAAATAGTTTCAAACATTTTAGTGAGTTCGCGGCAGATGACGACACGGCGGTTAGGCGGCAAAAACTTTTCCATTTGCTCCAACGCTTTTAGAATGCGGTGCGGAGATTCATAAAAG
>Ga0233422_10001531_pt1 | contig 10170 bp, 13 predicted proteins | sample Watercolumn_Mata_2_FD_182724 | JGI IMG/M metagenome (GOLD analysis project Ga0233422, IMG submission 182724) | Freshwater microbial communities from Lake Matano, South Sulawesi, Indonesia - Watercolumn_Matano_2014_110_MG | ecosystem: Environmental > Aquatic > Freshwater > Lake | place...
ACATGTGAAGCTTGCAACAGCTCTGGGTTGGCTATACGCAATTCTGCATCAGACAAATCTCTCTGCCCATTAAGCCTCTCAACGATGCACGTGTGGGTTCGCTTGATTCTTCCATTATCTGCTGACTCGCGCCTCATATCCAAATACAAAGTATATTCCCCACCTTCCCAGTCATCTAGAAAATACGTGCCGAAGCCAGGCAAGTGATCTGTCGGTCTGGCCAGGATACCTCCTTGCGGATCTTTTTCAGGGATAGAAACTTCCAAACGGTCTATATAGACCAATCCCTGCAAGAAACTCAGCATCTCTGAAGCAGGTCTGCCTACTGGTTCTTCCAACACTTTCACAAGTTCTGCCATCTTTGTATTGCCTCAAAGACAAGGAATGCCCTCTTATTTATAAACCTTTTCCCTGCGGAGTAGTTAATCTTTTTCAGTTAATTTTATATAATACGCCAGTATTCAGGTGTCATATGGAACGAATAATAGCCCAGCTGCACCCTTTAGAGAGGAAAGTCCTGCCGTGGCTTGACAGGTACACCAATCTGAAGGAGATAGCGAAACAAGCAGGTTTGCAGGAAGTCGAAGCTATGCGGGCTTTGCAGTGGCTTTCAAACAAAGAGATAATCAAGCTGGAAGAGTCTTCTAAAGAGCTCGTGGAGCTGGATGAAAACGGCCTTTTATACAAGAAAGACGGCCTTCCTGAAACAAGATTCTTGAAAGCCATAAAAGCCAAGCCTTTGAAGCTAAGCGAGATAAAGCAAAAAACAGGGCTTTCTGAAGAAGAAATAAAGATTTGCTTGGGCACATTAAAGAGCAAAGCAGCCATAGACATGGTGCACGGCGTCGAGTTGAGCGTCATGATAACCACGCAAGGAGAACGCTTAATAGAGAAAGACTCCTTGGAAGAGCAGTTCCTCAAAAAGGCCTTTCCCCTGAACAAAGAAGATCTTGTTGACGAGGAAAGATACGCTTACACCGCGCTTTCAAGAAGAAAAAACATAATAAAAACCTATGTCGTCAAGACCAAGACAGCCACTCTGACAGACTTAGGCAAGAAAATCCTTGCAAAAGGCTTTAAAGACGAGAAGATAGTCGACACCATCACGCCAGAGCTCTTGAAAAGCGGAGACTGGAAGAAGAAGAAATTCAGGGCTTACGACATCAAAATAAACGTTCCTAAAAAATACTACGGCAAAAGGCACTTTGTCAACGAAGCCATCTCTTACATAAGAAAGATCTGGCTCGAGATGGGCTTCAAAGAGATGCAAGGCACCATGGTCCAGACAGCCTTCTGGGACCTGGATGCGTTATTTGTGCCGCAAGACCACCCTGCAAGGGAGATGCAGGATACATTCTACATCAAATACCCGGAAAAAGGCAGGATACCTGAAGCTCTTGCTCAGAAAATCAAACAAGTGCATGAGAATGGAAGTGACACAGGCAGCTTAGGATGGAGACTGCCATTTTCTATGTCTAGCTCGAAGCAATTATTATTAAGAACACACACAACAGTGCTCTCTGCACAGACCATAGCAAAATTAAAGAAAGAAGATCTGCCGGCTAAATTCTTTTCCGTAGGCAAGGTCTTCCGAAATGAGGCCATGGACTGGTCTCACCTCTTTGAATTGTACCAAGTTGAAGGCATAGTCGTGGACCCGAATGCTAATCTGAAACACTTGAAAGGCTACTTGAAGGAATTCTATACAAAGATGGGCTATTCTGATGTCCGAATGAGGCCAGGCCATTTCCCATACACAGAGCCAAGCATGGAAGTAGAAGCCTACCATCCAGAAAGAAAAGAATGGGTGGAGCTTGGCGGAGCAGGCATCTTCCGGCCAGAAGTAGTCAAACCCTTGCTAGGAGAAGACATCCCTGTTCTAGCCTGGGGCTTAGGCATGGAGAGAATCATTGCATCATACTACAACATCACAGACATAAGGAATCTCTACGACAACGGCCTGAAACAGCTGAGAGATATGAAGGAGTGGGTGAAACTTTAATGCCAACCATAACCGTAAATAAAAAAGAAATCATGAAGCTCATGGGCAAACAGCTTCCTGACAATCAGCTTAGAGAGAAGATTGTCATGTTAGGCACTGATTTGAAAGAGATCAAAGGCAATGAGATAACCTTGGAAGTTTTCCCGAACAGGCCTGATTTATTGTCAGAGCAAGGGCTTGGCAGGGCTTTGGCTTCTTTCACAGGCAAGAAAACTGGGTTGAGAAAATACGATGTCAAGAAATCAGGTTATTCTGTCATCGTAGAGCCTTCTGTAAAAAATGTGAGGCCTTTCACTGCGTGCGCCATAGTAAAAGGCTTGAATTTCGACAATGAAAAGATAAAAGAGATCATCCAGATACAGGAAAAACTGCACATAACCTTCGGCAGGAACAGGAAAAGATGCGCCATAGGCATCTATCCTTTAGAGCATATCAAAATGCCTATCCATTACAAAGCCTTGCCTCCGAAGAATATCAAGTTCATACCTTTAGAAGCGAATAAAGAGATGAATGGCTTGCAAATATTGAAAGACCATCCGACAGGAAGAGAATACGGCTTCTTGCTTGAGAATTATGACAAATACCCTGTCTTCATCGACGCAAAGAATGATGTTTTGAGCATGCCTCCTATAATAAACTCGCACAAGACAGGCAAGATAACCAATAAGACCCAAGAGGTTTTCATAGAATGCTCTGGCCACGATTTCAGAGTCTTGAAAGAATGCTTGAACATGATAGTCACCACCTTGGCAGATATGGGCGGCAAAGTCTTCTCCATGGACGTTGTTTACGGAAAGAAAAAACACATCACGCCTGATCTGGAGCCGAGAAAGATGAAGCTTGACTTAGACTACATCAACAAAAGACTTGGCCTGGATATAAAAGAAAGCCAGGCAAAGCATCTCTTAGAGAAGATGGGCTTTGGCTATGAAAAGAAAGAAGTTCTTATCCCGGCTTACAGAACAGATATCATACATCAAGTAGACTTGGCAGAGGATATCGCGATAGCTTATGGTTATGAAAACTTTGAAGAGACCATACCTAAAGTGGCCACTATAGGCTGGGAAGACCCGTTAGAGATGTTCGCTGACAAGATAAGGTGCGTCCTTGTAGGGCATGGCCTGATAGAAGTCAAGAATTATTGTTTATGCGACAGCAAGGTGCAGAAAGACAAGATGAACCTCAACCTGAACCTTGTAAGGATAGCCAATCCTTCTTCTGAAGAATACGACGTCATGAGGGCCTGGCTCATCCCCTGCCTGCTTTATGTTCTGAGAGAGTACAAGCATCACGAGTACCCGCACGACATCTTTGAGATAGGCACCATATTCAAGGTTGATACAAAACAAGACACTGGCGTGCTTGAAGACTTAAGAGTTGCAGTCACCTTGTGCAACCCAGAATCAGACTTCACCAAGATAAAGCAGATCTTCGACTCGTTGATGGAAGCTCTAGACCTGAAATACGAGATTGAAGACACAGACCATCCTTCTTTTATTTCCGGAAGAGTCGGCAGGATAACTGTGAACAAGCAATACGTTGCTTACATGGGCGAGATACATCCTGAAGTTCTTGAGAATTTCGACCTGAAGATGCCTGTTGCTGCTTTTGAATTAAATCTGAGTGAGTTGTTAAAGGCGATGAGGAGGAAATAACTTCTTATGAACAAGCCCTACATTCTGGTGTTTGACGAAGTCATTCTTAAACAACTGAAGAGGGCATCTAAAAATCAACAAATCAAAAGTATTCTTATCAAGATGTTTGACAAACTGGAACTAATTGGCCCACTAGGAGGTGATTTGTTGGATTCGAAGCTGTTCATTTATGAAGTGAAGAACAAACATCCGCCGATTAGACTCTACTTTAAGCACAACATAAATTCTGCCGAGATACACATTTTTGAGTTTGAGATGAAAACAAGTCAAGAAAAACAACAAAAAACAATCCAGAAACTTAAGAAGAGGGTTTCAGAAGCCTAAATCTTTTCGTGTAAATCTTTCTCCTTTAGAGATGTTGTGTTCGAACTCCAACAATCTCTTGTAAATCTTCGAATTCCTCAACAGATCTAACTCTTGCTTCATTGATTCGAATTCTTCCCTTGGGATTGTGACTGTGTCCATTTTCGATGATGAAAAGCGCCTCTGCTTTAAAAATATTTCTTTTTTGATGAGGAAGAAATAAAAAAAGAAAGAAAAGATTTTCTTAAAATTCTGCTGCAACAGCAACTCTGTGTTCTATGTCAGGAGTTGCATCTCCATCTCCAATCAACGCACCGTTGTAGCTTACGCTCACAGGACCAAATTTTTTGCTGACTTCCACTTCTCCATACATCCACTTAGGATTGAGGCCTGTAACATTCCAATCACCGAAGCTACTCAGTTGAATGCCTGCCGGAAGGTTTACGCTTACAAAGTAGCCCGCTTGTGCTTGGTCTTCAACCAGGCCATTCTCATCGAACCATGCAGGCATATAATTCACTTCTAAAAAAGTGTTCTTTGGCAAACCGGGAACAACGGCACCTATACCGACTCCTGTCTGAGTGATTGGCTCATTCGCATGAACCGTTTGTCCTCTTACACTTATGCCTTCATCTATCTGTTTTTTCAAAGTAGTCTTGCCATAATACCCGCCTTCGCTGAAGTTCACAAATGTAAACCCATCAATGCCTGAGGGCATTTGGTAAAACATATTTGCCGCGACATAAGGCTTCACGCCTTCTTCAAGCGACGTTACGCATTTCACATTGCTGGCTTCTGCTTTAGCAGCTATTGCGGCCGGAATAGCCAAAGCCAATATCATTGATTCGAGTTTGTTCATTTTGTTTCACCTCTTTTTTTACTTTAGTACAGTAGTGACAAAACAACTATATTAATATTATCTTCCCCTAAGGGGGATAATTATAGCAATATTTTTATAGGGGATGTACTTTATAAGGCAGCGTGGACACGAGACCATTCGAAGATCTAGGCCTTACCAAAGGCGAAATAAAGGTTTATTTAGCTCTTTTAGAGCTAGGATTAAGCACAACAGGCAATATCGTGAAGAAATCAGGGGTTTCTACCTCTAAAGTCTACAAAATCCTTGATAAGCTCATAGAGAAAGGCCTCGTAAGCTATGTCTTGAAAAGGAAAGCAAAGCATTTCAAGGCAGCAGAGCCAGCCAAGATACTGGATTATGTTGAAAGGAAAGAACGAGCCTTGGAGGACAACAAAAAAGAAATAGCGAACCTTTTGCCATCCCTAAAACAGATTCAGGATCTAGCTGAGATAGAACAGCAGGCAGTCATCTATGAAGGGATGGAAGGATTAAAAACAGCGTTTGACGACATCCTGAACACCTTGAAGAAGGGCGATGTGCAGCTCGCCTTTGGCGCGGGATCGCAGGAAAAAAATATCTTGAGATTTTTTCATCATTTCCATTTGAAAAGAGAGAAGCAAGGAATAAAAGCAAGAATAATCTTCAACAGGAAAGTCAAAGGAACATTTGCATCACAGGAAAACTCGCCATCGGTCGAAGCAAGATATATAGAGCAAACAACCCCTGCGGCCATAAACATTTATGCGGACAGCGTGATAATAGCCTTGCTCACAAAAAAGCCTGTGGTCTTCCTGATAAAAAGCAAGGAAGTTTCTGATTCTTTCCGAAGCTATTTTGACGTGATGTGGAAGATAGCGAAGAAATAGCGAAAGCTTTAAATAATACCAAATCATTCTAAGTGACGTTAACTGATTAGAGGTGATTTTATATGGCTTCAATGAGCATAACTGTCAATGATTACACCGGGCGCGTGCTGGGCGTGATAAAGGAAAAGTTCGGCCTGAAAGACAAGGCGCAGGCTCTGGACAAATTCACCGAGATGTACGGGGAAGAATTCGTAGAGAAAGAAGTGAAAGAGCAAGTCCTCAAAGAGATGATCAAAGACTGCGAAAAATGGGAAGCCAAGAATAAGTTCAACAGAAAGATGACCTTGAAAGAGCTGGACAGGCTCTGCGGCATCGAAGACTGAGGATTGGTCTAATGTTCAACTTCGACATCTCAGACGAGCTCAAAATCCTGATAAGAAAACTCTCTAAAAAAGACAAGATAAGAGTCACCATCTTGAACAAAAAGATAAAAGAGATAATAAGCAATGATGCCAATTCAATAGACAGATACAAAAACTGCAGCCACGGCCTGAAAGAGTACAAAAGAGTCCACATCGACAGCAGCTTCGTTCTGCTATTTGCTGTGTACAAAGAAAAAAACTTCATCTATTTCTGGCGAATGAAGCACCACGACGACGTTTATAAAAAATAAAAAATCCTAAGAAACCACTGTTGCCTCTGCTAAAACCCGCCTGACGCGCCTATGATTATCAAGCATGCTCCAAAAGCTATGAACGCGATTATTATCGGCAGGAAAAACCCTAACCAGAACTTGTCTCTGTTGAACTCTCCTCTTGCCTTATACCTGTTGGTCAGCCAGATAGCCAACGCCAGGCTCAATGCGAGCGGCACAAAGGTTATGTTCGGCATGCCGAAAACAGTGAAGCCTATACGTAGGTTTTGCTGTATGCCCCATCCGATGCCGGAAATTCCGAAGACAATCAAGAAGCAAAGAAAACCTAACAGCAAGCCGCTCTGCTTCTTAACAACAGGCTTTTCTTCCTTGGCCACAACAGGTTTAATCTCTTCCTTAGCTACAACAGGAGTTGTTTCTTCCTTGGCTGCAACGGGCTTAACTTTCTTCTTCCTTGCAGATTTCTTAGCCATTTTACCTATTTATAAGAGTTGTTCTTTATAAATCTTGTCAAAAAATAGATTAAGAAAAGCAATAATCCTGTCAAGCACACAAACTGCGCCACGCTCATGCCTAAAACAAACGGTATGGTGTCTGCTCTTATGAATTCTGTCATGAACCTGAAGAAGCAATACGCCACAATATACATCTTGAACATATCGCCAGGATACAATACCTTCTTTTTGACGAGCTTGTCGTATCTTTTCATGAAAACAAGCATCATAATGAACGCGACAGAATGAAATAAAACTTCGTAGAGCTGCGTGGGGTGCCTGTAAGCGTCGTGAGAATAGCTTGCCCAAGGCAGAGAAGTCTCTTTCCCGTAACAGCAGCCTCTTAAAAAACAGCCTATCCTGCCTATCGCCAGGCTAATGGCCAGAGCAGGCGCAAAGGGGTCTCCTGCGCCATATTTTATTCCAAGCTTGGTCTTGACAATCAAAACAGCTAGTATGCCGCCTATGATTCCGCCTATGATGGTCCTTCCTGAAAGAACAGCTATCGCCCAATCCAAACCGCGCAACGCGCTTATCTCTTTGAAGTTGATTATCCAGACAGGAATCTTCGCTCCCAACACTCCGCCTACGAGCGCCGCCATGAAGAGATAACTGACTTTCTCTTTCTCTACTCTTATCTTATCGGCAAAAAACTTTACTGTTATCGCGCCAGCTATCAATCCGAGTATGACGAAGAAAGGATAGGATTCGACTGCAAAATCTCCTATCGTGAACAACACAGGATGTGCCATCTTACTTTTTTGTTTTTCTTTTTCTTGTTTTTTTGCTCTTGCTCTTTGGCTTTTCTTCTCCCATATTAAATAGGGCTTTGCATAAAGGACACTCGAGTTTGTAGCCTTTTATCGCGCGATAAATCGTTCCTCCGCAGCAGATCACGACTCCGCTTAAAAGCTGGAAGATGGCCATGATGAAAACGATGATGTAGCCTGCTGTTCTTAATCCGAAAAAGATGAAGGTGAAGCCTAAGAGCATCATGAAAGCAGGGAATAAGAAAGTGAACCTCAACTCGTCCGCATCCCACTTAGAAACCAAAGGCAGCATCTTGGCTCTTATGCACCTTGTGAAAGGCGAGCATTTTGGAGTGATGTTGGCGAACTTGCCGAAAGTCATGAAAAATAGAGTCATAGGTATTGCAAAGGCGACAAGTATCAGCCAGTCTATCCTTAGAAAAAATGCCGACAAAAGCAACGCTGCCGCCACGAATTTGGCCGGCGGCAAAACCGCCTTTTTTGCGAGATTCATTTTATTTTTGGAAAAAACATTCCGACCTCCTTCTTATACTTCTTGTAATCCTTGAACTCTTTGCCCAGCATGAGCTCTTCTTGCTTGGCTCTGTAATGCATCATAGGAACAAAGATTGCGAAATTCAACAACAGCACAAGCCATGATTGGTAGATCATCGCTACGCCCACCAAGAACCACATCAAAGAAGCATAAAGCGGATGCCTCACTATCCCAAAGACTCCTTTCCTAAGCAGTTTTTGGTCTTTGTAGATCTTTATTTGATTAGCCCAGTGCTTGCCGAGCATCAATCTGCCTAGAATGTTGAAGATGGTGCTTAACAAAACAATGGCTGCTCCCGAAACCATCAGAACTATTTTGACATCATCTGAAAAAGCGATGACGCCTTGCCTGAAAAAAACAGCCAAGACCACCAAGAGCATGAAGAGCAGCATGGTGAAGGTCGCCACTATGCTTTTTTTCTCTTTAGCTTGGCCTTTGTTTGAGTTTATGAAGTTGAAGATGACCGCAGTCAAGAGCGCTGCAACACAGGCTCCTGTGAAGTAATGCACGAATTGAAAAACAGTTTCTACTGACATTTTGGCCTGTAAAGGATGTTGTGGGCGCAAAAAGGTATGAGCCTTTTGTCCGGCAAGATGAAGTGTATGCAGCACTTCTCTATTCGTTTTATGTCGAACGTGTAAGCGTCCATGAAAGGCTTCACAACGATCCTTAAAGTGTTGTTGGCATAATCCCTTCTCTCTTTCCTGCTCAACATGAGCCTTTTGACAGGGACGCAGCATGAAAAGTCTTGCAAGGCTTTAAAGGTTTCCAATTTAGGGAATCTTGCCAATGCCTTCTGGATTATCCTTTTAGGGTCGAAGGCTATCTGGTTGCTCACATAATCATAATATTTATCGATGTCAAGGTTTCTTGTTATAGGCATTGGCTTTCCGTTCTTGACATAAGCATAAGTCAGGCTGCAGCAAAGAGGATATGGGCATGGCAGCGGTACAAAGTCTGATTTCTTGAACAATCCTTGCGTCTGTTCTTCTATGGCTTTGATAACACAGGTGGCGGTTGTCCTGTCTTTCGGGTCAAAATCCTTATCGTAACGTCCGACAAAGGTTATGGGCTGGAAGGTGATGCCCCGGATCCACTCTGTTTTTAGAGCAAACCTCACTATAGATCCTATCTCGTCTTCGTTAACCCCTTTCTTTATTGTGGCGACCAATGTTATCGGTATCTGTGCTTCTGCAAGGTTCTCTATGGCCCGCAATTTGATATCTCTCAAGTCTTTTCCTCGGAGCTTTTTATAGGTCTCCTTTTTGAAGCCATCAAATTGGAGGTATATCTCGAAGCCTGCTTTGAACTTGGCCAGTTCTTTGACAAAGGCCTTGTCTTGCGCTATTCGCAATCCATTAGTGTTGATCATGACCATTCGTATCGGTCTTTTCCTAGCCAATTTTATGATTTTGATCAAGTCAGGATGTATGGTGGGCTCTCCACCGGATATCTGCAAGACGTCAAGTTTTCCTTCGCACTTGATGAGCTGGTCCAGCATGGTCTCTATCTGCTTAAGAGTCAGGTGTTTGCCTTTGCCTGCAGAAGCGAAGCAGTTCGGACAGTTGAGGTTGCACTGCTCTGTTATGTCGATTAATGCCAGGCAGGTGTGCTGTTTGTGCGCTGGACACAAGCCGCAATCATCTGGGCAGCCTTTCCTGACCTTGGTCTCATAATGCAGGGCTCTTTGGCCTGGCTTGTTGAATCTCAGAGAATTCTCATAATACTCTGCGTCTGAAGAGAGCAAACACATGAAGTTGCCGTGCTTCTTGCACTTCTTCTTCATGAAGACCTTGTTGTCTTTGGTGAAGACTTCTGCATCTATCAATTGCTTGCATTCAGGACAAAGACTCTTGGTTTGGTAAGATTTCATTCTTTTTTCTTGGTCTTTTTCTTGGTTTCTTTCTTCTTTGGAGTCTTAGCAGTTGGCTTGTCTGCCGCTGAAGCGGTGTCTGCACCTTCTTCTTTGGCCTTGCCTTTCCTCACTTTCAAGGTTCTTGGAGCTGTTGTCTTGGGCTTAGTCTCTCTGACTGTCAAGCCTATCTTCTTGAACTCCACCTTGAAGTGGGTTGTTGAAGCGCCTTTTTCAAG
>Ga0233422_10001534_pt1 | contig 10154 bp, 7 predicted proteins | sample Watercolumn_Mata_2_FD_182724 | JGI IMG/M metagenome (GOLD analysis project Ga0233422, IMG submission 182724) | Freshwater microbial communities from Lake Matano, South Sulawesi, Indonesia - Watercolumn_Matano_2014_110_MG | ecosystem: Environmental > Aquatic > Freshwater > Lake | place...
TGGGAAAACGAGAGGATGTCTTTATTTACTCAGGTGATTGTAATAATGTGTTGTTAGAAAATATTTTTCCTAATGTAAAATATGAGAATTATCGTAGAGCTCTTTGTTTATTGGATCCCTATGGGTTGCATTTAAAGTGGGAGGTTATCCAAACTGCTGGAAGAATGGGCACTATTGATATGTTCTTAAACTTTCCAATAATGGATATGAATCGAAATGCTCTTTGGAGAAACCCAGAATTAGTAGGGAAACCTGACATACAAAGGATGAATTCCTTTTGGGGGGATGATTCTTGGCGAAATATTATCTATAAAAAGAAACGCACTCTTTTTGGATTTGAAGAGGAAAAAGCCGATAACGAGGTCATTGCTGAAGAATTCAGAAAAAGGCTTAAATCGGAAGCTAACTTCAGAGAAGTTCTAAAACCAATGCCTATGCGGAACAGAACAAATGCTATTGTTTACTATTTATTTTTCGCTTCACAAAAGCCTGTAGCTGAAGGAATTGTAAAGCATATATTCAAACAATATCAACATCATCGGTATAGCTAATGGCAAAAACCTCTATAGAATGGACTGAATTATCTTGGAATCCAGTAACCGGCTGCACAAAGATAAGCCCGGGTTGCAATAATTGTTATGCTGAAAGAATGGCAATAAGACTGCAAGCGATGGGACAGCCAAATTATATAAATGGATTCCAACTCTCTCTTCATGAAAAAATTATAGAACTCCCCTTATCATGGAAAAAACCTCGCATGATTTTTGTTAATTCCATGGGAGACTTATTCCATGAAGATGTTCCTATTGATTTTATTAAAAGAGTATTCGAAGTTATGGAAAAAAGCCCATGGCACAGATTTCAAATTTTAACTAAAAGGTCAAAACGGTTAATAGAGATTAACAAAATTATTAATTGGCCTGCTAATGTATGGATGGGTGTTAGTATAGAAAATGAAGATTATGAATTTCGCTTAGACCATCTTCGTAAAACTGGGGCAAAAATAAAATTCATTTCTTTTGAGCCTTTGATCGGGCCTATTAATAAATTGAACATTAGTGGTATTAATTGGGTTATTGTCGGTGGAGAATCTGGTCCAAGGGCTAGACCAATAAGAGAAAATTGGGTAATTGATATCCAGAGGAAATGCTCAATAGCCGGAATCCCTTTCTTTTTCAAACAGTGGGGTGGAAAAAACCGAAAGCGAAATGGACGAATCCTAAGGGGGAGAACTTGGGACGAATTGCCTATCAATTAAATTTAAAATGCCAACCATGCTGGTAATTTTTCTTTTAGCCGCCCTCCTCCTCCCCGCCTGCTCCGGGGAGAAAAAGCCGCCGCCCAAGCCGCCGGTACCCGTGGTGGCGGCGCCGGTGGTGCAGAAAGACGTGCCGGTGCAGCTCAAGACCATCGGCAACGTGGAGGCCTACGCCACGGTGGCCATTAAGGCCAGGGTGGGGGGGGAACTCAAGGAGGTCAAGTTCCGGGAAGGCCAGGACGTGGTCAAGGGCCAGCTTTTATTCGTCATCGACCCCCGGCCCTTGGAGACCGCGCTGAAGCAGGCCGAGGCCAATCTGGCCAAGGACCGGGCATTGGCCAACAAGGCGGAAAACGACGCCAAACGCTACGCGGAGCTGATCCGCAGGGATTTTGTCAGCCGGGAGCAGTACGACCAGGCCAGGGCCACCGCCGAGTCCCTGGCGGCCATCGTCAAGGCCGATGAAGTGGCGGTGGCCAACGCCAAACTCCAACTCAGCTACTGCTATATCAACTCCCCCATCTCCGGGCGCACCGGCAACCTGAAGGCCGACCAGGGCAACCTCATCAAGGCCGACGCGGACACCTCCATGGTGGTGATCAACCAGATCCAGCCCATTTACGTGAGCTTCTCCCTGCCCCAGCAGTACCTGCCGGACATCAAGAAATACCTGGCCCAGGGCCGGGTGGGAGTGAAGGCCCTCATCTCCGGCGAGGAGCAGCGTCCCGAGGACGGCATCCTCACTTTCGTGAACAATACCGTGGACCCGGCCACCGGCACCTTCCTCGTCAAGGCCACCTATGAAAACCGGGAGAACCGGCTGTGGCCCGGGCTCTTTGTCAATGTGGCGGTGCATCTCACCACCCAGCGCCAGGCCCTGGTGGTCCCGGCCCAGGCCCTGCAGACCGGCCAGCAGGGGCAGTTCGTCTTTGTGGTCAAAGAGGACCGCACCGTGGAAACCCGGCCCGTGGAGATGGAGAGAATCTTTGACGGCGAAATGGTCGTCAAGAAGGGGCTTACCCCCGGAGAACTGGTGGTGACCGACGGCCACTTGCGCCTTATCCCTGGGGCTAAAGTGGAGATTAAGAAATAGTCTTAAGGAGAAGGATAAGGCTATGCACCTCCAACAAACCAAGAGAGCGAGTCGGGAAACAGGGGGGCCGCAATATTATTTCCATAATCTTACCGGCCCGGTGAAAACCTTTCTCAGGCAGAAAGGTGCGGTGCGGGTGGCCCTGGTAACACCTTATGGAGCTACCAAGACTGATTATTTTGCCGTCGGCAGAGATCACAAATTTGACCAGAAAGGGAATGTGGTTGAGGGGAAGGTTGGACATGACAGAATCCAGCAAGGGATTGCTTCTGAAAGCATAGGTGAATCCATCAGACGATGGTATAATTTAGCAAAAGGGGATTTTGAGAGGATCGATATCGAGATAGATATTTTGGATGAGGATTTTTACTTAACACCTATTAAATGCAAGTTGGTTCATTCAAAGCGAGAAATATCTTTAAATAAGATTGAAAGGCCTCTTACATTTACCACCGATTATATCAGCAAATTTTGGAAGGGGCATTTGCGTGAATTGGTCAATTATAATAAAGAGTTGGTTGAATGGTCACTTAAAGAAATTTGCCGAGTAGTTTCAGCTCACAAAGAAAAAGTCCCTCATATTCTGGAACAGGATTTATTGCGGGTATCCGGTCCATTGAAGCATTTGGGTGTGACCCTGGGACCTTATGTCGGCAAAGGGTATGATTGCCTAAGTGAGGTAAAATTCCTTGATTATCCAGTTTATATTGTTCCCATTGAGATCAAGAGGTATAGCAAAAAGTATAAATATCAAATGGAAAAATACGGAAAAGATGAATTATCCAGAGCCATTATATTATGCGCCATTCACGACTTAGAGAATACCCCTCGAAATGTGGACGTAATGGAATTGGATTTTATGTGCAGCTACATCGGCAATTTATGAATTACTCAACCATCACCCCGATAACCAAGCATATTCCGGCCAACCGCCAAGGCGCCAAGCGGCATTATGGGCTTCATCCGTATTTTACCCGGCGACCGTTTAATGTGGTCCGGGATTATATCCTCCATTATTCGGATAAGGGCGATACCGTGATTGACCCTTTCGGTGGTTCAGGGGTTACAGCCATTGAAGCTTTTTTGGAAAACCGCATCGGTGTTCAAAACGACATAAATCCACTAGCCAATTTCATTGCTTCCGGCATCGTAGAACTTACCAAAATTTCATTTAATGATATCTTCGATAATCTCAAAATTATAGAAAACGAGTGCAAAGAAATATTAATCAATATTTTTCAATCTTCTGGATCGGAAATAGATATTTATAGCTTTAATGTTGATCTTCCTGATAATATTACACTTCCTTCGAACTCGGATGTAGAAAGATATTTCGATCTTTTTACACCTCAACAATTAGTTTCTCTTGCGATTTTGAAAAATCAAATTAATAAAATCGACAACCCATCAATAAGGCAAGTATTTCTTTTAGCCTGGTCTTCAACTATTGCCAGAATTAATAAAACTTTTATTTCTACAAAAGGCAGAGTTGAAACCAGAGGAGGGTCCAGCATTTTCAGTATTTATCGCTATAAGGTTGCTAAAGATGTAGTAGAGTTAAACCCTTGGGAATGTTTTTATAATCGCTTTTCCAACATCATAAGGGCTAAAAAGGAGATGATGAATTCAATAGAGCTGAAACAGAAGAAAGGGGAATGGCAGGGACAGTTTAAGATATATAAACTTGATGTTAATGAATTAAGAGATCTTTATTATGAATCCGCTGACTATATCTTTACCGATCCTCCATATGGAGGTCATATATCTTACATAGACCTGTCCATTCTCTGGAATTCCTGGCTTGGGTTAATGCCTAATGACGAATTGCGTCAAAAAGAAATAATCGTAGGTGGAGAATTAAAGTTTACTGAACAACACTATATTAACAGACTTAAAGACAGCATCAAGGCATGTTTCGACATGCTGAAAAATGGTCGTTGGTTATCCATTGTCTTTCAACATTGGAATGTAGAATATTTTGAGACAATTTTAACCGCAGCCCAGGATTCAAATGCAGAATTAAAAGCTGCTGTTTCGCAAATAGGCGATCCTATTTGGTCGATGCATAAAAAGAAGGGAAAAGAATCAGTTCTGGCTGGCGAATTTATTTTAACCTTTTATAAAACCACTAGAATAAAGGGTGTTAAAGAAGAGCGGGAAATAGATGTTAGAGGGATAATTGCTAAGATATTGCAGGACTACAAAGAACCGACAATTTATGGCGAATATTTGTTCAATCAACTAATTATCGAAGCCTGGAAATATGGCATCATCAAAGAGCTAAAAATTAAGAAAGAGGACTTAATCGATTTATTAAGCGAATATGGTTGGACTTATGACAATCGGAACCATTGCTGGTGCAAATCCAATAAACGTCAAGATTATCTTTTTTAATATCATTTCTGAGCCGTGAACTTCGCCGAGATCTTCATCCGCCGTCCGGTCATGACCACCTTGGTGATGCTGAGCATCCTGTTGTTCGGCATCATGTCCTATCGCTACCTGCCGGTGAGCGACCTCCCCAACGTGGACTTCCCCACCATCCTGGTGAACGCCTCCCTGCCGGGGGCGTCCCCGGAGACCATGGCCTCCTCGGTGGCCACGCCTTTGGAGCGCCAGTTTTCCACCATCGCCGGCCTGGATTCCATGACCTCCAGCAGCGCGCTGGGGATTTCCAATATCACCCTCCAGTTCAACCTCAGCCGGAATATCGACGCCGCGGCCCAAGACGTCCAGGCCGCCATCGCCAAGGCGGGCAAGCAACTGCCTCCGGACATGCCCACCCCGCCCACCTACCAGAAGGTCAACCCCGCGGACCAGCCCATCCTCTACCTGGCCCTCTACTCCAAGACGCTGCCCCTCTCCGTGGTGAACGAATACGGCGACACCCTGATCGCCCAGCGCATCTCCATGGTCAACGGGGTGGCCCAGGTCCAGGTTTGGGGCGAACAGAAATACGCGGTCAGGGTGCAGCTCGACCCCAAGGCCCTGGCCACCCGGGGCCTCGGCATCAATGAGGTGGCCGCGGCCGTCGCCAAGGAAAACGTCAATCTGCCCACCGGCACCCTGTACGGACCGCATCAGGCCTTTACGGTCCAGGCCACCGGCCAGCTCACCACCGCCGCGGCCTACCGGCCCCTGATTGTCAGCTACCGCCAGGGGCAGCCGGTGCGTCTGGAGGACCTGGGCCGGGTCATCGACAGCGTGGCCAACGACAAGATCGCGTCCTGGTACATTGAAGACCGGGCCGTGGTCCTGGCCATCCAGCGCCAGCCCGGCACCAACACCATCGAGGTGGTGGACGCCATTAACCGGTTGCTCCCCACCCTGCGGGAGCAGATCCCCGCCGCGGTGAACATCGTCACCTTATACGACCGCTCCGTGACCATCCGGGAATCGGTGAACGACGTGCAGTTCACCCTGCTGCTGGCCTTAGGTTTGGTGGTGATGGTGATCTTTCTGTTTTTAAGGAATCTCTCGGCCACCATCATTCCCAGCCTGGCTCTGCCCATGTCAATTGTGGGCACCTTCTCGGTCATGTACCTGATGGGCTACAGCCTGGACAACCTGTCGCTCATGGCCTTGATCCTGTCCGTGGGTTTCGTGGTGGACGACGCCATCGTGGTGTTGGAAAACATCGTGCGCCACATGGAGATGGGGGAGCGGCCCCTGGACGCGGCCTTGAACGGCTCCCGGGAGATCGGCTTCACCATCGTCTCCATGACCCTGTCTTTGGCCGCGGTTTTCATTCCCGTGCTCTTCATGGGCGGCATCCTGGGAAGGCTGCTCCACGAGTTCGCGGTGACCATCGGCGCGGCCATCCTGGTCTCCGGCTTCGTGTCCTTAAGCCTCACCCCCATGCTTTGCAGCCGGTTTTTAAGGCCGCCCGGGGAAGAGCGCCACGGCCGCCTCTACCGGCAATCGGAGCGGATCTTCGAGGCCATGCTGGCCCTATACGATCGCACCCTGCGATACGTGCTGAAGAGGCGCCGGGCCACCATGGTCGTCTCCGGGGTCCTCCTGGCGGCCACCGTTTACCTCTTCGTGGTCATCCCCAAGGGCTTCCTTCCCAACGAGGACCAGGGGACCATCTTCGGCTTCACCGAAGCCGCCCAGGGGATCTCCTTCGACGCCATGGTGCGGCAGCAGCAGGAGGCCGCGGCCATCGTCCGCCAGAACCCCTACTTGAAGAACTATTTCTCTTCCGTGGGGGCATCCGGCCCCAACGTCGCCGGCAACTCCGGCCGCATCTTTATCCGCCTCATCGACCGCAGTAAACGCCCCGGCGTGGAGAAGATCATTCAGGACCTGCGCCCCAAGCTCTCCCAACTGCCGGGCCTGAAGGTCTTCTTGCAGGTCCTGCCCCCCATCCGCATCGGCGGCATGCTCACCAAAAGCCAATACCAGTTCACTCTGCAAAGCCCGGATACCAATGAACTTTACCACTACGCCCCCATCCTGGAGGACAAAATCCGCACCCTGCCTGGGTTGATAGACGTCACCAGCGATCTCCAGATCAGCAATCCCCAGGTCACCGTGGACATCTACCGGGACCGGGCCGCGGCCTTAGGCGTCACCGCCCAGCAGGTGGAGGACGCCCTCTACTACGCTTACGGCTCCCGGCAAATCTCCACTATCTACGCGCCGAATAACCAATATTGGGTGATTATGGAATTGGAGCCCGGCTACCAGTTGGGGCCTGCGGCCATGCAGTGGCTCTATATCCGCGCCGCCACCGGCCAGTTGGTGCCTTTGGACACCCTGGCCGACCTGAAGCGGACCCTGGGCCCCCTCATCGTCAACCATGCGGGGCAGCTCCCGGCGGTAACCATCTCCTTCAACCTGAAACCGGGATATGCCCTGGGGGAAGCAGTGGCCCAGGTGGAGAAACTGGCCCTGCAAACCCTCCCGGCCACCGTCACCACCAGTTTCCAGGGCGCGGCCCAGGCCTTCCAGGCCTCGCTCCAGGGTTTGCTGCTGCTTTTGATCATGTCCATTCTCATCATCTACATCATCCTGGGCATCTTGTACGAGAGCTTCATCCACCCCCTGACCATCCTCTCGGGTTTGCCCTCGGCCGGGGTGGGGGCCCTGGCAACCCTGATGCTGTTCGGCCATGACCTGGATATCTACGCGTTCGTGGGGGTGATCATGCTGGTGGGGATCGTTAAGAAAAACGCCATCATGATGATCGATTTCGCGTTGGAGGCCCAAAGGGAGGAAGGCAAGGCCCCTAAGGAGGCAATTTATGCCGGGGCCCTGGTCCGGTTCCGGCCCATCATGATGACCACCATGGCCGCGCTCATGGGGTCGCTGCCCATCGCCTTGGGGCTAGGCGCGGGCGCGGAATCCCGGCGTCCCCTGGGCCTGGCGGTGGTGGGGGGCCTTCTGGTCTCCCAACTCCTGACCCTTTATATCACCCCCGTTTTCTATCTGTACCTGGAAACCTTTAAGGAAAAGGCACCCATTTTTTTCCGGAAAAAGCCCCGCGCAGTTAATCTCCCCTAAAGATACTCCTGCCGCGGTGACCCGCAGGCCAAATTCTTGAACCACCCGCGCCCGGTCCGAAAAACGGGATTTGGCTGGGGGATGCCGCAGCTTTAAAAAATGATTTAAGTAAGTTAAAACCCTCAGCCAATTTCCTGGCCGAGGTTTCATGGTTTAGAAATTTGTACGCAGGGCCGATGTGGGACCGATCTGGAGAACAGGGAAAAATTATGTTGTCATATTTTTGGCTATAAGCCAATATATTGACTATTTATAAATAATTTATTTATTTCTAATAACCTAATAATAATTATGAATTCAATATCTTATAATTAATTATCCGCAATAGTAATTATTACCTTCCGCAACCCCCGGCTGCCCCCTTCTTGCCCCATGATTCCCCGGATTTAACTAATAATTCTTCAGCCCCCGCGCTTATGGCCTGTAATTTGCTATATCTAGACAAAAATTTATATGCCCAAAATTCCTTCGTTATAAAAAGATTTGTATATATCCGGATATAACGAAAAGGCCCTGTCGCTAACAACTTGGCCGCTCCCTGGGCATAATTACCCGTCCCCTTCCCCTATCCTGGGGACCCGTATTCCTTATCATTTTTTCGGGTCTGGGGGATTGCCAACCATTAATTCCGTGCAAGGAGGATGACTGTGAAGCGGCGGGAGATGTTACGCGCAGGCTTCAGCCAGGCGGCCCGGGCTTTGCCCCTGGCCCTGGCCGCGGCCGGCGGCCTGGGCGGACTGCTGAAGATGGGAGCCGATTCGGCCCCGGCGCCGGAGGCGGCCAGCTTTCCCACTGGAAACCAAGCAACCAACAACTCAGACGAACTGATCAAGGAGGAGGAGTAAGGGATGGAAATATCGCGGCGTGATTTTCTCAAATACTGCGGTTTGACCGCAGCCGCCCTGGGATTGAGCAGCAAGGACCTGTTCCTGCTGGAGGAGGCCCTGGCCAATCCCAATGCCCCCAAGGTGCTGTGGCTGCAAGGCGCGGCCTGCACCGGGTGCTCCATGTCATTTCTAAACTATATTGCCCCCTCGGCCCCCACCTCGGCTGCGGACATTCTGATTAACAACATCAATCTGGCGTATCACCCCAACATCATGTCCATGGCGGGCCAGGGCGCCGCGGAAGTAGCCCGGCAGGCTTACAACGCCGGCGGCTATATCCTGGCGGTGGAGGGCGGCGTGCCTACGGCCTTCGGCGGCCGCACCTGCTGGGCCTGGAGCTATAACGGCACGGACGTCACCTTCCGGCAGGCGGTCACCGATCTGGCTTCCAGAGCCTCCAGGATTCTAAGCATCGGCACCTGCGCTTCCTTCGGCGGCATCCCCGGGGCCGGACCCAACCCCACCCAGTGCCGCAGTGTGCGGAGCGTTACCGGCAGGTCCACCATCCACATCGCCGGCTGTCCGCCGCACCCCGATTGGATCGTTTATACCATCGTGCAATTATTGCTGGGCAACTCCATTTCCCTGGACGAATCCCGGCGGCCCAGAGCTCTTTTTGCCAATACCGTGCACAGCAACTGCCCCCGGAGAAACACCCCCAACGCCTGCTTGTCGCAGAAAGGCTGCAAGGGGCCGGGGGCCCACGCCAATTGTGCCAGTATCCAGTGGAACAACAAGGCCAACTGGTGCGTCAACGCCAACGCCCCCTGTTACGCCTGCACGGAGCCGACTTTTCCCGGCACCGCGTCCCTTTACAGTGTGCAGTATAACCACCTGGGGACCACCAATCTCAACTGTTCCACTTCCGGCTGTCATTCCGGCGGCGGCGGCACTTATCCCCCCAATCCCCATGGCTACACCACCAACAATTGCCTTAACTGCCATAATTCCGTGCCCAACTATACTCCCCCAAGCGGTGGGGGCACGACCCCGCCTCCCAATACGGCGCCTCCCAACCCCCATGGCTATACCGTCAACAACTGCTCCAACTGTCATGATTAATTTCGGTGCTAAATAAGGAGAACTTAATCCATGCCCACGATAACCACTATCGATCCGGTCACCAGGCTGGAAGGCCATCTGAAGATCCAGGTCACCATCGATACGGTCAACGGCGTCCAGCAGGTGGTGGACGCCAAAGCCACCGGCACCCTGTTCCGGGGCTTTGAAAATATCTTGGTAAACCGTCATCCCTTCGATGCTCAGCATATCACCCAGCGTATTTGCGGGGTCTGTCCCGTGTCCCACGGCCTGGCGGCAGTCATGGCCCTGGACGCGGCCTGCGGCGTGACCGCGCCCGCCAACGCCCGGATCATGCGCAACCTGGTGCTGGGGGCCAACATGGTGG
>Ga0233422_10001535_pt1 | contig 10152 bp, 7 predicted proteins | sample Watercolumn_Mata_2_FD_182724 | JGI IMG/M metagenome (GOLD analysis project Ga0233422, IMG submission 182724) | Freshwater microbial communities from Lake Matano, South Sulawesi, Indonesia - Watercolumn_Matano_2014_110_MG | ecosystem: Environmental > Aquatic > Freshwater > Lake | place...
GACAGCAACTTTATCCGGAGCATTATACGTTGAATAATAATATGCAGCATTTTTAACTCCACTTACCGGTACAGGCTCCCATGCTTCAACGATACCAAGTGAAATCCGTTTTTCCCGAATTTCTTTTTCGGGACATGACAGGAGTTTCGCTAAGTACCGATCGGCAAATCCATCTTTTTTTGCTCGTCTAAGTAGATCATCCGGCAATTGCTTCCCTTTATAACGAAGAATTTCTTCTTCTAAATCAACAAGCTCTTTCATCTGCTGGATGAAAAATGGTTTGATATACGTTTTCTTATAGAGCTCTTGAATATCTGCGCCTTTTCTCAATGCTTCGTACATAATAAATTGCCGCTCACTGGAGGGATGCACTAAAAGAGCCATCAGTTCTTCTAAAGATTTCCTGTTAAATTCTTTGGCAGATCCCAATCCATATCGACCTGTTTCAAGTGAGCGTATGGCTTTCTGCAATGCTTCTTTATAATTCTTGCCAATACTCATTACCTCACCGACAGCTTTCATCTGTGTACCAAGCTTGTCTTCGAGCCCCTCAAATTTTTCAAATGCCCATTTAGCAAATTTCACTACAACATAATCACCGGATGGTGTATATTTTTCAAGTGTACCGTCACGCCAATATGGAATATCATCTAACGTCAATCCCCCCGCAAGAAGTGATGAAACAAAAGCAATGGGGAATCCTGTGGCTTTGGAAGCAAGCGCAGAAGACCGCGACGTTCGCGGATTAATTTCTATAGCGACTACACGGCCGGTTTTAGGATCGTGAGCAAATTGAATATTTGTTCCACCGATTACTTCAATTGCTTCAACTATATCGTACGAATACTTTTGGAGTTTTTTCTGTAACGCAGGATCAATTGTCAACATCGGCGCAGTGCAATAAGAATCGCCAGTATGAACACCCATAGCATCGACATTTTCAATAAAACAAACCGTTATCATTTGATTCTTAGCATCGCGCACAACTTCTAATTCAAGTTCCTCCCAACCGAGCACCGATTCCTCAACGAGAATTTGATGTACAATACTTGCCGAAAGTCCTCTTGCAGCAACTGTACGTAATTCTTCAAGATTATATACAAGTCCACCGCCCGTGCCACCCATTGTGTATGCAGGACGAATTACTACTGGATAACCAAGCTCTTCAGCAACTTTTTCTGCATCTTCCACGGTATTTACAGCTTTACTTTTGGGCATATCGATTCCAAGGCGAGTCATGGTTTCTTTGAAGGCTGTACGATCTTCGCCACGTTCGATAGCATCAATATTGACACCGATTACTTTTACATTATACTTTTCGAGTACACCCTTTTTAGCGAGAAGTGAAGATAAATTTAATCCAGTCTGTCCGCCAAGATTAGGTAGCAAAGCATCCGGACGTTCCTTTTTTATAATTTCTGTAAGAGCATATTCATTCAGTGGTTCGATATATGTTGCATCTGCCATCCCTGGGTCCGTCATAATGGTAGCAGGATTCGAATTCACCAGCACTATCTTGTAGCCCATCGAACGCAAAGCTTTACAGGCTTGAGTACCTGAATAGTCGAATTCACAAGCTTGACCGATGATAATAGGTCCTGAACCGATGATGAGAACTTTATGAACGTCTTCGCGTTTGGGCATAGAGTATCCTATTATAAGTTTTGTATTTTGTGTGAAGTATTTGTCTGATCAATCTACGAGAGTATGTCGGAAATTACAATAGGATTTAGAAAAGAATTTATTTCTGTAAAGCCCCCTCTAAACGAATTGGAGAATTTTTATTTCCAAATTTCTGCTTATAAAATATTTTGTAACTACTGTCAACACCACCCCGGCGCTGCGCTTGTCCCCTCCTTACTAAGGAGGGGATGAAGGGGTGGTTTTCAATTCGCTGATATTTAACGCAGGCTTTATATTCCAATTCATTCTAAGTAATTACAATATTTTTAAGTAAGGATATGATCGGCTGCACGATCGCTGATATTATTTTAAAACGATCATTTTCTTCACATTTGCGAATCTGTTATTTGGATTATCAACAGCAATTGCTTCCATTCGATAAAAGTAGACTCCAGAACTTACTTTTGCAAACCATTCGATTTCATGGAATCCATCGTTCCATAACCCATCAACAACGGTTGCCACCTTACGCCCGAGAAGATCATAAATCGATATATTTACATTTGATGCGACAGGCAATCCAAACCTTATCGTTGTACTTGGATTAAATGGATTCGGATAGTTTTGATGCAGCTGGTAAGCTGTTGGGATCAATTCTATTCCATCGCTATGCGCAGCGGCAAATTCATTTGAACCAACAATAAGACGAAAATGACGACCTCCTTTTTGCACATTTATCGCTGTGTGAGAAAGTACACGAAGTCTCGTAACCATCCTGGAATCACGGTCAATCAAGAATCCTTCTTTTTCCTGAATTCCTTCAAATTCAAGTCCAACTTTTGCCATTTCATCCGGAGTAAACACCTTGAAATCCCAAACCCATCCTTCATTCTTTATCGAGCGGATATCATGTGTCAAGGCACCGTCAGGAGAATTAAACGAGAGGCTGACATTTCTATCGCCTACGAGCGGTGGTTCAAATGCATCCTTGTCATCAATGCTGTCAATGGATGTTGAAGAAACACCAAATATATTTTCTTCGTCGTACATTCCATTATCAAAACGTCTTGCCCGTATGATTCCCCGCCATCCCTCCTCCTTTTTTCCTTCTTTTGCAATTGAAGAATGCATCTTGGTTACTTTGCTCGATGGTTTATCCGCAATATGGAATAACAAAGTTGTTGGACCGTATGCACCTACATTAATTACAATCCCTTCCCATGCTTTGAGTATCGTCGGATTTAATTTCCACCCACCATTTGTTCCTCCTATACCAACAAATTCCCACATTCGCCCTGCAAGAGGGATACCATTAGCAAGACTTAGACTGTCTGTCGGTATATCGAAATTAAACGGATTTCCTATAAAGTTATAGCCTGCCTTTAAGGTAATGCCGTAATCTGAAATATCTTTTGTCTTAAGAACTGCACCAGGACCGGTTTTTATGACAATACCATCCTTTAGAATAAGCAAAAACGATTTCCCTGGTTCTACGACAGGTAGAGTGGAAAAATCTGGATACTCTTCAAACGAATCATCTGATTTCAACTGGAAAAACCGCCACACCTTTATATTATAATCGCCAATTCCGGTTTTCGTTTCAAAAATATACTTTGGTGATTTGTTATCTAAATCTAATGGAACAGAAAACATTCGATATGCATATTCCGGTGGTGTTCCGGATGGAAGATCGCTTGTGCTCATTAGTGCTAACGGAGCTCCGGAAGCATCGGTGTGTGTATATTCCGTATTGAATCGAATGGTGACAGAGCGAACAGGTGTATATGCTATATTCCCTGCACTATCCTGTGCGCAGACACGATAATCAACTCCATATTTTGCGTAATCAGATAGATCATTCACTGGAATACTGGCTGATCCTCCTGTTTTACTGCTAAACGAAATATTCGAAGCGGTAACCCAGCTAGTGCCACCTTTTTTATATTGCAGCTGCAATAATTGCATCCCGGCGGTTGCATCTGAAGCTGAAGCCGATATGGCAATTGCTTGAGGATTATCGACGTCAAACGTCTGGACGTTAATACTATCGTCTATGACTGATGGCAGAATATTGTCAAATTTGGTTGTGACTGAAACGCAGTTCGCAGGATCTTTATTCCCCAAACCATCTTCCAAGTAGAAATAGATGATATGGATTCCTGGTGTTGACCAATTGAGTTGGAATGATGGTGAAGAAATTGAAACCGGACTACCCGGATTAGAAATATCCGGTAAGGTGTCGATGCGATACCATACTTTGGAAATACCTGATGGATCGCTAGGATTTGTCCACGAGATTGTGGATGTGGCATTGTTTGACCAACCAGTTGGACTAATTGATATAGAAAGAGGTGCGGGTGGAAAATATGTTATAATAGTGTTGCGGAGAATAGAAATTGTATTCCAATCGAAATTTGCAGTTGCCAAATCAGGTTTTCCATCTCCATCCAAATCACCTATTGCAATACCTGCACTTCCTCTCCAAAAATCTATATTTGTATCAAACCGTATATCACCAATTACACTTCTATTCCTATACAAAGAAATCAAACCATTATTCAATAATGCTACGTCGAGTTTACCATCCCCATCCAAATCACTTAACGCAATGTCGCTGGGATTATTAAGAGTTGAAAAATCTTTTTTAATATCAAATGAACTACTTGTAATATTACCACTAATGCATGTATTCCTATAGACGGAAAATGTATTGCTATTTATATTCGTACATACTATATCTGGTTTATTATCTCCATCCAGATCACCTATTAAAACTTGCCCGGGTGCATCGCCTGTTTGAAAATCCACCTTGTTAGCAAACGAGATGTTATCAAAAGTACTTGCATTTCGTAATATAGACAACGTATTGCTATTGTAATTCGATACGATTAAATCAGGTTTGCCATCTGCATCTAAATCACCTATGGCAATATTATTAGGTTGATTACCTGTAAGAAAATCAACGTTTTGATCAAATGAGATATTTCCTATTGTGCTCGTATTCCGAAAAATAGAAATCGTACTACTAGACCAATTTTGTGCTACTAGATCAGGTTTACCGTCCGCATTCAAATCACCGAAATTATTTATTACCAAATCCTTATTGTTGGTGACGAACGAAATATTTCCGACAACGCTCTCATTTCGAAATATATCTCCCGCTATTATATCCAATTTGCCATCTCCATCAAAATCAGCTACAACACCGTACCAATAACCGCCAACAATTGTAAAATCTTTCTTTGAAGCAAATGAATTACTTGTAATATCACCACTGACACTTGTGTTTCGAAATACTGAAATTGTACTATCATGTAAATTTGTTGTTACAATATCCGGTTTACCATCCCCGTCAAAATCACTTATTGCAATATCTTGGGTGCGATCACCAGCTGTAAAATCCACCCTCGATGCAAAACTTGAGGTCGAAATATAACTATCACCGTTGAAGGTTACTAAAAATGGTTTTGCAGAGTAGGCTGTTAATCCAGTTGATAGATTTGTTACTGATAGAGGTTGGTATGTCGCACCAAAAGGTACAATTACAGAAAGTGATGTTGCGGTAGCACTGCTGATTGTTGCTTTTACTGCTCCAAAGTATACTACATTATTGGTATCAACAGAGTTAAAGTTCGTCCCTGTGATTATGACTGAAGTCCCCACAAAACCATTTTGAGGATTGAAGGATACGATAGTTGGAGGAGCAGCAAATGTTGTAGCACTCGCTTCATTTGAATATTCAGAATTCCCGAATGTATTATATGCCCGCACACGATAGTAATATTGGGTTCCCACATCTAGTCCATTGTCTAAGAAGTTAGTTAGATACGGCTGGATTGTTTTAATCTCTGAATATGTTCCATTCGTTCTCATTTTTCTCTCAATCTTCAAACCATCATTATTACTGGAATTATTTGTCCAAGTGAGATTGATTTCTGATGGTGATTGGGCTGTGGCTACCAAATCCGATGGTGCAGCTGGAACTTGGGCAAAGAGGAGACAAGGAAGAAAAGAGAAAAACAGTAAAACCGTGAATCTTGTAAAAGTTTTCTGAGTACGAGCGATGGTAACTTTGATAAGGTTTCCAGGGAATGACAAATCTTCTGTCATCCCCGTCCCGATTGATATAATCAATCGGGATAATCGGCCTGTCTGCTCCGAAGGAGTCCTTTCGGACCGGACAGGCAGGGGATCTACGGATAAGGAACCTGAGAACCTTTTCAAGGTCACCTTTGATCTATCCTTAGCAACCTTGAAAAGGTAGCTCAATTTCTCTTGGGTTGATGTCAGACATCTTTCTAACAACTTCCAAGTGCTGGTAACCTTTCGAAGGTTGCTAAAACACATCCTAAGAAAACATTCGAAAGGTTTTCTCGATTTCGAATGAACGATTTCCATGCTTCACCTTCTATCTACTTTTCTGCCTTTGCATACTTTTAAACCTATGAGAGTAAGTGACCGTCACCTTCTATAATTTGATAGGTGACGGTCACTTTACATTCATGGCAACGTTGGCGGACCGGGTAAATTCTCGTCTACTACCGGTGGCGGATTTTCCGATTCCTTCAGGTAATAATACGTCGCAACTCCTCCACCCACCACTACCGCTCCACCAACATACCACAACCATTTATATGAACTTGTCTTGGCTACTTCTGCCTTTTCTATCCGTTTCCCCGTCACCTGCTCGGCAATTTCCCGTGCGAGTTCAGGTATCACGTCTTCTGCTAATTCTTCTACATCTCCCGTATGCTGGTAACTCTTATTAACTTCAACCTGCGAGGTTACCACATCAAGCATTTGAATGTTCACACTAAATATTTTACCAATCTTTCCAATTGTACCGGCGAACATCTTCTGCACTTTCAGAATTTTGCCTGCCTCCACAATGCATTCCACCTGTGCACAAGCTTCACTCTGTTGAAATCCCTGTTCTGTTAGAATAGATTTTATCCGATTCCTATCCACAACAACGAATTCGCCTGTAGCTACTAACTGCGAGCTAAATAGGTCAGAAAGCGATGCAGCTTCGCCGCGTGTCAGACCCTCACGCGCATCAAAATCCATCACTGCTACATAAAGTTTTTGAATTTTCTTTTGTGTGTGTTGTTGTGCTTGTGTGTATGGAGTTATGAGGTACAGAGTAATCCCCATAATGAATGTCAGAAGAGCATGCGACTGTCGCTTAGACATAGCTCTACTCCTATTTGTATGTATGTTTGAATCGAAGTATCGAATGGAACATCCGAAAGATTCAGTTATGCCCTCAGTTTTCTTCCTCCGGATATAAAAACCTAAGAAAAAATAGAGCGAGTTGCAATGAAAAGTGCGGTTTTTAATGTGATTTCTGTCATGTTTTTAAGGTCTGGCTCAGAGTTGGCTTTGAGGAAATTGATCGTCATATCGCGATGCAAGCCGTAAGAAAATGACGGTCAATCATCAATCGTTCAGTCGATGGTAGAATCCCCACCTTCCATTCCCATGCATATAGTACGCCTAGCAGGTCACACCTCGTCTGACATCAGTTTGTGAACGTCCATCAAGGTGATGGACTTTACGCTGACCTGTACAGTCCGACGCCTCGTCGGACCCTCGTATTGAATCGTCCATCGAGGCGATGCCTGCCCCGATGCTTTGTAGCGGGGGACTCTACATACGACTCTGGTGAATCTTTTTTCCCTAACAGGCATCTTATTAATAAAGAATGAATTGACAAATAAAGGAGTATTAACATGTCAGAACATCTAAACAAACAATCGTTTCGCGATAAGGTATTTAATTTTGAAAAGAACAAAGAGTGGCACTACGAAGGATCACTTCCTGCCCTTGTGGATTTCTGGGCTCCATGGTGCGGTCCTTGTCGTATGGTCGGGCCCGTGATTGACGAACTTTCCAATGAATATACCGGCAAAGTAAATTTCTATAAAGTGAATACCGATGAAGAACAAGAACTTGCAGGTATGTTTGGTATTCAAAGCATCCCATCGCTGTTGTTTATTCCGTTAAACGGCGAACCGAAAATGACAATGGGTGCGTTACCTAAAAAAGAATTGAAAAGAATTATTGAAAGCGAATTACTCCCCTCGCTGCAGGATGCAGCAGTGGCTCAATAAGAAAAAAATAGAGAAATGTCAGACATCTTTCATGGTTTGGTTATTTGCAGATGTCAGTCATTTTTTACGGTTTGCGATAAAGCATCTCTGCAAGTTGCTTATTAATATCGGATTGTGGCTTAGGGACAGGAGATTTCTTATAAAAAGAAATAATCTTTTTCAATTCACTCAAGCTTTTTGTGCAGGTCTGACATTCCTCGAGATGGCGTTTTATCTGTTGGCACTTACGTGAATTCAAATGCTCATCTAAGTTTTCGCAAACGTATTTTGCTGCTTCGCTACAACGAACTGGTTTTAGTCGTTTCGGTTTCATTCTTCCATATACTCCTGAAGCTGTTCACGCAAAAAGATACGCGCCCGTCGAAGTCTGGTCTTTACTGCTGGAACTGAAAGTTTTAATATTTTTGCTACTTCTTCAGAAGAATTACCCTCAACATCACGTAAAATGAATACAATTCGATACTCCATCGAAAGTTTCAAAATTGCAGCATCAATATGATCGCGAAGTTCTTTGTTCATTACTTCATCCTGTGGAGTTTGTTTCATAGTCAGGGCAGTAGGATGAAACATAATCTCGGTATCAACATCTTGTTTCTGTATATCCTCTGAAGATTCAATTGAAACCGAAGATTGATCTAACTTACTCCGCCTCCGTTTCATCAAACAATTATTGGTTACTATCTGATAAAGCCAGGTGCTGAATTTTGCTTTTCCATTAAACTGATCAAGCTTGCGATATACATTCACAAACGTATCCTGGAGTGTCTCCGTCGCTTTCTCTTCATTCCGACATACTTTAAAAGCGAAATTATACACTGTTGATTCATATTTTTTCACAAGTCGTGAAAAAGCCTGTTCGTCTCCCTTCCGCGCTTTACGAACCAGGTCAAGTTCGTTTTCGTGAAGTTCTTTCTGTTCTCTGCTCATATCATTCGTAAGATATGAATAGTATAGAAGAAGGGAAAGGTACTAATGGAGATTAAGTCAACAGACCTTCCGAGAGAGCAATATTGAATCGTCATTGCGAATGAAGAGGTTGTCTAATATACTATCTTGAGAGTCGTGATCTCCTATAGAAAACACAGGACAGGCACACCACGACATGATCACTAACAAAATTCTCAAGTTGTAACAACCCCCTCTTTTATTCTCCCCCTTTAAAAGCCTGCCTGCCGGCCAGGCAGGGGGGAGATAAAGTGGGGGTACAAAAACTTGAGCAAAAGTGTCACGAAATGAAATGTTAGATATCTCGCTCTATATTGTCATAGGTAGATGTCAGACATTTTCTATACAAAATTTCACATCAATAGCTGGTAGCGTTGGACAGAAACAAGATGTATCGGATCAGTTGTTGTGTAGCCATCGCTCAAACGGCAACGGACCACATAATGATTTAATGGCAAATCTGCCAATTTTACATGAATCATGTAAACACATATACAACGGCATAGGTTCTGTGCTGTATCAGATACAGCAATAAAAATCGTATCATTTCTGATTTCGTGACCAAGAGTAAACCGATTCGAATCCGGACAACAATTTCCACGAACAGAAAAATCGATTATCAGGTCTTGTGAAAATGAATATGTAAATATAGAATCATTCGAAACAGCCAAACCACGAGAAAACGCCGTGGATATACATTTGCTCGACTCAGTTGTAAATTGTGGAGATTCGACTTGATCTGGTTGGATTGATTGATCCTTACATGAAATTGAGAAGAATATCAAGATTACTAAGCCTAACTTTTTAGAAGTCATTGCTCAATCCTTTAATGGTATTTGAAGATTTGATGTTTGAAAGAGAACTCCTCCGTCTACAGGATGCAGTTGTGGATATACATCGAGCATTTCCGGAAATCCGTATACAGAATTATATGTAACAACTATGGAATCCCTATGAATGTTCTGTATCAATGAAAACAACGAATTGACTGTTCGATAGTACTTTGAAATTGAAAATTCGATGGGAGCATTCTGACTGACACTGTAAATCGCTGCTATTGTATCAGAACGGACTGTTATTCTCATTACCTCACCGGCTTCAGGACAAAAACACATTCGCGTTTGATCGATTGTGTAATCATGGAGATTAAAGGATTTCCATCGTTCAAAAGGTTCATTTATGTTAGGTTCGGTAGATTTATCCTTACAGCCAAAGAAAAATAGAAGACAAATACAAAATAATTTGCGGATTTGAATCTTAGTTATTTTAAGCATTAGAACCTCATAATAAATTCGAGAGCCGGATATAAAGGGAAGAGCTTCTGTTCCTGTAATTCGGCACTCCAGTTGATATGATAGTTAATATCACTTGATAATTCCCAAACGAAAGGATCTAATCGTCCATAACTATTCAGGAATCGGAGAGAAAGCTGGCATAGTGCACCAGCGAAAGCAAACCGGTGAGTTACATT
>Ga0233422_10001537_pt1 | contig 10147 bp, 11 predicted proteins | sample Watercolumn_Mata_2_FD_182724 | JGI IMG/M metagenome (GOLD analysis project Ga0233422, IMG submission 182724) | Freshwater microbial communities from Lake Matano, South Sulawesi, Indonesia - Watercolumn_Matano_2014_110_MG | ecosystem: Environmental > Aquatic > Freshwater > Lake | place...
CGCCTCATGAATGCGACCGAAGAGTCTCTCGCCAGGGGAATCGAACAGGCCGTTGCGGGTCAGCGCATTCACGACATCTCCTGTGCAGTTCAGGAACATGTCGAAGCGCACGGATTCTCAGTCGTCAGGGATTTGGTGGGTCACGGTGTTGGCCTGGAGCTGCATGAAGAACCGTCAGTGCCGAACTTCGGGAAACGGGGCACGGGGATCAAGATCCAGGATGGCATGACGCTGGCGATTGAACCGATGGTGAATGCCGGTTCGTGGGAAGTGGAGTTTGGGGCGGATGGATGGACGGTGAAGACGAGGGACGGAAAACCATCGGCGCATTTCGAGCACACGATCGCGGTCGTGGACGGGAAGCCGGAGATTCTCACGAAGTAAGACACGACAATGGCAAAACAGGGTCCCATAAAGCTTGACGGCGTCATCACCGACACGTTGCCGAACGCGACGTTCAAGGTGAAGCTGGACAACGGCCATGAAATCCTGGCGCACATCTCAGGCAAGATGAGGATGCACTTCATCAAGATTCTCGTGGGCGACCGGGTGACCGTTGAAATGTCCCCGTATGACCTGACAAAAGGTAGAATTACGTACCGGTACAAATAGGATAGTGGAGCACGATATGAAGGTTCGTTCGTCAGTCAAGAAGATCTGCGACAACTGCAAGATCATCAGGCGCAAAGGCGTTGTTCATGTCATTTGCAAGAATCCAAAGCACAAACAGCGTCAAGGATAAGTAGTCAAGTTCCCGCCTGCCGTCTTGCACTTCAGAGGCGGACAGGCGAAGCACGAGAGTCGAAGTACGAAGTGAGCCAAAGAACTCGTGTTTTCGGATTTCGGATTTGAGATTTCGGATTTTCACCCAAGGACTTTCAGGAGAACCATTTTGGCACGCATAGCAGGAGTTGATCTACCGAAGAACAAACGGGCAGAAGTCGGCCTCACGTACATTTACGGCATCGGCCGCACGACTGCGAAGGAAATTCTCGGGAAGGCAAACGTTGATGTCAACAAGCGTGTTGGCGAGCTGAACGACGAAGAAGTCGCAGCGATTCGCTCGATCATCCAGGCTGACTATAAAGTGGAAGGAGCGATGCGAAGCGAGGTTCAGATGAACATCAAGCGATTGATGGACATCGGATGCTACCGCGGTCTTCGTCACCGGAAGGGCCTACCGGCAAGGGGTCAGAGGACCCGCACGAACGCCCGTACGAGGAAGGGAAAGAGGAAGACGGTCGCAGGGAAGAAGAAGGCACTCGAGAAGAAGTAATCACCTTTTGTAAGGAGATCTCGCTTGGCGAAGCAAGCAGCTGGTGCACCAGTCACCAAGAAAAAGAAAAAAGTCCACGTCGATACGAACGGCAAAGCGTTCGTGAAGGCGACGTTCAACAATGTCATCGTGACGCTGACCGACACGTACGGCAACGTCATCGCGTGGTCGACGGCAGGGCGCAACGGATTCAAGGGCTCGAGAAAGAACACGCCGTATGCCGCACAGGTCTCGGCGGAAGCGGCCGCAAAGGAAGCGTACGATCTGGGACTGCGCCGCGTCGAGGTGTTCATCAAGGGTCCCGGTGCAGGACGTGAAGCGGCGGTCCGATCGCTTCAGTCTGCCGGACTCGAGATCACGATGATCCGGGATATCACGCCGATTCCGCACAACGGATGTCGGCCGCCGAAGAGAAGAAGAGTCTAGTACATCTTCGATTTTCGATTGACGATTGTCGATTGAGAGAGCGGCAGAAATCGAAAATTGGAAATTGACAATCGACAATATCAACACTGAAAACTATCTAGGAGTGCTATGGCACGGTACATTGATGCCAGCTGCAAGTTGTGTCGCCGGGAGAAGCAGAAGCTGTTCCTCAAGGGGACGAAATGTTACACGGAAAAGTGTCCGCTTGAAAAGCGGAGTTATGCCCCGGGGCAACACGGTCAGAGCCGCAGGCAGAAAATCTCTGAGTACGGCGTCCAGCTCCGCGAGAAACAGAAGGTGAAGCGGTCCTACGGATTGCTTGAGACACAGTTCCGCAACTACTTCGAGCGCGCGCTGAAGCAGACCGGCCGAACGGGTGAAACGCTGGTGAAAACCCTCGAGCGTCGGTTCGACAACGTCGTGTATCGGATGGGACTCGCGCCGTCAAGGAAATCCGCCCGGCAGCTGATCCTTCACAGGCATTTCCTGGTCAACAACCGCATCGTTGATATTCCGTCGTACCTTCTGAATCCCGGCGATGTCATCCAGGTGCGCGACAAGAGCAAGAAGCTCGAGCTCATTCACTCGTCGATGAAACGCGTCAAAGATGCGGCAATGCTTCCGTGGCTCAGCCTCGACAAAGCGACGCTCACGGGGACGTTCCTTCAGGTTCCTGAGCGGGCCGATGTGCCACTGAACGCGAACGAGCAGTTGATCGTCGAGTTGTATTCGAAGTAGTAATAGCGGGTATTCACTGAATCATTCTATCGGACCGTCGAGGTCCATTGTCCTCGCGAACAGCGAGAGGGAAGAGAACTATGAGCAACGCATTAGTTCAAATGCCAGAAAAGATCGAGATCGACGAGAGTTCCTTGTCCCCGACGTTCGGGCGTTTCACAGCACAGCCTCTCGAGAAGGGTTTTGGAGTCACACTCGGAAACTCATTCCGGCGTGTTCTGCTTTCCTCCCTCCCGGGCACGGCCATCACGGCGATCCGGGTGGAGGGAATTCAGCATGAGTTTTCCACGGTCAAAGGAGTTGTGGAAGATGTCGCAGACCTGATCCTGAACCTGAAGCAGGTCCGGATCAAGCCGATCAACAAGAAAGCGACGAAAGTGACGCTCTCCATCAAGGGCCCCGGAGAACTGAAAGCCAAGGACATCCAGGATGCGTCATCGGAGCTTGAGATTCTCAATCCGGATCTCCACCTCGCAACTCTGAACAAGGAAGCAGATTTCGAGCTGGAGCTGAGACTTGGCCGGGGAAAGGGGTATGCCTCCTCGGAAGAGAACAAGTCGACGGACCAGCCGATCGGCACTATCGCCATTGATTCGATTTTCACGCCGATCAAGAATGTCCGGTTCTTCGTCGAGCCGACGCGCGTCGGCGGTCAGACTGATTTCGAGAAGCTGATCCTCGAGATCGAAACCGACGGTTCGATTGCGCCCGATGAAGCGCTGACACATGCCGGGAAGATTCTGCGCGACCACATCCAGCTGTTCATCAATTTCGAGGCAGAACCGGAAACAGAAAAGGTCGAGAGCGAGGAAGAGGCGAAGCTGAGCCAGACTCGGAAGACGCTCAAGATGTCGGTCGACGAGCTCGAGCTCTCTGTCCGGTCGCACAACTGTTTGCGGTCCGCGAACATCAAGACCATTGCCGATCTGGTTCGCAAGGACGAGTCCGAACTCCTCAAGTTCCGAAATTTCGGACGCAAATCGCTCGCCGAGCTTTCAGCCATTGTCGACGAGCTGGGTCTGAATTTCGGTATGGATGTCGATAAGTATTTGAAGGATGGAAACGAGTAAACGAGAGGATTTGAAGTATGCGCCATCTGAAGTCAGGCCGAAAACTTGGTAGAACCCACAGCCATCGCAAGGCGACGCTTTCAGCGTTGAGCGTCTCCCTGATCAAGCATAAGAAGATTCGCACGACGACCGCGAAGGCGAAAGAAGCCCGGACCGTTGTCGAGAAGTTAATCACACGGGCAAAGAACGCCGTCCAGAAGGAAGGCGATGGGAAGGTGAAAAACGTGCACGCACGGCGCGAGGTATTTGCGTTCCTGCGTGACCGTGAAGCGGTGACAACGCTCTTTAATGAAATTGCCGCCAAGGTCGCAACACGTCCCGGCGGATATACGCGTGTCGTAAAACTCGGACAGCGTCACGGCGACGGAGCCGAGGTTTCGATGCTCGAACTGGTCGACTACAACACAGGCCAGGAGAAAGCGGCAGCGAAACCGAAGGCCAAAGCCGCTGCGGCAGGACGCAAGCGGGGACCGAAGAAGGGTACACCGGAAACATCCAAGAAAGCCAAGGACGCAGCGCAAGAGGAAAAGAGAGACAAGGAAGCCTCTGCTGAGCCTGCAGCCAAAAAGTCTGAATCGAAATAGCGGACCAGACTGATTGTTCTTTCGAACTTGTAGAGAGGAACGCCCCCATGCTGAAAATCACGACTGCTGAGTTTCTCCAGGGAGTTGCTGACCTTCATCAGCTGCCGAAGAATGAATTGAAAGAAGTTCTCTTTATCGGCCGCTCAAACGTCGGCAAATCGTCGCTGCTGAACAAGATGTGCAACCGCAAGAGCCTGGCACGATCGAGCTCCACGCCGGGAAAGACGCGGGAGATCAACTACTACATCGTCAACAACGAATTCTACTTCGTCGATCTGCCGGGCTACGGCTACGCAAAGGTGCCGGAGCAGATGAGGGCTGGGTGGAAGAGGCTCATCGAGGACTTCCTGAAGCGAGGCCGTCCGATCGCCCTCGGCATGCAGCTGATCGATTCGCGACAGGAGCCGACCCCCCTTGATCTGATGATGATGGATTGGCTCGAATACTATGAGATCCCGTATCTTCTGATCCTGACGAAGTCCGACAAGCTGCCGATCAGCAAACTCTCACGGCAACTTGAGGCGTACCGGACACGGTTCAACTCGCAGCTCACCGAAGGATCATGTCGGGGTATCGTCCCGTTTTCGATCGTGACGAGCGATGGCAAGTCCGAACTCCTGCGGCTTATCGATGCTCACCTGAACCAGTCACGCAGTCAGAAGAAGGAAGCCGTCTGACACAAATACGATAGCGTTTCGTGATACACGCAGAGCCCCGGCCATGGTCGGGGCTTTGTGTTTTGTTCAGGGTGAGTTGAGAGCAGAGCTCCCAACGACGAATCGGGTGAGTTGGGAGCAGAGCTCCTGACGACGAATTGGGTGAGTCGGGAGCAGAGCTCCTGACGACGAATTGGGTGAGTCGGGAGCAGAGCTCCTGACGACGAATTGGGTGAGTTGGGAGCAGAGCTCCCAACGACGAATCGGGTGAGTCGGGAGCAGAGCTCCTGACGACGAATTGGGTGAGTCGGGAGGAGAACTCCCAACGACGAATCGGGTGAGTTGGGAGCAGAGCTCCCAACGACGAATCGGGTGAGTTGGGAGCAGAGCTCCCAACGACGAATCGGGTGAGTTGGGAGCAGAGCTCCCAATGACGAATCGGGTGAGTTGGGAGCAGAGCTCCTGACGACGAATTGGGTGAGTTGGGAGCAGAGCTCCTGACGACGAATTGGGTGATGAATTGGGTGAGTCGGGAACTGAGCTCCCGACGACGAATTGGGTGAGTCGGGAGCAGAACTCCCGAGGACGAAATGGATGTACAAATCGCCCAATCCCCGATCCGCCCCGCCAGAAAACGGCGGGGTGCAAAAAGCGCACAATCCGTTTTCAAAAATCCACAATCCGAAATCCGCGATCCTAAATCCCCTTGCTTCTCCTGCCTGCGAATGGTATTTTTTTGCCAGCCCCAATAGCCCCCGAAGCAATTCAGGAGTACATCTCAGACGACGATGGTGATCAAAACCATCCAGGGGAATCACGGCTCAGCCACCGTTTTGGATTCGCCGTCAACAACCTCTTCCTCCCGGTGAAGGCGGCCGACTTCCTGGATCAGCATGGTTTGACAGGAAGGATTCTCAACCATCTTGATTTCGGTGGGTATCTCATCAACCGATTCCCCACGAAGGTCTATATCGATGGCAGAAACGAGGTGATGGGAGAAGATCTTGGCCGCGAGTTTCTTGAAACAAAGACCCGTGTGGGATTGCAGCGCCTCGCCGCGAAGTATCAGCCGGGGAGTCTTTGACCCGTATGTGAGGGCACATTACTTCCCCGTGAAAAAGGGTGAACTCTCGGCGTTTTGCTCGAACAACTGATGGAGCCAGCTTGCGATTCTCTATGCTCTTGAGGCTCTGAGATTGAGCACGGTTCCATGTCCGGAAGTGTTGATGAACCTCTCTGTCTACTATGAAGAAACAGGGGACAGGGAGCGGGCGCTCCGTTGTCGGACCAGGGCCTTTGAACAACACCACTTTCTCAAATCCATAGGGACACCATGAAGAAGCGTCTCTTTACACCCGGTCCAACGCCTGTGCCTGAGTCCGTAATGCTCAGGATGGCAGAGCCCTTGATCCATCATCGCCACGCAGAGTTTCGCGAGATTTTCAAGCGGGTCAACGCGAATCTCAAGTACCTCTTTCAGACGAATCAGCCCGTCGTCACGCTTGCCTGCTCCGGTACTGGGGGTGTCGAATCGACGTTTGTGAGCCTGTTCTGCCCAGGGGACACGGTCATTTCCGCGAATGGCGGGAAGTTTGGCGAGCGGTGGGTGAAGATGCCCCGTACCTTCGGGCTCAATGCGATCGAGGTAAAAGTTGAGTGGGGGAAGGCGCCGAGTAAGCAACAGATCCTCGAGGCGTTGAACAAGCATCGCGACGCGAAGGCTGTCTACTTGGTGCATAGCGAGACTTCGACCGGAGCAGCTACGGACGTCAAAATGCTTGCGAAGGTGATACGGGAGAATTCCGATGCACTTGTCTGCGTTGACGGTATCACGGCAATTGGTGCACATGAGTTTCGGTTTGATGAGTGGGGGATAGATGTCTGTGTGACAGGATCACAGAAGGGGCTCATGATCCCGCCGGGTCTGGCATTTGTGGCGTTGAGCAAGCGTGCGCTTCAGGCGATGGAGAAGTCAACGCTTCCGAAGTTCTACTTCGATCTCAGGAAGGCGGTGAAATCTCATGAGGCGGACGATACACCGTGGACTCCGGCGATCTCGCTGGTGATTGGTGTTGACGCCGCGTTGCAAATGATCAGGAAAGAAGGGATTGAGAATGTCTGGAAGCGGCACGAACGTCTCGCGGTCGCGTTGCGAAGTGGGATCAAAGCTCTCGGTCTCCGGCTCTTCTCCGACACGCCATCGTATGCTGTGACGCCGGTGTGGGTGCCTGAGGGTGTTGAGTGGAAGGCTCTTAACGGACTTCTGAAAGACAAATACGGAATTACGATTGCCGGCGGTCAGGAGGAATTTGCCGGGAAGATTTTCCGAATCTCGCACCTCGGCTACTATGATGAAATAGACATGATCGCGATGCTCTCGGCGCTCGAGATGGCTCTGGCGGAGTGTGGGTTCAGGTTTGAGAGGGGTGCGGGCATCCGTGCCGCGGAAGACAGCTTTATCAAGTTTTTTACTACATGAAATTTCGGTACCCAGACGACTCGTCCGCTCTTCGGTTTGCGTCTGGCGCTGATGGTACTTGACACGAGTTTTGGAATAGTGTAGATTTGCGCTGGTTGCAGCGCAGTGATTCTCCAGTTTCCTGTGGTCGCCGAGGTGATCGATGGGAAACTCTACAACCAGTTTCATCGCGATCTTGCGCGGGTTGGTCTCGCACAACCAGGCTCGCACATCGTGTTACAACTCTCCCCCGTTCTTTGTCCAGCTATCCAGACATCGATGCAGTGTCTGCATACTTGTCGGTGAATTCTTGCGAATGAACCCGGCAGGCTTGTGATGTGCATTTGAACGTACGACCTGAAAGGAGGTGAAGCCTTCCCGTAAAGGCTCTGGCCCACTGGTACGTTGTGTCGGTGCTGCTCCTGTGATGAAGCCCCGCGGACCTCTTGCCGAAAACTAAGTAGTCCTCTTCGTTCATTTCTCCAACCGCAGAAGTGCGTGAATGTGGAGCGATGGGAGCTTTCCTGTGGTTCCTGTAAACTCTCGAATTGTCTAATTCTCATCGTGTGCAACTTCACGACTCATCCTTTAATATCATGAGGAGGTGCCCCATGAAAAAACTCAGTATTCTTCTGGGGGCTGTAGTCCTGTTCCTGTGGTTTTCTTCGTGCGAGAGAGAGCAGCAAGTCAGTACGCCCGTAACACCTCAGACGAGCCTCGAAGAGATTGTGATGGAGCCAAATCCTTATCCACCTGTAGATGCCCCGGCGCCGGTAACTAGTGTGAAGGCGGTCAGCACATCTCCCGGCAAAGGGCTGATACCGGTTGCTGCGGTCCCCGCCACGCTCACTCCGGCGGAACTGATTGCCACATTGAAGCCGGGTGACTGCATCACGGAGCACAAAACGCTGATCCTTCCGAAAGATGTGACACCCCCAAAGGGTGATATTCTGTTCACGATGGATCTCACCGGGAGCATGTGGCAGGAGCTGGCTAACGTGAAGACCAATTCCGTCGCCATCATGAATGCTGTTCGCACTCTGATACCGGACTCGTATTTCGGCGTAGTGTCTCACATGGATTATCCTGGCCGGTACAGTGCCTGTAATTACTCGAGCCAATACGGAAGCGGCGGGGCTCCTTACTTTGACTACCCGTACAAGCTTGGGCAGGCGATTACCGGGAACACGCCGGCTGTTGTGTCCGCAATCAATGCATTGCCTCAAGGAGCAGGCGCAGATGGTCCGGAAAGCTACACAAGAGTTTTCTTCGAAACATACAGTGACCCCAATCTGGCGTGGAGGTCTGGGGCAAAGAAAATTGTTCTCGCCTGGCTTGACGCGATTCCTCACGGGTGCAACTATCGTCTCGATTGTGGAGGGTACGGGTCGACAGGCCCGGATCCCGGCCGTGATGAGATAGCCGGTACTTCAGACGATCTGGATCTCGGTAATGTTCTTGCCACTATGGCTGCAAGCAACATTACGCTCATCGCCTTGTTCAGCGGAGGTACAGGACTTCTTCCATTGTGGGACTGCTACGCTCACAAGACCGGCGGAGACGCATTCTTGATCAACTACGATGGAACTGTTCCCGGTGGGACCGACATCGGAGCATTTGTGGCAAGCTTGATCAAGGAAGAGGTAAAGCGAATCGACATGATGAAGCTGCAGGTCGGTACCCCGGGCTTTGAGGGATGGGTGACGTCAATCACACCACCATTCTATGACAAGATCTATCTGGACAAGGACTACACTCTTGAATTCGATGTCCAGATTTGTGTTCCGCCGGGCACGCCTGACGGAGTCTATACGTTCGACATTTGCGCGGTGGGCGATGGTGTCGAGTATGCAAAGCAGAAGGTCACCATCACAGTGCGGAATGAGATCAAAGTGGCTGTCGATGTGAAACCGACATCATGCCCGAATCCGCTGAATACGAATGACAACGGAGTGTTGCCAGTTGCGATCCTTGGCACTCCGACGTTTGATATATCGACAGTGGATCCGGCGACGGTAAACATTCTTGGTGTGGCGCCGATTCGGTGGGCTGTTGAGGATGTTGCCGCGCCGTACCTGCCGTTCGTCGGAAAACTGAACTGCAACGAGTGCACGACGCTTGGACCTGACGGCTTCAAAGATCTCACGTTCAAGTTCGATGCTGCGGCGATCGTGAAGGCACTTGGCCCGGTGGTCGACAACCAGTGCATCGTTCTGCCGATCAGAGGGAAGACGCTCGACGGAGTCAGGATCGTCGGTGAGGATGTGGTTCTCATCAAGAAGAAGAAGTAGCCTTCAGACAGGCGGCGCAGGGAGCCGAGGCGCGCTGTCGTCGGCCTGGTTGTTAGTATTTGGAGTCATGGGGCGGAACCTTGGTTTCGCCCCTTTTTTTGCACCGGGCGAAACATGCTTCCGTGTGGACTGCTCATGCATTGAAGGAAAACGCAGGCCTGACGTGCATTTTGGTATTCACTATTGTAGACAGTTTGGAGATTTCTCCGCTCGTAGAGGAGACTTTTACTCAGTGGTCACTTCGCTCATAATCCGATGTACCTCCCTCGATTCGTGGTTTGATGTCAAGGATTTTGTTACGAAAGGGTAATTTCCGCTTGACAAACATCCTCCCATATGATATATTCTCACAAAGGTAACTCCGCAACAGACCGTCTTTTATAAGCAGACATTCCATCAAGAAGGAGGTGATTTGCCTATTCGGACGACGGTGTGGATTTTCTTACGCGTACGTCTGTCCGGACAACCGTTGGAACTACTTTCCTCGCTGTACCCGCCGATTGCCCTTTCCACATAACAGGGCATCGACCCAGAATCGAGATCCTTTCTAATCCACATTCTTCATTTAAGAAGGAGGTACGTTATGTTCCGCAAGCTCCTTTTAGTCTTAGCCGCTTTGCTGCTTCTACCTGGACTCCTCCTCGCGCA
>Ga0233422_10001539_pt1 | contig 10144 bp, 8 predicted proteins | sample Watercolumn_Mata_2_FD_182724 | JGI IMG/M metagenome (GOLD analysis project Ga0233422, IMG submission 182724) | Freshwater microbial communities from Lake Matano, South Sulawesi, Indonesia - Watercolumn_Matano_2014_110_MG | ecosystem: Environmental > Aquatic > Freshwater > Lake | place...
CAATCGTAGTGAATCTTTCTGTAATTGGCTCTCGGGATTGAGGCGCGATGGAACGATCCGGAAAGCGCATATTTGGTACGGCTCTCTTTACGGTTCTCTTCCTGATACCTCTTTTCATTGCCGTAGAGGTGCCGGTTTTCTTGGCAGGGGCTGCCCTCGGCACTTACGTCGTCTATTCGCGGGAACTACCGGTAATTCCCGACCTCCCGGAATATCAACCTAAGACCGTTTCAACTTTCTACGCGGACGATGGCACGGTCATAGGGATCTTCTACAAGGAAAAGCGGTTCGTCGTAGATCTCGAACAGATACCGCCCCACGTCATCGCTGCATTTCTGGCCAGCGAAGATTCACGGTTCTATGAGCATTCGGGAGTTGATTGGCGCGGCATGGCCCGTGCCACGGCGGCAAACATCAAGGCAGGTAGGATCGTTCAGGGAGGAAGCACCATCACTATGCAGGTGGCGCGCGGTTTCGTGTTAACCCGTGAAAAAAAGGTTAGGCGAAAAGTCAAGGAAATGATCCTCGCCACACGCCTGGAAAAGCTATGGGGAAAGCAGAAGATCCTGTACATCTACCTTAACGAGATCTACCTTGGGGAGGGTTGTTACGGAGTGGAGGCTGCTGCCCGGAATTATTTCGGCAAGCCGGTGGAGCACCTGTCCCTGGGTGAAGCGGCTTTGATTGCCGGATTGGTCTCAAGCCCCGTCCGGTTCAATCCCTTCAAGAGTGTGGAGTTGGCTCAGAAGAGGCAACATTATGTGTTGGACAACATGCTTCGCTTCGGTTTCATCACCCGGGAACAGTATGACGGGGCCATGGCCGAGCAGCTCCAATTCAGGAAGGAGATTGCCAGACCCTTCGATCTTGTGCCGGATTTCGCCGAAGAGGTGCGTCGGTATGTTGTGGCAAAGTACGGCGCAGAAAGACTGTACAACGAAGGTTTGAAGGTATTTACCACGTGCCGGGTAGACTACCAGCGCAAAGCGGTGGAAGCGCTGGACAAGGGACTACGCGAGCTCAAGGCACGACAGAAGTACCTGGCAATTCTCAGGACGGTCCCACAAAACCAGATCGAAGAGATCCTTCAGGAACGGGCCGCGCCAACGCTCAAGGAGGGGGCCTTGTACCAGGCGGTGGTGACAAGGATCACCGGTACCAAGGACCAAACGCAACTCCACATTGCCTTAAGCAAAAAAGTCCGAGGGCTGGTCAATCTTAAAGGTCGGCAAACGGCTTTCAAGGTAGGGCACGTCCTGGCTGTTCATTTCGACCGTTTCGTAAGTGAGACCCCCTTGTTCACCCTCGATGACGATCCACGCCTTGAAGGGGCCTTTGTAGTCATAGAAAACAGAACCGGGTACGTGCGAGCACTCGTGGGCGGCAGCACGAGCGAGCGTTTCAAGTTCAATAGGGCCACGCAAGCCAAGCGACAGCCCGGCAGCGCATTCAAGCCGATTATCTATGCAGCGGCGATAGAACAGAAGAGCTATAGCCCCGCGACAATCATCGTCGATGAACCGATCGTAGTGGATTTAGAGAGAAAGGATCAGGAATGGGAACCGAAGAACGCCAGCAGAGACTTCGTCGGACCCATTAGCTTCCGCCGTGCGCTCGAACTCTCCCGCAACATTTGCACTGTAAAGATCTTGATGGACGTGGGCCTGGATCGGGTAATAGATGTGGCTCATGACATGGGGATCGCATCGAAGTTGGGACGCAACCTGTCTCTCAGTTTGGGGACCTCGGAAATGAGCCTCTTCGAACTGACTTCCGCGTACACGGTTTTTCCCAACAGCGGCGTGGCTGTCCAGCCGACGCTTATCAAGCGTGTTGAGGATCGCACCGGTCGGGTGCTTGAGGATAATACCCAAGTCCCCATGCTCGAAGCCGACCAGGTGCCCCATCCCGTCCCGCGAGAAGAATTGAGCGACCAGGATCCCCCGCCGATCCCGCGAGAAGGACCCAGAGACCGAGGGCCGGCGAGTTGGTTCGATGATTCGGCCGATACCGAGGAGCAAGACGGATTGCGCTCACCCGCCCCGAGACCCCCGCACGCGCTGGAGCGATCCGGTCAAACGGGCCGTCACCCGCAGCAGCCCCATAAGAGCAAAGGCCCCCGTCGAACGACCACGAAGAAGGACAATGAATCAGCTAACGAAAACTCACGAACAGTTCACGCAGCTTTGTCGCCCCAGACCGCTTACGTTATGACCAGTCTTCTCCAGGGTGGAGTCCGGTCAGGAACGGGTGCCGCTATGGCCAAATATCTAAACCGCAGAGACCTAGCGGGCAAGACCGGTACAACCAACAACGCGGAGGATGCCTGGTTTGTCGGATTCACGCCGGATTTCACGGCAGGGGTGTGGGTGGGCTTTGACGAAAAGAGGCCGCTGGGAGACAGAGAGTTTGGAGCTCGCGCCGCTCTCCCGATCTGGGCGTACTTTATGCAAGGGGTCCTGGTAAATCGGCCGCAGAAGGAGTTCCCCGTTCCGCCGGACATCAGTTTCACGAATATGCTGACCATTACAGGGGGTACCCGTGGGGGCCTCATACCGACGTGGGTTAAGGAGCCGGTATATACGCCCTTTGTGGGCAAGACTCTCGTGTTGAGTCCTTTGGATCCGCCCGAGATCTTGAATCAATATAACGCGGTTCCTTCTGCCCCGCCTCCGCAGGCCGCTCCATCGTCCGAGCCGTCACGGCCGGGGATGGTGCCAGCGGGACAGCCCTATCCTCCGGCACCCGGCACCCCGCAACCGGCTCCACTACAGCATCCCGCGGCTCCACTACAGCATCCCGGAGACGGCCGCACCCACGTGACGCCGCGGACGGGCGCCGGTCAGCCAGTGCCCGCCACGATGCCGGCCGCGCCGAGTAAGCCACTCCGATGACTGGGCAGTCGTCTGTGACCACAATCTCTCGAGCGGCGATTTCGGAAAGTCCCTGGGAAGAGTCGTGCGGATAGCAGTAGCCATGAGCGGCGGAATGGACAGCACCGCCGCGGCCGTCATACTCAAGCGGCAGGGGCACGAGGTGCACGGGCTTCACATGAAGCTCCATCCTGACTCGGATACATGGGGAAAAGCGCAGACCGCTGCAGCTCAGATCGGTATTCCAATCGAAGAGATCGACCTTACCGAAGATTTTCAGAGGCTCGTAGTAACGCCTTTTGTAGAAGCGTACGCCGCGGGCCGTACTCCCTCGCCATGTCCTGTGTGTAACCGCGTCATCAAGCTCACGCGATTACTCGAGAAGGCAAACTCCTTGGGCTGCGATAAGCTTGCCACCGGCCACTACGCGCGCATAGAGGCAAGTGTAGAGGGGCCGATGCTCCTTCGGGGTCTGGACAAGAGGAAAGACCAGTCTTATTTCCTGTTTATGCTGAGCAGGTCCATGCTCGATGTCGTGCTTTTCCCTCTGGGCAGCCACACGAAAACCCGCGTGCGGGAGTGGTTGAGGCAAGAGGGATTTTCGGCCTGGGAAGCGGACGAGTCCCAGGAGCTTTGTTTCGTTCCTGCCAACGACTACAGGAAGTTCGTGGCGAGCAGGGGCGTCGAAGCTCGGTCGGGTCCCATAAAGACGCTTGATGGCAAGACCGTAGGCACCCACGGGGGAATCGTCGGCTTCACCGTAGGCCAGCGCCGTGGTCTGCGGATCGCGGCGGCCGCGCCCCTCTATGTCCTCCGCATCGATCCCGACGCGAACGCGATCTACGTGGGGACCAAAGAGCAGACTTATGTGAACTGGATGAAAATGACCGGAGTGAATCTCTTAACAGAGCTGCCGATTTCGATTGGATCGAGATTCGAGGTCAAGGTCCGGTCAACTGCAAAGGCCGTGTGGTGCACGGTCTCTCGATCTCGGGGTAGCACCCTCGAAGTGAGATTCGACGAGCCGCAATCGGGGGTCGCGCTCGGCCAGGCGGGCGTTCTCTATTCAGGTGACCGGGTCATGGCAGGTGGCTGGATTGAAGAAACTGACGGGCCTACTCCTGAGGATTCAATCCCTTCATGAGCCCGGGTCGCGTTGAAGAGTCTCACGAACGGTGAGAGGAGTCCGGATCCCGAGAAAATGAGTGATATCATTAAAAAGGAACAAGCGCTGCGCCGTGCCATTCTCGCGGCTGCGGGAGACCGCCATGTCCTGGTAGCATTTTCCGGAGGAGTGGATTCGAGCCTCTTGTTGTTGGCAAGTGTTCAAGCGCTCGGAGTTGAGCGAGTGACCGCGGTCACTGCAAGCTCTCCGACCTCAGTTCCTGGCGAGCTTGAAGAGGCGGCCCGGTTCGCAAAGGCCATCGGGGTCAGGCAGAGGGTGCTGCCGTCTCCCGAATGCTCCGACCCCGCATTTGTGGAGAATCCTCTCGATCGTTGCTACGTCTGCAAACGGATTCGGTACGACCTCCTTCAGAAATTGGCCGTAGAAACCGACGCCGCGGTCGTGTTTGACGGGACCCAAGCTGACGACGATCCGGAAGAGCGGCCGGGGATGCGGGCTGTGACCGAGCTTGGAGTCCGTGTGCCACTTTTCGATGCCGGTTTGGGCAAGGAAGACGTGAGAGCTTTACTCAGGGCGGCCGGTTTTGGTGAGATGGCCCAAAAACAGGCGCAGCCGTGCTTGGCCACCAGGATACCCTCGGGGACCCGAATCACCGCGGAAGCGCTGGAGCGCGTCGGACGCGGAGAGTCTTTGCTCAAGAGCTACGGAATCGAGATAGTCCGGCTGAGGGATCACGTGCCCGTCGCCAGAATCGTGACAGATAAGGCGGGACTCGACCGAATCCTCGGAGACGAACGAACGCGAAAGGGGATTTGTCAAGGGCTTCGGGAATTGGGCTACGACCACGTGGCCGTGGACCTGGAATTCTACGGCGAAGAGGTAAAGCGGTGACAAGCGAGAGAAGCCTCCTGTGACAATGCTGCAAGGCCCCATTGCACGGGAGAGCCTTCCTTGATCTCATGAGCGAGCGCGGTCTACAATGTCAGCGCGGAAACGAGGCGACCGATATGAGCCAAGCAGAGTCCTTGTCGCCATTTCTCACCTGGGAAAATGTCCCCGAGTTGAGACACGCCCGTGTGGTGATCGGCTTCCACGGATGGTCTGACGCGGGAAACGTCTCCAGTGACACCCTCGAATACCTGAAGGAAACTCTTCAACCCCGCGTCTTTGCCACACTCACGCAGGAGCCGTTTATCAACTACACGTTGGATCGTCCTGTCGGTCAGATTCAGGACGGTTTGATTAGCCATCTGGAACCGATGGTGACCGAGTTCTCGTGCTGGTCCAAGCCGGAAGAACCCAACGATCTGGTCCTTGTTCTAGGCAAAGAGCCACACTTCAATTGGCGTCTGTACAGCCAAATTGTGATGAGCGCGCTTCGCCACCTCTCGGTGAAGCGTTTTTACACCATCGGGGGTGTGCAGGACACGATCACCCACTTGGCGCCGCCCTACATCTCTACGGTTGGTTCGTCGGCTGAGGTCGTAGCGGAGGTCGTGGCTCTGGAGGAAGGAATCGAGCCCGCTGATTACGCGGGCCCGGTCAGCATTCATTCCTTCCTCCTCTGGAGCAGCATGGAAAGCGGCATAGAAGCTGTGAGCCTCTGGGGACACGCGCCGCCGTACCTCCAAAAGAATCCCCGGATCGTCGCAAAGCTTGTTTCCATACTGAACAACGCGACCGGGATGCAGTGTCCGATTGACCTACTGACACGAAAGTCAGTAGAATTAGACCGGAGGATCAACGACATCCTCTCAAAGGATCCGAATCTAAAGCAGTTCGTCCAGAGCATCGAAGGGAAGAAGCGTGGTCATCCAACGGCTTCCTACGGCGACAAGATCATTCGCCTGGACGACTTCTTGCGCCGCGATTCGGACAACGACTCGAAGAAGTAGCGAGGCATACAGCATCATTTGCAGACCGGAGCAGAACTTATGGAGTCGACAAGCCTTGCCGTCCAGATCATTCCCGATCTGACCGTCGACGACAAGTACGCCACCATTATCGACGAAGCGCACAGGCGGATGAGTTCCTTCACCGACAAGGCGTTGAGAGATGGCAGGCTGGGTGAACTATTCATTCTGGACAGGACGGGCCTGGACCACTGGTCCGCAGAAGAAATACTCAGAACTGACGGTCGTCTGGTCGTCGGCTTCCAATTCGAGCACAGGCCGGACCCCACCGACAGCAATTTTCAGTTATTCGTCAAGAAGACAGTCTCGGGAACTACCGAGTTCAAGTTTTATCTGTCTCCTACTGTTCAGGAGATCATGTTCCAGCTCATTTCACTGGAGGACCGCCGCTCCGTAGCAGTCTTTTCGATGCTCAACAGTTCCCTGGACTTGGGATATCGCATCCTTACCAGCCTTTACGGCACTCAACTGAAAAGGCTCGTGACAGCTGCTTCGCCGGTCGTACAAGATTCTCTCGAGCTGAAGCTGGAGAAACTCAGGGTGGCCAAGTCGGTGGAGGATTCCGATTTGTGGGAGACGGCCGCAGTCGAAAAAGGAAAACCGTCCGGGCAGCAGAAGTCAACCCGACCGGGGACGCAGGACAATATTCTGCGGGTAATGGCCGATGATAGTGTGTTCGAAGATCTTAATCAGTACGTAGGGAATGTCATTTCCAAGAGTGAACGCATTCGCGAGAAGCGACGTACGCTCGAGGAGAATCCGGACATAGAGAGATCGGAGATGTACGAGCAGATGGTGCTTGAAGATCTCGATCAACTCGAAAACTGCTATGCACGCATGCACATCTACCTCCGAGCCTTCTACAAGAACCAGAACAGAAGGACCCGGATTCAAAACAGAATCTTGCGACAATTCTTTGGCGGGCAGATCGAGCTAATCATAGGGGAAACTACTCTCCTCAAAGACCTGCTCGCACTTAACGAAGATGAATATTTCAAGAATATCGACCGCCACAAAGACCTCTAGCGTGTTGTCTCGGTACGTTCACAACCAGCCAATCCTCTCGTTACATGGGGTGCTATAATCAAATGCATTGATGTCGGCACCTTGGCATGTCATCAACTTCTCCCTCCCCCTGCCCCCTCCCGCCAGGGGAGGGGATCTTAAGACCGTCCCCCCTTGCGGGGGAGGGAAGGGTGGGGGGGAAGCCAGTTTGACGCTAAAGCGTTGATGTCAACGAAGTCCACTATAAACAGGCGGCTTGCGGGCAACAAGCCTGGAGAGATTCCGTTCGTGCCCCGCATCCGGCTCGTTCACTATAATGTAGAGTTCCGGAAAGAATGGTGCGAGTCCTCCGGTAGGCACGAGGTATGCGGGATTGAAACCGGGTTTCACGCTCGTGTGCTGATAGTTGAAGGTCGAGTAGAACAGCAGCCCGTCATCCTTGAGGCATGACACAATGGAGCTTGTAAGGGCAGGCGAGAAGAAGGAAAAGACCATCACCAGGTCGTAGAAGCGTTCCGGCAACGGGAAATTGTCCAAGTCCGCAAGCACGCATAGCACGGGCAGGCGTTCTGTCATAGCCTCTTGTCTCAACCTGGACAATGCGGGGAAACTGACGTCAATGGCGTGAACTGTGTACCCAAGACGAGCTACGAAGAGGGAAGCCGCGCCGTATCCGCAAGCTAGATCCAGAGCCCTGCCCGAAGTCAACAGATCCCGGTGAGCGACCAGCAAGGGATCGGGGGTCGGCACCCCGTGCTCATGGTTCCGGTAACGTCGATCCCACTTCTCGCGATCGGTTCTCACATCCGGCGGTTAGGCTCCGTCGAGCACGTGGTGTTCCTTTTCGGTGAACCACGATTCGGGATTCGTCAGATAGTGCTTCATGTCTGCGAGAGACGCGTAGTGAACGCGCTCCTCCCGGATCATGCACTCTATAAAGTCTTTTTCGAGCCGATCCGTAGCATTGAGCAACTCGTCTTCGTAAAAGCGGATTGCTCCTTGCTCAAACTCCAGACCGATGGCAAGCGCGTCCAAGTCTCCGGTTTCGGTCGTGACCTTTGGCCCAAGCTCGGTCATCCGTTTCCGGAAGAGCGCTTGGAGGTTCTCGTTTTCTTGCTTATGTTTTCTCCAGTCATCGGTCCAGGCCCTTCCACCTCTGAGGGATTCATAGATCTCCCTGCAACGCGTAATATGGATCCCTTCCTCAGTGGCCAGTACCCTGAAAATGTCCTTTCCGAGGAAATTGGCACAGGTGGTGCTTGCCTTCAGGTAAAAGTCACGCCCCCGCTCCTCCTTCTCCAGGGCGGTTGCGAGCATTTGCAGGGACCGTTCCGTCTGTTCCGCCATCATACCGATCCTTTCCGGCCTGCGGCCCAGCCCTCCGGACAAATGGCTGACCGCAGGTCCTCGCCGGTTCACTCGGCCGTTTGAGCTGCTGGATACGTGAACACGCGGGTAGCAAGCTCGCGGTCGAGCATAAACATGCCGCCGCCCTGTTGACCGGCCAGCTTGATCTTTTGAATGACTTCGTCCGCCGACGCCTCCTCTTCGACCTGTTCGGTGACGAACCATTGGAGAAATGCATTGGCCGCGTGGTCCTTCTCCTGGATAGCAATGTCTACCAGGTTGTTGATCAGGCCGGTCACTTTGCGCTCGTGCGCAAGGGCATCCTCGAATGCTTTCAGCGGAGATTCCCAGGCAGTGGGAGGCGCTTCGATAGCCGTCGCGGTCACGGCGCCCCCTCGATCATGGATGAAGGTGTAGAACTTCATCGCGTGAAGGAGTTCTTCCTGGGCCTGACATCGCATCCAATTGGCAAAGCCGGGCAGGTTGTTTGACTGGAAATACGCAGACATCGACAGGTAGAGGTACGACGAATAGAGTTCGGCATTCAGCTGTTTGTTGAAAGCCTCCTCGATTGTTCGGGTGAGCATGGAATTACCTCCTCTCGGTGCTCGACCATGATTACCAATCACAAGCTAAGCACGCCCCGAAGACTTCGCAACCCGCCCGTCCGCGGTTGCAGCATTGCGTCCAGCGCTATACGGACTTGTTCGAGATAGCGGTCCTTTGCATCCTCTTCCCATAGATCAGGTGGTAGACGATCGGCACCACAATCAGTGTAAAGACCGTGGACGCAAAAATCCCGAAGATAAACGACCACGCAAGTCCTGAAAATACGGGGTCTAGCGTGATGACCCACGACCCGAATATGGCTGCTCCCGCGGTCAACACAATAGGAGTAAACCTCACCGCGCCGGACTCGATAATCGCTTGCTCAAGACTCTCCCCCGCCTGCACGCGGGTGTGGATGAAATCAATGAGTATGATGGAATTCCTTACCACGATTCCCGCAAGCGCGATCATCCCGATCATGCCTGTAGCGGTGAAGAAGATGGAATCGCGTAACGAGCCGATATTATGAGCGAACAATCCATTCAACAACGCAAATCCCGGCATTATCCCGATGAGTGTCAGCGGTATGGCGACCATGATCACGAGTGGGACCGAGAAGGACTGGGTCTGCTGGACGAGAAGGATGTAGATAAGCAACAGGGCGCCGGCAAAGGCCAGGCCAAGGTCTCTGAACACGTCCAGGGTGATCTTCCATTCCCCTTCGCCGGCCCAATCGACCGCATACCCGTGCGGCAACGGATTCTCCGCCATAGCTCCTTTGAGGTCGAAGATAGCGTTTACCGGGCTGCGTCCCGCCACCTCGCCGGTGACAAAGACCACTTTTCTCATGTTTTTGCGGTAGATGGACCGGTCGATGACGGTTTGTCTGAGTTCGCCCAGCTCATGGAAAGGGATCATGGAGCCGTCTGGAGCTTTCAGTCGTATGGGCCCCATGTCTTCAGGTCGAGACCGCAAGGCCCTGGGCAGGCGTAGATTGATCTCCAGCGGAGATCGTTCCCTTTCATCGTGAAGGATCGACGGGGAATCGCCGCCGAGATAGATCCTGGCTGAACGTGCCACCTCTTCCTCGGTGATTCCGGCCAGCCCGGCTTTGGTCCGATCCACGGTGAAGTTGTACTTGAGTTGGAGCGCGTCCACGGTGTCGTCCACGTCTACGACTCCCAGGGTCTTTTCCATCGCGGCGCGTACCGTGGCAGCTTGCAGGATCAGATCCTCATAGGAGGCCTGAGGAGGGCCGTACACCTCGGCAACGATCGTTGAGAGCACCGGCGGACCGGGGGGCACCTCGACGATCTTGATATTCGCGGCGA
>Ga0233422_10001541_pt1 | contig 10134 bp, 13 predicted proteins | sample Watercolumn_Mata_2_FD_182724 | JGI IMG/M metagenome (GOLD analysis project Ga0233422, IMG submission 182724) | Freshwater microbial communities from Lake Matano, South Sulawesi, Indonesia - Watercolumn_Matano_2014_110_MG | ecosystem: Environmental > Aquatic > Freshwater > Lake | place...
GAAGCGTTCTTTCCACCCACATATTTAACATCCTCTATCCCTATCTGGTCGAACCAGAATATGAAGTTGTCTTCTTTTCCCATTGCATCACCAGTGAATATGAAAGGTTCTCAGAAAAAAAGAAGACTCGCCCCTTTTTCCCGAGAACTGCAATAAAAGATGCTTAGATTGTATAAAAAGGTTTGTAACTATTGGAGAATGAAGAAAATATTTATAAAGAGCTGCTGTTTCCGGAACCTTATGAACCTAGCACATAAAGTCATCCCGGAAAAAACCAGCGGTCCAAAAACCCTTTCGGTAGCGGAAAAATTTCACTTGGCAAAGCGTGATTCTGCTCCAGGTCCACAAGACTATTTAAGAGTCACTTTGGCCTATCTTACTATTGATGGCTATCTTGAAGTTGGAGAAGGAGAAGAACCTCTCAGAGTAACAGAAAAAGGAAGAGAGAAAAAAGAGCATTTAGCACCATACGAACAAGCGTGTCTGGCGCTGATAGAAGGAAAGCAATATGCACAACTTGGATCGGTCTTTAAGAATTTGAACTTCGACAAGGCACTTGTGGCAGGCAATTTTATGCGGGAAGAGCCCAGTACGGGGTGCACTTTTTGTTGGGGCCAGACAAGAGGACCGAACAGGCTTGTTTTGACAGAGAATGGTCAATTAGCGAGAGATGAATTAGAAGCAAGAATAAACGACGCTGTTGAGCTTTTTTGGAACGCTACCGCTTTTACAGATGAACAAGCACTTCATTATTATATCAACAACGATGTTCAGTCGGGCGATTTTGTCCAACCAAGATACAAGGAGATTGCTGAGGCAGTTGATTCTTGTATGCGATTGACTTGCCAATAAGCAGATAAAGCTGCGAGCCATACAGCGTGATTATCCATACCTCCCTATCAGCGGCAAGAACATCTTATTTACTGGGCAATTCCTTTTTTTCTCTTCGTTTAACTAGCCCGAGATAATTCTCCTTAGAAACAATCGGTTTGCCTGTCTTCGCCTCTATTTCTTTCCGCGTATTCCTCGCTATGCTGCCGCCTTCGAGTGCAGAATCTTTGCATTCGACAAATCCTTGCGAATCCTTTGAGACGGTGATGTCTGTTGTCGCCTTTTCTCCGACCATGGTGAGTATTAGCTCCCAATCATTCATATGATCTCTCAGATTTTGGTTTTTTCTTTGCAGATTCTTGAATCTTTTGTATTCGTGCACGGTTTTCCCAAAAGTGGCTTTTGATATTTCATCTGTGAGGATGGCGAACTCCTTTTTTTCTTGTATGCCCCTGTTTTTCCATTCGCCTGTCAAATCCTGCCTTATAGCTATGCCTCTTAATCTCTTGTCGATCCAGTCTTTTGGATATCCTTTCAGCGCATAATATTGCTTCACTCTGTCCTGCGCAAGTTCAGGGTTCTCTATCTCCTGAACGCGCTCATAGCCTACTTGTGCAAGCCACAGCTTGAAAGGCTCTGCCTTCTTTGAAGGGATGGATTGGATTATCCTGAACATGGCCTGTGTATTTGCGCAATCTGTCAAGTATTTCTTGCCATCTGCAGAGGTCAATTTCAGTTGTCGACAATTTGTCGATAACTCAACACCCTGCTCTAATTCCCTTTTTTTTAGCCTATACCAGTAATCTTTTGCATCTGTAGTGTCAGTCAAGACCTCAACTACATCGACCACAGAGAAGTACCATTGCTCATCGTGCCAGATTCTCCTTATCTGCTTCCCTTGAAACACGACCAACGCTTTGTTTTGGGCCATTTTATCCATGATTCACACCCATAAAAAAAGAAAGCTCTCCAAGTTTATAAGCCTTATGCATAGATGTCCAGTGCTTTTGGCTCAATAGCAAATACATCAACTATATTTTCCTATCAGCGGCACAAAGACGCATTCTGTAACTTCTTCCACTGTCAGCTTGGTGCCTTTCTTCTGAATCTTAAGAAGGGTCTGGCCGTGATCGCCTCCGACTGGAATGACTAAAACGCCTTCATCTTTCAGTTGAGCTATCAACGGACCTGGAAGGTTCCTTGCTCCTGCAGTGACCATTATTGCATCGTAAGGCGCTTCTGGCTTATAGCCTTCAGTGCCGTCGCCGACAATAATCTTTATATTGTTGTATTTTAATTTCTTGAGGAGCTTCTCTGCTCTCTCTGCCAGTTCCTTATGCCTTTCTATGCTTATCACTTCTTTCGAGAGCTCTGCAAGAATCGTTGCTTGATAACCAGAGCCAGTGCCAATTTCAAGAACTTTTTCTTCTCCTGTCAACTCCATGCACTCTGTCATCAGTGCGACCATGTAAGGTTGAGATATGGTCTGGCCAACGCCGATGTGCAGAGGAAAATCTCCGTAAGCCTCGTCCTTGAACTCTTTCGCAACAAACTCGTGGCGGGGGATTTTTTCCATGACCGCCAATAATCTCTCGTCGAGTATGCCGCGGGCTATCAGTTGATGGTCAACCATATCATGACGGGCTTTTTTATAATCCATAAAAAATAGAGAAAGAAACTCGGTATTTAAATTTAATGCTGAGAAAAAGAACCGCGCCACATTTCTAAACTGTTAAGTGGTTATGCGGCGAAAAGTTTATATAGTTAATTAACACCCAAATGCTAAATAAATGGGGTGGTGCACTATGCAAGAAGATATTTTTGCTGCAATGGACGCTGTCCAAGATCAAGGCCTTGAAGCCATGCTAAAGGCTGTTGAAGCAGTAGCCGCAGAAAACCATGATTTTTCTATGGTTGCAAATATCAAAATTGCTTTGAAGCAGGAAGAGTTGGGCTTGACTGGCAAAAAAGCGCCGGTTGGATACGCGCATAGAGAGAGCGAAAAATGGAAAGAACTATATCAATACATGGAAATATTTCATCGGGAAGCTGCGCACGCTTATTTCAACGATAAAAGACAGGAAGGCCATCTGGCAAAAGCTGCAAAGCATTTCTGTGAGGCACGCCAGTTCGATGCGGCTTTTCAGATATACATGAGAGACGGCTCAGATGCATCAGTGGATGAAGCGATCGTTATCATGACCAATTATCTAGACTATGAAAGAGGAATCCTGATGCGATTTGAAAGGAGCGGAGCAGGACAGGCATTTATGACTCTGGCGAATACACATCCGCCGATGGGAATGGGTGTTGACACCAGAAAAGTTAAGGATGCCCTTATCAAAACAATATACGACGCTGTAATCCAGGATGTTAAGGCGCAGATTGCAAAGCATGAAGACGAGATTCCAGAAACAACATCTCTGAACGAGCTTTTGGAAGGAAGAGGATATATTGTTGTAAACGAGTTCGAGGATTCTCACTTTGGCAATTCTAGAAACCATATAACCGGGAGCGCGGATACTGAAGTCTTAAAGATAGGACTGGAATATCTTGCATACAACAGAAACCGCGACCCTAGAGCTGAAGCGAATGCCCAGTCATACCAAGATGATGAGATGTGGCTGAGAGGCAAGCTCGGAGAGCATGAAAAAGCTGCAGATTATTTTATAGAAAGAGCGACAGCAGGTGGCGACCTAGGTAATAGTATGTTCCTTGCAGGGCAGGCTATAGAACTGCTTGAATTAGCAGGAGATTACGATGTTGCCTTAGAACTTGCTCAAAGGTTCTTTCCGCCAGACCATTACAAGAGAAATGAATTATTGCAAAAATGCGTGAAACCAGAAGCAAGAATGGACGAGCTCAGGAGGGCGGGCAATGTTGTGGGCTATGCTCTGGCTAAGGCAGAGTTAGAGGCAAGTGAAGTAACAAATTAAACAGGAGGTGATATGAATGGCATTAGGATTGACCCTTCCTATGAGCGGGATAATCGCCGGGATAATAAGCATTATTTTTGGAGTGTTGGTGATGGCTTTCCCCAAGCTTTTGAGGTTTGTCGTCGGAATATACTTCATCCTGATGGGAATACTGGCTCTGCTGGCTGCGTTCCTTTAATCCTTTTCTTTGGATTTGAAGAGGAGCCAGCTGTTTTCGCCTGCTTTGTTGAACTTCAGAATAGTGTAGCGTCCTCTCAGTTTTTTGCCGTGGAGAATAAACACGATTTTGTGTTCTTTTCGATTTTCTAAATCATATGTCCCTTTGTCCCAGATCTTGACAGTGCCTTTGCCGTAGCCTTCTTCAATCTCTCCTTCAAAGTCGCCGTATTCCAAGGCGTGGTCTTCTACAGCTATGCACAATCTTTTCGTGCCTTCATCTTGAGGAGGCTCTTTGGGCACAGCCCAGCTCTTCAAGACGCCGTCCAATTCCAGGCGGAAATCGTAATGGTCGTGAGAAGCTTGGTGGAACTGCACAACGTATTTCAATACTTTGGCGCCTTCTTCTGTCTTTTTACCGGATGGTTTGGCGTACATGATGCAAGTATGTTTGGAGGGTTTATATTTGTTTCTATGTGAGTACGAAAAGAGCAGTTTTGAATGATTTCTTCAAAATGTTTAAATATCAAGCATGTTTCCTAAGCAGAATGGCTTATGAACTTACTCCATTAAGCATTGATGCGCTTTTGGATTATATCGAAGAAGGTGTGGGAGAACTAGAAGAGACTGATAGTTCCTTGGATTTAGACTATGTATTGCAAGGAATCGAATTTGAAGAAGGCGAACAGGGTATCTTAGAAAGATATGCTCGAGACTATTATGCAGGATTGCAGGAAACTCCTCAAGAGAGGGCGTGGAATAGAGCGGCAGATACTGCATTCAAAAAAGCTTTTCCTATCGTTGTTTTGGGTTCATTTTTTGTCGGGTACGGCATAGCGTATAAATTTATCCCTGCTCAAAGTAGTTTGATCCATAATAAACCAGTTGTTTCTGTAGTAGTGGGTGTGGTCAGCTGCCTCGCGGCGACACTATATGAACTTGCTACAAGAAAAGTGACTGGATTCTTTTTAAGAAGAGATGGGATAGAAGAACCTCTGAGAATACAATTCGACGCTGAAGCACTCCGACAACGAACCTATAATGAATTAAGAAAGTTAAACACGGAAAGAGATGTTGAGTTAGAGTACTGAAAAATCTATCTTGCAATATGAGAGTTTATTTGTTTCTATATCTATACAAAATAATAATATTTATATACACGTTATTTTATAAAGAGAATAATGGATTATTGGATAATAATATTGCGGTTCGTCATCATCTTCATATTCGCAGCGCTATTCGGCCTTCAAAGGCAGAGGGCGCATAAACCTATAGGCTTCGGCACTTTTATCTTTGTCTCTGTCGGCTCTTGCGGTTTGGCCATAAGCGCAATGTTGATAACCCCTGAAAATCCTTTGCCTTTATTGGGTGCCATCATCACAGGCATCGGCTTTTTAGGAGCAGGAGCACTTATAAAGACATCAAGCGACAAGATCTATGGCTTTACCAGCGCTGCCGGCGTGTGGATCTTCGCCATCATCGGAGTAGCAATAGGTCTTGGTTATTATTTTATAGGCTCTTTAATGTACGGTCTTGTGTGGCTTGTCCTTTTCATAGACCAAAAGCTGGAAAAGGAAGGCTTGGGCTCTTACCAGAAAAGGCTCAGCATAATAGCCAATAGGCACATTGACCAGGACGACCTCGTTCTTCTATTGAGGACCAATAAATACAAGCTCATTAGCCTTGAGATAAACCGCAACACCAAACAGACTTCGTTTACCTTGCTTGTTGAAGGCAGCAGGATCAACCTGAACCAGATACCTAAAAGGCTTGATAAAACTGACTGGATAGAGTCTTTTAAGATGGAGTAAAAGTGCTTTTTCCTAAATCTCACTTGCGTTCGAATGAGAAAATGCTCTGTCCGAAGTCTCGCTTTCGCTCGCTTATTGGCTTCAAAATGCTGTTCTTGTTCTCTTTTATTGTGCTATGTCCCCGCATGGGGCATCCCCCCTTAACGCACGAGAAGTATTATTCTAAGGCATTTTGACTTTATGCCAATAAGACTTTTCGGACAGAGCCATGATAAAAGAAAGATTTTTATACTGAAAACAACATTCTCTACTTCATAATGGGAGTTGAGAGAATGGAAGATGAAAGATTGATGCGGTGTGAGCGTTGCGGAAGTACTGTGCGTATCTCAGACATCCGGTATGTCCTTAAAGCGGACAGCAGCAAGATGGCCTTGTGCTCTGCATGCAGGGGAAAGCCAAGCGCCAAAGAAAGTCCGACTGCTCCTGCGGCGAAGAAAAAAAGCTCGAAACAGGAGTATCTTTGCACACGGTGCAATTACAGGTTCAAGTTTGACCCTTTGGGCACTGTCAAGCTGAGATGCCCATATTGCAGCAAAGAAGACAAGATTACAAAGGTCATGGATAAAACAGAAGATGCTGCCACAAAGATAAAGGAGAGTGATTTTTTCATATGATATCTGAAAAACAAGTGAGCGCCAAATGCAGGAGGTGCGGAAAGACCGCTCCTTCAAACAGCTTTGTGCTTGACCCGGACTATAAGCTCATGGTCTGCCCGCAGTGCATCAAGGAGAAAAGAGAGGCGCAAAGAGTCAGGCAAGAAGTGGAAAAGCACAAAACCGAGAAACAGGAACAGCCCAAGACAGATAAGCCTGCTGGCTGGGACAGCGAGGACGAATACCTGGAAAGGCAGAGCAAAAGAAAAGAAGAAACGAAGATTTCTGCAGAAAGGATAGACAGCACCAAGGTAAAATACACCTGCCAGAGCTGCAAATATGCCTTTGTCTACGACACAGAAAAAAGGCATCCTAAAGCATGCCCTTATTGCAACGCCCAAGTCCTTCCTTTCACGCCCAGATAACCGCTTTGTTCTGAAAATGACTGATTTTCAATATATCTTGGCGCCGCTTGAAGACATAACAAGCAACTCTTTCAGAACCGTCTGTTACAGGTATGGCGCTGACCTGACTTTTACAGAGCTCATAAGAGTGGAGGCTCTTGCAAGGAAGAACAAGAGCACCTGGTCAAGGATTGAATTGAAAGACGAGACTCCTGTTGTGCTCCAGCTTTTAGGCGCCAAAGAATTGCATTTCAAACGATTCCTCAACATCTTTGAGCCGAGCAAAGGCTTTCAAGGCTTCAACCTGAACCTTGGCTGTCCAAGCCCGCAAGTCATACATTTAGGGCAGGGCTGCGCCATGGTTAGGAGGATAAGCAAGACCAAAAAGATACTTTCTATATTCAAAGACTACGGATTTAAAGCGTCTGTGAAGATGCGTCTGGGCTTGAACCAAAGAGACAAGGAGAACAAGGTCTACCTCCACCTCATAGATGCTTTAGACGCTGACTTCTTTGTTGTGCATGCAAGGCACGGACAGCAGACCTATAATGAACCTGCTGATTTCAAGGTTTATGAAGAATGCGTGAAAACAGGCAAGAAGATTATTGCTAACGGTGATATAAAGACCAAAGAGCAGATAGCATACTTGAAAAGCGTTGGTGTGAGCGGTGCTATGATCGGCAGAGCGGCTGTCTTAGATCCTGCCATCTTCAACAGGCTGAAAGGATTGTCTGCTCCTGAACTTGAAAAAATAACAAAGGAGTATCTTGAGCTCTCTGAAAAGTATCTAGAGCCTTTCAGGTATAGAAAGAACATACTTAAGCATATGAAAAGTCATACTTTCGAAATTAATAGTGATATTTTACGCTAACAAATTCTTAATGGTGTCTATCACTTGCGTGTTGCGCAGTTTCAAGGTGATGAGCACCTTCTCTTTGATATATTCCTTCGAGCTTATGACGTTGAAGAGTTTTTCATTGTGGTTTACGCACCTGTTGATGAGGTTTAATGTGACGTCTCTCTTCCATTCAACCCTGCGCTGATTCATCATGGTTAGCAGTTCGTTGAGCTTTTCAAAAGAGTTGGTCACGCTAATCACTATCAGCTCTGTGTTGACAGGGTCTATGATCTTGGTGAAGCCGTTCTTGCTCGGCCTGTCGAACATGTTTATGGCTTCGTTTATTATGTCTTCTAAAGAGGAGATGTATATGAAGATCTCGTTGGCTTCCCTTCTTCTTAGCGTGCCATCCTCTATCCTGTTTATGAATCTCGTGAGGTTCTGCCTGAACAATAAAAGGGATGAGCGCAGCCTGTTGAGCTGGCCGTTGAAAGAGATGTCATAAAGCTCTGTCAATATGGCATCTTGTTTTATAGAAACGAGCTTTGAAGTCACCATGGCCAATAAGAGCAAAACACCTATTACTTCGAACATGGCCAGCAATTTGAAAGTTCCCACAGGTATGATGTCTCCGAAGCCTGTGGTGGTGGCTGTGACGAAGCTGAAATAGATGGTGTCTGCAATCATGGTGACTGGCTGTTGAGTGTGGGTGTTGAGAAGATACATATTACTGTTGCTTAAAAAAAAGTATATGCAACCAAAGGTTGAGATGACCACCACCCATATGAGCAGGATGTTCCAGAACGAGAATTTATCAAGCCAGCTAGTGAAGGTCTTCTGCCGTACATATTTTCCTAAATCTTCTATATTTATGGTTCTTGCCATCCTATCGCCCCGGAGGATGTGTTGGATATGTTTATATCTAGTTTTTCTTTAAATAAAAAAGTGTATTTTAGTCATGATGCCGCACGGATACTAGGCCGCTGCCTGAAGCATTGGCTTGAGTTGCTGCAACAGGAACCACTCCTTTAATTACAATATCTGGTGTTCTTGGATGCTCTTTAGGATGAGTCGAAAAGGTGATAAGTCCTTTCTCAAATCTTCTGATTGTTCCTTCATCTTCTGAAAGGGTGTATACCACTACGCCTGGCAACTGGTAAGAGGCTGCGATAGAGGAGTATTGCCTGGTGTTGGCGTGGCCTTCAAAGCCGCAGAGATCACTGCACTTGGCACCTGGGGGAAGTTCACCGCCGTACCTGTCTAAAAAGATGTTCCTGGCGTTGACGTCTACAAGGTTTACGTTAGTAGCATAGACTGTGCCGTCTGGCTTGACAAGAATGGCTCCGTCTTGATAGGCTATCTTTTCAAGATCTTTGGCTATTTTAGGGTCTCCGATGCGCTTGCCTATGCACGCGCCTTTATAGTTTCCGTTAAGAAGGTGCGCCGTATGTTCGGGATTATCCGGATCTAGTCCTAATACAATGATATATGCTGGCTTATGCCCAACGCGGTCTTTCCAGGCCGCCACCTCATCCAACATTTCATCAGTGATCTGTCCTCCGTTTCTTCGCATACTTTGAGCAAGGGTGCTGCGCAGGTCAGAACGCGTCTGTGTTTCATAGTGCACATTTGTTCTTCGGAATAGGTCATAGACTGCAAGTTCGTCGTCCTTGTATGCTGCGCCTTTGGCAGCCAGGAGCTGCTCTAATTCATGCCTTCCTGCCCATGTGTTTAATCCTGTGGAAAAGCCTTCGCCTCTGATAAAAGAAGCAATAGCATATCCCATATCTGATACATTTGGTACTCTTGCATGGTGAGTTGCCGAACTCACACCCCAGGAAGAGCCTACCACCTGGATAGACCCATCTAGCGACGACATGGTAAACCTCTATACCTTTCCCTATATTTATATTTAACTGAGGAAGATTTTTTATTTTTTGGTAGAAAAATAACAAAAAATATAAATAAGTAAAAAAATTAGTCATAAAATGGCTAAGATATCAAAAGAACTCGTCTTTCTGTATGGCGAAAACGCCAAGATAAAGATAAAGAGCCTTGCAGCGCTCTTCAAAACCAGCTCGCAACGCATAAAATACCTTCTCAAAACCATGGAAAAAGACGGCATAGTCCACAACCCACACTGCATATTCGATTACTCCTACTTCGGCCTGATATTATTCAGGGTCTATTTCAAAGGCGCATATATAAGCGAGAAGCACCGAGCAGAGATCATAAAAAAACTCACAGAGAACAAGTATATTGTAGCAATATACGAATTGAGCGGAGAATTCGATTTGGTGATAGAATTAGAAGTCCCGAATCCATCACGCTTCAACAAAGAGCTGAAAAACATATCCAATCTTATCCAGACCCTGCGGCATTACAAGACAGCCCTCAACATAGTGACGTACCTCTACCCGAAATATTATTTGACAAAGGATGAAGCCCTGCAAACGCACGTCCCTCCGCAGATAATCCTGGGAGGAGACAGGGATGTAAAAAACTTCAATGAAAGCGATCTTGCAGTGATGAAGAACCTCCTTGACAATCCGAAGATAAGGATGA
>Ga0233422_10001542_pt1 | contig 10133 bp, 7 predicted proteins | sample Watercolumn_Mata_2_FD_182724 | JGI IMG/M metagenome (GOLD analysis project Ga0233422, IMG submission 182724) | Freshwater microbial communities from Lake Matano, South Sulawesi, Indonesia - Watercolumn_Matano_2014_110_MG | ecosystem: Environmental > Aquatic > Freshwater > Lake | place...
TCCAGCCAGCCCTGATCGCCGCTACGGTGGCTGGCGAGAGATCGAATCCGGCCACGTGGATCTCGCCCGCTTTCTTGCCTGCAGCTTTCATGTACGTCTCCGCCGTGGCCGTCAAGCCACCGTGATCGGTCACGACCAGCTTGACATCCGGGTGTGAGGAGACATAGCCGGTGAGGGTCGGCGTGCCGGCGACGGGATCCTTGTTCGTCGCGGCATCAATCTCGATGTAGTCAACGGTCAGGCCGGCTGCTTCCAGCGCATCTTTCACGCCCTTGGTGCGCAAGCCGCGGGTGGGCTGGGAAAGCAGCCCCCACACCATGGCGCGGTCGCCCTTCTTGAGCCCAAACCGCTTGACCGCCTCAGCGCCCAACTTTTGGCCCGTGGCGTACAACTCTTGACCGACGTAGCCAAAGCCCTGGCCCGCATACTTGGCTTCTGCCTTGGGCAGATCCGTGTTCTGGCTGGTGACGATGATGCCCTTGGCTATGGCATCGTCAATCAGCGCGTCGAACGATTCGTCGCCGGGGTGGCCCATCACGGCGATGCCGTCCGGCTTGGTCGCCGCCACTTCGCGGAACTGCTGGATCATCTTCTGGGGATCCCAATCGGACCACACGTAGTCCACTTTGGGTCCCAAGTCGGCTGCGGCTTGCACGGCGCCGTTGTAGACGTTCACCGCGAAGACGCCGCCCTGCGGTCCGCCGGGGAAGAAGACGATGCGCACACCGCTGCACCACTTCCCCGCGGCTGCTGGTGCTGGCGTAGCAGCGGGCTGCTTAGGCCCGCAGGCGCCCACGAGCAAGGCCAGGACGGTCACCAGCAGCAAGACGATGGTCAGTTGCCTTTTCATTTTAGTTCTCCTCCTCTAGATTGAAAGCGTACCCAGGTTTTACCACCGATTCATCGCCAAAATACCCATGAACCACCTCCTTCCTTCCGTGGGTGAGATTCACCGAACTTGCTCACCACCAAGACACCAAGAACACCAAGCTTTTTAAATTCCTTTGTGTCTTGGCGTCCCTTCGTAGGCTCAGGGCATGCTTAGTGGTTACTTGCCAGCCCTGTGCGTTCCTGGCTTTGATTGGCCAAAGAACTCTGGCGAATCACCAACTCTGGAGTCAGCATGGTCGCCGCCGGTTCCGCACTGTCGGCGCCCTGCTGGCGCGCCTCAATCAGTTTGTGTAAGACCTGCACCGCCATCCGGCCCGCCTCCACAAGTTGCTGGTACACGGTCGTCAAGGGCGGCCAGAAATAGGCCGATTCGGGGGTATTGTCAAAGCCCACAATGGCCAGATCCTGCGGCACCTGGCGGCCTAGCGAGTGCGCCACCCCCAAAGCGCCCAAAGCCATCTGATCGTTGCTCACAAAGACGGCATCCAGGTCCGGCTGCTGCGCCAGCAACTGGCGCATACAGTGGTCGCCGCTGGCCGCCGACCAGTCGCCCTCGGCGGCGCACGCCGTGGATGGCGCTAAGCCAGCCTGTTGCAAAGTCTCTTGCCAGCCGGCGTGGCGCTCACGCGCCTCCCACCAGGCCAGGGGGCCGGTAATCACGCCGATTTTGCGCCGGCCCTGAGCGAGCAGGTGTTGCGTGGCTTGCGCCGCCCCGGCCCGGTTATCAATGGCGACGACGAACAGCCCTGGGCGCGGCCGCATGCTGATGAAGACGGTGGGGGGCAATTGCTTCAGCCGATCGGCGCGCATCCAGGCCCGGTTATCGCCGACCTCGGGCACTGCCCAGACGATCCCATCCACACGGCGCGCCGTAATGGCATCTAGCACCGGCTGGACGTTCGGATCGTTCGGCTGGGGGAGTAGGTGGAGGAACAGGGAATAGCCCAGTTCGTTGGATTGCTGCTCCACCCCCAGCACGGCGCGGGAAGGGCCGTAGTAGTCTATCCCCCAGGCTACGACAGCCAGGGTATCACTGCGCTGGCTGACCAGGCTACGGGCCAGGATGTTGGGGCGATAGCCTAGCTTTTCGATGGCGTCCTGGACGCGCCGACGGGTGGCTTCGCTGATCTCGCCCTGGTTATTGACCACGCGCGAGACAGTTTTGCTGGAGACGCCAGCCAGTTGGGCCACGTCACGGAGCGTGACGTGCAAGGGCTGAGGGCTTGGCATAGGCGTGAAGGCAAAGGGAATATGAGGAGTCGGTAAACGTTAGCGCCAACGCTAACGTCAACGTTGACATTATCATTTTACCACGAGTTGGCCCGTTTGTCAATATGGATGGTTACCGGGCTTTCGTAGCAGAAAAATCAACCCCAAGACTCTACTGCCTGTACCTTAACAAATCAGGCGTTTAGAGGGATAATAGGGCATCTCAATCACGCCAGGAGGTGACCTATGCATCCCATCCTATCGGCAAGCGACCCTGGCAGCCCCACCGGGGTCAACCTCTTCCAAAAGGCCCAAGCAGGCTGCCGCCACAGCCTGAATAGCTTGATGGCTGAGCACGATGGCCTCGTCCAGGCGATCGTGCGGCAGCAGGTCTTGGGTAATCTCCCCTTCGCCGAGGCCCTGCAAGCCGGGCGCATTGGCCTCTGGCGAGCCATCCTGGGCTACGACCCCCAGCGCGGCCTTGCCTTCTCCACCTATGCCTGGCCCTGCATCGTGCGGCACGTCTGGCGAGCGGTCAAAACGGCTCACCGCTTCGCCCGACCTGGGCCAAAAAAGGTAGAGGGGGCATTTCTGGCTCCCTTCCCCCACCGAGAGGCGGATCCCTACACCGCCTGGGAGTGTGCTGCCCGGCACGCCGCCCTCTACGACCTGTTAGCCCGCTTGCCAGGACGCCTGCGCCACATCGTGCTGGCCCACTATGGCCTCCAGGGAGACCCACCGGCCTCCTTCCGCCACATCGGGCGAACCTTGGGTCTCAGTGGCGAGCGGGTGCGCCAACTGCATACCCAGGCCCTGGTCTGGCTGCGTCACCCCGCCCACTGCCAGCAGCTCCGTTCCTTGCTGGGACGCCATACCCGCACCGACTACCAGTGGGCGGCGACCCAGGCGCAACGCTGGCTGCGCCAGCGCGGAGGGCGCCATGGACACTGAACTCGCTGCCGTGCAGGCCCGGGCCCAAGACCAAACCTTTGTCCACCAATGCAGCCTGGACGGACTACAGGCTAAGCTGCCTCTCCCCTGGCCCACACCAGCGAGCACACCCCCTTCGCCCAAGCATGACTACCGCTCCCACTACGTCTATCTGGGTGGGCAGGACTGGCAAGAGCCAGCCACCTGGGAGCACCTTTCGGACTTTGACCTGGCTTTGCGACTGATCGACTTCACGGGCTTGCGCCCCGTTCTGGCCCAACTCCTGGGTTGGACTTCCGCCCGTGGCTGGCGCCCCTTTGACCCGATTTCTCTGTTCCTCTTACAGGGCTGGCAGATCACCAACACTTGGACGCGCAGCCAGACCTTGAAGAACCTGCATGACCCGCGCTATGCTGACTATGCCCAACGCTTCGGCTTCCAAGACGGCGTCTTCCCCACCGAAGGCGGTCTGCGCTACTTCCTCACCACCCTGGGCGCTAATTCGCCCGATGGTCAGGTTGTGGCCGTGCCCTTGGACGAGAAGCGGCAGGCGGTCGTGGCCGTGCAAGCCCTTAACCAACTCATCGCTGGCGCCATGAACCTGATCCACCAGGCGGGCATCATTAGCCCCCAAGCCTGGCAGAAGGCCCTGGTCTGCCCCGATGGGATGCTGCACGATGCCGCCTCCAGAATGCGTTGTGCTGCCGTCCAGGCCAGTTGCTACCAGCCCACTACCCCCCAAGCCCCACGCCCCTGCCCGGCCAAAGAGGAAAAGGGTCACTCGGGCTGTGCTTGCGATACCCCGGCCTGTGCCCAGGTCTGCCGCCACGCCACCCCCAGAGACCCAGAAGCCCGCCTCATCGTCTACACAGACGCCAACCAGCCCCAAGCCGGCCCTGAGCATAGTCGCCGGGACAACCCTAACCAGTCGGCTACGCCCTCGCCACAGAAAGAGGGCCAACCCCGCTATGGCTATCGCAGTCTGCCCCTCCAACTGGCCGACCCAGAGCGGCGCTGCAGCTTCGTCCTGTTGGACGATTTCCAGCCCGCCAACGAGCGCGAAGAGAACTATGCCGCCGCCCTTCTGTATCAACTGGCGGCCTTCTATCCCGACCTGCACGTGGACACGACCGCCGGTGACGCTGGCTTGGGCTACGAGTCCTACCTGAGCACGGCCTATGCCCTGGGCATCAAGCGGGTCGTGGACCTGCGCGCCCATGAGACAGACAAAGACCAAACCCACTGGACCATCCGGGGCTACGACGACAAGGGACGCCCCCTTTGTCCCTATGGCTATTCCTTCAGCGCCAATGGCTTCGACCACAAGCGCCAGCGTCACAAATGGCTCTGTGCCCAGGCCTGCCGCCACGGGGAGGCGCCTCTGGTCAGGCTAGAAAACGTGACCTACCCACCCCAGGAGTGTCCCTATCAGACCCCGGAGCACCGCCACGGTCAGATCATCAATGTGGGCGAACGCTTCGCCGATGGTTCTCTCCGCCTGGTGCGCGATATCCCGGTGGGGACGCCAGCCTGGAAGCGAGCCTACAATCGGGCACGCAATGCCACCGAGAGCCGCCACTCTACCTTTGAGCGTTGGGGCTTCAAGCGCTTGCCGGTCTATGGCCAGCTACGGGGCAAAGCCCTGGCCTTCCAGTCCGATGTCTGGCTGAACCTGACCACCATGGCCCGCCTGGTGCGAGAGGCCACGCTGGCCCGTGGTCCTTGAAGCTGGGTGAATAGCCTGTAACTACATAGTTCCCCTAACATCTATCCCTGGCCTTGCCGGACTTGCTGGCGCGTGGCACGCTACCCCTTTGCCCAGAAGCAGGTTTAGCCACCTCACGGAAGCGGTTTTGGCCCCTGGTGTGGCCTTTTCCCCTCTGCCTAACCCTGCGGCTTATCAACCCCGTATGTCTGCCTGCCTTCTGCTTCGTTTGCACCCCCAGTTGGAGACTACTTTATGTCTATCAACCCCACTCTGGCCCCATATCCTGCTCCCTCTATGTGTACTCTTCTGCTACGAAAGCCCGGTAACCACCACAGTTGCAAAGGCTTTATGGACGTGCTATAATCGCCGGTGAATTACCATGAAACTTGTGCCGCCGATGGAACGCCGTTACCCAGAAGACGATCACTGGTGGTTCGCTAGCCGCACCCGCGCCCTCCTGGGCCTCCTGGACGACGCCACGCGCCGTGACGGATGGTCGCCGTCTGCCCCAGCGGGCGCCTACCGTGTGCTGGACGTGGGCTGCGGGGCGGGGAATATGATCCACCACCTCAGCCGCTACGGGGCGGTGACGGGGCTGGACAACTACGCCCGGCCCCTGGCCGTCTGTCGCGCTCGCGGCCACGCGGCCAGCCTGGCCCCCGCCGAGGCCATGCCCTTCGCCGACGCCAGCTTCGATTTGGTCACCGCCCTGGACACCATTGAGCACTGCGCCGACGACCGGCCCGTCCTGGCGGAGTGCCACCGCGTGCTCAAGCCGGGTGGCCTGCTGGCCATCACGGTGCCCGCCTTCCAGTGGCTGTGGACGCACAACGACGACCTCAACGGCCACAAGCGCCGCTACACGGCGGCGGAGCTACGGGACAAGCTGGCGGCGCAGGGCTTTGGCGTGTGGCGCCTGAGCTACAGCTACTTCTTCGTTTTCCCGCTGGCGGCGGGGCTGCTCCTGCTGCGCCGCCTCCGCGGGGCGAAGCTGGACCTGGCCGCCCACACCACCGACGAGGAGACCTACCAGGTGGAGATGGAGCCCGCCTCGCCGCCGGTGAACACCCTTTTGGGCGCCGTGGGCGTGCTGGAAGCGGCCCTTGTGCGCCGCGTGTCCTTGCCTGTTGGCACGTCCATCATGTGCGTTGCCCGGAAGCAATGAGAGAACCGGGCACCGTGCCCGGCCTACGACTAGCTCGTGTTGCGTGGTGCGTGTTCCGTTTGGGCAAATCGCACGGAACACGCAACACGCAGCACGCAACACCTACCACATGGCCGGCTCCCGGTACTCGCCGAAGACCTGGCGCAGGACGCCGCAAATCTCGCTCAGGGTGGCGTAGGCGTTGACGGCATCCAGAAAATAGGGCATCAGGTTCTCCCGGCCCTGCGCTGCCTGGCGCACGGCGGCCAGCGTCGCCGTCACCCGCTCGTTATCACGCTCCCGGCGCAGGCGGGCCAGGCGCTCGCACTGCCGTTGGTAGCCCTGTGGGTCCATCTTCAGCAGAGGGACGCGTATGGGCTCGTCCAGGACGTAGTCATTCACGCCCACGATGGTGCGCTGGTGCTGCTCGATCTCCCGCTGGTAGCGGCTGGCAGAGTCGGCGATCTCCCGCTGCAGGAAGCCGCGCTCAATCGCCGGGATGACCCCGCCCAGCTTCTCGATGCGGGTTATGTACTCGCGAGCCTCTTGCTCCATCCGGTTGGTCAGCGCCTCTACGAAGTAGGCGCCGCCCAGGGGGTCCACCGTGTTGGTCACGCCCGATTCGTGGGCGATGATCTGCTGGGTGCGCAGGGCGGTGAGGGCGGCCTGGGCGCCGGGCAGGGCCAGAGCCTCGTCCAGGGAGTTGGTGTGCAGCGATTGCGTGCCGCCCATGACCGCCGCCAGGGCCTGAATCGTCACCCGCGCGACGTTGATCTCCGGCTGCTGGGCCGTGAGCGAGCAGCCGGCCGTCTGGGTGTGGAAGCGCAGCCACCAGGAGCGCGGGTCTTGGGCCCCGAAGCGTTCCCGCATCTGCTGCGCCCAGATGCGCCGGGCGGCTCGATATTTGGCGATCTCCTCGAAGAAGTCGTTGTGGGCGTTGAAGAAGAAGCTCAGGCGGGGGGCGAAGTCGTCAATCTGCAGGCCGCGCGCCAGGGCCGCCTGGACGTAGGTCAGGCCATCGGCCAGGGTGAAGGCCAGCTCCTGCACGGCGGTGGCCCCGGCCTCCCGGATGTGGTAGCCGGAGATGGAGATGGTGTTCCAGAGGGGCAGCTCCTGCGTGCCGAACTCGAAGGTGTCCACCACCAGGCGCATGGAGGGTTGGGGCGGGAAGAGGAACTCCTTCTGGGCGATGTACTCTTTCAGAATATCGTTCTGAATCGTCCCGCCCAGCTTGGCGCGGGGGATGCCCCGCTTCTCGGCGGCGGCGATGTACATCGCCCAGACAATGGCCGCCGGGCCGTTGATGGTCATGGAGGTGGTAACTTTATCCACGGGGATACCAGCGAACAGAATCTCCATGTCCGCCAGGCTGGACACGGCCACGCCGCACTTGCCGAACTCGCCGGGCACGTGGGGGTCGTCGCTGTCGTAGCCGTAGAGGGTGGGCATGTCGAAGGCCACGGAGAGGCCGGTCTCGCCGTGCTCCAGCAGGTACTTGAAGCGCTGGTTGGTCTCCTCGGCCGTGCCGAAGCCGGCGAACATGCGCATCGTCCACAGCCGGCCCCGGTAGCCGGTGGGGTGGATGCCCCGGGTGAAGGGGTACTCGCCGGGGAAGCCGATTTTGGTCAGGTAGTCCGTGGTCGGGTCGTCCGTGGCCACGTCCAGGGGGGTGTACAGGCGATTGATGGGCAGGCTGGAGGTGGTCATGAAGGGCTGGGGGCGCTCCGGCGCTCGCCCCAGGGCGCGGGCCAGCGTCTCCTGCTCCCAGCGAGCCTGCTGGCGGCGCAACTCGGCCAGCTTGTCTTGGTCAAACATGGGTAACCTCCGTGGGTGAACTGCTTTCATCTTACCACATATGGCCTGTTGTTGCAACTATGCGGGGTGGCTGTCCAGACATTTTGAAAGCCCCTGGAGCTTATCTGAAGAATAGGCGGTGGAGTAGCCTTTTCTGGCTGTTCAAAAGGTTAGAAAGCTTACTCCATGGCCTTTCAGACCAACTCCCAGAGATAGTAGAGCTTTAACTGCTTAGGTCTCCTTGATCTAGTGGCGGGCAGTTGCGGCTATAAACCGAACAACGCGTTCGCGGACTGGTTTGAGTCGCCGAATAGCGACTGCGCAAGCGTAGGTGTGGCTTCTAACCACCAACAGATCACCCAAGCGGGAGTCCTTTCAAAATGTCTGGGTGGCTGTCAACAAGGGTAACGGGGGTAACAGGGGTGGCTATGGAGGGACGCTGACAGCAGATTAGGTTAGCAGATTCAGCAGATTGACCGGCGGGGAGAGAATCTGCTTACAGCGTGTCCGGGGCAACGATTTGGCGACCTGATTGACGGATGACGTTTGACGCTGGACGTTTGACGTTTGACGTGGGACTTCGTCTTTAGTCCTTCGTCCTACTCTGAGGAGGATAGGGTAGATGGGCACAGAATTGAATCTCTGGAGGGTTGTATCGGACCCGGGCATCTGTGGTGGCGAGCCGTGCGTAGTTGGGACGAGGATACCCGTATGGATGGTGCTGAGCCACCTAGCTGCCGGCGACGATATTGAAACCATCCTGTACAATTTTCCGCGCCTGCGCAGGGAGGACATCCTGGCCTGCTTGGAGTATGCCAGCTATCTGGCAACAGAGAAAGTGGTGCCAGTGTGATGTTTATCCTCGATGAGAATGTCAGCCTGGCCCTGGCTGACCGACTACGGCAAGCAGGCCACGATGTCCTCGCCATAGCCGAGGAAGCTGAGAGGGGAATGGCCGATGGCGAGATATGGGCATTGGCTAGGGCCCGACTAGCAATCCTGATTACCAGAGACTACAGCTTTACTAATCCTGTACGGTTTCGGACGCAGGAAGTCGGAGCTGTAATCTACCTCCGCCGGGGCAACTTGCGCTCTGAGGAAGAGGTGGCGCTGGTGATGGGCTTCCTGGCTGCTCATGAGTTGGAGGAGTACAAAGGCCACCTAGTCAGTTTATGGCCTGGTGGAGTACGAATCCGTTAACAAAAACCAACAAGAGGAGTGGAGACGAAAGAGTGGAACAGGATAAACTGGACAACCTGTGCATCAACACCATGCGCTTTCTGGCCGTGGATGCCATCCAGAAGGCCAACTCTGGCCACCCCGGCCTGCCTATGGGTGGGGCGGCCATGGCCTACGTGCTGTGGACGCGTTTCCTGCGTCACAACCCCGCTGATCCCCAGTGGCCGGACCGCGACCGTTTTGTCCTCTCCGCCGGGCACGGCTCCATGCTCCTGTACAGCCTGCTGCACCTGACCGGCTACGACCTGCCCCTCAGCGCGCTGCAGCAGTTCCGGCAGTTGGGCAGCCAAACCCCCGGCCACCCGGAGTACGGCCTGACGCCCGGTGTGGAGACCACCACCGGCCCCCTGGGACAAGGCTTCGGCAACGGCGTGGGTCTGGCCATGGCCGAGCGCTGTCTGGCTGAGCGATTCAATCGCCCCGGGCACGCCATCGTAGATCACTATACCTACGGCATTGTCAGCGACGGCGACCTGATGGAGGGCGTGGGTGCGGAAGCAGCCTCGCTGGCCGGGCACCTGCGGCTGGGCAAGCTGATTTACCTGTACGATAACAACCACATCTCCCTGGCCGGCTCCACCGATCTGACCTTCACTGAGGACGCCGCCCAACGCTTCGCCAGCTACGGCTGGCACGTGCCGCGTGTGGAAGATGGCAACGACCTGGTAGCCATCGGCCGGGCCATCGCCGCCGCCCAGGCTGAGACCGGGCGACCATCGCTGATCATGGTGCGCACGCACATCGGCTATGGCAGCCCGCACAAGCAGGACACTTTTGAAGCCCACGGCTCCCCACTGGGCGAGGAGGAGGTGCGGGCGACCAAGCAGGCGTTGGGCTGGCCGCTCGAACCAACTTTCTACATCCCTGGCGAGGCGCTGGCGCACTTCCGCCAGGCCGTGGCCCGCGGTCGCGCCTGGCAGGCGGAGTGGCAACAGCGGTTCGACGCTTATGTCCAGGAATACCCGGCGCTGGCGGCGGAGTTCCAGCGGGTGTGGCAAGGCGAGCTGCCGGACGGCTGGGACGCCGCCATCCCCACCTTCTCCACGGACAAGCCCGTGCCGACGCGGGTGGCCTCCAGCCAGGTGCTCAACGCCATCGCCCCCAAACTGCCCACCCTCATTGGTGGCTCGGCCGATCTGAATCCCTCCACCCAGACCGCCCTCAAGGGGCAGGGCGATTTCCAGAGCCCGCAGGTGGCCGGGCCGGGCACGCAAGGGG
>Ga0233422_10001545_pt1 | contig 10128 bp, 5 predicted proteins | sample Watercolumn_Mata_2_FD_182724 | JGI IMG/M metagenome (GOLD analysis project Ga0233422, IMG submission 182724) | Freshwater microbial communities from Lake Matano, South Sulawesi, Indonesia - Watercolumn_Matano_2014_110_MG | ecosystem: Environmental > Aquatic > Freshwater > Lake | place...
CCGCATCGGCGTCTTCGAACACTTCTGGAACGATACCCAAAAGACGTGGACCGAACAAGGGTTCATCCAACCCGGCGAGAGTTTGGAAGATCATTTCGCTTACGATTTACAAATCTTCTGGCCATTCAACCTGGTCGCCGACCTGGATTTTGGCCTCGAAACAGTCGAAGAAACCGAAGAGACCATCTTGCAGCGCGACGGCAATGGGGCGTTGCTGCGTCGGCACAAACTCCACGATACCACCCCCGAACACGTAGATTTTATGGTCAAAGACCGCCGCGGTTGGGAAGAACACATCAAGCCGCACCTTACCCCAGACCCGCGGCGTATCAACTTCACCGATTATCACAAGATAAAAGAACAGGCTGCTGAAAAAGAACGCTTCTTCTGCTGGTCGGGGGTCAACGTCTTCGAGCTCATGCACCCGATTTGCGGCCACGAATATATGCTGATGGGCATGGCTCTCGACCCCGATTGGGTGAAAGATATGGTGGATACCCTTTCCCGACTCACCATCGAGTTGTGGGAAATTTTGTTTGCCGTAGAAGGCTACCCGGATGGCATCTGGTTTTACGAGGACATGGGGTACAAACAACACCCTTTCATGTCCCCGGCGATGTATCGCGAGATCATTCAGCCCGGCCACAAACGCACCATCGCCTGGGCGCATGAGCATCATTTGCCGGTCATCATGCACTCTTGCGGTTGCATAAAACAACTCGTGCCAGATATGATCGAAGCGGGGATTGACTGTTTGCAGGTCATCGAAGTAAAGGCTGGCATGGATCTGCTTCAACTATACAAAAACTTCGGCGAGGTACTTTCGTTTATGGGGGGGATTGATGTGCGCGTGCTGTACAATAACGACCGCGGCGAGATTGACGCCGAACTGGAGGCCAAGATTCCGATTGTCAAAGGTAAATACGGCTACGTGCTGCACTCCGACCATTCCATCCCATACAACGTGCATCATGACGTGTACAAATACTTCGTCCAGAAAGGATTGGAATTGGGAAAGTATTGACATTCAGTCAACTCAGCCGAAATAAGAATACCTCACCCCCTAACCTTCCACTACTCACTGGAGTCCCATATGCTCTTCGATCTTCCTCTCGAACAACTCAAAACTTACCTCCCGCCCCGCGAGGAGCCGGCTGATTTCGACGCTTTCTGGCAGGCTACCCTCGCCGAGGCGCGCCAACATCCCCTTGCAGCCAATTTCGAGACGGTTGACTTTGGTCTGCAAGCTCAAGAAACCTTCGATGTGACCTTCAACGGTTTCGGCGGGCAAGCCGTTAAAGGTTGGTTGCTCCTGCCGCGTCAACGCATTGGTCCCCTACCCTGCGTGGTGGAATACATCGGCTACGGCGGCGGACGCGGCTTTCCCACCGATTGGCTGCTGTGGAGTTCTGTTGGTTATGCACATCTGGTCATGGATACGCGCGGCCAGGGCAGCGCATGGCAAAAAGGTGATACCCCCGACCTGTACGGCGCAGGCGGCAATCCCTCCACCCCGGGCTTCATGACACAAGGCATCCTCGATCCGTCAGACTACTACTATCGCCGTGTGTTCACCGACGCCGTGCGCGCCATCGAAGCCGCCCGCAGCCACCCGGCAGTAAATTCGAGCCGCATTGCCGTCACCGGTGGAAGTCAGGGTGGAGGCATTACCCTGGCAGCTGCCGGGCTGGAACCTGCCGTGCAAATCGCCATGCCCGATGTTCCTTTTCTCTGTCATTATCGCCGCGCTACCGAGCTGGTGGATACTCACCCTTATCAGGAAATCGCCAAATACTGCAATGTCCACCGCGACCAGGTAGAACGGGTCTTCCGGACGCTGGCTTACTTCGATGGGATGAACTTCGCCGTTCGCTCCCGCGCCCATGCCCTGTTTTCAGTCGGGTTGATGGACCAGATTTGCCCGCCCTCAACGGTTTTTGCCGCATATAACTATTACCCCAGCCGAAAAGACATTCGGATCTATTCCTACAACGAACACGAGGGCGGCGGAGATTTTCACACCGTCGAGAAAGTAAAGTTCCTCACCAGCCTGTGGCATTGAACCCCATCACTCGCCCCTCTGCTTATGAACCTCAAATCTGATCTCACCCTCAGCGGCCTCACCCTCTTGCCAGGTGGCGAGTTTGCCGAAACCACGCTGCAGGTCGCCGATGGGAAGATCGTTGACCTCGCTCCTGGCCTCGATGCGCACGCTGATTTCTTTGCCGAAGGTTACCTCATCCCCGGCTTTATTGACCTGCAAATCAACGGCGCCTTCGGCTACGATTTCACCACCGATGGGGGAGGGGTAATAGCTATCTCTGAAAGCTTGCCGCAATTTGGGGTGACGGCTTTCCTGCCTACGATCATTACCTCTCCCTTCGAGAACTATCCTATCCGCTTGCGTGAAATCGGAACTGCCAGTCGAGAGGCAGGCGGCGCTCGACCACTCGGCGTTCATCTCGAGGGTCCCTATCTCAACCCGGCGCGGGTCGGAGCGCACTCCCCCGAATGGCTGCGACCCATCAACCTCCCCGAAATCCGGGGTTGGGCTTTCCCGTCCATTGTACGCCTCGTTACTCTTGCTCCCGAATTGCCCGGGGCATTGGAGGCGATTCACTATCTGCAACAAAGGGGTATCGTGGTCAGCGCCGGCCATTCAGAGGCTACTTTTGCCGAGGCGATGGCAGCTTTCGAGGCTGGAGTCGGTTGGGGAACCCATCTCTTCAACGCCATGAGCAGCCTGCATCACCGTGCGCCGGGATTAGCCGGCGCACTGCTCACCTCACCCATCCCCTGCGGGTTGATCGCCGACGGCATCCACGTTCACCCGACAATGGTCAAGCTGGCATACCAGGTCAAAGGCGCGCAAGGAATCACTTTAGTCACCGATGCGATGGCAGCTTTGGGAATGTCTCCGGGGGCGTATCGGTTGGCTGGGCATGAAGTCGAGGTCTCTGCAAGCCGCACCCAATTAGCCGATGGCACGTTAGCCGGCAGCCTGCTCAGCATGGATGCCGCCGTGCGCAATATGCTGGCTTTCAGCGGCTGCACATTGGCTGAAGCAGTGAACATGGCTTCACACCTCCCCGCCTCCCTTTTGGGATTGAATCACAAAGGATTGATTGCCGCCGGTTGCGACGCCGATTTGGTGATTCTCGATAACACTCTGCACGTGACGCGGACATTTGTCGCCGGCAGGTGTGTGTTCGAGACCTCGCCCCTCTCTGCGCAGCGAAGAGAGGGCCAGAGGTGAGGTACAGTTGACGATTAGAGAAACCATGACCGATCATCCCCCCACTCTTCTCGAAATTCGCGCCGCTGCTGAACGCATTCGCCCATACGCCCATCGCACGCCAGTGCTGACCTGCCAAAGTATCAATCAGCTGGCTGGGTCAACCGTCTTTCTCAAATGCGAAAACTTCCAAAAAGCGGGGGCGTTCAAGTTTCGCGGAGCATGCAACGCGATTTTTTCCCTTTCGGAGGCAGAGGCGCGGCGTGGCGTCGTCACCCATTCCTCCGGTAACCACGCGCAAGCGATAGCATTAGCCGCCCGATTGCGCGGCGTAGCGGCGTATATCGTCATGCCCGAAAACGCCCCCGAGGTAAAAAAAGCGGCTGTTGCCGCTTACGGCGGTAAAATCACGTATTGCGAGCCAACGTTGCAAGCCCGCGAAACCACGATGGCGCGCTTGCTTGCCGAAACTGGCGCGACCGAAGTACATTCCTATAACGATTACCTTGTGATTGCCGGTCAAGGCACCGCCGCGCTCGAACTGCTCGAAGAAATTCCCAACCTTGATCTGCTGATGACTCCCCTCGGCGGAGGAGGTCTGCTGAGTGGGACAGCACTGGCGGCGAGGGCAATTTCCCCCTTTACCCGCGTGGTGGGCGTAGAACCCGAAGCAGCCGACGACGCCTATCGTTCACTGCAAGCGGGAAGAATCCTCCCTTCCATCCAGCCTCGAACCATTGCCGATGGCTTGTTGACCTCGTTGGGAGATAAGACTTTCTCCATCATTCAATCCCACGTCAATCAAATCGTTACCGTGAGCGAGGCGGCTATTCTCTCAGCTATGCGATACACTTGGGAAAGGGCAAAGATCGTCATCGAACCTTCTGCTGCTGTGCCACTCGCCGCGCTGTTCGAGAAGAAAGTGGATTTCGGCGGCCTGCGCGTCGGCGTCATCCTTTCCGGCGGAAATGTGGATATTGGCAAGCTGGCCTCACTGTTTTGACCACCCATAACGGCTTGTGGAACCTTCTACAACTTTGGTGAACATTTTATGCACCTCATCACCACCCTCGGCCCCAAAACTGCCGCTGAACTCGGCATCATCCTCCCCCACGAACACGTTTTCGTTGACTTACGCACCTGGAATCAGCCTGGCTATGCGCAGGCGGAAACTGCCGACGTAATCGCCCTCATGCAACCGCAATTGGCTGCGGCGCGGACGGCTGGCATCACCGCCATCGTCGAGTGCAGTCCGGTTGGCGTCGGGCGACGCGCCGACATTCTCAAAGCAGTCTCGCAGGCGGCTAATTTTCCCCTCGTCGCACCCACTGGCATTTACCGCGAACCCTGGATTCCGGACTGGGCGCACGCGGCGAGTGAAGACGCCCTGAACGACTGGATGTTAGCCGAACTGCGCGGCGAAATCGAAAGCAGCGGTGTACAGGCTGGCTGGATCAAACTTTCTGCGGGGGATGAAGGGCTTACCCCCTGCGAAACCAAAGTGCTGCGCGCCGCGATCCGCGCGGCGCACGCGGTGAATGCCACCATCGGCAGCCACACCATCAAAGGCCGCGTGGTGCGCGAGCAGCTGGCGATCTTCGATGAACTCGGCTACACCGCCGAACGTTTCATCTGGATTCACGCCAACGCCGAACCCGACTTCGGTCTCAACCTGGAAATGGCGCGACGCGGGGCATGGATCTCGTACGATGGCATTGGCTGGGAAGGGGCAAGCGACGAATTCTTCATCGAACGTGTCCAACGCCTGCTGGAAGCTGGATTGGGAAATCGCGTTCTGCTCTCTCACGACCGCGGTTGGTACGACCCGGCGCAAGCCGGCGGCGGCGTTCCCAAACCGTTCACTTACCTTGTCGAAACCTTCCTTCCCAAGCTGGGCGCGGCCGGCGTGGATGAAGCAACTATTCACCGTTTGACTGTCGAGAACCCCTTTCGGGCGTTGGCGCGGTGAGTATGAAATGCGCTAATTGCTCCTTTGATAGTTTAGCGGAAGCCCGCTTCTGTGGTCGCTGCGGCGCGCCGTTGGTGCGCCTCTGCGCCAATTGCGGCTTTACAAATCCATTGGAGTATCTCTTTTGCTGCATGTGCGGGGTGCGATTAAGCGAAACAGCAATCACGCGAGGCGGCGCAACTCCTACCCCCCTTCCTCCCATCACCCCCACCCCTCTCGAAGGTGAGCGGCGGATCGCCACGGTCATCCTGGCTGATGTCAAGAATTCCACCGAGTTGATGGAAAAGATTGGCTCCGAAGCCTGGGTGACGCTGATGAACCGCGTTTTCCAGATTATGGAGGGCGAAATTTATCGCTTTGGGGGGAAAGTAGATCAGTTTCGTGGCGATGGCCTGGTAGCCTTTTTCGGCGCCGATATTGCTAACGAGGACGACCCGGAGCGAGCGGTTCTATCTGCCCTTTGTATGCAACGAGCCATCAAACGCTTTGCTGCCGAACTGCACGAACGGCAAGGGCTTGATTTACACTTGCGCGTCGGGGTCAACACCGGCGAGGTCATCGTCGCCGGGGTGGGCAATGCCCGCCAACATCGCGAAGATACCGCGATGGGCGAGGCGGTAGCCCTGGCGGCGCGCATGGAAACCGCCGCCGAGGCGGGTACCGTACTGGTCAGTGAAAATACCTTCCGGCTGGCTGAGACAGAATTTCAATGGCAGTCGTTGGGCAACATTCCCGTCAAAGGAGTCAGCCAGCCGGTGGGGGTGTATCGGCCACTCGCTCCTCACCCTGAGACCGAAGGGAGACATGAATTGCCCTCCGCTGAGCAGGTCCTTCCCCCCATCGGTCGGCAGAAGGAATATCAAACCCTGCTCGTCTGCATCCAGGAACTGTTCGAGGGGCGCGGTGGAATCACCCTGGTGACGGGCGACAAAGGAGTGGGCAAATCCTTCCTGATTTCACACGCCCGCAATCACTTCGGCGACGATGCTCAACGAAAAGCCCTCTCTCTCGGAGACGCCGCCCCTCCCCAAAAAAATCTGCTCTGGCTGCGCGGCAGTTGCCGCTCTTACGATCAATCGCTGCCCTATTCCATGTGGCTGGATTTATTGCAACGTTGGTTGGGTGCGCCGCCGGATGAACCCCTCGAAGCGCAGCGCGCTCGCCTGCGTCAACAAGCCGAGATTCTTTGGGGGGGAGAGGTGGAGAAATATTATCCTTACCTGGCAACCTTCCTTTCTTTGCCGCTGGAAGAAACCTTTTCGGAACGCGTGCGGTATTTGGATGCTCAAGGATTGCAACGGCAATTTTTCGCCGTCATCCGTGGTTGGATCGAGGCGCTGGCGCGGCGTGAGCCGCTGATCGTCGGTTTTTCAGATTTGCACTGGGGCGACTCCTCCTCGCTGGAACTGCTGAAATATTGCCTGCCGTTGTGCGATAGCCAACCGATGTTGTGGATTATTTCCTATCGCCCGGAACGCGCCACCCCGGTTTGGAACTTTCGTCACTACCTCGAAACCGAATTTCCGCACCGGCTGACCAGCATTGACCTGCAACCGCTGGACGAGGCGGAGAGCCGCGCCTTGCTCCATCGGCTCATCGGGGAACGCGCCCTCTCCGAACCGAACAATCTACTCGTCCTCGAAAAAGCGGAAGGCAATCCGTATTATCTGCGAGAAATCGTCAACACATTGATTGCCCAAGGCGATTTAGCGCGCCATCCCGAAAGCGGTGAATGGGGCGAAACCCGCGCCCTGACTACTCTCGACCTGCCCGATAGTTTGCAGAACCTGTTGCTGGCGCGCCTCGACCGCCTTTACCCCGAAGAGCGGCGCGTTTTACAAATGGCAGCCGTCATCGGTCCGTTGTTCTGGCGCAACGTGCTGCATGTTCTGGTTGGCGAAATCAACAACCTTCAAAACAGCCTGACTTCTTTACAACGGCAGCAATTGATCCAGGAACGCAGCCCTCTGCCCGAATTGGGTACGGAATACGCCTTCAATTCCTCGCTGGTGCGCGACGTGGCTTACGAAAGTTTGCTCAGCCCCCAACGCGCCGCCTGTCACCTCAAAATCGCTCAATTTTTGGAAGATTGCCTCTGTTTGGAAAGCTGGAGTCGTTACAACGGCCTGATTGCTTACCACTACCGTAACGCCGGCAAACACGACAAAGAATTGCTCTACGCGCATAAAGCTGCCGAGCAAGCCCGCGCTGTGTATGCCAACGCCGAGGCGCGCGACCATTACGACCGCGCCATCGAGCTCCTCGACCAAATGGAAGCTCAAACCGACGACGATGATCAGCTGTTTGCCATCCGCACCCAACGCTATGAAATTCTCAACCGGCGCAGCCAGATTCACTACCTGCTCGGCAACATCCGTCAGGGCGATGCCGACGCCCGCGCCTTGCTCGCTTTGGCGCAACAGATTGCCGACCATCCGGCCTGGCTGATTGATGCCTTGTTAGCGCAACCGGAAATCCATCACCCCGAAGACCGCGAAGAATTGAACGCCGGGGTACAAATGGCGCAAGAGGCTCTCAACCTATCCCAACAGCTGGGCGACCGCCGCCGCGAAATGATCAGTCTGGCAACGTTCGGTCAATTGAAAATCATCCTGCGCGATGCCTCCTGGCGCGCAGATGGTGATCGCGCCTTAACCCTGGCGCGCGCATTGGGCGACCAACAGGCAGAAATCCAGATTCTCATCGGGATCGGCTCTGCCTATGGAATGGACGATTTGCCGCGCAGCTCTGAATATCTGGAAACTGCCCTCGCTATCGCTCAGAAAACGGACGACAAACGGAACGAAATTGCCTTGCTGCGCACGATTGCCAACCAGGTCGAACGCGAGGGCGATTATTACCGTCTGCTGACCGAATACTTTCAAGAATGGTTGCTTTTGGGGCTCAAGATCGGCCATCGCCTGGAAGAGGGCAACGCGCTGATGTATTGTGGGCAAGTGCAGGGCTTGTATTTGGGGGATTATCCAGAAGGACTGGCTCTCGAAGAAGAGGCGATGAAGATTTGGGAAGGCACCAACCAGATTCTCTTTCCCCTTCTCCGCATCGCCCAAATCCAAACCGAATCGGGTCAGTTCACGCAAGCCGAAGCCACCCTCGCCCGCGCCCGGCCGATTGGAGAGCGAAATGTCTACGATTTAGGCAGGGCTGGCCTCGATCTGGTTTCGGCCATTTTAGGTAACGCTATAGGTGACGAGAGCCACTCACGGCAAGCGTTGGAATATGCCGCGAAAACGACGCGTATGGTTGCCGAAAATTTGGTTTCACGGCAATACCGCATGGCGGCTGCCTGCGAAGCGACCGCAGCCCATCTCCGCTTAGCCGAGCTGCTGACCAGCGCTGAAGAACAGCAGTATCACCGACAACAAGCTTTAGAAACCTCGCAAACGGCGCTCCAGCTCTACGAGCAGTTTGGCTTTGTTCAAATCATCGAATGTGTCAGCGAGGAGATTTTCTTCCGGCGCAGCCTGGCTTTGCAAGCCAACGGTCACAGCGAGCAAGCCGCCGATTTCCTGCGCCGCGCCCACGCCGAACTGATGCGCAAATTCGCCCTCATCCCCACCGGCAGCCCTTTCCGCAAGACATTCATCGAGGATATTCATCTCCATCGCCAGATTCGCGAGGCCTACGCTGTGCTGGCGGAACGGAAATCACAGTGATTCGGCAATGTCCACTTCCACGTTCTCTCGGGCAATCGCCGCTGACTTTTGAAAGTACAAGCCCAGGGATTAACCTTGCGGGCAAGACAACCTGACTTGAAAAAGCGCCGGAACGCGGGCGAAACCCAAACAACCCATGAAAAACCTGGCAATTGACCTGGCAAGCCAGCTGCGCCAACTTGACCGAAAAGCCCGCCGCCCAAAGCCAGGGAAAAACTCAACAGCGGAAAGAAAACGCCGAAAAACGGACGGCGGGCGCGACGGCTGGCAAACCGACATCGCTAAAAGTGACTTTGCTAAAACCGGAACAGCGGGCGTTTCACCTTTGCGGGCCAAACCTTGCCAGACCAGCCACGAACAACGGATTTTCAAAGAGCAAATAAACTTGTTGCTTCACCTGCCCAACGACCCGGCGTCAGCGGCGGCGAGCCGCGCAGCGGCGAAGCCGTCCGCTGGACGCCGTGGTTGTGCCGCCTGCGTTACGAAGTACGTTGTTGTATTTCTTTAGCAATTTCCTTTTGACGTGCCTGAATGAAATCTTCAAACATGCCTTCTTTTCCATTTTGCATTGCCGCATGCGCGTCATCAGAAATGAAATGACTTTTCAAAGTTTTATGGAGGCGCATTTCATCATCGCCATGTTTCTTCAAGAATATAGGCAGATATTCTGGCGGACGCTTGGCACGTTTTATTTTATTGCTCTCTGGAGAAATAAGGGTCCTGTTAGCGATAGAGTTTACGCTTTCGTGATCCTTGTACCTTGAATGCGGGAAAATATGGTCATCATCACATTCGTGTAGAGCGGCTTTTTGACCATTACAAAAGTCCTTTGCCCCACGCAAGGCCACTAGACACATAACGCCCCTGTAAATGGCAGACCTTTGGTCGTCAACAGTCAAATCAATATTCGGGGCGCTAAATGCTTTCACCCAAGATGGAGGTTGTCCACCTTGTATCCATTTCAGAACATCTTTAATATCGTCGGACGATTTTGTATCTACTGCCGAGTCGTATCGCTCTGAGAAAACACTTGCCCAATACCAAGCGTCCAGTTTTCTATATTCGTTTTCGCCACCCTTAATTTTCTCTATTTCCATCAGCAGATACGCCAAAGGAACAATTATTGTAGTGTATGGAATCCACCTTGAATCAAACGCGCCATAACCGCCGCTCGTTGATGTCAGGCGATTGAACGCTTTTGATATGTACTGCGTTGCGCTATTCCAACACACTTCAAATCTTTGGTG
>Ga0233422_10001546_pt1 | contig 10127 bp, 6 predicted proteins | sample Watercolumn_Mata_2_FD_182724 | JGI IMG/M metagenome (GOLD analysis project Ga0233422, IMG submission 182724) | Freshwater microbial communities from Lake Matano, South Sulawesi, Indonesia - Watercolumn_Matano_2014_110_MG | ecosystem: Environmental > Aquatic > Freshwater > Lake | place...
CGCCCGATCCAACCGAAGCGCGGAGCACGGCAGACAATTATTGGGAAATGTATCAGCGTCTCGGTGATGATGTGCCGCGCGAAATCCGCGAACCCACCTATCGCGACAAGATGCGCAAGGCGTATCCGTTTCACCCCGAACTGATTGACGTTCTGTTTGAACGCTGGAGTACCTTTCCCACGTTTCAGCGCACGCGCGGTGTTCTGCGGTTGCTGGCAGAGATCATCGCCGATCTGTACAAGCGCGAGCACCCCGCGCCGCTGATTCAGCCCTCGCACATCAATCTCGCCGAACCTTCGATACGCCGTGAATTTCTCAAGCACATTGGCAACGAGTTTGAAGGTGTGATCGCCGCCGATATCGCAGGGACAAACGCCAAAGCACCCAAGATTGATCGCGAGATGGGATCGGAGTACGCGCGCTTTGGTATCGCAAGCGGGCTGGCAACCGCTGCCTTTTTCGGTTCGTTCAGCGGCAGTGAAAAGAAGGGAATGGGCGTTCAACGTCTACGGCTTGCGCTTTTGCGCGAAGGCATCCCGCCCGCCGTCGTCGGCGATGCACTGCGACGTTTGGAAGATGAACTGTGGTTCCTTCACGAGGAGCATAGCGTCTATTCCTTCTCGAATCAACCTAACTTGAATCGCGTCATCGTCGAGAAAGAAGAAGCGGTCAAGGATGATCAAATCACCGAGGAGACGCGCACGCGATTGGAAAAAGTGGCAGGTAGTGAACTGCGCGTGACACTATGGCCCAAAGTTTCGCAAGATGTTTCTGACACGCGCGAATTAAAACTCGCGGTCCTGTCGCTCGATCAGACGCGCCAAAACAGCGGCACGACTCCCTTCGTCGAAGAACTACTCAAGAAATGCGGCGCGCCATTTCGCACATACCAAAATACATTCCTCGTTCTCGCTCCTGACTCTGGCGAAGCGGGCACGCTACGCCAGCAAGTCAAGCGTGTGCTCGCGCTGCGATGTATTCGTGAAGACCATTCGCTGATGCGGCAACTCACGGATGACAACAAGAAGACGCTGGAGAGCAAACTCAAGGATAGCGATGCGGTGATTCCTTTCTTGATGCTTGCGGCACATCGCCATCTCGCCAAAGCAGGCGAGGGCGGCATCGAGTGGCTTGACCTGGGATTACCAACCGTCGGCGAGAAGGGGTCGCTCGCGCGGCGTGTGCGCGAGTATCTAAAGAGCCAAGAGGCGCTTTTGGACAAGATTCCCGCCCGTCGGGTTCTCCAGAAGACGCTCCGTGATGATGAACAAGAAAAGCCGTTGGGCGACATCCTTGACGCGTTTCTCAAGTATCCGCAGTTGCCAATGTTGGAAGATGAGCAAGTCTTGCATAAAGCGATTGCGCAAGGCGCGCACGACCGAGAATTTGGCGTACGCGCAGGGGATCGCGTTTACTATGACGAAAACGTTCCGCTGTCGGTTTTGGATTATGGCGCGGTGTTGGTGCGCAAAGAAATTGCAGAACGCGCCAAGGCAACCAGTGGGGCGACTCCGCTGCCCCCCGAATTGCCAGACGAGAAAGAGAAGATCATTGGCGAGGGCAAACCAGGGGAAATCAAAGCGACACCGCAAAAGCCACCAGCCACAGGTGTTCGCAGTCTGCGACTCAAAGTTCGTGTGCCTTGGGACAAACTCTCAGACTTCGTGCGCGGCGTCGTGATACCCTTGCGCAGCGACGGAGCGGAGATGGAAGTCGAAGTGTCCATCAACGCCACCTCGGATACAGGCAGCATCAAATCGTCCACGGTGGAGCAGAAAGTCAAAGAGACGCTGAACCAGATTGGGGCGAAAGTGGTGGAGGAGGAGAGCGTATAGGGCTACCCATGCAAGATATGGAAACCCTGAAATCTCCTAGAACCACGCCAGTATGACAAAAGAAAGCGGGCAAGGTCTTCATTCAACCTTGCCCGTTCAACTTGCCGGCGTTTCTTGCAATTTGGGCGATCCTGGTGGTAGTTGCCGGCGGCCCCCCAGCATTTCCCGAGTGGGCGAAACAGGACTCGAACCCGTGACATCTTGCGTGTAAAGCAAGCGCTCTACCAGCTGAGCTATTCGCCCGAGTCGAGATTGGAGTTTAGAGATTGGAGATGGGAAGAGTTGACCTGTTCCAACTTCCAATTTCCAACATCCAACATCGAGCCTCAAACCCATTATAGAATTATGCGCGCGGTTTGTCAAACGACGCTCGCGGCGATATAATCAGGCGTGGTGGAAAACGAGAACGAAATTCTCTGGACGAGTGGTTTCATCAACGAGCGGCTGCCTGCGCCGATCTCGCCGCTGGGATGGTCGCACATCGGTCCGTTCGTCGAGGAACTCGCGCTGCGCGACCCGCTGCGGTCTCTGGGTTACCCGCACGCCGAAACGCTCCCGTTGACGCGCCTCTGGCGTGGGCATCCGTACGCGAACGCACGCGCGTTCCAGATCTTTTACCGAGTCTTCCCCGATTTCTTGCTGCCCGAAGACGCCGCCCGCTATTTCCCCGATGGCGACGTCTCGCTGCGCCGGCGTGCGTCGTATCCCCGCTGGATGGACGCGCCGCGCCTGCTCTTTTCCCTCCTCCGTACGTTTCTCGCCGATCCGTTCAACGTCTCGCCCCTGCACAACTACCGCCACTGGGCGCGCTATACGCGCGAGCACGACGCGCGCACGGCTGCGTTACGCGCGCGGTTGGATAGTTGGACAGCGAGCGAACATACCGAGGGCGACCACCCTTCGACGGAGTTTACCCTGACGAAGGAAGGGCTCGGGGCAGGCTCCGCGTCGCCCCTACGAGACCCCCGCGAGGTCTTCGACGCGCTGCGCGAGGCGGAGCAACTGCATCGCGGCGTGCTGCGGATTCACCGCTGGAGTCTGATGGATGCCGATCTCACCTTCGGCTTGCTCAAGCGCCTGGTCGCCGCGTGGATTGACCGCGCGCACGCGAACGACCTCGCCGCGCGCCTCGTCGCGGATGTGCCGAACAAGACGCTGGAGGTGGACGCCGCGCTGCGGGAAATGAGAAATGACAAATTACAAATGAAAAGTGAAAAATGGCGGGTGTTTCTCGCCGAGCACGGTCATCGCTCGTTTTCCATTGATATTGCTGCGCCAACGTTCGCGGAGGAGCCCGCGCAAATCCGCACACTGCTCGGGGTGACCGAAGACGAAAGAGGAATGACGAATGACGGAAGCGCATCTTCGTCCTTCGTCCCGCAGAGCGGTCCTTCGGCGTGGTTCAAGAAAGCCATCTTCGGCTATACCCTCGCGCTTGCCCGCCGCTACCTCGCGCTGCGCGAAGACCAACGCTACTATTGGCAGAAATCACTCGCGGCGGCGCGGCGATTGTACCTGATGCTTGCCGAGCGTTTGCGCGCGGATAGCGTGATCGCGGAGCGCAATGCGGTTTTTTACGCGACGCACCAAGAACTCGCGGCGTATTTTCAAGCCAAGTTGTCCAAGGGTGAATTGGCGGACAGGATTACGGCGCGACAAGCCGAGTGGCACGTGTATCAACGCGAATTCGAACAATCGCCGAGCGCATCCTATCCCGCCTTTCTGCGCGACGACATTCCGCTGCCTCGCGTAGGGGCGGGGTCTCCCCGCCCAGCCTGCTGGCGCGGGCGCGCGATCAGCCCCGGCATTGCGCGCGGCGTCGCACGCGTGGTGCCATCGGCCGGCGCGCTGCCCCGTGTGCAGCGCGGCGATATCCTCATCGCGCCGGCAACCGATCCGGCGTGGACGCCGGTCTTTGCGCGCCTCGCGGGGCTCGTGGTCGAGCGCGGCGGCGTGTTGTCGCACAGCGCGGTCGTCGCGCGCGAATATCACATTCCGGCGGTCGCGGGGATCGCCAACATCGTCGCGGAGATTCAGGAGGGTGAAGTGATCGAGGTGGACGGGAGTCGCGGGATCGTGAGCATCGTTTGACGGGCGACTGGAAGTCGCAGCAACAAGATCGCAAAGCGGACCTTCGTCGGCGAATTAGACTGTGAAGGCTGTCTTCGGGAATGTGTCGCGGCGAATTTATTCGCCCTGCTTCCGCTTGATCGCGTCGAGTTGCTGCGCCTCGGGGCGCTGTTTGTAAAACTCGTCAAGCGGATAGCAGCCGGACACCAGCCCGTTGCGCGGCGCCGTCGTACAATCGCTGAACGTTCGGCAAATCCGTTTGCGCTGCAACGCCCGCCCTGCCAAAGTATCGCAAGCGATTTCCGGATACGTCAGCATCGTGCGCCCCAAGCCGACAAAATCGGCGACGCGATGGCGGACGACGGCTTGCGCAACGTTCGGCAAAAATTCTTGCAAGTACGACATGGCCGATGCGACAATCGTCATCTCCGGACGATGGCGTTTGAGTTCGCGCGCGACGTTGATCTGCCGCGCCACGCCGACGAGCGGATCTTCCGGCGGCTGATACCCATCCGATGGCGGAAAGGTCGCCGGGCGCATCAGATGCGGATTGTAGTACGGACTGCCGCCGGTGACGCACACCATTTTCACGTCGAGCGACGCGAGCAGATCGAGAAATTTTTTCGGCTCGGCGAGATCGGTTCCAACGCCGGTACCGTCGCCGCCGAACGCGTGGCGATATGGTTTTTCAAATGGCTCCGGTTCACCGACGCCATCCTTGCCCGGACGAAACGGCGCGAAATCGAACGCGCTGACGCGCACGCCGATCTCCAAGCCCGGCACATTCGCGCGAATCCCCGTGACGAGTTCGCGCACGAACCGCGTGCGATTTTCAAAACTGCCGCCGTATTTGCCGAGGCGATCCATCGCGCTAAGAAATTCGTGACCAAGATAGCCGTGACAATGTTTGAGGTCCACGAACGCAAACCCGGCTTGCCACGCGAATTTCGCCGCCGCGATGAAATCGTCAATCAGGCGCGCGATGTCGTCATCAGACATCACCGGATAATCCGGCGCAACGCCGAACTTGCGATCCAAGATCGGGTGATGATACAAAATCATCGGCTCGAGTTTCTTTTTATCGTTCGGACGACAGAATCGCCCCGAGTGCGTCAGTTGCAAACCGATGAACAAATCATCGGCGCTTCCGAAATGCTCTTTGTGCGCGGCAACCAGACCTTCGCGCAGCGCGACAAACTCGCGCAAAAAATCCGGTCGTGCCGTCAATTGATTCGGATTCGCGCGTCCGTCGTGCCGCACCGCGACCGCTTCACCGCCCCACACCAATTTCGCGCCGCTCAAACCAAAACGCTGCCACCGCCGAAACGTCAACGCACTCGGACGACCGTCAGGTTCGCCGTCCCAGCCCTCCATCGGCAAAACGCAAAAACGATTAGCCACGGCTAAGCCGTTGGGCAAGCGGTACGGCTGCGCGAGCGGCGCGTCTTTGCCGGCGATCAACTCATCGTCAAGCGGCAAATCAATTTCCAGTTTTGCAACATGCGCGCGAAAATCGTTTATTGTCCTAAATGTGGCGATACGCGGGTAGGTCATTCCATTCCTCATTTGCCCAAGAATTTATCGCGCCCCTGTACCAACGCGATCATTTTGCGGTCGGCGACACTGCGCGGCAGCATCCAAAAACCGCAATCAGGATGCACCCACCGAATTCGCTCTGCCCCGAGAATTTTGACCGCGCTTGCGATGCGCCGCGCGATTTCCTCCGGCGTTTCCACTTCGTTGTCTTTGATGTCGACGACGCCGATGCCCAACACGATCTCCGGACGCAGTTCCTTGAATACTTCCAGCTCGTCAAAACCGCGCCGCGCAAATTCCAGGACGAGATGATTCACGTCAAGCGCGTTCATGAACGGCATCAGGTTTTTCCACAATCCTTTTTGGATCGATTGCCCGCCGTAATTGCCAAAACACAAATGCAACGCTTTTTCGCCGCGCACCGCGCCCAGCACATGATTGATCGGCTCGTGCGCCCAGTCCGCGTCTTCAGGATGACCGGGCAGATTCGCTTCGTCGATCTGAATAACCGGCGCGTCAATCTCCGCAACTTGTTTGCGTAAGACTTGAGCGAGCGCCATCGTCAACTCACGCAGATCGCGATAATATTCGTCGAGCAAAGTTTTGGCGAGCATGTACGGCGCGGTGAGCGTAAATTTCAGCGGACGCGCCGCCAGCGGCTGGACGAATCGCCACGCGCTCGGCAAATCGAGTGCCCCTTCGCCAATCGGCGCGCGCACGATGCCGGCTGGTTGCGCGCGAAAACTCATTCCGGCGCGTGCGCGAAATTCTGCGACCTGCTCGCGCGTCAAGCGCGCGGAAACGCCGTCCAACGAGCGGATGAAATATTCGATCATCCCGTTCGTTTCGGGATGATTCACGTCAAAGCGCGAAAGTTCGCCATCGGCAATCACGTCCAGCCCAGCGAGTTCTTGCGTTTTCAAAACGACAAGGAGCGCGTCGCGCAGATGGGGCGTGGAAGGAAACGCGGCAAGCCACGATGGAATCGGATAACTGCCGACGACGGTGGTCTTGATTTCGCTCATTTCACAATCTCCGCAAGTGAAAGCCGCCGTCCACGTTGATCACTTCGCCGGTCGAGTACGGCAGCAGGTCTTCTGCAATCGCGACAACCGCGCGCGCGACGTCGTCGGGCTGACCCCAGCGGCGAATCGGAAAAACTCCTTCGGCGATCATCTTGTCGTACTTGGGTTTGACCACGCTCGTCAATTCCGTTTCGATCACACCGGGACGAATTTCGTAGACGTTGATACCGAATTCGGAAAGGCGATCCGCGAACAACGTCGTCATCATCGCCATGCCCGCTTTGGAAATGCAATACTCGGCGCGATTCGGACTGCTGGCGTACGAACTGAGCGATCCGATGTTGACAATTTTCGCGTTGGCGATCTTGAGTTCGATCATTTTGCGCGCGACGAGTTGCGTCAAGAAGAACGGTCCTTTGAGATTCGTCGCCATCACTTCGTCGTAACTTGTTTCGCTCATTTCGAGCATATCCATCCGCACGCGCGGCGCCATCCCGGCATTATTGACGAGCAAATCCACGCGCCCGAACTGTTCCAGTGTTCGCGCGACGAGGCGCTCTCTGTCTTGTGTAACCGAAATATCGGCTTGGACGATGACGCCGCGCGCGCCGGCTTGCGCGACGAGGCGCAGCGCTTCGTTTGCCGCGTCCGTGTTGCCGCGATAGTTGACGACGATGTTCCAGCCGCGCTGCGCGAGCGCAATCGCGATGCCGCGCCCGATGCCGCGCGCCGCGCCCGTGATGAGGACAACTCTGTTTGCATTACCGGTCACCATGTTACCTCAAACAAGGAGACTGGGCGACACGGTGACAAAGAGCAAAATGCCACCGCGCACCTTGTCGCCTTGTCCCCGTGTCTCCGCGTCACCGATTCTCACGCGAAACTTGAGCAAGTACCTCAAGAAAAAAGAACTCGCCCCACATCACGCTTTCGTCCACGCCGAGTCCTTTGCGTTGATGGTAGCATCCGTGTTTCAGAATTCCTTCCCAGCCCGGCGTGTCAATCGCGAGAAACTCCGGTTCCGTCAGCGTGTCCAGAATCTTCAGCGCGTACTCGCGGTACAGACGCGCGCGCGCCGGATCGCCGGTGAGGCGCGCGAGATTCCACATCCCGCCCGCGGCAATCGCGGCGGCGGAACTTTCGTACGGCAAGCGCGGATTCGCTTCGTCCCAATCGTTCGGCGGGACGCCATGCGCGGGCGTGCGCTCGATGTAGAAGTTCGCGCACGCCTCGGCGGTCTGCAAAAAACGCGCGTCGCGCGTGAACTGGTACACCGTGCCAAAACCGTAGAGCGCCCACGTCAAGCCGCGCGCCCACGACGAATCGTCGCGCCAACCTTGATGTGTGGACTGTCGGAGAAATTCGCCGGTGTCCGTGTTGAAGATACCTTCGTGCGACGTGCTGCCGTCACCGCGCACGAGATACTTGCGCGTCGTCAAGCAGTGCTGTGTCGCTTTGCGGAGCAAGTCCGCGTCGTTGGTTTGCTGCGCGGCATAAAAAATGATGCCGACGTTCATCATAATGTCAATGAACAAACTTTCGTCGGCGACGAACGAGCGGATGTACTGCCCCTTTTCTTTGAAACGCAAGCCCATCGTTTGCCCGGCTTGCACGACGACTTGATTGATCGCCGGGTCGCCGGTCAAATCGTACCAGCGTTTGTACGTTGACCAGAAAAGAAAACCGAGATCGTGGACATTACGATCCATCTTGCGATGCTCGATCAAGCGCGAATAGTGTTCCGCTTTGGCGCGCCAATACGCGTCGCCAGTGTGTTCGTGCAGCAGCCACAACTGCCCGCCGAGGAAACCCTCGCACCAATTGGTCCACGCCTCGCCGCCGTGTTTCCATTTTCCGTTTTGCGTGTACATCGGAAAATAGTCGGGGTACGTTTCGACGAGGTGGCGCAGTTGTTTGGCAGCGAAATCGAAGGTGCGGTTGATTTTAGTTAAGAGATTTGACATTTTGAATTCCGTGATACGTGATACGTGAAAATCACAGTTCACAAGTCACATTCACCGCCTGCATCTCCGCCTGAATCGCCAACTCCATCACCTTGAACGCGTGCGCTTGCGTCATCGCGTTTTCGGTGCGATTCAGACAATCGAGGATCAGTTGCCCGAAGAATGGATAACCGACTTTGCCGTGTACCGGAATGTGGTGCTCGCCTTTGTGATCGACAAGGTAAACGTGATCCGGTTCTGGATCGCGCGCAAGGTCGAGATATTTTCTCAACTCTATGCAGCCATCGGTGCCGAGAATGAACGTGCGTCCATCGCCCCACGAACCGAGTCCGTCCGGCGTGAACCAGTCCACGCGAAAATATTGCGTCGCGCCGTTGTCCGCGACGAGCGTCGCGTCGCCGAAATCTTCCAGCCCGGGGCGATCGGGGTGATGATAGTTGCCGACCTTGCTGTGCAAGATGCGCGCATTCTTTGCGCCCGTGTAAAACAAAAACTGCTCGATTTGATGACTGCCGATGTCACACAGAATTCCGCCGTACTGCGCTTTCTCGAAGAACCAGGGTGGGCGCGTTGTGAGACTAATGCGATGCGGTCCCAGCCCGGCAACTTGAATGACGCGACCAATCGCGCCGTTTTGGATCAACTCCCCGGCGTACACCCCTGCCTCCGAATGCAATCGCTCAGAATAGTACGCCGCGTACTTGCGCCCGGTCGCTTTCACTTTTGCGCGCGCCGCGGTGAGTTGTTCCAGCGTCGTGAGGAGCGGCTTGTCGGAAAAATAATCCTTGCCCGCGTCCAGCGCGCGCAAACCGAGCGCGCAGCGGTCTGCCGGAATCGCCGCGCTGGCGACGAGCCGAACCGTCGCGTCGTCGAAAATCTCTCGCTCCGCACGCGCGACTTTGGCACCTGGGTACTTGAGTCGGAACGTTTCGACTTGCTTCGGATCCGGATCGTACACCCACCCAAGTTCCGCCCCGGCTTCGATCAAGCCATTGCACATCCCGTAAATGTGCCCATGATCCAAGCCGATTGCCGCGAAACGAAATTCGCCTTTGCCGACGACCGCATTCGCTTTGCCTTGCGGCGCATAGTTCATTCCATCTGCCTTTTGAAACTCAGCCATAAGTCCTCCCGCGTCAGTGCAAGGGCGGGTTGTGCCCAAAGCCATCTCCGATTCACGATTTTGGGATTGCTTCGCTCCGCCCGCAATGACCTCTGTCACTTTTTCTGGTCGCTGGACGATCCGACGGTGATCGTATTGTTCGCAAAATTTTCCACACTCTTGGTCTTTTCATGAAAATGCGGCGCGCGCTTTAGCATTCCTTCGCGCGTGTACAGCGGATGGTCTGCCGCGAGCGGGAGCGTAACGCGCGCGCCGCTGAATCCCGACGCGTAAATCGCGGTCACGAGTTCGATGGTGTTGCGTCCGGCTTGACCGTCGACAAACAATGCTGCTTTGCCTTCAATCGCGGCAAGCACGTTGGCGATTTGTCCGGCATGCAATTCGTGCGGCAACGCAGGCAGTTGATCGTAGCGCGCCTGAAGTTCGTTTTCGAGCGCGGGGTTCGGCTCCGGGAAACCATTCTCGCGCTGGTTCGACGCTTTGACTTGCCACGGCACGCCAATTGTCGCGCGTTCGCCTTGAATCAGGAATTGCTGCGGCTCGCCGTGATGCACGAGCGACGCGTTAATCTGCC
>Ga0233422_10001548_pt1 | contig 10108 bp, 9 predicted proteins | sample Watercolumn_Mata_2_FD_182724 | JGI IMG/M metagenome (GOLD analysis project Ga0233422, IMG submission 182724) | Freshwater microbial communities from Lake Matano, South Sulawesi, Indonesia - Watercolumn_Matano_2014_110_MG | ecosystem: Environmental > Aquatic > Freshwater > Lake | place...
GCAACTTCATCAAGTGCCAGCCTCGGATGTATACGATTATGGGCTGGCACTTGATGAAGTTGCCCGCATCTGGAGGGGTGGCTGCATTATTCGGGCGGGCCTGTTGGAGGACATACGTTCAGCCTTTCAGTCTCGGCGGATGTTGCCTAACCTTATGCTGGACGCCGAGCTTTCAAGGGCCATAATGGAGCGGCACGACGACTTGCGCCAGGTGATTCGAGCGGCTGTGGCGTCGGGAATCCCCGTTTCCGGATTCATGGCCTCTCTTGGCTACCTGGATGTGTTCCGAAGCGGTCGGCTGCCGGCTAACCTCATTCAGGCCCAGCGAGATTTCTTTGGGTCTCACACGTATGAAAGAATTGACGAAAAGGGCACATTCCATACCATCTGGGACCGGGATTGAGATAACAGCCACAGATAGAGAGACATGACCAAGGGAACCATTCGCATTTATCCCGGCATTGAAGCACTCAGCAAGGCCGCGGCAGAGCTATTCACCGAGAGGGCGCTGCATTGTGTGGCGTCAAAGGGTCGTTTCGCCGTGGCGCTTTCGGGCGGTCAGTCTCCTCAACAAACGTATCGGCTCCTGGCGGGCGAACCTTACCGTGACCGGATACCTTGGCAGCAAATCCACGTCTTCTGTGGCGATGAACGCTGCGTGCCGAGGGGACACCCGAAGAACAATGCTCGGATGGCTTTTGATGCGTTGCTCGATTACGTTCCAATCCCACGGGGCCACATTCACCCCATTTCGTCGGAGGACTTGCCGCAAAAGTGCGCGGATGCATATGAGAAACTGCTTCGCGATTTCTTTCTAGATCAGCCCCCGCGCTTCGATCTTACATTTCTGGGACTAGGCGAAGACGGCCACACGGCTTCACTTTTCCCCAACACTCCCGTTTTGGACGACCAAACACGTTGGGTGAGAGACGTTCATCCGGTCGGACAAGATATGTTTCGAGTGAGTCTGACTGCCCACATTATCAATCAGGGGGCCCTGATTGCCTTTCTTGTATACGGAAGCAACAAATCATATATCCTTCAACAAGTTTTGTCCGGGCCTTTCCGAACCCACGACCTACCCGCCCAGCTTATACGCCCCGTAGAAGGTCAATTGTTGTGGCTGGTGGACGAGTCTGCCGCGTCGGACTTGCCGAGAAATCTGACACAGAGCCGTCTTAGACTACTGCGTTGACTCTCACATGCGAATGATCTAAGGTCCTGAACGATAGCCAGGATAGTGAATCCTTGCCTTGCGCATTCAGAAAGGAGAAACTATGAAAACCAGCCTGTTCACCGTTCTCGCAGCATCGTTGATTTTCTGTATGGGTCTGCTTCTGCCGGCTCTTGGCCAGGAATCGAAGCCCATTCAACTGCCGAAACCAAAGCTGCAATCGGGCAAATCATTAGCGCAGGCGCTGAAAGATAGGAAGACCGTCAAGGAATATGGCCCGGGCAAGATTTCGGACCAAAGACTCGCAAATCTGCTCTGGGCTGCATGGGGCATAAATCGGCCGGATTCGCGCCGCACGGCTCCCTCTGCCTTGAATAAGCAAGAGATTGATGTTTATGTGGCAAATGCTCAGGGGATCTACCTGTATGATGCGAAGGGAAATGCTCTGATCCCGGTCGTATCAGGAGACAATCGTTCGCTGACGTACACGCAAGTAGATCGGTTCAAGGACGCGCCTCTTCATCTTGTCTATGTTGCTGATTTGGCCAAGATGGCTGACGGAGAAGAAGCGCACAAGATGATTCTGGCTGCTATGGATACCGGTTTTATTGCTCAAAACGCTTATCTTTACTGCGCATCCGACGGACTGAACACCGGCTTCCGCGTTTCCATCGACAAGGAAAAATTGGGCGAAGCGATGAAATTGAAACCCAGTCAGAGGATAATGGGCGCTCAGAGTGTGGGACTTCCGAAGCGCAAATAGCTTCGATTTCGCCTGACCTGCCTTTAAAGGAGGGTTAGGGGAAATATTCAACGATAGCGGTGGTGCCGGTATACTATCGCCTTGAACGCAAGTTCATATGAGCTAGATCCAGGCTTCTTAACGAAAAATGCCGTCCAAGAGGTGAAATTCGACCAGTAGTACGACGATTATCAATAAGACGGTCAAGGTAACGGTTTCAAACAGGGTCTCCTTCATGGCAACCTCCTGGCTTCCCGCATTTGTGGACTCATGAAGCTCCGTCAGCGACTCAGAGGCCCCTCCGGAATTGCGGGAATGGTTCTCTCAAGTCCCTTCTGCCTTCCTTGGTATCTCCAGGTACGCGGCGTCTTTGGCACTCTGGCCCTCGAACGAACAGACGCAGCAAGGGGCGGCATGTTAAAAGAGAATTCAAAATGGCGTGACGCATACCTTTGTTCAGCTCCTGAAGCCGCAATGTCCTTGATAGAAGCTCCGCTCAGATTTGTCCCTGGCCGGCGAGCCGGCAGCCTTGAGAAATGATTTGCTTCGCGTCGTGGATAAACCCCCGCGGGCAAAACGACCGACCCGAGAAATCCGTTGCCTTACCCGAGTGACAAAGCAGGGACCGAATGCTAAACTGGGCACACAACTGAGCGGAACGAGGGAAGAAATGACTCGTGAAAGCGAGAAGTTAGACCTCCTGAAAAGGGCCCGAGATGTCCTGGGTGCTTGTCATCCGTTTTCACGGCGTGAGTTCATTCTCATGACCGGCAGCATCGCCATCGGACTGGCAGCCCTGGATGCATGGGGTGCGAAAGAGCCACCGTTGATCATCATGGATCAGGCTAATGGCCTGGTCATAGCTGACGCGACGAAGTGCGTAGGTTGCCGGAGGTGCGAGCTGGCTTGCACAGAATTCAATGACGGGAAGGCGTCTCCCGCGATAGCGCGAATCAAGGTGGGGCGGAACCTCAATTTCGGACCACAGGGCCTTCATGCGGGACAACGCGGACACGGTACCTGGGGAAGTGGGTTGGTCGTCCAGGACCTCTGCAAACAGTGTCCCCATCCTGTGCCCTGCGCAAACGCATGTCCGAACGACGCAATTGTGGTGAAGCCGCCGACCAATGCGCGAGTGGTGGATTCCAGTAAGTGCATCGGCTGCAAAATGTGCCAGAAAGCCTGTCCTTGGGAAATGATGTCGTTCGATTCCGATACCGACAAGGCTACCAAATGTTTTTTGTGCGACGGAAATCCCAAATGCGTCGAGGCCTGTCCGGCTGGAGCGCTAAGCTACGTGGCATGGATCGATGTAAAGGAGAAGTCCCCGCGACGAATAGTGCCTACAGCCATTGTTGCCCCTGCGAAGGCTCAGACGTGCAACGAATGCCTCAGGAAATAGGCAAAACGATGGCGGCGAACGGCTATGACATGGTCGAGAGGAGATGAAGCAGCATGTCGAAATATGGAGGCTGGGCCGGAAAAGTTCTGCGCGTCGATTTGTCCACCGGGCGGACCTCAACTGAAGACACCATTGAGAAATACAAAGATTACTTGGGGGGAACCGGGATCGGATACAAAGTGATATGGGATGAAGTTCCAGCCGGTACCGGGGCTTTTGATACGGCCAACAAGATCATCTTTGCAGTGGGTCCTTTGGCGGGAACCGGCGCTCCCTGCAACGGACGGACAGCCATCACGACGCTATGGCCCACTTGCTGGCCGCGACCGTTAGTTGCGAGCGGCCACATGGGCGGCAACTTTGCCGCGGAACTGAAATACGCGGGTTATGATGCGATCGTCATTGAAGGCAAAGCCGATCGTCCGGTGTGGTTATCAATTGTGGACAGCAAGGTAGAAATTAAGGATGCCCGACAGCTCTGGGGCCAGGGCATACGAAGGACGACGGTCGAAATCAACCAGCAATTGGGATCGGAAGCTTCGGTGGCGGCAATTGGTCAGGCCGGCGAGAACCTTGTACCCATGTCCGTGGTGATAAACTCGTATTCGCATTCAGCTGGTGGTGTGGGCGGCGTCATGGGGTCCAAAAACCTCAAGGCGATTGGTGTCCGGGGCACGGGAAGTGTGCGAATTGCCGGCAACAAAGCGGAATGGGAGAAGGTAATCAAAATGCATCTTTCTCTCCTTGGGGCTAACAACCAGCATGTAGTTCCCAACAGCCCCCAGCCGTGGGCCGAGTACTATAACGCGGGCTCGCGCTGGGTGGCCGCTCCCGGTAGACGCTGGGGCGCAGCCGACCCGAACATAGACACCGGCATATGTGAGCCTCATAATCTCAACAAGATTGCGTATCGCACCAACAATGCAGCCTTTTTCTTGGGCGAAAGGGCCTGGCAGTACACGATAAGAGGCAATGGCTGTACTGCCTGTCCCATTCGCTGCCACACCATGCTCAGAGTCCCTGCCGTCGCGGCAAAGTATGGCATTCGTGAGACTGGACAGAATACCTGTGCTGGAATGGTATTGGGGAGGGCCTTCTTCAAGAAATTCCCCGATGGCCCCAAAGGCCAGACGGCAATTGAAGCATGCATGATAGGCATGCATTTGGCGGACGACCTGGGCATTTGGGAGAATTACGGTCAATTGCAGCGCGATTTTCAAGCGCTTTACTACAACGGTATCTTCGGTCACAAGGTGGAGCAGAAGGAATTCAAGAGCTATTCCTGGGACAAGTATGAACAGGGAGATCCCGCATTCCTGTTCGAACTGCTTCCACGCATCGCGCATAAAGAGGGCGAGCTGGCCACTGCACTGGAGTTGGGGACCGGATATCTTCTCGAACGTTGGAACATCCCGGAACAGGAATGGCTGGAGAATCCCAACCTCCTGTACTGGAAGCTGGGCCATCCCAAACATCATGCAAATGAGGATGCCGGCCAATGCGGAGTAATCATTAACACGCAATACAATCGCGATGCACAATGCCATTCGCATAGCAATTTCACTCGCAACGGATTGCCCATAGACATTCAGAAGCGACTGGCGACCGAGCTTTGGGGTTCACCCGATGCCGTGGATGCAGTGATGGCATTCGCTCCGATGAATGTATACAAAGCAAGGATGGCGAAATGGTCGCTTCTGAGAAAAGAGTTGCACGATTCCCTGTCCTTATGCAATTGGATGGGCCCCTGGGTCGCTTCTCCATTGCGGGAGCGCGAGTATCGTGGCGAGGATTCCATCGAATCGTTGCTCTACAGTTTGGCCACCGGCGACAGGAAATCTCGCCGGGAATTGGATCAGGTCGCGGAACGCATCTTCTTACTTAATCGTGCCCTCACCATTCGCGATATGGGCACAAAAGATATGCGTACAAAGCATGACACCGTCCCTGATTGGGTGTTTGCCGACCCCAAAGACAACGCTGCATTCGGCAAGGGAACCATTCGCATGGACAGGGACGACATCAAGCTTGCAATGGATATGTATTACGAAGAAATGGGCTGGGACAAGAAAACGGGTTCCCCCACAAGGGAGGCGTACCAGCGACTCGGACTGGGAGACGTAGCCGACATACTGTCCAAACAAGGGCTGCTGGCATAGATGGCAACGGTGGAGGAACAAAAGGAAACCAGCGCGACGATAGCGGAGATCATCAGTGATCGGAGCAAAGCCGGTCGGCTCATTCAGTATGACGAGATCCTGGCCCAACTGCGGGAGCGAAGGCTACTCGACCCGCCCGAGGATGATACTGAGAAGGATTTTGAAGCCCTGATTGAATTTGCATTGCATGGAAATAAGGACCTCCGGGAGATCCGCGGCCGGGCCGGGGTTCCTTTTTACTATTCTGCGGAAAGCTTGACCGAAACTTACGCCGACATCCTGTGCTGGAAAGCGGATAACCCCCTTTGGCTGATCGCCCAGGTTGTTCGAGATAATTCTCAGCGTTATCCACTACCAGTTCTCACAGATAGTTTCCGGGAGCCGCCGTTTGAGCTGACTGAAGAAGAGATAGCGGAGTGTCTCAAGGGCCTGACTGAAGAGGCAGAATATCAAGACATTGCACAGACCATCACCTCGATCGGGACCCGGTTTCTCTACTCCACGAGGCATTTAGACCACGATCACGCATCCATGCTCGCTGAATGGTTAGACGTGGGGCAGATGAACAATCCCTAGCAATGTGAAGCGGGCCGCCATACGAGCCAAAGCGCCGTTCCGTTCGGTGCCAAGTGTAGTCACAAGGAGGAGACCAATCATGTCATCCGATACGACGGTGGAGACAGCATTGCCAGCAATTGTGCAGGAAGGGCAGGATCGTTTGTGCGCACAACTCGTCGCTGCCTTGGGGGACCAACTTGTGTCGGTTGTACTCTACGGCGGGTTGGCAAAGGGCGAGTATGTCCCTGACACTTCCGACGTCAATGTGCTGATCGTGTTGAATGAGGTCACCATCACTGAGTTGGACAAAGCTGCGCCGATTATTCAAGCAGGCGTCAGGGATTTTCGCTTGGCGGCGATGCTGCTGTGTGAAAGCGACCTCCGCCGATCTGCGGAAGTCTTTCCGGTGAAATTCCTCGACATGCAGCGGCATAACCGCGTGCTGTGGGGGAAGGATGTGCTCGCAGGCCTGACTATTGCCCGCGATCATGTGCGGCTGCGGTGCGCTCAGGAAATCACAAACTTGGAGCTGCGCCTGCGTCAATTCTACCTTCGACGGGCGCACAGGCCCGAACTGATTGAGAGCACGCTGACGCGCGCCATCTCCTCGTTTCTCACAAGCCTCAACACGCTGTCGGAGCTCAAGACCGGACGTGCAGCTATTACCAAGCCCGCGGTGATCGAGGCGGCCGAAAGAATCGGGCTGGATGTTCAGCCGCTTCGAGATGTGCTCTCTCTGAAACTCGGCGAGTTAAAGCCCGACTCCGAGGGATTGAAGCAGCTCTATGGTCGCTTCATGACGACTGTGCAGCACGCGGCGGCCCTCGCGGAGACGGCGTAGGGGGATAACATGTCCTGGCTGACTCACAACTTCATTGCAGATATGTACGGTCCTCACTTTCTGCTCCTGTATGCTTTCGTAATCGTAGCAACGTTCGTGGCGTGCCGATGGAAACTGCGGGCACTCGACTCAACCACTACCCTCACACCGCCACCTCTCGAAGCGAACCCCGATCCTTACGAAATCGCGTACTTGCGTGGAGGGGAAAATGAAGTGGCGCGCGTTGCGATATTTGATTTGATTCAACGGGGGTACTTGGAAGTCGTTGAGAAGAAAATATGGTGGAGATGGACCGAGCAGCGACTGGCAAGGGCGTCGGACCACCCAGACCTTCGGCATTTGTCGCCTATCCAACAAAGGATTTTTCGCTTCTTCTCTTCCTCTCGTATGGCAGCAGACATCTTTCAATCGGGTTCGTTGTCCAGTGCCCTAAAAGGACTCGGTGAGGATCACGAAAGAAAGCTTCAAGACCGGCAAATGCTGTGTCCCCCCGAAGTGACCGAAGCTGCCGGGAAGGTAGGCATGACAGGGGCGCTCATCATCCTGGGCCTCGGCCTTTACAAGCTGATAATGGCGCTGTCCAAGGGGCGACATAATGTAGTTATTCTCATCTTTATGGGCATCATTTCGGTTATCTTTCTTGTGTTCGTCTGCCGACCGCCCCGGCTGAGTCGCCTGGGGCGAGACTATCTGAAACGACTTCAAGGTGTGTTCGAGCGGCTGAAGCCGACGGCTACGACGACCGTTGTCAACGACACAACGCTTTTGCTCTTGGTCTCGCTCTTTGGTGTTGGCGTGCTGAGTTGGACCCCCTATGCTTCTTTCAGTAAGATGTTCAGTCAGTCCGGGGCAAGTGACGGCGGTTGGAGCGGAGGCTGCGGTGGGGGGTGCGGCGGCGGTTGTGGTGGAGGTGGCTGCGGCGGCTGTGGAGGTGGGTGAAATTGGCTACCTTCGGCGCTGGAAGTCTCGATACCTGTGACCGAGCGCACTATGTTCCGCGAGGCTTACTGCTGCAGTGGCACGTCACGGACCGTTGTAACCTCCGGTGCGCCCACTGCTACCAGGATTCCTATGCCGGGGAAGAACTCGGTTTCCGAGATTTGCTCGGCATCTTGGACCAATTCACCGGCTTGTTGAATCGTTGGCAGCATCAGGTTTCTCTGCCTGTTCGCGGTCATGTCACAGTCACGGGCGGTGAACCGTTCGTGAGGAGGGATTTCTGGGATTTACTGGAGGTCCTTGCCGCACACAGGGATCGCTTCAGTTTTGCTGTTCTGACAAACGGATATTCCGTTGACGATTCCGTGGCACGATATCTGCGGCGTCTAGGTCCGCATTTCGTGCAGGTCAGCATAGAAGGCTCACAGTCGTCGCACGACAGGATCCGCGGGGCAGGTGACCTCGCACGCACGGTCGCAGCCATAGAAGCTCTGGTTCGACAACGTATCCGCACCGTGATCTCGTTTACTGCGCACCGCGGCAACTTTCGGGAGTTTGGCGACGTTGCCCGTCTGGGGCAGCGTCTAAGAGTTGCCCGCGTGTGGACCGACCGACTGATTCCGATGGGGTCGGGTTCAAGCCTCGCGGAGCAGGTCTTGACCCCGGAAGAAACACGTGAATTCCTTGAAATCGTTCACAGGGCGCGCATTGACTCTGCGCGGCGCTGGTTCGGCCGTACCGAGATCGCAATGCATCGAGCGCTCGAGTTTTTGCTGGGAGGCGGCACGCCCTATCGCTGCACAGCGGGTGACTCACTTCTCACCGTAATGCCCAATGGTGACGTATACCCTTGTCGGCGAATGCCCGAACGGGTCGGCAGCCTTCTTGAAACTCCCCTTGAGGAGCTTTATCGAAAAAATGAGTTCCTACGTGCCTTGCGTGACCCAAGCAGGTGCAGCGAAGGATGCGAAGGCTGTGGCTATGTCGCGTTGTGCCGTGGCGGGCTCAAGTGCCTTTCCTATGCGATGAGCAACGATCCCTTCAAGGCCGATCCGGGCTGTTGGCTGGCAAGACGCTGATCGCTCCTGGCCATCAGCGACGATGACCTGATCCGGGCCAAGGGGGGGCTGGGCCCGGGAGAGGTTTCCATGAACGTTGTACCAACGGGTGCGACGCCTACCTATGGGGCTGCCGAAGGACCTTGATTCCCTTCGACAACGGATTCGCGTCCGGTGAACCAAATTCCTCTTTGCGAGTTCCGAAAATGCTGGTAAGATGATAGGCTGACCGTGTATCGCAACATCCTTGTACCAAAAAAACCAGACGAACGAAAAGATCGAGACATCAGGGGGACCAAAACTTAAAAGGAGGTCTGTCATGAGAAGAGGTTTGATCGGCTTACTGACCCTATTCGTGACCGTCTGTGTGACGATGATCGGTCCCGGATTGACCGCCGTAAGCGCAGCCGAAAAAGGCGATCCTATCGTCGTGGGAGCGCCCATTCCTCGGGCAAGTAACTACGGTCAGAACGGAGAACGGGGCATGATTTTGGCCACCGAGCAGATCAACGCTGCCGGTGGAGTGAAGGTGGGCGACAAGATGAGGCCCTTCAAGCTGGAGATCATCGACACCCGCGATGAAGAGCCCGGCGTACCCACCAACGAGGTGTTGCTGGCAATCGAGAAACTGATTCTCCAGACCAAGGTAGATATGGTCGCTGGGGGACCGTGCATGTCCGAGTGCGGTATGGCGGCCCTGGATCTCTTCGCCCGATACAAGAAGCTCGATGTGGTCAGCATCGGGTGCTACACGCCAAGTTGGGACGAAAAGGTCTCAAAGGACAAGCAAAAGTATAAGTATTCCTTCAGGGAGAGCGGCAGCGTGAAGTGGTACGTCAAAGAGGCGCTGGACCTTCTCCGGAAGATGAAGGAAAAGTTCGGCTTTGAGACGATGTTCGTGTCCATCGATGACAGTCTCATGTGCCGGCGAGCGTCGGAGATCGTCGAGAAGCTGGCCGCCAAGGACGGGTGGAAGATCGTCGGCAAGGACGTTCATCCCATTGCTTCCACGGACTATTCCGCGGCTTTAACCGAGTGCAAGAAGTCCGGTGCGCAGATCTTGTTCATATGGGCCTATGCACCGGAAACCTCGATCCTCATGAAGCAGTGGGCCTCCATGGAAGTGCCCGCACTGCCGATCGGGTTCATAGGTGCGGCTGAAGACCCCGGCTTCTGGAAAGCGACCGACGGCAAGTGCGCGTACAGCATCGTGACATTGTCCGAGACCGGAAACG
>Ga0233422_10001549_pt1 | contig 10105 bp, 11 predicted proteins | sample Watercolumn_Mata_2_FD_182724 | JGI IMG/M metagenome (GOLD analysis project Ga0233422, IMG submission 182724) | Freshwater microbial communities from Lake Matano, South Sulawesi, Indonesia - Watercolumn_Matano_2014_110_MG | ecosystem: Environmental > Aquatic > Freshwater > Lake | place...
CTTAACGTGACGTGTTACGTGCCCGAATGCGGACAGACCGGCCAGGATCCGAGGCTCGGCTGAACGCCTGCGAAAGACGAGCATGAGGCTGATGAGCGTTTTAGGCGAAGCAAAGCCGTATCATGGGGAGCTACTTAAGGAAACACCGGGCCTAACTTTTCACCTGATGGAAGAGTTGAGGCTTCCCCCTCCCGCCAGGGGAGGGGATCTTAAGACCTCCCCCTCACCCTGCCCTCTCCCCCAAGGAGGAGAGGGTTTTGAAGGGCTGGGGGAGGGAAGGGTGGGGGGGAAGCCCCATTTATCAGAGACGTTGATAGACAGACAGGAGAGTAGGGCCGATCAATGAAGGTTTTAGGAATCTTTGGGAGCCCTCGTCGAGGAGGTAACAGCGACCTGTTGCTCGAAGAAGCCCTGGAAGGGGCTCGGTCCGCGGGAGCGGACGTTGTCATCGTGTCCTGCCGCGATCTTGAAATGTGCGGATGCCTTGAATGTGGGGGCTGCGATACCACGGGCAGGTGCGTTGTGGAAGACGATATGCAGCCCGTGTACCCTCTGCTGCTCCAAGCGGACGTAGTTATCCTTTCGTCCCCAATGTTCTTCTACGGGATTACCTCCCAGGCCAAGGCACTCATAGATCGGTGCCAGGCATTGTGGAACAAGAGAATGCTGGAGAAGGCTCCGGAACAGAGGAAGAGCTACAATGGCGGCCGCGGCTACCTTATCGCTGTAGGCGCCAGCAAAGGGGCCAGCCTTTTTGAAGGCGCGAAGCTCGTGGCGAAGTACTTTTTCGACGCTCTCGACATGAGCTTTGAGGGCGGAATGTACGTCAAGGGGGTGGAAGGTAAAGGCGACATCGCCAATCGTACGGACGCCATGAAGCAGGCTTTTGAATTAGGCAGGAACGCGGTTCTCACTCAACGTCATTCAGTGGATGCGCGGACCGCAGCGGAAGAGAAGTAATGACGAGGACGTTCAACGCGGCTCCGGATTGGAGTGTAAGGAGAGCCCAATCACATGAGAAAGGACGGGAAAAATGCAGAAGTACGTATGTCAAGTCTGTGGATATGTTTACGATCCTGCCATCGGCGACCCGGACAACGGCGTGAACCCCGGAACGCCTTTTGAAAAGCTCCCGGAAGACTGGGTATGCCCGGTATGCGGCGCGGACAAGGAGTCATTCTCGCCTGAGTAGGCCGTTCAGGCTCGTACTTTTTGAGAAAGGCTTGAAGAAACCTTTGCTCGGAGGATTACGTTGCGAACCATTGTGAAAGTGAAAGACGGCATTCATTGGGTGGGTGCGGTTGACTGGAACATTCGGGACTTCCATGGATATTCGACAGAGAAGGGCAGCACGTACAACGCCTACCTGGTGCTGGACGACAAGATAACGCTGTTCGACACGGTCAAGCATGGCTTCAAGGGCGACCTGCTCCACAATATCTACAAGGTGGTCCCTCCGACGAAGATAGACTACCTGGTGGTCAACCATGTGGAGCCCGACCATTCAGGGTCTTTGCCGGAAATGATCGAAACCATCAAACCGGAAAAGATCTTCTGTTCCACGAGGGGCAAGAAGGCCCTACTGGACCACTACCACAAAGAAGATTGGCCGTACGAGGTGGTGGAAACAGGCCAGGAGATCAGCATCGGAAAGCGGACGATCACGTTCATCGAAACCCGCATGGTGCATTGGCCTGACAGCATGTTCTCTTACATAAAAGAGGATTCGCTACTCATTTCCAGTGACGCGTTCGGGCAGCACTGGGCTACGAGCGAGCGATTTAACGACGAGGTGGATTCATCCGAGCTGATGCATCACGCTGCCAAGTACTACGCGAACATCCTGTTGCTCTACTCGCCTCTCGTCCAGAAGCTCCTTGACGAAGTCCGGAAAATGAACCTGAAGATCGACATGATCTGTCCGGATCATGGTCTGATCTGGCGCGAAAATCCTCTGCAAATTGTGGAGGCTTACGACGAGTGGAGTAATCAGGTCGCCAAGCGGAAAGCCGTAATCGTTTACGATACCATGTGGAAGAGCACTGAGATCATGGCTAAAGCCGTGGCAGACGGGCTTGTCGAGAACGGCATCGCGGTCAAGCTCATGGATCTTTCGGTGAACCATCGCAGCGACGTCGTCACCGAGGTCCTTGACGCCAAGGCGCTTCTTTTTGGCTCCTCCACACTGAACAATATGATGCTGCCTCGTATGGCGGATATGCTCTGTTATCTCAGGGGACTAAGACCCGCGAACAAGATTGCCGCGGCATTTGGCTCATACGGCTGGAGTGGTGAAGCAGTCAAGCTGATCAACGAACAGCTTGAGGCCATGAAAATGAAGCTGGTCACTCCCGGCGTTCGGATGCTGTACGTGCCGGAACATGAAGGTCTGAGAGAGTGCGTGGAATTGGGTCGCCAGGTGGCCAAGGCAATTAAGGAAGAGGTGGGTTAGCACCCTGGTTTCCTAGGTTCGGTTGCGTACCTTTGTAGGATGCGGTGAGCACAGCGAACCGCATCTGTCGAGAAAAGACCTCGAACGATGCGGTTCCCGTTGGTCACCGCATCCTTCGGGCTAGGCCGGTCCGGCCTCGGGAGGCGGTAAGGCTTGGATGACGGGAAAATTGGAGGCAGAAGGCTCAGGCAAAAGGTTCTCGGCCTTCTCAAAGTCGGCGATCCCGAAGGTAGCCTCCGCGAACTGGGTCGTTCGGAACCTCGGGCGGTAGTGAACGCGCTCATTTCTCTGTTCTACAGCCCTGAAGAGATCATCCGTTGGCGCGCAATCACCGCCGCGGGCGCGGTGGTCACGATTTTGGCCGAGAAGGACCGGGAAGGCGCAAGAGTTATAGTGCGCAGGCTCCTATGGAGCCTCAACGACGAATCGGGCGGCATCGGTTGGGGCGCTCCTGAGGCCTTGGCCGAGATCATGGCCCGAGACGAGCTGTTAGCCGAGGAATATTCCCGGATTTTCGTTTCGTACTTGGACGAGAAGGGGAATTTCCTCGAACATGAAGGGCTTCAACAGGGCTTGCTCTGGGGACTGGCCAGGTTGGCCGGTGTACGGCCTGACCTCATCAAGGAAGCCGTCCCGCATCTGGGTCGGTATCTTGAATCCGGGAACGCGGCGGTACGGGGGCTGGCCGCACGGGCCGCGGGATTGCTTGGTGCCCAGGAATTGCGCCCTCGAGTACGTACTCTGCTGAAAGATGAAGCGGCACTTGTGTTGTTTGAGAAGGGCAGGATGATTACCTGCCGGGTTAGTGACATGGCGCGCGAAACCTTGGCCGCGCTGGATATGCTTACGGACCCTGCCAGAGCCAGAAAGCGTGAGGCGCCCGGGCCTTGAGTTATGAAAACGTGCTGCCAACCGGCTGCCTCATTTGGCTCAGCCAAGAACCATAGGGGGTAAGGTTAGTATGGATGCTCTAATGATGTCACGCCTTCAGTTTGCCGTAGCCACGTTCTTCCATTTTATCTTTGTTCCGTTGACCCTCGGTTTGTCCTTCCTCGTAGCCATTATGGAAACGCAATATGTGCGAACGGGCGACGAGGAATACAAACGGATGGCCAAATTCTGGGGAAAGATCTTCATCCTCAACTTCGTGCTGGGTGTGGTGACCGGCATCACGCTTGAGTTCCAGTTCGGGACCAACTGGGCCGGCTATTCCAAGTACGTGGGCGACATTTTCGGTTCGATTCTCGCCATAGAGGCGACCCTGACGTTCTTCCTCGAATCGACCATGATCGGAGTGTGGCATTTCGGCTGGAAGAAGTTGTCTGCGAGGGGCCATGCGGTTTGTATCTGGCTGGTGGCCCTGGCCGGCAGCATGTCCGCATACTGGATTCTCGTGGCCAATGCCTGGATGCAGAGCCCCGTGGGGTACGTGATACGGCAAGGGAGGGCGGAACTCACCGACTTCTGGGCAGTGATCACCCAACCCTTTGCTATTCTCTCGGTCATCCACGTATTGAGTGCAGCATTCGTTCTGGCGGGTTTCTTCGTCATGGGGGTCAGTGCGTACCACATTCTGCGGAAGCAGAACCTGACGTTCTTCAAGCGTTCCTTCAGGCTCGGGCTGGTCTTCGCTCTGATCTTTTCCATCGTTACCGTGGTTGGGGGGGACTTGCACGGAAGGAGCATGTCAGCGACTCAGCCGACCAAACTGGCTGCGGTGGAAGCGCAATGGGAAACGGCCAAGAGCGTGCCGTTTTACATGTTGGTGATCCCGTCCGAGTCACAAGAGCGCAACATCGTCGAGTGGTTTGGGCTGCCCAAGATGATGAGTTGGCTTGCGCACAGCGATTGGAACGCCGAGATTAGGGGTCTCAAGTCATGGCCGTTGGAAGAGAGGCCGCCGGTCACGTTGGTCTTCTGGTCCTTCCGGTTCATGGTAGGCCTCGGGTTTCTCTTCGTAATTCTCATGCTGGTGGGCCTCTTCAAGCGCAACAAGTTGGAGGAGTCCCGAGGATTCCTCCATCTAATGGTATGGGCAATACCGCTGCCATACATCGCAGCGAGTCTCGGATGGACCGTTACCGAGGTCGGTCGTCAGCCGTGGATTGTCTACGGGGTGATGAAGACGTCCGACGCGGTTTCCCGTATACCCGATTACCAGGTGGGGATCTCTCTGACTGCTTTCATAGTAGTTTACTCCATCCTTGGCGTGATCTGTTTCTACCTCATTCGTAAGTTTGCCATTCAGGGCCCCCCGCCCGTGCCCGCCGCGACCCGATAGGAAAGGAAGGTGAAGAGTTATGTTGGAGCTACAACAAATTTGGTTTCTGCTGTGGGGAATCCTTTGGGCCGTGTACTTCATGCTCGACGGATTCGATCTTGGGCTCGGCGCCTTGGCGCCTTTCGTGGCCGCGAGCGATCGTGACAAACGGGTTATCTATAATGCGATGGGGCCTGTCTGGGACGGAAACGAGGTCTGGTTGATTACTGCAGGCGGGGTGACCTTTGCAGCCTTCCCGACCGCCTATGCGATCATGTTCAGCACCTTGTACACACCGTTGCTGCTCATCCTGTTCGCATTAATCCTGCGGGCAGTCAGTTTCGAATTCAGGGGCAAAATCCAAAGCGCGGGGTGGTACCGGCTCTGGGAAGTCGGCCATTTCCTGGGGAGTTTCCTGCCCGCGTTGCTCCTCGGCGTTGCCTTTGCCAACATCTTCCAGGGGATACCCATTGACAAAGAGGGGATCTTCCACGGCACGTTGCTCACTCTCTTGAACCCGTACGGCATCCTGGGCGGTCTCTTGTTCGTGCTCTTGTTCCTCGTGCACGGGGCCTTGTGGCTTGCGGTGAAAGCCGAGGGACCGCTGGAGGAAAGAGCCGGCCGCTGTGCGTCGGTCATCTGGTGGGCTTTGCTCGTGGTTGCGGTGGTCTTCCTCATCGCGACTTTCTTCATGACGAGTTTGTATGCGAACTACTTCAGGCGACCGTACCTTTTTGTCGTGCCGCTCGTTACCGTATTGGCCCTCCTGGCCACCAGGGTGCTCATTGCCAAGAAAGCCTGGCTCATGGCATGGTTTGCGTCTGCCCTGACCATTGTAGGTGCGACGTTGTTCGGAGTCATAGGGCTATACCCTTTTATCCTGCCATCGAGCCTTGATCCCGCGGCGAGCGTTACAGTGTTCAACTCCTCGTCGAGTCCGCTCACTTTGAAGATCATGCTCGTGGTGACGCTGATTTTTCTTCCCATAGTCATCGCATACCAAGTGTGGACGTACTATGTCTTTAGAGGAAAGCTTACCGAGGAGGACCTGGCCTCTGAGGAGGCGTACTAACTCCGTTGTGGACGGATGCTTTGAAACCCTCTCCCTTGGCGGGAGAGGGCAGGGTGAGGGGGCCTGTAGGGGCAGCCCCAAGCGTCCGCCCCGATTTGGGCGGACACACGGGTCCGCCCCTACCACGGCTTCATCACAAATATAGATTTGGAGGGAGTCACATGAAAGAACGGCCTGCCGCGGTGAACTTCCGAGGCAATCCATTGACCCTCGTGGGAGAGGAGCTGAAGGTCGGTGACACCGCGCCTGACTTCGTCGCATTGAGCAACGACCTGGTGCCCACTCCGTTCTCATCCTATCGAGGCAATGTCTGCATCATTTCTTCAGTTCCTTCCCTGGACACACCTATTTGTGATATCATGACACGGAGGTTCAATGAAGAAGCCGCGCGGCTCGGCCCGGAAGTCAAGATCCTTACCATAAGCATGGATCTGCCGTTCGCCCAGAAGCGCTGGTGCGGCGCTGCCGGAGTGACCGCGGTCGAGACATTGTCCGATCACAGGGACGCCTCATTTGGCACCGCATATGGAGTGCTGATTAAAGAGTTAAGGCTGCTGGCACGGGCGGTTTTCGTCGTCGACCGCGGGGGCAAGCTTCAGCACGTCCAGCTCGTGAAGGAAACCGGCACCGAACCGAATTACGAAGCAGTATTGCAGTGCGTGAAGAAGCTGATTTGAGGCCATATAGGATTCACACGTAAAAACCTATTGGAGGAGACATAATGGAACAATGGAAGTCGGTTGACGAGATCCTGAATTTCGCCATCAGCCAGGAAGAAGGGGCCTATCGGTTCTACACGGACCTGGCCGGTCGCATGGAGAGACCCTGGATGAGCAAGATCTTCAGAGAGTTCGCCCAGGAAGAAATGGGCCATAAAAGAAAGCTCCAGGACGTGAAGGCAGGAAAGAAGCTGATCCCGGCCGAGCAGAAGGTTCTCGACCTGAAAATCGGCGATTACCTCGTAGAAGCTGAAATCAGCCCCACCATGGACTACCAGGATGCCCTCATCGTGGCCATGAAGAAGGAAAAAAAGGCGTTCAAGATGTACATGGACCTCTCCGAGGCCACGGACGACGCCAATGTAAAGGCAACCTTTATCAGCCTTGCCCAGGAAGAAGCCAAACACAAACTCCGCTTCGAAATCGAATATGACGACTATGTTTTGACCGAGAACTGACGGAATTTCACCTCAGAAGACGTGGAAACGGAGAGAGGCGTGTGGACGATGGTGCTCTTCGTCCTCCGCTACACAGCGCTCTCTCCAACCGCATCACGGGCAAGCGCTTTATTGGATTGAACAAAATGGTGTCCGATAGGGCTGGCCGCGCCGGTGGAACGGTCCCGCGCTCGCGGGATGCCTGGATTCCAGCCTCCGCCGGAATGACGGCGTATGGCGCTTCGCTTGACAGGCGACCATGCCTCCGCTATGGTAAATATTGTATCCTTCACATTCAGTCCCCTTCTGACGGAGTTTCACGTGATCGTTGCGCAGAGGAAGCCCTTTCCCCAGATCAGGGACATGCTGGGCGGCTATTCCCGCGTCCTGGTTGCGGGCTGCGGCACATGTGTTGCGGTCTGCCTTGCCGGTGGCGAGAAGGAAGCCGGGATACTGGCCTCTCAGCTCATGCTCTCTGCTGCTGGGGAGAAACGGGAGTTTCGAGCGTCTGCGGCCGCGGTCGAGCGTCAATGCGACCGTGAATTCCTTCAACTTTTTCACGAAAAAGTCGCAGAAGCGGATGCTGTGATCTCACTGGCCTGTGGGGCCGGGATTCAGTTTCTGGCCGAGATGTACCCCCAGGTGCCGGTGTTTCCAGGGGTCGATACGACGTTCATAGGGGTCGCCGAAGAAGCGGGCGTGTGGACTGAGCGCTGTCGCTCCTGCAGTCAGTGTTACTTGGGCATCACCGGCGGGATCTGCCCCGTGACCATGTGCTCCAAGGGGCTGCTGAACGGCCCCTGCGGAGGCACGGTGCACGGCAAGTGCGAAGTGGACCTCGAAAGAGATTGTGCCTGGACGCAGATCTACCGCAGGCTGGAAGAGCAATCCCGCACCGATATCCAGGCAATGCCTGTTCTTCCCATGAAACACAACCTGAGAATACAACCGGGCAGAGTGATTCACTCCGCTTATCGTAAGAGGTTTTCCATTGGCTGACCCTTTTCAGGAAGGACTCGCATCCGGATCGTTTCAAGTTGTCACCCGTTTGGTCCCGCCCAAGAGCGCCGATCTTGCCTCAGTCCTGACCTTGGCCTCCTCATGGAAAGGAAAGGTGGCAGCGGTCCTTGTGGCTGACAATCCGTCCGCGGTGATGGGGCTGTCGGCCTTGGTCCTGGCCGAAATGCTCAAGCGGGAAGGACACGACGCCATCCTGGTCATGTCGTGCCGGGATCGGAATCGCCTGGACCTCGGTTCGATAGCGCTCGGGGCTTCTGCTGTCTCGGTAAGCTCGATCCTGTGTGTGTCGGGAGACTATACCCATTACGGAGATCACCCTGACGCAAAGCCGGTATACGATCTGGATTCCGTACAGTTGATCGCAATGCTTCACGAGATGGGAAAAGGACGAGACATTGCCGGTAACCCGGTCGCGGTTTCTCAGCCGTACTTCATTGGCGCCGCGGTCTGCGCTACAGCGGATCCCCTGTTTCCACAGTTGATGAAGGTCAGGAAGAAGGTCTCGGCAGGGGCCGACTTCTTCGTTACGCTGCCCATCTTCACCGTCGATCAGTTGGGTCCCTTTCTCGACGGTGTTAAAGATCTTCCCCTGAAGGTCCTTGCCGGAGTACTCTTGCCCTCGTATCAGGAGATCGCCGAATATCGCGACGGGTCTATCCCGGGCACGTTCATCCCGGACGACCTGGTGAACGCGTGGCGGGAAGGCGGAGAACAGGCATTCTCAGCCTCGTCCGCGAATCACGTCAAGAAGCTGGTCTCGGATTTGAGAAACTCGGGCAAGGTCGCGGGTGTCTGCATCAACGCTTCTCCTGGTCGGGAACCTGAAATCGAAGGACTACTCCGAGCGTGATCATGAAAGCGGATGCCGTGATCATAGGTGGCGGCGTCGCCGGTCTGTGGTGTGCCTCCGAGTTGGCCGGACTGGGACTGACGTCCGTCATTGTGGAAAAGGAGCCCTTCGCGGGGGGGCATGTGGCCTCCTACTGCTGCAAGGCCACCGACCAATGCCAGAGATGTGGGGCGTGCCTTCTGGAAGACGTCCTGGACAACGTAGCGTGCTCCGACCGAATCACCACCCTCCTGAGGACTTCCGTATTCCGCGTAGAACGAGCTAACGGACTGTTCAAGCTGGATGTGAGCCGTCGAGCGTCTGCCATATATCCCGAGAAGTGCAATGAATGCGAGGAATGCCTCAATGCCTGCCCAGCGGCGGGGGCTTTGGCACGTGCTCCTCGCTCCAACGAAATTGTCATCCGTGAGGATGCGTGCCTCTTCTTCAGGGACGGTTCCTGCCGGGTCTGTGCGGACGCATGCCCCGAGGGTGCCGTTCGTCTGGAGGCAGTTACCGAGGATCTTGCGCTCGAAGCTTCCGCGGTTGTGTTGGCTGCCGGGTTCAAGGCGTTTGACCCGCTTGAGAAGCCTCGATTCGGGTACGGTCGCGTCCCGGGAGTGATCACGGGCCTCGAGTTGGAGACCATGCTTCGGGATGACAATTTCCAACCAGGTAAGGACGCTGACGGCATTCGCTCGGTGGCGTTCATTCAATGCGTCGGTAGTCGGGACGCAAAAATAGGACGCAACTACTGTTCTCGGGTCTGCTGTGGGTATGCGCTGCGGCTGGCTCGGCTCCTTCGCCGTCGTTTTCCCGGCACAGAGCCCACCATGTTCTACATGGACATCCAGACGTTCGATCGTGACTTCGAGAACCGTCTGGCAGCGGCACGCCGCGAAGTCCGGCTGATCCGGGCCATTCCAGCCGAGATCCGCACGGGAACCGAGGGGAAACCGGAATTGATCTACCAGGGGCCGGATGAACAGAGAGTCGCGGAATCGTACGACCTCGTCGTATTGAGCGTCGGGATGTCCCCTGACGCTTCCGTGAAATCTCTGGCCGCCATGGCTGGCTTAGAGGAGAACCAGGACGGGTTCTTTGGCCTGGACCGTGACGAAGTGGCAACCCAAACGCCGGGCGTTTTTGTGGCGGGCGCGGTTCAGGGACCGAGATCTATTGAAGAATCGGTCTCCCATGCGATCAGGACCGCGGGCCAAGTCGCATCGTACGTCAAGGGCCTGCACAGGAGTGAAAGCCAGTGAAAGTGCCGGTGCTTGAATCCGTTTTCCTGAATCGCAGCCCCCGACCGGAAG
>Ga0233422_10001550_pt1 | contig 10100 bp, 5 predicted proteins | sample Watercolumn_Mata_2_FD_182724 | JGI IMG/M metagenome (GOLD analysis project Ga0233422, IMG submission 182724) | Freshwater microbial communities from Lake Matano, South Sulawesi, Indonesia - Watercolumn_Matano_2014_110_MG | ecosystem: Environmental > Aquatic > Freshwater > Lake | place...
TTCACGGTGACGGTGGCGAACACGAACGACGCGCCGACGGTACCGAACCCGATAGCCGACCAGAACGCCACGGAGGATGCAGCGTTCAGCTTCACGGTGCCGGTGAACACGTTCAATGATGTGGATGCGGGAGACACGCTGACCTGGAGCGCAACGAAGTCCGACGGCAGTGCGCTGCCGACATGGCTGAGCTTCAATGCGGGCACGCGCACCTTCAGCGGCACACCAGCCAATGGCGATGTGGGCACGATAACGGTGAAAGTGACGGCAACGGACGGCAGCAGTGCCAGCGTGAGTGACGAGTTCACGGTGACGGTGGCGAACACGAACGACGCACCGACGGTGCCGAACCCGATAGCCGACCAGAACGCCACGGAGGATGCAGCGTTCAGCTTCACGGTGCCGGTGAACACCTTCAATGATGTGGATGCGGGTGACAGCCTGACCTACACGGCAACGAAGTCCGACGGCAGTGCGCTGCCGGGGTGGCTGAGCTTCAATGCAGGCACACGCACCTTCAGCGGCACACCGTTGAATGGGGATGTGGGATCGATCACAGTGAAGATGACGGCAACGGATGGCAGCAGTGCCAGCGTGAGCGACCAATTCCTGTTAACAGTCGGGAACGTGAACGATGCTCCGACCGGCACAGTGCATATCGGTCTGCAAGCTGACAGTGAAAGCACTTTTATCGTTGATACATCGACTCTTGCCGATGAGGATGGCGGACCGGGCGCTCTGAATTATCAATGGTATCTCAATAATGTTGCGATACCGGGTGCGACAGACAATAATTACACTCCTGCCGCGGGCGATTCAGGATCGATTACTGTGGATGTCTCATATACCGATGGTCGCGGTACGCTTGAGACTGTGCACAGTGACAATGAAATCCAGAATTTCCCGGCAACAGATACTACACCTCATAACATCGATTTCAGCTATGATAGTGACAGTAACGCTCTGTTTGGCGGTGGCGGTGACGACACTATCACCGGCGGTTCAGGCGGGGATACGATCTATGGCGGTGGCAGTGACGATTCCGTTCATGCAGGCGGTGGTAACGATACCATCATCGGAGGAAGCGGTGCCGGTGACGATTTCTATGATGGTGGTCTTGGTGATGACAAGGTTACCTATACCAGCGCTCTGGCAGGTATAGAGGTGAATCTCGATCCTTTGAATGGCTTCGCCAGATCACTTGATGCATTACATGATGCCGGAATCGGTAACGATACACTCGTCAATATGGAGCAGGTCGTTGCAGGTGAATCTGGCGATCGTCTGATCGGAAACACCCATGACAATTTCTTCACAGGAGAAGGAGGGAACGACACGATTATGGGCGGAGGTGGCCTCGATACGGCTGTCTATAATGGAAATCGGAGTGAGTACTCTGTAGTGTATGATCCTGCAACGGATACCTTCACGATAACCGATCATGTGGAAGGTCGTGATGGAACCGATACGGTCACAAATGTGGATTGGTTCCGGTTTGCAGATGGTACCAGAGAACTGGTGCCCCCGACGGTTCTCTCTTATACTCCGGCCTCGGGTTCGACCGGAGCCGATGTGGCCAGCAATATCGTCGTCAGATTCAGTGAAAATGTCAAACCGGGTACCGGTCTGATCGAGATTCACAGCGGATCGGCTGCCGGCCCGGTATTTGAAAGCTATAATGCGGCTACTGATACCACCCATCTTTCGATAACAGGAGATACGCTCACCATCGATCCGTCAGGAAATCTGGCAAATGGTACGGATTATTACATCACCTTTGCCAATGGCAGTATTGATGATCTGACCGGTAATCATTATGGTGGTGGAGACTCCTTTCACTTCTCGACGCTCAATGCGGCAGTGGCAGCAACCGGAGGCTCTTCAAGCGGTCTGAGTTCCGGGGAGGTTATTGCGGGAGTGGCAGGAATCGGTCTTCTTGTCTGGATTATCTTCTGATCTTTCTGGTACATCAGGTATCGTTTCGCGGGGTCTGCAATGGCCCCGCGAAGCATTTTATGTCTTTTACGAGCGCCATCAATGTTATTGTTTTTGTAACATTTACTTGATATATATCAGGGCAATCTGTTCAGCACACGAGCGGTAATGTCAGTTTTTTGCGCTCAGAAGTGACGTTTCGGATTGATCGAGACTTGAAAGAATAGCGGGGTGCGGAACGCAATGGTAAGTCATGACAAGCCTGAATGGTGATTATATCAGTATGCTCCTTTTCATGAACAGATGTAGTTTTAATGGTATTTCACATTTCCGGAATCGAAATCGTCTTTTGCTTACCGCCTGGCACCCAGACTCTCACATCGCGAGTCCCGCAGGTCGGAACATGGTGATCCATTCCCGTTGATACGACAGTACGGTACTGTATTTTTTTAAATGATTTTCCCGCCAAATGACTCAACCCGAAAAGAAATCTGAAATTCGAGAAGCGCTTTTCAGCCTCAGTCCCTGGGTTTTTCGTGTTCTTCTTTTCAGCGTGGTAACCAATATCCTTGTTCTTACTCCGAGTGGTTACATGCTCGAAGTTTACGATCGTGTGGTCAACAGCCGGAATTATCAGACCCTCCTGATGCTGACCATCCTTGTTGTTGGTCTCTATATCATGCTTGAAGCTCTTGAATGGGTGCGTTCGGGTATCATGCATCAGGCCGCGGTCGCTTTTGACAAGCGTATGCGGCGCCGGGCATTTGATACGGCATTTGCCGCCCGTCTGAAAAACATGCCTTTGGGCACAGCCGCACAGGTGACGGGCGACCTGAGAACTGTCAGGGATGCGATCTCTTCACAGGTCATGCTTTCGATTGTGGATGCCCCGCTTGCCATGCTTGTGCTGATCATTCTGTTTCTCATGCATCCGCTGCTCGGGTGGTTTTCGGTTATCGGCGCCTTTATCCAGTTTCTGATCGGTTTTTTCAATGAACGTCGTATTCGCGGACCGCTGATGAATGCCACCAGGGGATCGACAATCTCCCAGAACTATGTCGGCAGCGTCCTCAGGAATGCTCAGGTGATCCGGTCGATGGGTATGCTGGGGAATTTACGGCAGCGGTGGCTGAAGCGGCAGCGGGAGTTCCTCGCCAATCAGGCTGATGCATCGGATACGGCTGGTGCTAATGCGGCGTTTTCCAGGCTGGTGCAGTCATTGCTCAGCTCCTCATTACTCGGTATTGGCTGTTGGCTGACACTTGAGGGGAAGCTGGGAGGATCAGGTATGATCGTCGGGTCGATTCTTGGCGGCAAGGTACTCAGTCCGCTGGTTCAGATCATCGGGAACTGGCGCCAGGTCGAGGGAGCCCGAGAGGCGATCGTTCGTCTTGACGGGATGCTGCGCCTGTTTCCGGCAGAGGAGAACAGGATGACCCTTCCTGCTCCGAAAGGTCTGCTTTCTGTTGAAGGGATTGTTGCCGGTGCTCCTGGCAGCCAGATACAGATTCTGAAAGGGATAAGCTTCAGGGTTGCACCTGGTGATTCCCTGGCTGTGGTTGGGCCTTCGGCATCCGGAAAAACGACTCTTGCCCGTCTGCTTACCGGGATTTGGGCGCCAATGGCTGGAAAGGTTCGTCTCGATGGTAGCGATATCTATGCCTGGAACAAGGAAGAGCTTGGGCCACATGTCGGCTATCTGCCGCAAACAGTCGAGCTTTTTGAGGGGACGATAGCTGAAAATATTGCCCGGTTCGGTGAGCCGGACAGGGAAAAAGTTCAGGCAGCCTGCCGGATGGTCGCTCTGGAGGAGTTTGTGTCCAGCTTGCCTGCGGGTTACGATACCCCGATTGGTGATGATGGCGCTTTTCTTTCCGGCGGCCAGCGACAGCGGGTGGCTCTTGCGCGTGCCGTGTATGGTATGCCGCGGTTTGTCGTGCTTGACGAGCCGAACTCCAATCTCGATACCGATGGAGATGCGGCCCTTATCCAAACGCTTCATTTGCTCAGATCAGCCGGTACCACGGTGATCGTGATGACGCATCGCATGAACGTGCTTGCTGTCGTAAGCTATATGCTTGTACTCATCGACGGACAGATCAAGCAGTTCGGCCCGAGAGACCAGGTACTTGCCGCCTTGCAGGGCAAACCCGCCCCCCAGCAGACAGCGCAGCCCGCCGGAGGCGGGAACATATCGTCTCAGCCGGGAGGAAAGGTATGAATAAAGTCAGAGCATTTTTCGACAGGAGCGAGCTGACCCGCCATCTGTGGTCGTTCCGGAAAGAGTTTCTCTGGGTCGGTTTTTTCAGCATGATCGCCAATCTGCTGCTGCTGACGCCAACGCTCTACATGCTTCAGCTCTATGACCGTGTGCTGAAAGGCCGAAGCGAGCTGACCCTGCTTGTAGTGACGCTGCTTATGGTCTTTTTCTATGCCACCATGGTGGTTGCCGAATGGCTTCGTTCGCGCCTGCTTGTCCGGGGTGGTGTCAGGATGGATGAGGCGATGAATACCATTGTCTTCAACGCCAGTTTTGAAAAAAATCTGAAACAGTCTGGCGCCAATCCGGCAGAGGCCATCAGTGACCTGACGGCAATACGGCAGTTTCTTACAGGTAACGGTATATTCGCCTTTTTCGATACCCCGTGGACACCCATCTATATTGCAGTCATTTTCCTGCTTCACCCGTTTCTCGGATCGATATCGATCCTGTTCTGTATCATCCAGCTTTTCGTTGCCTGGTACAATCATAAGGCCACAATCGATGATATTGAACGATCGAGCAAAGCTGGCAGCGAAAGCAATGCCTGGTTTTACAGCAAGTTACGGAATATCGAGCCGGTTCACGCCATGGGGATGACCGGCAGTTTGCGTCAGCGATGGCTGGATATGCATGAACACTTTCTTGCCAAAAACGTCCACATGCTGAACAAGCAGCGCAGGCAGCAGGCGTTCTCCAGGTTCGTTCGCTATACCATGCAGTCGCTGACGCTGGGGGCTGGCGCACTGATGGTGCTCGATGGCAAAATGACTGCTGGAGGCATGATCGCGGCCAATGTGCTGATGTCGAGAGCTTTGCAGCCACTCGATCTCGTTATCGTTATCTGGAAGCCCTTCATCCAGGCTCGTGATGCCTTTTTCCGTCTTGAGAAACTCTTTTCCGATTTTCCGGAATTACCTGATAAACCGGCAAGGCCTGCACCTCAGGGGGAGGTCAGGATCGATGGGCTTGCGGCAACCGCTCCTGGAAGGCCGACGCCGATTCTGCATGGTCTCGATGCATCGTTTGCAGCCGGAACCGTTACCTCCATTATAGGGCCATCGGGTTCAGGCAAGTCAACGCTTGCCCGCTGTCTTGTCGGGGCATGGCCTGAAATGTCGGGCGCTGTTCTTTACGACGAAGAGCCCATCCAGAGCTGGAACAACGAAGAGCTTGGGCCATATATCGGGTATCTTCCCCAGGACATAGAGCTTTTCGACGGCACCATAGCCGAGAATATCTGCCGGTTCGGCCAAACCGATCCGGCAAAGGTTATTGAAGCCGCCCAGCGAACAGGAATCCATGAAGCGATTCTGAGGTTTCCGAATGGCTACAATTCGCAGATTGGCGAGGCAGGTGCTCTTCTTTCCGGTGGCCAGCGTCAGCGCCTCGGTCTTGCTCGGGCCCTGTACGGCAATCCGTCAGTGCTGGTGCTTGACGAACCGAATTCAAATCTTGACGATGCCGGTGAAAAGGCACTGGTCGAAACGCTCAGGCAGCTCAAAACATCGGGAAAAACCGTTTTTCTCATTACCCATCGTCTGAACATTCTGGGGGCTGTTGACAGAATTCTGGTATTGAAGGAAGGGCGGATCGAACATTACGGTCCGCGTGATGGAGTGCTCGAAGTGCTGAATGCGCAGAAGGGCGCGAAGAGTAACGTTCAGCAGACTACAGCTGTTTCTCAGTAATAATGACTCATGTATGTACTCAAAATCGTGATAGATACCGGATTGATTAAAGAAAAAGCCGTTTTCGCTGGCGATTTCGATAGCGTACGAGAACTCTGCTCATGAAATGAGACAGGCTTTCGATTTTGTATCATCGATGGATCAATACGGTAAATCAAAACGTATAAGGGAAAAAAGCGACAATGAATGCAGGCTCACTATTTCGTCGGGGAAAAAACGAACCTGAATCAGCGCCAGCTGATGGCCTGAAACACAAGCATACCGATACCCGCAGCCCGGTACGTATTGGCATCTGGATTCTGGTGATTGGATTCGGCGGTTTTCTGCTCTGGGCAGCCTTGGCCCCGCTCGATGAGGGTGTACCGTGCCAGGGTGTTGTCAGCATTGCGACAAAACGCAAAGTGGTTCAGCATCGCTATGGAGGTACTGTGACTGAGGTTCGGGTTCAGGAGGGCCAGAAGGTGGTCAGGGACGATCTGCTCATGCTGCTCTACGATCAGGCAGCAAAAGCACGCTATGCCGAAGTGCATCAGCACTATCTCGGACTGCGTGCAGCCGAGGCAAGGCTGCTTGCCGAAGAGAGCGGAACATCACGAATGTCCTTGCATCCCGATCTCCAGTCCGATCCGGACAAAGAGCTTGTAAGGCGTCTGGTCAGGACACAGCAGGAGCTGCTGGATTCGCACCTGACTATCATGCGGCTTCTGCGTCAGCAGCTTTCCGGTATGAAAAAACTTGCCGATGAGGGATTTGCTCCGCTGAGCCAGCAGCGTGAACTTGAGATCAAGGTCGCTCAATTTCGTGCCGACAGCGCTTTACAACTGGCGCAGGTTCAGGACGAGGTAAAAGCTGATGCCGAAAAATCGAAGGCATTGGCTCAGGAACTTGCCGATACCAGGATCACCTCTCCGGCGGATGGCCAGGTCGTCGGGCTTCAGGTGCAGACCGTCGGCGCCGTCATCCAGCCGGGCCAGAAGCTCATGGATATCGTGCCGCTTGACGAGCCTCTGCTCATCGAAGCCAAGATCGCGCCTCATCTGATCGACAAGGTTCGTACAGGTCTGACGGTCGATCTCCAGTTCACAGCATTCGCTCATGCACCCCAGATGGTCATTCCCGGAAAGATCGAGTCAGTTTCGAGCGATCTGCTCACCGAATCGCCATCCGGAGCGCAGCCGGCTGTTTCGTACTATCTTGCCCGGATTGCGGTCTCTCGAGAAGGAATGAAAATGCTCGGTCGCCACAGAATCCAGGCCGGTATGCCGGTGCTGGCGGTCATCAAAACAGGTGAGCGCACCATGCTGACCTATATTCTACATCCGCTGATGCAGCGGATGGCAGCTTCGCTCAAGGAGGAGTGACAGACCATGATCGAACAGTCAGGACATCACCGGTCGGTCAGTACCGGCAGGTGCGGGAAGTATTTACGCAGGCTGCTTGTGCTCGCCGTACTTCTGTTTCCAGTGGCAGTAACGGCTGCCGAACCGCTCAGCCTCAGGCAGGCTTATGAATATGCCTTGCAATACGATGCCCAGTATCTTGCGGCCGAAGCGGATACGAAGATTGCAAAAGAGGAGGTTTCGAAGGCTTTTTCCGGTTTCCTGCCTAATGTGAAGGCATCGACCTCCCGTGGCCGTAACCGAACCGACAGTGTTACCCCTTTCAGTTCACAGGAAGGGCTTTACTACAATACCCTGAGTCACAGCCTTTCCCTGCGCCAGCCGTTGTTCAATCTTGGTGCCATTGCGACATACAAGCAGGCCAGGGCGGTGAAAGCCAGGAGCGAGTCTCTGTTTGCTGGCGAACACTCCTCCCTTATGGTGCGTACGGCGGAGCTTTACTGCAACGTGCTCTATTCGGAAGAGAATATCGCTTTTATCGAAGCGCAGGTAAACGCATCGTATGAACAGTTGCAGCAAGCGAAGAAACAGTATGCCAACGGTTTTGGTACCATTACGGAGATCAGCGAGGCTCAGGCCAGCTATGATCTCGCCCTTGCCGATCAGCTTAACAGCGTTGCCGGACTCGAGTTCAGCAAGCGAGAACTCGAACGGATCACGGGAGTTTACGCTGACAATCTCTGCAAGCTTGAAGCGCGCAAACTGGTGCTTGACAAGCCGGCGCCGGACAATGTCGAGGCCTGGGTGACGCTGGCCGAAGAGAACAACAGTGGCATCAGGGCCGCCCGCCATGAGGTCGAAATCGCCCGCAAAGAGATTGACAAGAACAAGGCTGCCCGTTATCCCCAGCTCGATCTTTGGGCTGGCAGAAGCTATTCGGTGAGCGAGAACAACTACACGATCGGTTCAACCTATGATACCTGGTCTCTCAGCGTACAGTTGAGCATGCCGGTCTATACCGGCGGATACACGAGCGCTTCTGTTCGTCAGGCTACGTTTCGCCGGCAGAAAGCCAGCGAAGACCTGAACCGGCAGGCGCGAGGCGTCGTGTCTGACGTCCGAAAATATTACGAGGCGCAACTCAACAGTATTGTCCAGGTCAGAGCGTACGAGCAGGCGGTAAAATCCAGCGAAACAGCTCTCGAAGGCACCCGGAAAGGGTTTCAGGCCGGTTTCAGAACCAACAGCGAAGTACTCGATGCCATGAAGAAATTGCTTGAAGCCCGTCGCAGTCTTGCCAGGACGAGATACCAGTATATCCTGAACCGGATCATGCTCAGGGATTCAGCCGGCATTCTGACCGAGTCGGATATGGATGTGATCGACCGTTTTTTTGTTGCCAAATCCGGTTCATGATCTCGTCACTGTCCGGTTATGCGCATCCTGTTCATACATCAGAACTTTCCGGGGCAGTTCCGGTATCTCGCACTGGCGCTGGCAGCCAGGGGGCACGAGGTGACGGCCATGACCATGGCCGGCAAGGCTCCTGAACGGTGGCAGGGCATCCGGCTGGTCAGCTACCGTGCAGCCAGGGGGAGCACTCCCGGCATTCATCCCTGGGTGGCTGATATCGAATCCAAGACGATCAGGGGTGAGGCCTGTTTTCGCGCGTGTCTGAACATGAGGGCTGAAGGTTATTCACCGGACCTTATCGTGGCGCATCCCGGATGGGGGGAGAGCCTGTTCATAAAAAAGGTATGGCCGGCAGCGAAACTCGGCATCTATTGCGAGTTTTTCTACAGGCATGAAGGGGCCGATATCGCCTTCGATCCGGAATTTCCCGTCAAAGACGCCGATGGCAACGGATGCCGCATCCAGATGAAAAATCTGAACAACATGCTGCATTTCGAGTTCGCCGATGCCGGTCTCTCTCCAACGCAATGGCAGGCGAGCACCTTCCCTGAGCCTTTCCGTTCGAGGATTTCGGTGATGCATGACGGCATCGATACGAGCGTCGTGACTCCGAATCCGGCGGTCAGCTTTTCCCTTGACGACGGCAGAGAGCTGACATGCAACGATGAGGTGATCACCTTCGTCAACAGGAACCTCGAACCCTATCGCGGCTTTCATGTCTTCATGCGTGCCCTGCCCGGACTTCTGAAGCGAAGGCCGAATGCCCAGGTGCTGATAGTCGGAGGCGATGATGTCAGTTACGGTGCTCGTCCTGCAGAAGGAGGGAGCTGGAAGGAGCTGCTGACCGGTCAGGTGAGGCCGCTTATGGCGGATGAGGAGTGGAACCGTATCCATTTTCTATGCAAGATACCCTGGCCCCGTTTCATAGCGCTCCTGCAACGCTCCACCGTTCATGTCTATCTGACCTATCCTTTTGTACTTTCATGGAGCCTGCTTGAAGCTATGAGCGCCGGGTGCGCTATTGTTGCCAGCGATACGGCTCCGGTCAGGGAGGTGATAACTCATGATGAAACCGGACGCCTCGTCGATTTTTTCGATACCGGTTCTCTTGCAGGAGCGGTCAGTGACCTTCTCGACGACCCCTCGGCAAGGCAGCGTCTCGGCACCAGAGCGAGAGGTTTCGTGCAGGAGCGCTACGATCTGCGAACCATCTGTCTTCCCGGTCAGCTCGCCTGGGTCGCGCGGCTTGCCGGTTCTGAATGAATATGTTATCTTGATTACGTATGAGTGTTGATTCATATGTTTCGGAGCTGAACCATGAATGATCGTGACGCTGAAACGGAAGTTCCAGAAATAAAAGAGCGAGAAATCCCTGTAATCTGTTACGATATTATTTTTTACGGGATTTCGATATTTTCTTTCTTGTGACTACTTCGACATGACGGGCATCGAGCACTTCCG
>Ga0233422_10001551_pt1 | contig 10094 bp, 8 predicted proteins | sample Watercolumn_Mata_2_FD_182724 | JGI IMG/M metagenome (GOLD analysis project Ga0233422, IMG submission 182724) | Freshwater microbial communities from Lake Matano, South Sulawesi, Indonesia - Watercolumn_Matano_2014_110_MG | ecosystem: Environmental > Aquatic > Freshwater > Lake | place...
CGGCTGGCTTTTCACCGGTGATTTAGGGTACATGGATAATGATGGGTTCTTGTTTGTGCTGGGTAGATTTAAAAGTTTGTTGATTAGCAGTGATGGAGAAAAATACAGCCCGGAAGGAATTGAGGAGGCATTAACTGAAAGCTCTCAATTCATTGATCAGATAATGTTATATAATAATCAATCACCTTTTACAATTGCTTTGATAGTTCCCAACAAAGAAAATATATTGAAATGGTTGAAAGAAAATAATTTATCTCATCAAACCGAAGAAGGGCAGTCCGCTGTTCTAAAAATGTTTGAAAAAGAAATTACAAAATTTAAAACCGGAGGAATTTATGAAGGACAGTTTCCGGAAAGATGGATTCCATCTGCAGCAGCATTGCTTGGCGAAGCGTTTACAGAACAAAATAAATTTATGAACAGCACTTTAAAAATTGTTAGAAGCAAAATTACTGAGTTTTATAAAAATCGAATTGATTATTTATATACTCAAGAAGGAAAAGATATTTGTAATCATCAAAATAGAACGATCATAAGCAGATTAGAATAGAAATTAGGGACTGTCATTGCAATTACGACTCTGGTCGGGAGAAGCAATCTATAAAAATGTGATCGCTAAGATCACTTCACCCCGACAAGTCGGGGTTCGTGATGACAATTGTCTGGTTAGTTCTTAAACGGATTTTCTCTATCAACATTAAACTGAGGGAGATAATAGTTGAAGCTTTCTTGTTCTTGAATCCAGCCATTATGCAATCCGTATTTTTCCATCAGTGCAATTGCTTTTTCATATTCTGAAACACGTAACGGGCGTGAGATTAAGATATCGTTATTGGCTTTGTTAGATGGGTAATATTGCGACATTAAAGAAATGTACACATTCGGACTTAACTCATCCGCAATAAATTGAAAAACCTTTTCAGTTTCAGCTAATCCATTTGGTAATACAAGATGCCGAATAATTAAACCACGCACCACAACATCGTCATCATAAATTAGTTTATCTCCAACCTGACGGAACATTTCTTTAATTGCCTCTTTGGCACGATCAAAATAGTTATCTATTTTAGAATAAGTTTTTGCATTGTCATTGTTTCCGTATTTCAGATCCGGCAAATAAATATCAATTACTCCTTCATAAAGTTTTAGCATCTCAACAGAATCATATCCATTTGTATTGTAAATAATCGGGAGCGATAAGCCTTTTTCAACGGCGAGATAAATTGATTTCAATATTGCTGCGGAAAAGTGTGATGGTGAAACTAATCCTATGTTGTGACAATTCCGTTTCTGCAATTCAATCATTATCTCCGCTAATCTTTCATGAGATACATCATTTTGATTTTCAACTTTCCAATTTTGACTAATCTCAAAGTTTTGACAATACACGCAGCGTAAATTACAATTACCGAAAAAAATATTGCCGGCTCCGCGTGTACCGGATAAAACCGGCTCTTCTCCATAATGGGCAGTGTAGGAAGATACAACTGGTAAAAATCCACTGTGGCAAAATCCAACTTCATCATTACTACGATCAATTTTGCAGTTGTGAGGACAGCTTCTACAAGATTGCAGAATTTCCAGAGCTAATTCCGAGCGTTTTCTAAGTTCTCTGCTGAGAAATAATTTTATATATGATGGAATAAAAGCCATAAATTATCGTTACTGTGAAGGTTCTTTGCAAAAATAAATTAAATAATTCGAATTGAATAAATTATATTATTTGATGCTGTAAATAATTCTCAATTATTTGAATGGTCTTGTTAATTCTTGGATCAGCAGGCTCTAACTGCCTGGCTTTAATAAAATATTCAATTGATTTATTAACATCACAGTAAAGCCAAACAATTCCAAGTATTAGATGATAATCAAGTGAGTTAGTGTGGGAGTCTTTCAATTTTTCAATTTGTTCTACAAGATCTGGACAAGGGCAATCATCCCTTATAGGGTCAGTATCAATGATCAATTCAATATGTTCTGAAATTAATTCAATAAATAAGTCAATAGCTTGTTTTACTTTTCCGGTTTGTGTATAACAAATAATTAGTTTCTTTTTCAATCGGTTTAAAGTCGGATCTTTCTTTATAGCCAACTCAAACTCATCTTGAGCGGCTCTATAATTTCTTGCCATGAAATATTGATTTCCTAACATCTCGTTCATTTAGATTCCAAAAAAAATATTACAGGGAACTTCATAATAATACGAAGTTCCCTGTAAAAAAGCATTATGGATTAACACCGGTATTAAATGGAAAAGTTTTAATTTCATTTGCAGCTACAAATGGAGATAAACTATTCGTCTTTGCCCAATCGTAACTGAGAACATTAATTCCGAACAATAGAGATTTAGCATCGTAGCCTAGTAGTTTAAGGTATGTTAAAACTTGAGCAGAAGTTTGTCCTGTATAGCAATAAAGAACAATAGTTTTGTTAGTTGGTAATGTCTTTAAGTTATTGGAAAGTTTCAAATCTGATTTTGGAGTATATTGAATTGCACCTGGTAAATGTCCGAGATCATATTGAGCTTGCGGCCAATAATTAACAATATAATAATTAGATAAACTTCCAGTTACGGTACCCCAAGTAATTTTAATATCGCCAAATGGATCGGCAGAAGATAATAACTGTGTAATTCTTGCTTCTAAAATCTCTTTGCCGGTTGTTTTACCAGTATTGAGTGTTGGTAATTCACCCGCAGCTGCTTTAGCAGTTGCAGTTGTAACTAAGCCAGTATAATTATTTCCGATTGAAGTTGACCATGAATCTCCGCAAGAAGCATTCCATGATGTCATTCCCCACTTCATTGAATAAACATTTGTATAACCGAGCAATCTTAAAAGTGAAACAGCATACCCGGCTGTTTGACCGGAATAACATGCAACAGCTATTCTATCATAACTAGATGTGGTAATTGATTTAATGTGCGTAACTATATCTTTTATTGCAACATTGATTGCACCTGGAATGTGTCCTTTAGTAGAATAATCTGATGCAGACCGAATATCGATTACATAAATTTTAGTTGGGTTTGCTAATTGCATATCGCGAATTTCTTGAGCAGTCATTATCGCTGGTGCAGATGTGTTGATGTAATCTCCATTTGCTTCAAGATATTCTGCAAGAATTTTTGCTTCGTTTAGTGTAACCGGAGGTTCAGTAGGGCTATCACTTTTACTGCATCCGGTATTGATAATAAATAATGACGTTATTAACATCAATAAAAATAAATTACGTAGTTTCATTGATTTTACTCCTTTGTTTTTTAAAATAACAATTGATTGTGTTTTGAATTTGTTGTTCATTTTTTTAATTAACTCCCCAAGCTGAAGGCAATTTACCGTCAACTGTAATTGATTGAGTTGAATTAATTTCCCAACTCTTTAGATCACTCTTAAATAAATAAATCTGTTTGTTTCTGAATGTTCCGTCTGCATTTTTCATTATATGGCATGCATCGTAACACGGTTTGTTACTTGTCACTTGAGTTCTGCTTGTCCACCTAATTATATTATGTGGTGTAGCATACTTGTAAGTTGGACGAATACTAAAGTTAGATAATGTTGTTACGCCAAATTTATCCCAGCTATCCGGCGCCATTAGTGATTGTCTTAATACAGCAAACTTAAATGGTTTAATATCTGAAATTGGATTCAAACCAATTTTAAATCCTTGATAAGATGCAATGCGTGCACCTTCAACCCCAATGTGACAACTTCCGCAATTATTATAGTCTTGCGAGTGGCAAGTATTGCATGAGAAAGTATTTAAATGAGCTTGATGATAAACATTAGGCTTTCCGCCATCGGGATGACAGTAATTACATTTTGGCAATGAACCCATTTTGTAACGCTGATCATATATCTTTCCATCTCCATGTACTTCTGTTTGTGTGTGACAAACAACGCAAGTGAATTGTTTATTGGTTAAATGAACGTCTGGTACTGTTCCTATTGCCTGTCCAAAATATGCATGACCGCCTCTGCTAACATGGCAGGTTACACACACATTACGCATATCCGGAGTTCTGATAAATTCATGACCTTTACTTAATCCTCCGCCTCCAGCCGCTGGTCTATTTACATGACAGTCACCGCATGTTGCGTGACATTTACCACAGTTAGTATTATAAGCATCCTTCAGTTGAGAAGATAATTGCTCAAACCCTGCTGGAATATTTGGCAGCCCGGATCTGAGAACTAACATAGATTTTTGTCCCCATCCTTGTTCATGCAAACTATTTTTTGTGCGGTTATAAATTTCAGTGTGGCAGGTTGCACACTTTGCATCACTTCTCGATGAGGGCTTTTTGAGAAAATTGCCAGAATGCGCTTTCGCTTTATCACTCGTACCATCAGTTCCATTGTGACATGTTACGCACGTAAGTTTGCCATGAACATCATTTTTAAATGTTTTGTATCCTGCACCACCAAGATAAACTCTATCATATGGTTCGTAATGCGGTGCTTCACCGCCACATCCATGGCTGTCTCCTTCTGCCGGGGGATCAGGAATGTAATTACTTTTTAATACTATGTAGTTTGTATGACACCCTTCACAAGATGCAATAGAATTTTCAGATGGAGGATCAGGTGTAATTGGACTTTCTTCTGATTTTTTTTGACAATTTGTTAATAAGAAAACGACAATTAATATTGCCGTGAGAGAATAAATTTTTTTCTTCATTACATTTCTCTAAATATTTTTTTAGAATTTGCATGCAATAGACAACATAAATGCCAAGCTGTTTTAGGTTAAAAACGAATGGTTTTCAATTTGTTATGAAACAAATTGTTTCAGGGGGAAGGAACACAGTTAAGATTTGTAAAAAAACATTAAAATATATTCTATTTTTAATGATAATTTGTTTCGGGTGGTTGGAACGGTGAAACGCTATTTCTTCACTAAACTTAAATTAATCATTTTTCGCCAAAGAGTAGTTCTTCCAATTTTTAACTCTTTAGCTACTTCACTTTTATTCCATTTATGTTTTTCTAAAAGTGCTAAAATTTCAGTTCTTTCTTTTGATTCGTGAAAGAATTCACTTTTAATAATATTTCTTGATAGGTTATTTTGACTTTCAGTTAAAATGGGAGGAAGTTTAGAAATTTCTATTATATTTTTTTTAATCGTTCGAACAAATGCATATTCAATTACATTCTCTAACTCTCTAATATTTCCAGGCCATGAATAATTTAATAATAACTCCAAAGCATTTTCATCTATTTCCTTAATTTGTTTCTTATACAACAAGGAGAATTTGTTCAAAAAATGTTTTACCAACGGAACAATATCTTGGCGTCTTTCTCTTAGAGGCGGTATGTAAATTGGAATTACGTTTAATCTATAATACAAGTCTTCTCTGAACTTTCCGTTTTTAAGAGCATCTTTTATATCAATATTTGTAGCAGCAATAACTCTTACGTCGGAATGGCGCGGTAAAGATTCACCAACTCGTTCGAAAACCCCTTCTTGCAAAACTCTAAGAAGCTGAATCTGCATTTGAAGCGGCATCTCGGCAACTTCATCTAAAAAAATTGTTCCTTTATCTGCTAATTCAAACCTGCCGGGCCTATCTTTAATTGCATCTGTAAAAGCTCCTTTCACATGTCCGAACAATTCACTTGCTAAGAGGTTTGGCGGGAAGACCGAGCAATTAATTTTTATATATGGATTTTCATTTCTTTCAGAATGCTTTTGAATGGCATTTGCTATAAGTTCTTTTCCGGTTCCTGATTCACCGTGAATAAATACCGGGGCGTTTGTTTCTGCAATTTCATCTATCAATTCAAAAATTTCTTTCATCTGCTTACTATGTCCAATCATCGAATAAAATTGAGTTTCTTTTTGTAAATCAAGCCCAATTGTTTCAGCTTCGCTTAGGTCCCTAAAAGAAACTATCCCGCCCGTAGGTTCATTGTTTTCGTTATAGAGGACAGCGGAATTTAATTTGATTGGTTTTAGTGTTCCATTTTCGACTTTGATGTTGGATTGAAAATCAAAAATGTTCTTTTGTGTTTTAAGCACAAGGGCAAGCGGGCAATCGTTAAAACAAAATTCCGATTGAAAAATATTTTTGCAGTAATTTCCTAAAACATCCTTTCTATTTTTTCCGGTAATTAATTCTGCAGATTTATTAAAAAAAGTAATTTTAAAATTTTTATCTACAGTAAATACTCCCTCTGCAATAGAATCGAGTATATGATCTTTAATGTTTTCATCTATGGTCATAATGTTTCAACGTTCCGTGTGTTTCATTAATGTTTAAAAAAAAGCCGCTATTGAATGAAAGCGGCTCTTAAAAATTTATAATTTAATTAATTTCCAAAAACGTTAATCTTTCCATCCATGTGTTTTGTCTTATCAATAATTTTTCCGTACTGATCTACTACGCCAGGATGACATGTTGCACAATCTTTAAGCGCTGCTGTTACGTGACCAGTTGGTGGTAATCCATGACACGTTCCGCAAGTTGCTTGAGTTCCATCGACCTTATTCCAAATTGGTTGGAAATAATTTCCTTCCATTTTATCGGCAGTATATGCAAACTGATATTGTGAAGAACTCTTTGTGAATGAAAACGAGCCATGGCAGTAATTACTTGCACATTTGTTTGTAGTGAAATCGTAAGTTGTAGAACCAACCTCGTTGCTTGCAAATTTTCTAAATACTAATTCTGCTTTTGGTGTGCTATCTAAATGTCCGCTTGAATAAAGTCCGGTTGGAATTGTGTGACAGTCGTTGCATTTTACTAAAGGACCAATCTTTGTGTTAAGTAAATGAACAGCATGAGCACCAACGCCGGCAATTTTCGTATCTGTATTTTTTGACAAATCAGTTGGCGGTGCAATCAAACTTGGATTGTTAAAATCACCATGACATGTATTGCATGCTTCAGGCCCACCGGGATTTTTATGACAAGTGTTGCATGAAGGACTAGCAACTTTACCAGAATAATTTATACCATGGCACGGTGTGCAGGTAGTCATACTCCAGTTTTTTGATTTAATAAATTTCCCATGGAAGTTTGGAGATGAAGCAGTGGTAATTCCGGCTTTGTGCACCGATATATCTGCATGACAGTTTGAACAAGCAGGACTTGCGACTTTACCTGCAAAGTTATCACCATGGCACTGATTACATTTATCCATAGTTATTTTTGCAGTCGCAATATATTTCCCATGGAAATTTGCCGATGCAGTAGAATTAATACCCGGTTGATGAACATCAATATTTGGGTGACAATTTGAAGTTGAGCAATTTACTTTTGCAGTGCCCCCATCAAATTTTGAATCGTGGCATTGCTTACAGCTTTCCAATCCACTCTTTTTAACTGTAAGTCCATGAAAACTTGAAGATGTAGGACTTAAAATATTTATACTTCCATGGACGCTAATGCTTGAAGGAGCTGTTATGTCATCATTCAGCTTGCTGCAAGAAATAGCAGCCAGTCCCAATACAACAAATAGAATTATATAAATTTTTGAATATCTCATAAATTATCCAAGAGTTAAATTTTTATTTATGACAGTAACCGCAGAAACCAATTCCTTTCGCACCATTTGGACGGGCACTTGCATCTGTATGACATGCATAACAAACTGAACCGCGGTCTGTGTGCCAATCACCTCTTTCAAATTCATTAGTAAAACTTTTTGAATGTGTTTTAGGGTTTGTTCCTTTGATGCCGTCATTATCTATATGACAAAGAATGCAATTTGCATCAGCGCCTTGAACGTCATGGCATGATGCACAATTTTCTATATCTCTTTTAGCTAGAACTGCATGTTGTCCGCCGCCTGAACCGACACCAATTGTAACAAAGTTTGTACCTTTGTGAGAACTTGGTACATTACCTTCTAAGGCAAAATCGGCTCGCTTGGAATCATGACATTCAACACAAAATGATTCGGTTTGATGGCATGTTTGGCATTCGGATTTTTTTCCTTTTAAATCAATGCCGTGATTGTACCTGTAATTCAAATCATGCACGCGGTTGATGGCCTGCTGTTTTGTGTTATCAACAAATCGATGTGGTGAAAATGGAGTAACAAAATTCCGTTTGGAATTTGTTTCGGTAATCATAGTTATAGCAACATGGCAGGTTTCGCAGAATGAATTATCATGACACATTTGACAGTTTGAATTTTCTTTTAAGGCATTGAACTTATGAGAGCGCATAAATGCAACTTCTTTATGATTCTCAGGAATCAAATTTGCAGTTGAAATATGGCAAGATTCACAATCATTTATTGCAACTGTATTTCCATTATGGCAGTCTGAACAAATAACCATTGCCGGTTTTGACTCAGTTGATTCAAAACTGTAAGCAACATCAGAAAGACCTTTATGACATTTTTCGCAGTCTAATTTTTGTTCGCTCAAGTGAAACTTATGATCGAATATCAATGAAGGTGTTTTTAGAATCAAGGCTTCATACTTATCTTCGTAATGGCATTGTTTACAATTCTTTTCATCGTTAACATCATGGCATGTAGCACAAACTGTTTTTTCAGGTAAAAGTCTTGTGGTAAGCGATCTACTTTCTGCAACGGTTGTATGGCATGATGCACAATCAGTTAATTCTTTATGAGCCTTGTGCGAAAATTTAATAACATCTTTATTTGTCTTTCCGTTTGAATCAATATTTGAGCTGTTAATTGCTGCAATAGTTAAAAAGGAAATTAAGAAAAGTGCAATAGCAGCGTAGAAATGTTTTATTTTCATAATTTTTTAGAAATTAGTATTAAACCAGTGATTTACCTTGAACAAAATTCTATAGTCATTCTTGTAAATCTTATTATTAAAATATTGTCCTTGAAGATCGAATGAATAATCTTTCCACGGTCTTAAATTTATTCCTCCGAGTAAGGATATTATATTATTTGCTTCATCGTCTTTGGAAAGTTTGTAATTAGTATAAGCAAAGCCAATCGATGGTGTAAATACTCCATCAGCACAAGAGAATGCGGTATAACAAGTAATTGAACTTAGCTCGCCGGCATACCCGAAAGTTTTTCTTAAACTGACATTTCCATATTTTGTGTTAGCACCAATTGTAAGCCGTTGAGAGTTTTCATCACTGAATTTTACGTTACCGAACTTTCCATAGACTGAATAATTGTTATCAAACTTATAATCGACTCCGCCTTCATATTCATACGTATTTCCAAAATCAAATACAGAAAAGATAGAATTGTATCTAATCTTTGGCTCTCTAAAATTATAATAAACATCAATTCCTAATTCACTGGTTGCTTGCAACCTGCCGGTTACTTCAAATTTAGATGTAGTTTTAAAATTTACATCATACTCATAACGTGTATCAATATTCAAAAATCCCTCGGAGAAATAGGAAGCATCTGCAGTAAGGAATTTATATTGATTAGATTTCTGCTGAATGAGAATTGTCACCGGATTATAGTTTGCATCTAATTGTAGCGATTTGTAATCCGGTGCTTTAAAATTTTTATCGATATAACTTAAACCAAAGTTAAAATGATCAAGGAAATTTATGTCGAATTTACCGCCCAATACATAATCGTTTTTAAAATCATCAGTAAGTTTTAATTTTTGATATGCCGGAACATTTCCTCCGTAATAGCCGCTTAAAGCAGCATTTGCATATTTAAATTTTAGATTGATACCATCAAACAATCCGCCTGCAATTGGAGTAAATAGCGGCTGCCTGCCAACCTTTAATGTTAACAAATCAAAAACATTTCTAAACTCTAAATACAAATCATAAAATCTCAATCTTGGATCGCTATCCAATGCTTTGCCGATGTTAGCTTCAAAGTTAGTTCTGGTCCGAATGGAAAAGTCTTTGCTGTTAAAGTTTAGAGAAAGAGATTGAAACGTTCTAATAAAAGTATCGGATGTTTTGGCTGTATCGAATCTTTCAAAAGTATAAAATGAAGAAGAAAATCTGCCGTTCAGATTTTGGGCGTAAATCATTAAGGGCAGATTTAATACTAGAAATAAAATAAGTGTTTTTTTCATTTTGAGCCCTATTAATAAGTATTATCCTTTCGGAACAGCATGAGCAATTTTCTTTACCATTTCGGAATATTTAAATTCTGGTTTTGGATGTCCTT
>Ga0233422_10001552_pt1 | contig 10091 bp, 13 predicted proteins | sample Watercolumn_Mata_2_FD_182724 | JGI IMG/M metagenome (GOLD analysis project Ga0233422, IMG submission 182724) | Freshwater microbial communities from Lake Matano, South Sulawesi, Indonesia - Watercolumn_Matano_2014_110_MG | ecosystem: Environmental > Aquatic > Freshwater > Lake | place...
CCGCCAGAATGTGTCTCTCTTTAAATCCGCGGTCCTGGAGCGGCCCGCGCATTTCAAGAAAAACCCGGGGCGCTGGTGCGCCACCCCCCAGTATTTGCGGAAACTGCACCTGATTTTGAATCAAAAGATCGACAAGATCGCCGGGGAGGAGGAATTCTTTCCCCTCCTCACTCCCGGGGACGACTCCTTCGCCGGGGCCTGCATCGTTGCCTCCGGGGTGGCCCTGGCCCATACCTGGGACCTCCTGGAGGAGATGGACCTGCTCCGCCGGGTCGATCTCTACCAGGTAACCATGCCCTACCCTTTGCATCAAGACTTCGCTATCCATCTCAGGTCCCATTATCAGCGGGTGCTGGTTCTGGAGGAGACCTACCCGGTCATCGAATTGCAACTGAGCCAGGATAAGGTCCGGGGCCGGAACGACAAAACCGTCCCGGGAGCGGGAGAATTGACGCCGGAGGTGATCCGGCCGCTAATAGAAAATTTCCTGGAATTGCCTCCCGCGGAGGTGGCGCCTTTTTCCGGGGGGGAGGCCACCAGGCCCACCCTGTGCGCCGGCTGCGGGCACCGGGCCGCGTTTTACGCCATCCGGGAGACCTTTCCGGAGGGCATCTTTCCCAGCGACATCGGCTGCTACACCTTAGGCATGAACCTGGGCGCGGTGGACACCTGCCATTGCATGGGCGCAGGGGTCAGCCAAGCCGCGGGATTTTACCGGGCCTATGCCGCCACCGGAGACGAAATCCCCACCATCGTGGCCACCATCGGCGATTCCACCTTTTTTCACGCCGGCATCCCGGCCTTGATCAACGCGGTTTTTCACCAGGCCCGGTTTATCCTGGTGATCCTGGATAACGCCACCACGGCCATGACCGGCCACCAACCCACGCCGGAACTGGGGCTGACCGCGGCGGGAGAACCGGGCCGGCCGGTCTTCCTGGCCGATCTGGTCAAGGCCTGCGGCGTCCGTTTCCTAAAAAAAGCCGACCCTTACGATATCCCGAACTTTATTTCCCTTCTCCAGGGAGCGGACCGATATTGCCGGGGCGCGGACGGCGGCGTGGCCGTGGTCATCGCCAAACACCCCTGCATCCTGGACCGGGAAGCCCGGAAGAGTCAGCCGGTCCTGGAGGTTTGCGTCACCGAAGACTGCACCGGCTGCCGCCACTGCCTGGACGATTTCGAATGCCCGGCGCTGAGTATGGCGGAAGCCACCGAGCAGGTGGTCATTGACGGCGCGCGCTGCATCGGCTGCGGCGTCTGCGTCCATGTCTGCCCGGGCGGGTCGATAACTGCGTATCCAAAAGAAAAATGATTTCACCACAAAGACACAAAGAACACAAAGATGCACAAAGAAAAGATATTTATTCTTTGTGATTCTCTGTGTCCTTTGTGTCTTTGTGGTGAGAATTAAGGAGCATTTTTGAAACAGCAGATCATCATCAGCGGCCTGGGGGGGCAGGGAGCACTAACGGTGACCCGCGTATTGGCCGAGGCCGCGGCGTCCATGGAGCTGGAGGTCCTCACCTCCGAGACCCACGGCATGGCCCAACGGGGGGGCACCGTCATCTCCATGATCAAGGTGGGGCCTTTTCGGGGGCCCTTGATTCCCGCGGGCCAGGCGGACGTGGGGTTGTTTTTGCACTCCAGAAATTTGGCGGTGCATTACGGTTACTTAAAATGGAACGCCGAGGTTTTTGTCAATTCCGCGGTTCCCGGGGATTATCACAACCTGGACGCCCAGGGCCTGGCCCGGCAGATGGGCGCGGCCGTGGCCGCCAACCTCATCCTTCTGGGTTTTGCGGTGGGGAAACAAGGCCTTTTTTGCGGCCCGGAGCTGGTGGAGCAGGTCATCCGCGAGCAGACCCCGGAGCGTTTCCGGGACATCAACCTCAAAGCCTTCCGCCTGGGAGCGGCATCGGCAAGAATCGGATTATAACCCAGATACTTGAGAAATGCGAAAAAATAGCCGGCAGAGAAGGAGACTGAAAGAATGAAAGAATGTCCTCGGCAAGAAAAAAATCTGGAGCAATGCTCCTGCACCTACCAATCCTGTGATCGCAAGGGGATCTGCTGCGAGTGCCTGCATTACCACCGTAAGCGTGGCGAGTTGCCCGGGTGTTACTTTCCTCCGGAGGTGGAGATGACCTACGACCGCAGCATCGGCCGTTTTGTAAAATCCACCCAGTAGTTTTGGTACACGCGACATGAGTAGTTGGGAAAAGGCGAAATTTTTTATTATCCGCCACCGCACCGGCATTGCGGTCTGGGTCCTGGCGGTAGTCCTGCTTCTCACCCCCCTGGTGGTCACCAACCCTTACAACCTGGGGATTCTCAACCTCATCGGCCTCTATGCCATCGTCGTTTTGGGCCTTAACCTGTTCATCGGCTACGCGGGCCAGATTTCCCTGGGCCATGCCGGGTTCTTCGGCCTGGGGGCTTACGGCTCCGCGGTGCTCACCTCCACCTACAATTTCCCGGCCTGGCCGGCCATGGGCCTGACCGCGGGAATGATGGCCCTGGTGGCCCTGGCCCTGGGAGTGCCCACGCTGCGCCTCTCCGGGCATTACCTGGCCATGGCCACTCTGGGCTTCAACTACGTGGTGCACATCATTTTCGTGCAATGGGACGCGGTCACCGGCGGCCCCGCCGGCCTTTCCGGGATTCCGCCCCTGTCCCTTTTCGGTTTCGCGTTCGACAGCGACGTCAGGTTTCACTACCTGGTCTGGACCGCGGCCCTGGCGGCCCTGACGCTCTGCCTCAACCTGGTGCGCAGCGGCGTGGGCCGGGGCCTGGCCGCCTTGGCCCAGGACGAGGTGGCCGCGGCCACCTTCGGCGTCAACGTGCAGCGGGACAAGGTGCGGGTCTTCGTGCTCTCCGCGGCCCTGGCGTCCGTGGCCGGGAGCTTATATGCCCACTATTTCGGCTACGTCAACCCGGACGGGTTCAGCATCTTTAAATCCCTGGACCTGGTGATCATGGTGGTGGTGGGCGGCCTGGGCTCCATCTGGGGGACGCTGTTCGGGGTGGCCCTGATCACCATTCTGCCCCACTTCCTGGAATTCTTCGAGACCTACATGGACATCATCCACGGCCTGATCCTGGTGGTTATCCTCCTCTTTTTGCCCCAGGGGTTTATCACCGGCCTGGCGGACCTGGTTAAAATCCACCTGGCCCGGCGGCGGCTGGCCGCGGGGGGAGGACAGGGATAGATGGAGGGGGTCAGGGGTCAGGGGTCAGGGGCACGATAAATTTTAACCGTACTAAATGCAAGTTGATTTGCAAATAGTAGCACTAAATGCAAAAGTGATGGCGTTTGGTACAGTTTTGGGTAGGAGGCCTCCTAAAGGAGCAAAGAACCCGGGCGAGACGCCTGGGCCACTGATATGTAAGCAGTTCAAATCTATTTTATGAAGCAAGATCTGCCTCTTCTGCAAATAACCAACCTCAGCAAGCACTTCGGGGGCCTGCCGGCCCTGTCGGAGGTGAGCTTTCGCGCGGGGCGGGGCCAGGTCACCGCGCTCATCGGCCCCAACGGCGCGGGCAAGACTACCCTGCTCAATTGCCTCTCCGGGGTTCTCCGGCCGGACGGAGGAGAAATCCTTTTTGAAGGGGTAAACATCGCCGGGCTGGCTGCCGATAAGGTGGCCCGCCTGGGCATTTCCCGCACTTTCCAAAATCTGCGCCTCTTCCCCCGGCTGTCGGTGTTGGATAACGTGCTCTGCGGCCTCACCATCCAGGCCGGGGACTCCTTCCTGGAGGCCCTGCTGAGGCTCCCGGGCCTGCGCAACCGGGAGCGGCGCCTGAAGCTCAAGGCTCTCGAAGCCCTGGACACCTTCGGCCTGGCGGACAAGGCGGCCATGCCCGCGGGCGCGCTTCCCTACGGGGACAAGAAAAGGGTGGAAATGGCCCGGGCCTTTGTGTCCCAGCCGGTGCTCACCCTGTTGGATGAACCGGTGGCGGGCCTCAATCCCGAGGAGACCGCCCAGATCGCCGGACTCATCCGGCAGATGCGGCTCTATGGCAAGACCATGGTCCTGGTGGAGCACGACATGGAGATGGTCATGGGGGTGTCGGACCGGGTGGTGGTCCTGGACGGCGGCTGCCGCATCGCCGCGGGCACGCCTCAGGAAGTGCGGGTCAATCCCCTGGTCCTGGAGGCCTACCTGGGCCGGATGAGCGCCATCGCGTAATTGCAAGTAGGAGAAGATTGAGTCTGTTTATGCCCCAAAGACTATCGGAAATGGGCGATCTCGTCGCCACTGTTCTGGATGCCATTCCTTCGTATATCTTGGTAGTGGACGAGGATGTGCAGATTATCGGCTTCAACCTGGCCGCGTCCCTCCTATTGGGCGAGAGTCCGGAACTGGTGCTGCACCGGCGTGCCGGGGATATTTTACATTGTCTCCATGCAACCGAGGCGGCTGAAGGTTGTGGACGGGCTGAATTCTGCAAAGACTGCCCGGTAAGAAATTCAGTCTATGAATCCTTCCGGGGCCAAAAAGTAGTGCGGAAAAGGGCCAGGATGGAACTGCTTAGCGCGGAGCGCAAGCTGGAAATCTATTTATTGGTGACCACGGCTCCCTTCTTATATCAGGATAACTCTTTGGTATTGCTGATTTTGGAAGATATCAGCGAGTTGATGGAGTTGAAAAGAATCTTACCGATTTGCGCCCGCTGCAAAAGCATCAGGAATGATAAGGAATACTGGCAAAGCTTGGAATGTTATATGAAACACCACCTGGACCTGGATTTCTCCCACAGCATCTGCCCCAAATGCGCCCGGGACTTATATCCGGAATATTTTAAGAAGTAGGGAAGGCCTGTGGCCGTGAGTTAATTGAAATTATCAGGGCGCAACCGCAGTTGCGCCCTTTTGATTGGAGAAAAATGGGTCTCCCTGCAAGCTGACCCGCTATTTCATAACGATGCTCAGCCCCTGGGCACCCAGGCTCAACTGCACGCCCTTCTGGGTAGCCTTCAGGTTGATGACCGTGCCCTTTTCATTCCGCATTAACAGGCCGATCTCGCCCTTGATCACCGCCACCCCGGCCTGGGCCGCCACGTAATTGCCCGGAAAATCCGCCACGCTCTTCATGTTATAGACGTCGCCCTTGGCGCTGATCTTGCTGATGCCCACCGCGCCCGCGTCCAAACCGCGCACGGTGAAGGCATACTGTTTGTCCAGGAATTTCAAAATGCCGTCGCCCCAGGTAATGCCCACGCCTGCGGCCACCTGGGTGCTCTCAAGGGTCAATTCTCCTAAGGGGTAGGGATCCTTGGGTTGGGCCCCAACCGTGTATACCGCGCCAAAAAGCATCGCCGCCACTGCCAGATAACAAAGAACTCTTTTGGTGCCCATCATTTTGTCCTTTCCTTTTGGGTTTATATGGTTGTTCGTTGCTTATAAGCCTTCTTATCGGTAAATCGGTGATCCAGTTTAAAAGAAAAGAATCCTTGGCGCTCGCATCTCTCACCCCCTTCTTGGAGGAAGTTTTTTCAGGAATCTTATTCAAATTAACACCGTTTATCGGGATGTCAAGGTGAAGAGCAGTCTGCTAAGAATTAATTGAGAATAATCCGGCTGTTCTGGGGCCGAGGTATTGCAGCGGGTGGGGCGGATGACGATATTATCAGAAATTTCTCACTCCAAAGGAGCCGAAAATTGGATATCGATAATTTGACCCTGCCCCAACTGATTGCGGCAGTGCGGCAGGCCGCACAAAACTGCCAGTGCGAAGGGACCCGGGAAACCGTTTTCACCGCCCGGGGCCGGGACAACATCGTTCCCTGCCTCCAGTGCGAACCCCATTACCAAACCCTGGGGCACCTGGAGGCCGCGTTGGCGATGCTGCGGAAACTTTAGCATGGAAAAAGGGCACAGGCGGGATGCCTGTGCCCGTCGAGGTTATCTTTTGGCCCCTAAGCTCAACCGGCTCACCGGCTCATAGTAGGCCACACCGCTGCCCCACCAGGTCAGTTTATAGTACCGGCCCTTCCAATCCACGTGGGGCCGCACCCAAAGAATGAGGCGCTCCACCAGCCGGCCGTGCAAGGGATGGGGCAGAACCGCGGTCACCAACTGCACCGGCTCATCCACCGCCTCCGTGTATGGGTCAACGTGGTAATGCTGCATACTCATCTACAAAATTCTCCTTCAAATCTTTAACACTCACCATATAATATAAACCTGCCCGGAGAAATTTGCCAGTTCTTAGGCCGCCGGGCCGGTCCTTGCTTGTCATGATAACGGATGCCGCTTATAATGCGATTTTTGGTTTTCTGTTTCCGGTTTCCCGTAAAAGATGGTTTGGATTGATTTGGCCTTGCCGGGAGAACAGGATTTTTTCAGGCATACTCAATTAATGGGCGGCACGGCCATAATTCCGGTTTCACCCGGATGCGGCATGGAAGATTTCCAGAAGGGAAATCTTGGTGATTAAAATCCTGCTAGCCCTGTGGCTGCTGTTCAGTCTGGCCCTTCCTGCGCCGGCCCAGGAATCACCGGGCACACCCGCGCTAGAACCCCGCACCGGCATCTCCTTCCCCCAGGCCCTGGGGCCTCTGGCCAGGATGGGGATGAAGAAATACGACCTCCCGGAATTGGGGGTCAGTTACCGCTACGCGGGCAAACCTTTGCCCATCGCCGACATTTATATTTATGACAACGGCTTGAAGGACCTGGGCACCGGGGTCAGCCAAATGGTGCGCACCCATTTTGAGGAGGTGAAATCCGAAATTTCGCTGCTGGGGAAGTCCGGCAACTACCGGGGCGTCAAGAAAGTCTCCGAAAGGGAAACCTCTCTGCCCCCCGGGACCCGCAAAATTCCCGCGCTCACCGCAGTTTTTACCTACAGCATCCCGGCGGGTAAAGGCGTGGCCTACACCGGGGTGCGAACTTCCCATATCCTGCTCACGGCCTACAAAGGCCAGCTCCTCAAGATCCAGTTCACCTATCCCCAGGATCAGGAAGAACAGGGGAAGAAGGCTTTACAAAAATTCCTGGCCGATTTCGGCAAGGCCCTTGGCGGCCAGAAAATTTTAACTTCCCAGAATCCCAAGAATAACGACAAAACCTCCAAAAAGAAGAACAACAAGTCCAGAATGGCCGGGCGGTGAGGGCCGGGGAGCCTGCCTCATCCTCGCGCCATCCGACTGCTTGCGAATTTTTCGGAAATTTGACCGGAAAACGGCTATGATATGGCTATGATATAATATTATCGGTAGTAATTCTGAGTGAAAGCCGCCATGATCAGGACCCAGGTTTATTTAACGGCAGAGCAGCGGGAGGCGCTCCAGGAGTTGGCCCGGCGGACCGGCCGGACTCGGAGTGCACTGATTCGGCAGGCTGTCGATGATTTCCTTTGCAAGTTCAAATCCTTGGATATCCAGAAGCGCCGGGCGATGCTGGAGCGGGCCTGCGGAATCTGGAAAGATAGAGATGACCTTCCTGATTTTCAGGCATTGAGAAGGGAATTAGACCGCCGCATAGAAACTATTTCGAAACCTAACGGTCAGAAAGCTGAACGGCTGGAGGGGCAAGGCGATGGATGAACAGCTTCAAGGCATCATTCAAAGCATCCTGGATGGCCTGCAAGGGGAAATAGAACCCCAGCGACTGGTCCTTTTCGGCTCCCGGGTATCGGGAAAGGCCGATGCCGACAGCGACCTGGACCTGCTGGTCATCGCCCCTTCCAAAGACCGCCCGGTGGACCGCAGGATAAAGGTGCGCCGCCTGCTCCGGGAACTGGATCAGAACATCGGGCTGGATATATTTTTCTATACGCCGGAAGAAGCAGCATTACTGGCGGAGGAACCGGCATCGTTTTTACGGCAGATTTTAAATACCGGAGTCACCATCTATGACCGGGAACATTGCTGAAACCTGGCTCAGGGCGAAACAAGGTGCGGCCGATGGTATTCCAGATGATTGATTTCTCGGTATGACTGAATTGCCCGAAAAACGCCGTCGCTCCATACGGTTTCAGGGTTGGGATTATTCATGGGATGGCGTTTATTTCATTACGATTTGCACCCAGAATAAAGAATACCTTTTCGGAGAGATTGTGGATGATTTGATGCATCTCAATGCCCCGGGGAAAATGATTCTCGGGACTTGGGAAGAATTACCCGAGCGTTTTGCGGTCATGGAATTGGACGCCAGGGTCGTCATGCCCAATCACTTCCATGCCATCGTGGTTCTTCGTAGGGGCGAACCTTGTGTTCGCCCTGAATGCCTCGAATCTTGCGGGTGCCCGGAACCTGACATTCACCCCTCGCTCGAACACTCCCAATTTATTTTCCATTCCCACCCGTTCGATCCGCCGCACCAGGGCGAACACAAGGTTCGCCCCTACGGGAAACGGCCGTTAGGGACAACGGCGAAATCAATTGGCCGCATCGTCCAGGCGTTTAAATCCCTTACCACCCGCCAATATCTCCAGGGCATAAAAGAATCCGCCTGGCCTCCATTTAAAGGGAAATTATGGCAGCGCAATTATTACGAACGTATCATCAGGGATGAGGCGGAATGGGAGCGCATCTCCGCATACATTGAGGCCAATCCTGTTAATTGGGCCTTGGATCGGGAGAATCGGGAGGTTGGGAGGATTAAGGTGAGGGAGCCTTGGCAGGTGTAGACATGGGGAGGGCAGTGCCCGCTGTTAAATTATGGTGGGAGGTGCCCAGCCCTAGGATACCAAATTAAGGGGAGTTAACGTGACTAAACCCAAAAGGCATCATTACTTGCCTCAATTTTATCTACAATATTTCTGCAAAGATGGCAATTTTTGGATATTTGATAGGAAAACAAAGGAGTTTAGAAGCCAAACCCCAAAAAATACAGCCTTAAAATCAAATTATTACACGTTTAAAAATAGTAAAGGGAATAAAGTAACAGAAATTGAACATCTATTATCCCAAATAGAAGGAAATGCAAAATGTATAATTGAAAAGGTCATTAATTGGGAGAATATTACTCCGCAAGAGAAAGAAAATCTTTCATTATTTATAGCCTTTATGATGAACCGTGTACCAGATTTCGAGAAGTCGGTTAACAAAGTTTACGAACACACTATCAAATCAACATTGAAAATGATGTACAGCGACCCCAAACGAGTTCAAGCAACCTTAGATGAATTTGAAAGAGAACGTGGAGAGAAATTAGGGCTTTCAGCGGAGGAATTGGTTGAATTCCATAAGGGTGATAACATAAAGGTTATTATTGATAGGGTCAAGAGCTTGGAATTAATGATAGATATAAGTTTTAAAATATTCCATTTTTTTAAACAAATGGATTGGCTATTTTTACATTCACCTCAAGAGGCATCATTTATAACTACTGACAATCCTGTTGTTTTAGTTCCTTCTGAGAAATTTCCAAAAGGACCTTATGGAATGGGGATATTATTTCCAGGGGTACGCAAAGTTTTTCCAATTTCCCAAAGTACCTGCCTAATTATGTATGACCATGGAGAACTATTACTCCATCATAAAACAAATAAACAGACAGTTAGAAATATTAATTTAAATGTCGCTCAGTTTACTGAAAGATTTTTAATAGGAAGAGATGAGCTATTAATAAAAAATATAGTCAGAAAAACTAAAATCAATCAATGGGACTATAAGGGACGTATCACTATAAATTAAGTTAATTGTCCTAACCGCAAATAAGGTAGATATTGAGACATTGATTAAGCTTAATATCCCGGAACATAAACTTTTCTGGTTATGATTGCTGATAAACAAAAAGACCTTTTATTGGACATCTCCAACCTCACCGTCCACTACGGCGCGGCGCAGGCGCTTTTTGGCGTGTCCCTCAGTGTGGGCCGGGGGGAGACGGTGGCCTTGGTGGGGGCTAATGGGGCGGGGAAGTCGAGTTTGTTGAAGGCGGTGATGGGGTTGGCGCCGCCTTCCGGGGGGCGGATTTTTCTGGATGGGGAGGACGTTACCGGTTCTTCGCCCGCGGCCATGGCGGCCCGGTGCGTGGCCTTGTGCCCCGAGGGCCGGGAGATGTTCGGGGACCTGACCGTCAGGGAAAACCTGGAGTTGGGCGCGCTGGCTTTGGGAATCAAACGAAGCGAGATGCA
>Ga0233422_10001553_pt1 | contig 10081 bp, 11 predicted proteins | sample Watercolumn_Mata_2_FD_182724 | JGI IMG/M metagenome (GOLD analysis project Ga0233422, IMG submission 182724) | Freshwater microbial communities from Lake Matano, South Sulawesi, Indonesia - Watercolumn_Matano_2014_110_MG | ecosystem: Environmental > Aquatic > Freshwater > Lake | place...
ATAACTATACCATTTCAATTAATTCATCTGGAACTTGGACTAATCAAACTATTACTTTATTTTACCGGGAAAATCAAGAGTATATTAAATTCGCAAAACAAATGACAAAAGGTAATTATTCTTATAGAATTTTTGCTTATGATGACGCAGGAAATTTAAATATTTCAAGAAATGTTCCGTTTGAAGTTAGAGGAGAACAACCTAACTTAAATGTTTTAAATATTTATCCAGAACAAGATGCTATTTTAACAACTTATTCAACAAACTTCACATTCAATTATACAGGCGGAACAGCAACGAATTGCTCTTTAATTTTAACAAATGCAACAGCAAGTAAATACAATCAAACAATAACTAACCCAGCAGAAAATACTTCTTTAAATTTCTCTCAATTAAATATGTTAGATTTTAACGATACTTCATTTAGTTGGCAAACAGAGTGTTGTTTACAAAGAGGCGAGACATATTGTTTTAGAGATTTATCCATATTAACTATTAATACATCTTATACTCAACCTCAAAACATTACTATTGACTGGTTATCGCCAACAGGCAATACTTCAATTTATCATAATCTATCAACAACTTTTTCTTATAATGTCTCCTGTAATAATGTTGATTGTGGGAATATTTCTGTTTATCTAAAATCTAATATTAATTCTGCTGTTCAGACAACTATTTACTTAACTCCTTTTGACGACGGAAATTTAACTGCTACAACAAGAGACAAAACAGGAAGCACAGGGCTTGTTGGAAGATCAGGGGCAATGCCCGGGACACCAGTTGGGGTTTATTTTTATTACAACACTTCGTCAGTAACAGGTAAAAAAATATTAAATGTAACTTGGAATTATACTATTGAATCAGTTACAAATGGAGTAAATTGTTATATATGGAATTTAGAAGTAAGTAATAATTCTCAATCAGTTGCTACACTTTTATTAGATATGAGAAATGGGACAAATTTTGTCTACAATTCTAACTTCTGCACTACAAATGGAAGTTTTAAAATGATTTCTTTGGGAGCAAATGCAACTCAAACATCTATTTTTAATTCGTCGTCTGGTTGGGCTGGTTTTGGTATTCCAAATATGACTGGAACAGGAACCCCTCCAACACCCTCTTCTGTTTTTGATATGAGTGAAAATACAAGTTATGCACCAGTTTTAATTATTACTTATGAAGACACAGGAAGTGGTTTAATTAACAATAGCGTCGGAGTAGTTCCATTTTATCAAAACACAACTAACCCAATAAATATTTCTTTAAACGCAACTCAATCTGCAGTGGTTACTTGGTATGTTAATGCAACCGGAAGAATTAATTCCTCTTACTTAATTTCTGCTTACGCAAATATAACATCAAATAATTCTGTAAACGACATCACAGAAAGTTTTAATATAACTATTATTCAAGTGCCTTCAGGAGCAACAACTTACACAAGAGATATTTTTCAAAGCATTTATTTTTCAAATTTGTTAAGTAGAGTTGGCTCTTTTAGTAAAGAGATAAGTCAGTTATTAACCTTTTCAAATTTATTGTCAAGAACATCATTATTTTTGAGAGACGCATCACAAACATTTTTAATAAGTTCTTCTATTAATAGAATGCAAAGTTTTTCAAGAGATATTTTTCAAACATTTACAATATCTGCTATTTCTGAAAGAGTTGTAACCTTTTCAAGAGGGGCGTCTCAATTATTAACATTTAGTTTAGTTTCAGATAGAATTGCTATTTTTTCAAGGGATGCTTTTCAAAGTGTTTATTTAACAGGGGTTATTGAAAAATCTATGCAGATTACAATACCTATTTTTCAAGTAATTCATTTTAGTTTGTCTGCTGTTACAAGTGGGACAGAATCAATTATAGAAGCAGTGGTTACTGGGGGAACAGAGCCAAGAACTTTTTTAAATTTTTGGGGATTAAGAAAGATTTATATTTTGTTTGGATTAATTGGATTTATGCTTGTTTTTTTAGTTTCTGAACAAGTAAAAAAGAAAAAATTTAATGATTTAGTTCAAAAAGTTAAAAAAGAAATTAAAAATGGGGGAAAATATGGAAAACACTAAAAAATCGTCGTCGGCGAACAAAAAATTCGCTATTACAGGCATCGTGGTGTTAGTTTTTACTTTTTTCAATATAATCCTCGCCTGTAATTTTGTGAGTTCTGCGGTTTGGAATTCAAGTTTTGAAAATGGTTGTTTTGCTTATTATGATTTTGAAAACACCTCTAATTCAATTAACCCCGCACAATTTAATCTATCTGACTTGTATGCAAATAACACGGATTGTTATAGTGGTTTAGGAAACTGCATCTCTTTTACTCCATCAAATAAAATAAACATTCTTGAAACAAACAACAATACAAATCCATTCGCTTATAATCAAACAAGAGGGGATAAAAACGGGACTATTTGCTTTTGGTTAAGACCAGACAGAGCAGACCAAGTCGGAATAAGGGTTATGTCAAAAGAATCAGGAACTACAACTTGGTCTTTTTCTCAATATGCAACTGGAAATTTAGATTTTGTATTTATGTCAAGTAGTTCTCCAAGAGTTACTAATATACAAGAAAAAAACTGGTCTTTTATTTGTGGTTCTTTTAACTCCTCACATTCTTCTATATTCCAAAATGGAACACAAATTGCAAGTCAAACAAGAACATATCCTAATGCAAACGACCAATTCGTTTATATTGGTGGAAATTGGGATGACACTAATTTTGGGGGGGTTATAGATGAACTCGCTTTTTGGAATCGTTCTCTTTCAAATGTAGAAATACAGCAATTATATAATAATGGTTTAGGTTTGCCGAGAAATATTGAAAGTGTTACTACAACTTTAAACTCTCCTGCAAACGCAAACCAAACTTCGTCAAGTGTTGTGGAATTCAATATAACCTGTGAATCTTCTGTCGGAGTGAAAAATCTATCTTTTTTCTTAAACAATGCTTTAAATAAAACAATAACTTTGGACGGCTCTATGTCAGACACAGAGATTTTTTCTTTAAACATAAGCGAAGCATTGCCTTACTATAACTGGACTGCTATTTGTTATAATAACAATAGTTTAAGTGATTGGGCGAATTCTAACTTTACTTTAAAAGTTGATACAATCCCTTATTTTTATATTTCTTCACCAACAGGAACCCTCTCATCTAAATCAGTTAGTTTTAATGTGTCTTTGTTTGACTTAAACGCTTCTTATTGCTATTACAATGTAACAAGAGGGGCTTCAACAGAAATCGCAGACACTAATATTTCTTGTTCAAATATAAGCGGGATTTTTATTGTTTCTTCTGATGCAAATTATGTCTTTTGGGTTTGGTCTAATGACTCAGTAAATCACCAGAACTTAACAAATATCTATTTCGCAGTTTCAAGTAGTGTTTTAGGCAGTGGTGGAGGTGGGGGGGGTGGTTCTTGGATTCAAGAATACATAAACATAACAGCAACTCAAAGCATTTGCATAAAATATCAAGACGCTTTTTTAAGTGCTATCCAATCAACAAAACAAGAAAAAAGTTTTTTTAAAAAGTTTAATGTTCTTTGGACTAAATTCTGGGATTATATACTTTGCAAGTCAGCAAGTTCAATTATTCCGATTTAAAATCATTAATTAAATCGTCGGGTGAGACATTAAATTCCTCGTCATCTTCTTCATCAAAAGGGTCTTTTTCTGATGTTCGCATAAGTTTTATTGTGCGAACTTTTTTATCTCCCTCACTCTCTTTCCTTTCAACATAATCAAGACCCTCAATTTTTTTGATTATTTTATCGTATTTTTCCTGCGTAAAAAAAGACCCTTTTTGCAGGTGTTCAATTAGGTCAATAGGATTGCTCGGAAGGGTCAGTATAAATTCCTTAACTTTTTTGTTGTAAAGGGTCTTTATCCCGTCAATAACGATGCTCTTTTTTTTTCTTCTATATCTAATGTTACGGGTTTTCATCTTCTATTTTTCCACGCCATTTTTCTTAAAAATTTAATTATTGTTTCAATTCTCTTAATGCGAAGATAAATTAAAAATGTTATTGCAGTTAAGAAAATGTAACATAGAGTAATTATTGCAATAGATAGTGAGATGTAAGTGTTAGGTTCTGTCATTTTGGTTGAAATTTTGGTTTACGATTTAATAAAATTCTTAATCTTTCGAGTTCAGGTTCTGAAATAAATAACCTCTGAACTTTATCAAACGGAAATGTTCTCATTGTTATTTGGCTCTTTATATATTTTACACCTTTTTTATTTTTATTTTTAAAAGAAGCGATATGGATATTTCCCTCCTCATCTTGATAAAATGGTTTTTTTCCAATCGATTCTCCGCCAACTAATTTTTTTACAAACATTTTTAAACTCTAAAGTATAAATATTTATAATAAATTATTATCATATTCTCACAACACGCTCATTTATCATAAATTTTTTATTTACTTCTTCTTTCTTCTCAAATCTCTTATTTCTCCAAGTTTTACTTAAATCATCACTCCAACAATCAGGGGGGTTATGAGAGAAGTGTATAAATCTCCTTAACATCGGATATTCAAATAAACATTCTCTTTTTGTTCTCGGTGACATCATCTTTCTCACCTTTTTCCAAAATTGATGTTCTTTACTTCTCGCTGTTCCTTTTTCTGCTGGAGTATAATCATTAGACATTTTCCATATAACAAGGTCCCGAAGCCTTTGTAAATTAGTGTCTGAGAGCGATTGGTGTTGGGTTAAAAATATGCAGGACAAATCACGATGCCTCGCTATCATTAAAAGTTTTCCTAAATCAATATTTTTTCTATCCTGATATTCTCTTGCATTAAACTGAATACCTGACTCATCTATAATAGCGAGACAGGAGTTTGGAACATCTTGGATTGTCTTTTTATATAAGCACCACTTAGGCAACACATCTGTATTAACTCCCTCTCCAACATAATAAACCCTTCTTGATGTTCTTCTGTGATAAATCTCTGCTAACATAAAAGCAGTGCAGGTCTTTCCGCTTCCTCTCCCCCCAACAATATAAATAATCTGTGATTTGTTTTTTAAAAATAAATCCATAACTACTTCCATCTTTGCTTCATTTGATTTTGAGAAGTCAGTTAATATAACTCTTGCTTGAATTGGATTTTGAAAAAAGAAAGTTCTTATTATTCCCCAATCATAAGGAGTATAAAACTTTTGTAAATATCTTGTCATAGTTAGTTTATGTCCGTCAAGATAGTGCAAAGCACTTCCAAAACTATTTCTTCTTCCTAACATTATATCTCTTCGTGACCCTCCATAGTTTTTTGTTCTGGTTTATCAATATAAGCATCTTTCATTCTTTTACTATGCTCTGCATATTTCTCCTGTGTGTCTATGGTTGCCTCAAAGTTTTCAGTTTGTTTTCCTATTGCCTTACAAAGATTTCTATAATTCCAATAAAGAGTAGCGATTTTTGGATTTGAAACTCCCAACTCTTTTTTAAGCATATTATAAAGATTTGTTGGGTCGTTAGTTTCTTCTGCTAATTTTTTTAACTTTGAAAACTCCTCGTCTAATGATTCTACATCATCAAACCACCCATAAAAGACCTTTTGTTTTGCTCCTTTAAGAAATGGGTTTTTTTCTATTTCTTCCCTAACATCATCATCTAACGCATATCTACTTACTTGTGATATATTCGCTATTGTTACGGCACCTTTTGGAAATAACTCACAGGTCTCCCTTCTTACAACTAAAACCCTCTGTGCAAACGGCCAATTAAATCCGTCTGCTGAAAAAGAATCAATAGCAAAAATGAGAAAACCATTTTTTTCAATAGGCGGATTAAAATAAGACCCGTGAAAGTTTGGAGCGATTATTTGCTGACTATGATATTGTAAATTTCCTATGAAGTAATAAACCCCCAGAAAAAATAACAAAAGCATAGGCATAAATATATTTGAATTTTTAAATGTGCTCGTCCCCCCCATTTTAAACCAAACAATCCAAGTTGAAAAAAATAAGATTATAAATAAAGATTTGCCTGAAAATATTTTTTTAATATTTGATTTTGTATAATTATCCATATTTTTCCAAAAAAACCAGTAAAATATTATTGCTAATAAGATTATAAAAACATACCAATATTTAGAAAATATTGATGATAAGTCAATCATTCGCCATCCTCCTCTTCAATTTCAGAATCATAATCTTGAGAAGTTTGTTTTTTCTTTTTGCTTTCTTCAAGTTGTTTTCTTAATTGTTGTATTTCGTCTTCTTTTTCAAGTTCTTTATAACTTCTAATTTTCTTAAATGCGGTTTTAGTTCCCTCAACTCTTTCTTCATTAGTTTGATGTTTGTTATACCAAACATAAGCAATAGCCAAAAAAACAACAATAATTATAATCCATATTATTATATTTAAAGTGTTTGAGTTATTGCTATCAGGGGTCTTAACTTCACTTCTTAAAAATTCTATATCTGATTTTGAAGCAGTGTTATTCATCATATTGTCTCTGAATTCCTTTGACCAATTTTCAAACTCTGAACGAGATAAATAAAAAGTTTGGTTTGAAGTATTTGAGATAACATTAACTTCTGTCTTGTTATAGTAATCTTGAAGAATTGCTTTTATTGTTTCGTTTATGTTTGTTGCGTTTTGATAGTAGGTATTGTTGTAAATTATTGTTGAATTTGTTCTGTTACTTGGAAATTCAGCAATAGCACTCCACCAAGTATCACAATTAATTTCAGTCATATTTAATGCCCTGCATAACTGCCACTTGAGAATATAGTTGTCATAATTAAATGCAGAAGCAGAAGTGAACTGAATGTATAAAGCACAAATAATAATTCCCAATAAAAAAATAGCAAGTTCTTTCCAAAAACTCTTATAAAAAAAACTTTTTTCAGTTTCCATTTTCACCCCCTTTCAATAAATTAAGAAATTCATTTCCCAAATAAGAATCTTCATCATAAATTCCGCTAAATGTATCAAGATGATAAACGAGGTCTTTTGCCCTTTCCCTTTTTGATTCTTTTAAAATCTGTTGAATTCTTCTATCCTGACATCCCTTTTGAATAAGACAACGACCTATTTTTGAATAAGATGAGGTCTTTTCTAACTTTTCTTTTTTTGCTTCGTTTAAGAGAATATCAAAAGATTCTTTTTCTTTTGAACTTACTTTTATTGAGATTGTAAAAAATTTAGATTCTGTGTTGTGCATTTTAAGTATTTAAAAAATTATTTAAATTAGATTGGGAAAGTCGTTTATTTGCTATTTCAATATACTCTTTTTCTTTTTCTATTCCAATAAAATTTCTATTTAATTGCTTACAAGCGACAGCAGTAGTTCCAGAACCAAGAAATGGGTCTAAAATTATTGCTCCTTCTTTTGAAACAAGTTTAATGAGGTATTTAATTAATTTTATTGGTTTGACTGTTGGATGATTGTTTTTAGTGTAGGGATTCCGAATCCCTGCACTATCTAATCCTAAATATTTATTTCCATTTGTTCCATCAACTTGTTTTTCTTCCAATTCCTCGCAACCCATATTTCTTTCACTCTTACTTGCTTTTGCACAATAGAAAAAACGGGATGCCCCTCCTTTATCGTTATAATCATTTTTAATTCCACCTCCAAAATCTATAATTGGTTTATTTGGATTTTTATATTGAACATTAATTCTATTTCCTCTTGAAACTTGTATCCCACTTTGCTCATCCAACATCTCCCCTGCTTCTTCGTCGAGGATTATGTTTGCTGGAAATCTTCCTAAATTATGTTCATATGGGGTATTTATTATTTCATCCTTGTCTTTTTCTGTTCTTCCATCTTGTTCTTTCCATTTTTGTAGTTGTTTTTTATCTCCACTAACTTTTATAATTTCTCCATTTTGTATTCTACACTCATCAATATTAATCCCGCCTGTTCCCCATTTTAAAACATTTAAAGCAACATTCTTTTCAGATAAAGGTTTTCTTGCGAGGATTATTGGCTCACAGGCAGGTTTAAGTGCTGTTCCCCAGCCTTCCCATTCGGAGTTGCCTTTTGTTAATCTAAAGTTATTTCCAAAATTGCCTACAGAATTAAATTCTGCTTTTGTTCTATCTCTCTTATTTGGATTTTCTCCCAAATCTTCCCTCTCATTCCCCTGTATCTTATCAATCTGCTTTCCAATATTCAAACTTTTTGGAAATCCACTTCCATAAATCCACATAATACAATCTCTTATTTCAAAACCAGCATCTTCTATTCCACACACCATTCTATGATAAGTTCTTGTTCCACCAAAGGATAATAGGTAACCTCCATGTTTCAAAACTCTTAATGCTTCTTTTGCCCACTTGAAAGAGAATTGTTGAAAACTATTTTGTCCTTCTATGCCTTTATGAAATTTAACTCTATTAGAAGGAATAGTGTTTCCATCTTTACCCCACCTTTCATTAACTTCTCCAGTATCTGCCCCAAACTTATCCCATTCCTTACCCATAAATTCTAAACCATAGGGGGGGTCAGTTATTATCGCATCAATAGAATTGTCTAGTATTTCTTTGAGTAATTCTAAACAATCTCCCTGAATTATTTTGTTTTTAAAATCTTCAATACTTTTTATCATAACTCATCCTCTCTTTAATTGCGAAATAGGAAAGTAAAACTATCAGCAAAACGGCACTTCCTCCGTCACCAACTAAAATGTAAAACAAAATTCCGCCTAAAAGGTTTAACAAAAGTTTAAGCCAAAGTTTCATTTTTAAATAAAACCTCCTGTTGTAATCTTTTCTCTGCAATCTTTATGTATTCCGGATTTAACTCAAATCCGATAAATTTTCTGTTTGTTTCTTTACAAGCGACAGCGGTCGTGCCAGAACCAATAAAGGCATCGAGGACAACATCACAATCATCAGAACCATTCTTTATTAAGGACTTGATTATTTCTTTTGGTTTTGGTGTTGGATGAAATCCGCACTCTTTTCTATATTTGATATTGGTGCTATTACAAACAAAAACATCTCTTTGTTTGCATCCAATATTTAACTTAACTTCCCCATATCTTTCATCATTTCTAAACCACATTATAATTTCATAATTGCATCCATATTGGTTAGGAAAAACCCCCATAGTATCTGGTTTATACCATATAAGATATTTATAAAATCTGAATCCTTTTTCTTCAATCATCTGTCTAAACCAGTGAATGTGATGATAACTAAAAAACATATAAACCTGCCCTTTTGATTTAAGAATTCTCTTAAATTCCTTTAAAACCCTCAACATAAACCACTTATATTCATCTAAATCTTTGAAAGAAGAGTCCCAATCTGCACAAAATATAACATTTTTGCTTAAACTTCTTAATGTTTTTTCTTTTAAATCTTCCTTTAATTGTTCGATGTAATAAGGTGGGTCAGTTACAATTAAATCGATTGAGTTATCCTGAATTTTGCTCATTCCTTCTAAACAATCCATACAATAAATCTTATTTAATTCTAACTCACCAATTTTATTTTTATCCTCCAATTTCTAAAACAGCCCTCCTTTCACCCTCATAAATATTAAAGAAAATTAACAGCAAAGTTGCTAAAATGTGATATTGAATAAAACTTGTTTTGTTTGATTTTAAAGGAAGAGGAATAAAATAAAATAAATAAAGTTTTGAAAATAAATCTTGTTGAGTGTGTGTCTCAGTTATTTTTCCATAAAATCTATTTCTGTAAACAACTGCTTCTGCTTTATCACTAACCCCTATTATTAAATTAGTCCCGCTTGTTTGAGTTTGGTTTTTCTGTTTTGTGTTTTCTTTTGAGATGTAATTAAAAATAGCATTTACAAATATTAAATAAACTGCAATCAGCGACGCTGTTATTAATAATTTATTTTTATTCATCTTTTCAAAGTTTGATTTATTGTGTTGTCTATGTAAGATTTTAATTCAGGTGAAAAATCTAAATTGTAAATTATTTTTATTGTGAAATCTGTTTTTGAAATTTCAAAGTTTTCTGAATTGTAAGCATAAACTAAAACTCCTGCTGATAAAAGCAAACACAAAACCCCGACGATAGCAAGAATATTTTTTATTGTATTCCATTTTTTGTCTAAAATTTTAATTGGATGTCCATTTG
>Ga0233422_10001555_pt1 | contig 10076 bp, 10 predicted proteins | sample Watercolumn_Mata_2_FD_182724 | JGI IMG/M metagenome (GOLD analysis project Ga0233422, IMG submission 182724) | Freshwater microbial communities from Lake Matano, South Sulawesi, Indonesia - Watercolumn_Matano_2014_110_MG | ecosystem: Environmental > Aquatic > Freshwater > Lake | place...
AATAAATTAGTGCTGGACGCATCGCCTCTCACGCGCAGTGCTTCAAAGCCGATGGGCAAAATTTGGTGCGCGCAAATTTTGCCTCACCAAACACATAAAAATTCATAAGCTGCCTAGGGGGCAGATTTTAGTTTAAAAATCATGTTTGTATGGTAAAATATTACTGGATTTAATAAGTAGTATTATTATATAATTATACTATTACAATTATAAAATAATGTCAACAAGAAAATATGATTGGAAATAGTCTAAGAAGATTAAGAAAAAAGAAAGGACTTTCACAGGAAAAATTAGCTCGTCTTGCTGATATTTCACTCAATACTTTAACTAAAATTGAATCTGGCTTTGCCAAAAAGCCAACTATCCAAACTGTTGTAAAACTGGCCAATGCATTAGAGGTTAGTCTTGATGAATTAGTAAAAGAAAAAAGATAATAGTATGAGATATTCGTATATATAGGAGATGAAATACGAGGCTATTATTTTCTATTTGGAATTTTATTGACTAACTTTCTTTTATGTATTAAGATTATTCATAAGATAGAGGATGTAATAAAGAAAGAGTTGATTTTTAAAAATAAAAATTTAGGACCATCGTAAATCTAAAAGGAGGTGCACAGTGCTTAAAAAATAAGTTTTTTGACTTCTCTCTCTTCTTCCTCTTAGTTAACCCTTTTCTTATCCTTGCCCAAGAAGAATCCATTACTATCACTACTTATTACCCTTCACCTTATGGAGTTTATCGGGAGATGAGGGCACAAAGGATTGCAATCGGAGAGAATTATATCCAGGGTGGAATCATTGGGAATGGCTATCTAAATCAGCAAGGATGTTACTGGACCGGAAGAATTAATCATGAGTGTTGCCCGGTGACGCAACAGGCATTTTGTAATCCTGGTTATTATGCCGCCGGCATACAGGTTGATGAGGTTGAGGCGTTTAATGAGGGTCATTGGCTTTATTGCTGCAAGCTCTAAGTTAGTAAGAGAGGAAAATCAGGGACGCTCCCCAGAGTATTAAAAAATATTCTGAATGCTGAAGGATTAGTTAATCTTAAGACATTTTACAGAGGAACAAGTCCAAGACTCGTAGAAAAACAAATAAACAAGTGGAGTAAGAAATTGAAGTAAGAAAGGAGGGGTGAGTTATGGTTAAAAAAATTTTAACAATCATAATTATATTGTTTTCTCTCTCTTCTGTTCATGCCCAGGAAGAAAGTATTACCATCACTACCTATTATCCTAGTCCGTATGGAGTTTATAACCAACTGCAGACTAATTCCTTTGGTGTAGGAGATAATAATGGCGATGGCGTTTTGAATGCTGGCGATGTGCCTACCACAACTGGAGATGTCTGGATTAAAGGCAACGTCGGCATCGGGACGACGAATCCAAGTGAAAAGTTGCATGTAGTAGGGAATGCGAGAATAGATGGCAATTTGCAGGTAAGCGGTCGGATAGATGGGAGTCATGGCCGAAAGGATTGTTACTGGTCGGGTGATGTACAACAGTTTAACTGTCTTGAGGGATATTATATGTCAGGTTTTAATTGTACAGGCGCCTGCAGTACCGACAACATGAGAGTGGAATGTTGCCGATTTTAAACTCCGGCAACGTCGGCATCGGGACGACGGCGCCTGCACGGAAATTAGATGTGAACGGTCAAATTGCTGTGAGGGGAGGTCCTAATTACATAAGCGCTTTAGCCACTCTTACTGACCATGGAACTGTCACTTTTACACATAATCTAGGTTATATTCCTTGGGTCATTTGGACGTCTTCAAACGAAAATCAAGTTGTGTCAATTCGTAGCATTACAACCACAAAGGTGACGCTTGCTGGTTGGAGTCCAGGTTTAAGACAGTGTACAAATGTTCGACTTTATGCCTGGTAAATGTCAACAATTGTCTGGCAAAAATCTATCGCAAAAATCTATAAATGGTGTCAACTCTATTTTTCTTTGCGAATGCTGAATGGGGTCAGCCACCATTAAAGTTGAAGGTTATGGAAGTTGAAGGTTATGGAAGTTGAACTTCCATACACGGGAATAAACTTAAAAAAAAGAATACCAAAAACGGGGTCAGAATTATTTTTAGTTAGCAAAGTTCTAAAATTAGATTCTATGTCCGTACAGATGCGGCAGGGCGAGACAAAATGAGGATACTCCTAAAAGGACCAATCAAAGGTCTGAATAAAACGCTTTTAGCCCAGATAGTAAAGATAATCGTATCCTACAAAGGAGCGGAAAAGATAGTTCTATTTGGCTCAAGAGCAAAAGACGCCTTTAGCAAGATTTCCGATATAGATATAGCTATTTTTGCTAAAGATTGGTCAGACAGAGACATTAATATAATAAAGCATAAATTAGATGAGGAGGTAAAGATTCCTTTAAAGTTTGATGTAATGAATTTTTATTCTCTTTCCAAAAAAAGCCTCAAGCAAAATATATTAAAAGACGGGAGGATAATATATGAAAAGAATTAAAGAGCTTTATTCAGATTATAAAAAAGCCTTGGGGCGATTAGAAGAGGCCCTGGAAGAGGATTTATCCAAAGGAAGCATAGTAGTGGATGGGACAATTCAAAGGTTCGAATTTAGTTTTGAGTTGGCATGGAAACTTGCGAAGGCCGTATTGAATTATAATGGTATTGAAGTGGAAATTCCGCGCTTGGTCATAAAGGAGGCATTTAAAGCAAAGTTGATTCAAGATGGCCAGGGGTGGATAGATATGTTGGAGGATAGGAATAAGACGTCTCATCTATACGATGAGAAAGAGGCTTTAAAAATATATAAGAAGATTAAAGATTCTCACTTTAGCCTTTTAGAAGATTTTGAAAAGAAGGTTTTAAAAGAGGTGCAAGATGTTTAAAAAATTTTTAATCTGTGTAATCTATTCTTTAATCTGTGCAATCTGTGGTTATGCCCAGGAAGAAAGTATTACCATCACTACCTATTATCCTAGTCCGTATGGAGTTTATAACCAACTGCAGACTAATTCCTTTGGTGTAGGAGATAATAATGGCGATGGCGTTTTGAATGCTGGCGATGTGCCTACCACAACTGGAGATGTCTGGATTAAAGGCAACGTCGGCATCGGGACGACGAATCCCAACAACAGACTCAGTATAGGAACTCAAGCAAATCCTTTTGGAGTTAGCGATGCCGGAGATGTTGTTGTAACTGGCGGAGATGACAGCCGTTGGGCGCTTTATAAAAATGAAGATAATTCTGCTATTGAAAAAATCGCCTTTGAAACAAATGGAGACATATCTCTACTAAACGGCAATGTCGGCATCGGGACGACGGCGCCGGGCTACACTTTAACAGTTAATGGCACAGCTTGGTGCACTTCTGGCGCCTGGTCTGGCTCTGACCTCAGATGGAAAGAGAATATTGCACCGCTCGCCAACCCACTGGAGAAGATATCTCGGTTAAGGGGTGTAGAGTTTGATTGGAAACAGAGTGAGCTTAAAGAGCATCGTTTTCCTGAAGGTAGACAGATTGGTATCATTGCCCAGGAATTGGAGAAAGAATTTCCAGAGTTAGTAACCACAGATAATAATGGATATAAGGCTATTGCCTATGATAGGTTTGCAGCGGTGCTCCTTGAGGCGGTAAAGGCCCAACAACAGCAGATTGAGGGGCTTAAGGCAGAAATTAACCACCTAAAGAAGCAGTTGTAATAAATCTGCCGAAGTTGCACCGACCGAAGTGGAAGTTAACACTCCCGACGTTGCTCTTTAAAGGAAAGCTTTTTAGAATTTTTGCCGGTCTTTGACAAGAGAAGGATTGGGACACCCGCACTTTTATCAAAAATAAGCTGAAAAATTCAAGCAAAAGTGCGGGTTTGGGGTAAAATTAAATGCTCCTCAACGTCGGCATCGGGACGACGAATCCGGGAAGTTATAGATTGAAAGTGGAGGGTGGTAAATTTTCAGCGCCTAGCAATGTCTATGATTCAGGGTGGTTTAATATAGCTGCCAACACAACTTACACAAAAACCCATGATTTAGGAACAGATAAATTCTTAGCAATAGTCTGGGCTAAAGATTCAGCCGGCAATGTATCTGTTCCAAGAGGTGGTATTGGTGGATGGGACTCTGCCGGTGATATCCCTAGAGGTCTTGTTTTATGTACTCCTACAACGACACAAGTTTCTATAAGAACGCTATACCTTGACTCCACTGTTATGCGAACAGCTGGTGGAGCTGGAACTGCTACATCCGCAAGGGTTATTCTGTTAGCATTGGAGTAAAGCTTAATATGGGGGAAAATAAAGATAGGGGACACTAATTTTCTTGAAGTTTACACTTACGACGTTGCAAAAAGAGATGTTTCCACTTGATAAGGCCTGCCTTATGGCAAAGAGAAGGTAAGACTCACACCTTCTAATTTCGCCGTACCATAATTCCACTGCCTGGTTCGAAAAAATATTTTAGTTAGATTCTTTCTCTTTATACGTCTATTGTAGTAGAAAGGAGGGAGCGTGAAACTATTCACCCTACTCATAAGACCTATCAGGCAATTTATCTCAAAATATATCACGAAAACCAAACAAACCCCTGGTTTTTGCGAAACTCGTGAGGAAAATCCTTCAGAAGTCGTGATACAAAAGCCACAAAATTTGTCTCTTGAACCCACGGAAGATGATAATCTAACTCCTACTCCAATTGTTGAACTTTGTCCTTACTGCAAGGGCGAAGAGATAGTCAAAAGGGGATTGCGTAAGAAGAAATATGAGACAGTGCAACTTTATTTTTGTAATAGATGCCAGAAGACCTTTACACCCTATAAGGTAAAGGGTAAAAGCTTCCCCTTGAGAATAATCTTAGAGGGTCTCAGTTTTTATAATATCGGTCATTCTTTGGAAGAGGCCTGTCAGCGCTTAAAAGAACAATTTGGCTTAGAGGTAAAACCTTCTACTTTAAGCGGTTGGGTTAAAGAATTTGAGCCGTTGTGTCGCTATAGCCGTCTTAGGTCTTATGGCTTAAAACTTTTTAGCCCTAATCAAGTCATCCAGACTGTGCATTTGTTTCACCGCCAGGTTTATGATTTCTCAGTGCATCGGGCAAAACTCGCCCTTTTATTACAAGAGTATAAATATGGTAAATTTGATAACCTGCGTGAGTTCTTAGAGGCAATCCAAGCCGAATGCCCGCACCAATTCTTTCAGGAAGGTGAACGCTCAAGCGAATTAAAGGTAGAGTTTGATTTACGGGAGGTTTTAATCCGAGAAAAACAGAACTTTGCCACGCGCATTGCGGGTTTGGTTTTACAGGCAGTTTCAGATAATAAATTGCGGCATAAGGCCCTGCAGAAATTTATGCTCTGTAATGATTCAGTAACAGTAGCGGTTGAGGTTCCGGTGTATATGGATAGTATGGATATTGAGCATATGCAGGAGGAATTAAACTTCACAATCCCCTTAAAATTAGATAAGGTATTAACTGGACACATTGATATCCTTCAGCTAAGAAACGGTGCAGTGTATATCTTAGATTATAAGCCACAAGATAAAGACAGACGCCGAATTAAGCCAGTTACTCAGTTAACCTTATATGCGCTTATGCTTTCGCGGCTCACCGGTCTTAGGCTCTATGATTTTAAATGCGCCTGGTTTGATGAGAACTCTTATTTTGAGTTCTTTCCTTTGCATGTGGTGTATAAACTAAGGAGTAGGACAGGAAAAGAAGACCCGCAGCAACTTAAGATTCCGTTCGAAAGGCAAAAAGATGTATCCTTATCCAAAGACCTATAAAAAATCTGCTTTTAGAGTCAGGAAACCTATCCGTAGTTTTCGGGACTTAGAGGTTTATCAGCGCACCGGTCAGGCCGCTGTTGAGATAATGACCAAGGTTATACCTCTGCTTGGCGACGGCAGTTCTCTGATAAAAGATAAATTGATTGATTGCTGTTTAAGGATTCCCGAATCTATTGCCACAGCGCATTCGCACAGGTTTGAAACAGGAGAAGAGTTAAAGTTCCTTGAAGATGCTTTAGAGGGCTGCAATAAAGCCGTAGTTTATCTGGAGCAGGGGCGGGATATATTTATCAAGGATATAGAAAGCCGCGCCCTCTGTGATGACCTTGTTAAACGTTACATTCTCACCCGCCGCAAGATTTTTAATCTCTATAAAGCCTGGAAGAGGTTTCAAAAAAACATCTAAATACTCATTACTTACTAACCAATTATTTGACTTCCTTTTTTAATAATCTGTGGTAAAATTAATGTTGTTCTGCATAACTTGTTTAGTAGTAACGAAAAAATTCCTTTGTTTTCAGACTAATTGTTAATGGATTTTATAAAGAAGGGATTTTTTATTTCGGCACTTGGGTAGAAAAATATTTTGCTCTCTGCCCCCTAGGCAGCTTATGAATTTTTATGTGTTTGGTGAGGCAAAATTTGCGCGCACCAAATTTTGCCCATCGGCTTTGAAGCACTGCGCGTGAGAGGCGATGCGTCCAGCACTAATTTATTAAATTATTTTAGTTGTGATTAAATTAGTGCTGGACAGCGGACAAACCTCATCTTATAAACAAAATTGATTTTGGACGCTGTGGCTGGCGGATGCCCGGTGCGAAGCCTCCTGAGCGGAGCGAAGGACACCCATCCGCCAGCCACAAGCAAAGCCGAACCTGCAATAAAATTGGCAAGAAGTCCGCCGACCAAGGCGGACGCTATAGCAGAGGCTTCTGCCCACAGAAGCCGAGCGGGGCGCGGGAGATGTGGGAGTCCGACAGGGCGGTGCATAAATAGATTAAGTTTTTGTGATCTCGTTTTCAAAATAGGTTCGCACTGCGTTTAATAAGTGCGACTTAAACGAACAGATAATTTACGGAGCCGAAGGCGACGTAAATTATAGGCCGAAGGCCGTCTGTGAGTTTAATCCTTACGAGCAGGTGCGAGTAAGGATTAATGATTCAAATAAAGTAAATATATAATTTATATGCGCCTGTAGCTCAATTGGATAGAGCACCTGCCTTCTAAGCCGGTTGTTGGCCGTTCGATTCGGCCCAGGCGCATGTAATAACTTAAAAAATATGGCCTACTTGCTCGCTTATGCTCGCAAGTACTGCGCTGGATAAAAGCTATAAGGATAAATAAGGTTTTTATGAAGAATTGGAAGAATGTTTTTGTAGGTATAGCTGTTACGGTAATTTCTCTTAGTTGTATTTATGCCTTTTTGATGGTTAAGGTTAAATATATGCTCGCAGATAAACTTGAGTCTGCCTTTGGCCGTAAAGTAAATATAGGCCAGCTTAAGCTTAAGCCGCCGCTTAATCTTGAACTCATGGATCTAGATATCGGAGGTTTAGTTAATATAGACTATGTCTATATCTCTCCCAGTATTCCAAATCTCTTGCGCGGGAGGGTTGCTTTAAATAAAGTCAGGATCGTAAAACCTAAGTTATCCTGCGAAAGAAGTTTACCTGTTGCTCAGGTAAAAACCAGCGACACTATTGTGCCGGATAAGCCGGCAGCTGAGAAGACAGGAGCGGAAACTGCAGCAGCTAAAGACAACTTTAGGCTTGTTATTAAAAGCCTGAAAATAAGATCAGGAGAGATTAATTTTATTGATCATACTGCGGATGCGCGTAATGTCACGGTTATGATCAAGAATATCGACCTTAATTTAAAGGATTTATATACGTACCCTATTGATGTAGTGTTTAATTTTAATCTAAGCGGTCGGCTACCCTGGCAGTCAGGTGAGCCAGATGGTAAAATTATCCTTGATGGCTGGGTTAACCCTTATAAAAAGGATATGTCCGCTGATTTAAGAATAGAAGATATTGATGCTATTGCCTTTTATCCGTATTATTCAACCTGGGTGGATTTAGATAAAGCGCGCATTGATAAAGCTAAGCTTAACTTTAGTAGTAAGATTAAGGGTGAGAATAATGATATATCCGCCCAGTGTCACTTGGAGTTAACGGATATCGTGCGTAAGGCTCGTCTTCCCGAAGAGCCCCAACAGAAGGCAGAGAGGCTTACTGATGCGGTACTTGATATGTTTAGAACTATGAATCAGGGAAGGGTAGTCTTGGATTTTACTTTACATACTAAAATGGATCACCCGCAGTTTGGTTTTGAGAATATTAAATCAGCATTTGAAGGTAAGCTTATGCAGGCAAGAACTAATTCTGGGCTAAGGCCTCAGGATATGCTATTATGGCCGGGGAAAATGCTGCAAGGCGGGATTAAAAACGGTTCAGATTTAACTAAGGCTGCGGTTGATGGTATGTTTGCATTAGGAAATGGTTTAAAGAAATTCTTTGAAGATGCGATGAATAAGCAGACTTCAGAAGAAGAATAGTTCTTTTTTAAATTTATGGTGGCTATAGCTCAACTGGTTAGAGCGTCTGACTGTGGCTCAGAAGGTTTGCGGGTTCGATCCCCGTTAGCCACCCCAGTAATATCCCTCTCGACGGGGGAAACATAGAGATAATAGCGCTGATCCTTGAACAGGATCAGCGCTATTTTTATGTCCTAGGAGGTTAAAGACTTAGGGCATTATCCCCATTGGGAAAAATCGCAAAGTCAACATCTGTAGTTTTAGGTCCTTGAGCATCCGAAAATCTGCCGAAATAATCTCCGAATAAGGTCAAAATATCTCGTATTTAATGGCGGCTATTTAATACCAATATCGCAGATATTGCGCATCAATCAGAGCGTTATTGGAGGTATTAAATAGGAATTTCTGCGATATTAGCGAGGGGGATTATCTCTCTTTGGTGGGATTGTTAATCAGGCGTTGCCACGTTTCTTTTTGCTTTGCCCAGTCTAATTCTTTGCCAATCTCATTAACTTTATATTCAGGAATATCAAATATCTTTCCGTCTCTGGAGAGTAGTATCTGCTCCTGAATCTCTGGGCATAAGAATAACATGCCAGTAATTTGGCATATTCTCACATGACTTAAATTGAGCCAACCAGCCACTTCTTTTAGATCCTTGGCCTTGCCTTTAGCTATAAGGCTGTCTATCTGATGAGCGAGGATTAAGTTCTGAAGTAGTTGAGGCTCGGATTGTATTAAGCGATCCTTGGGCGATATGCGCTGATATTTCAGCTCTGCCTTAGTTACGTTAAATTTATTCGATTGCTGCGTCTTATTAAGAACGAGCTCAAGGATCGCTGAATCGCCATCATATCTTATTTCTTTAACAATTTCCTTAAGGACGACTATTTTTTCGCTCAGAGTATAGTTTTCCCATGCCTCCAGGTTAATTCTTTTGTCATCGCAGACTTTTTTGAGGCATTCCATTACTTTTGATTCCATGAGTCCTGCGTTGACAAGCCGCGTAGGGCACTCATGATAGCCGCGTTTCTGCGCGTTCAGGCAGACATAATGGAAATAACGCACGCTGCCGTATTTGACATTATGAGTAAGGTACATTGATGAATTACAGGCCCGGCAACGTAGTAGGCCGCCTAATAGGCTTATCTGCTTGGTTATCGGAGCGCGGATTTTAGGCTTTTCAGGATTTGTATGTAGAGCATCCTGAACCTTCTGAAAGACCTCAGCTTCGAGGATAGGCTCATGTTCTCCGGGATAAAGTGTATTTTGATATTTGACTTTACCCGCATAATAGGGATTTTTGAGTATCTTATCTATAGATGTATTTGAGAATTTTACACCGCCGCCCTGCTTACCTTCTGCTAATTTACGAATTTTAGTTCTATAACCTTTTGCGTTAACAATTTTAGTGACGCCTAAAGTAGAGTTTTCTTTTAAGTATAAATCAAAGATCTCACGGACAATCTTTGCTTCATCTGGATTTATAAGCAGCTTATGATTTTCTTTATCTAAATTATAGCCTAATGGTACGCAACCACCAATCCATTTACCTTTTTTCCTGGCAGCACCCATTTTGTCACGCGTTCTTTCGCTGATTATCTCGCGTTCAAACTGCGCAAAGGAAAGAAGTATGTTCAATGTAAGTCGGCCCATTGAAGTATTAGTATTGAAGTGCTGGGTTACAGAAACGAAGGTGACGCTATTCTGATCAAAAAACTCTAAAAGTTGGCTAAAATCAAGAAGGGAGCGCGATATGCGATCTACCTTATAGACTATGA
>Ga0233422_10001558_pt1 | contig 10063 bp, 4 predicted proteins | sample Watercolumn_Mata_2_FD_182724 | JGI IMG/M metagenome (GOLD analysis project Ga0233422, IMG submission 182724) | Freshwater microbial communities from Lake Matano, South Sulawesi, Indonesia - Watercolumn_Matano_2014_110_MG | ecosystem: Environmental > Aquatic > Freshwater > Lake | place...
TCTATTATACAACTCGTATATGTATTATATCTCCCCCAGTAATTGATATCTTTTGTATCTTCACTGCCAAAATGGGTTGAAACTCCTTCAGTCGTGCCGTACCAGCGAAGTGTATCATCCGTAACGTAAATAGTAAGTACATAATTAGAAGCCAATCCGCTCCAGTTAGTAACAATTTCAGATGCAGCAGTGACAGCATTTACTCCATTATATTGTAATCTTTTGACACCGCCGCCCTCGGTTCCAATGTGTACCCAATTGTTTGATATTGCTTTTAATGAGTTCACTTTGCTATAAAAAAATCCATTTTCTTCGGTAAAATTATAAACACCGGAATTTGTTATCACTGATAAACCTTTATCGGTTCCAATCCATTTACTTAATAACCCGTCCATATCAATTACTGTCACAGTATCCGAAACAATATTATTATTTGCTTTAGTGATGTATTGAGGATCAGAAATGCTGCTTCTTGAATTAACATTCAGAACTGTTGCTCCTGAATTTGACGCTGTCCATAGTTTTTTAGAATCCCGGGGAAGAAATGATACAAAATTAAGCTTATTACTGCTTAGCCCGGCATCGGTTTTGAAAACATTCCAGGTATTGTTCTTGTATGAAGCTAATCCACTGTCAGTGGCGAACCATACCGTACTATCACTGCTGATTGTAATAGAATTAACCATGTTATCAGGTAACCCGCTATTGGCAGTAGTAAATGATTTCCAAGATTGAGCAATGATATAATTTGTATTGATGCAGGTTATAACAATTTGAAATAATATTTTTAATTTCATTTTATTTTATCAATAACATTTTATGAGATTGCGAGAATTGTTTGTTTTCTGTTTGCACCGTTATCCTATATATGTAAACACCACTGACTACTGAAGCTCCTGAAAAATTTGTACTGTTCCATTTGATAGTATGAGGACCCTCTGAAAGCTGTCCATCTAAAAGCACGTTAACGAGTCTACCGAGCGCATCATAAATTGAAAGCTTCACCTGACCGCTTTTATTAAGGGTAAAGGAAATTGTTGTTGATGGATTAAACGGATTGGGATAATTCTGATGTAACTGAAAGTCATGTGCTATAGACTCTTTCTCAACAGAAACCACTTTCCCTATTTTCACCAGCTCAATTCCATTTCCCGTTCCTAAGTCTCTGGAATACTTTTTATCAGTTGAATTATTCCAGTGTTCATGGGTTCCAAGGCTGCCTAAAATTGTCCCGTCATTTTCAGGATCGTACTGGACATCCTTCGGCCAATTTGCGGAATCCGCAGCCTGATGTAAATAATCATCAACGCCTTCCATTTGAATTACATCAACTACATTTTCATAACTGGACGGATACCTTCCTTTGGTAAATTCTGATCTGATAAAATCATAACCAACGGATTCAATTCCTACAGGATCAAAGGAGGCAAATATGGATGAGGTCCAATCACTGTTAAACGGAGCAGATTGAAATTTAGTTGGTGGATTTAGTTCATGATCTGTACTCCATAATGCATCCATTAAATACACCAGGTTCTTCTTCCCTAATATTTGATGCCCCATAAGGTCAACTTGAATTCTATAGAGTCCGTACCCCGGTCTGGTGGCTAAACCAGTTTCTCCAGGTTTCATTAATCCGTTATGTAAATGATTTGCTCCATCTCTTGTTTGCGATCCGAAATGATTTTTTGCGAACATCGTGACACCGCCTCTCACGTGACCTTTCATTTGCGGCAAATTTAACATGTATTCCATGTCCTCATAAATTTTATAGAGTTTATCTTCATTTGTAGCGGTTGTACCTACACCACCAGTAACTAATACAGTGCCTCTATCTGAATACTTCACTAAAGGAGTGGTTCCTTTGACGGCTAATTCTCTTCCTAGATTAGTGTGACCGGTATGATCCAAATAATGAACGTTCGGAAATTCAGCATGCAAATATTCGTAAATATGCTTATAAATAAATTTCATAGGATCGCCGACATAAATATCTTCCTGGGCAACATGTGCCTTGTTAACAAGCTGGCGCAGAACGGATAAAATAAATCCCGGTGATGTTTCTGAAAGTCCGTAATACCTGTTAACACCACCACATGTGGATTTGTAAACTTTTGATAAATCAGCATCCTTATAGTTTCCGCTCCAGGCACTGGTTGCATTCATTTTAAGGAATACTTTTTCACCGGCTTGATATCCAACTTCACCCTTACCCCTGGTAGTATTATGAAATTTGAATATTGCATCCCATGCTGTAGAATCAGATGTTTTTCCTGTTAATGACTGTATTGCTTGTGAAAGCATTTGATCGATGACATCCTGATTGAAGTTCTTTGGTTCGAAGTATGAATTACCTTCTGCCGTTGGGACACAATTTTCATTAGTTGCATCTGGATTATGAACCCACACTACTCTTCCCGGGAAAATCCCTTTTGCTTCACCAAGAGGTTCATTCGGGTTCACGACCGCATCAGCGGTTGACACAACATCCTTTTCTAAGATTGTATTATCAAACAATATAAAACCGCTGACGCTGAATACCATAAAAGCACCGAGAAAAAATACCGGATAATAGCGTAACGGTTTCTTCGATTTCAAGAAAGCTATAGCAGATAACGCCAGCATCGCGAGGTACCCAATAAATCCGGATGCGATTGGCATTGCCGTTCTTACACAAGGGTAGCTGAGTCGGCTCGGCTTAGGAATGACACGAATGAGTATCCAAACCATCGCAGCTAATCCGATAAGTGGGAGAAGGAAACGTGATACTCCTGTGACGTGCTTGAATCCAATAAATCTTCCTGTCTTTGGGCACACCTTAAAGAATTTCTGAAAAAACGAATTCATAAGTACTCCATGGTTTAATTGAATGGTTTATTTATTACGTCCAATAATCTCTTCAAAATGGTGATGTAGATAATCCCTATTTTTTTGATTAATATCAATATTAATGGCCTTGTACGACTACAGAATTAATCTTAGTATCAACTTTACTTAGCTTGGACCACATATATCCATAAACCGAGATCATCGCAAAGCAGCACAACGGTACAAGAAAACTAATAGACATATTATAGACATCTCCAAGATGACCCATTAGTTTCGGCATAATAGCTCCCCCCATAATTGCCATGACGATGTACCCTGAAGCTTTTTTGGCCTGAACACCAAGTCCATGGATTCCGAGTGCGAAGATTGTTGGAAACATAATCGACATGAAAAAAAAGCTTAAAAAACTTCTGTAACCGAGAACCAGCCGAGTCTCAACATCACAATAGTGCAAATAATTACATTGGCAATTGCGTATAACCAAAGGACTTTATGAGCTTTCAATTTTCTAAGAATTGCCGTTCCTGTGATACGGCCAAGCAAGAATAATGGAAATCCAATTGTACCGAGCAAAAAAGTAGCACCTTGCTCGTTCACAAAGTAGGCACCTTCACGAATTATGACGCGATCCTTAAAAAAACCAATTGCTCGACAATCCCTGCGAGATCGACGGCATTTCCTCTATAAAATGCTTGCTGGCCATCTGTGCTATTAAACGGGAATCTGTCCTTATTACAGATGGATTTTTTTTTGACATTTCGAATCATGAATGACCAGTATTGACCTCCCATTTTTTTAATTCAGCGGAATCTCTCGACTATTTAAAAAAAGATCGGTTTCGGAACTACGGTAGACTACAAATCCCATTGGGAGTAAATGTGAAGTAAGAAAAGAGAAGCAAAATTTTAAATTGAAGATTTGAGGATTAAAAACCTGCTCAAATGCGAGTAGGCTTTTCTATTTATGCACATAAGTTGGCCTCAAAAATCGATTCACCCGTTTAAGTGTAAAAAAGTGCCATCCTTGACACGAATTTAACCGTATCAAGGATGGATATTTCTAAAAAAATTTAGAGTCCTAATCCGACGCTAAACATATGGACATTTTTAAGGTCACCGAAGGATATATATGAGTAGTCAAATAGCAAGGTAGTTCTTCCTGTAACATTAAGACGTACACCACCACCATAGTTTATACCCTGTTGCGAGTCTTTTAAAAACAGACCTTTATATCCCATGCGGAGACTCAGCATATTTTCGAAAATATATTCCCCTCCGATGTTCATAGATTCGATGTCATCGTTAGGATGAAGAGCATCTACCGATAGGATTAAATTACTCCCAAACAATCCTTTGAGAATATCCATGGAAGCACCCAAGCGGAACAATAACGGTAAGTCGAAAGCATCTGTTGATAGCGCAGCACTAATATTTCCGTTATTACCGGCAACACTTGGATAGGGATCATGCTGTACTTGGAAATCTTGACCCGATAACTTCATTTTCGTCCCATAATTTGAAATACTCATACCGAGTTTCAATCCACTAAGGTGAGTATCAAAGAGAACTCCTACGTCAACTGCAAATCCGGTTGCGCTGCTATGGAACAGTTTCTCGAGGATATATTTTCCATTGAATCCGATTGAAAATTGGTCCGTAAGATTTCTGGCGTATGAGATACCAAAAGCATAATTTCCGGCATCAACAAACTCTCCGGTGCCATCCGGATTTTCGACAGTAGTCCTCTCGATTTGATCCATTGTCAGAAATGTTGCGTTGACTCCTATTGTACCAATATCCCCCAGTGGTACAACCGCACCTGCATAATTCAATGTTACATCGGCTATCCACTTTGTATTTGAAAACATCATTTCGAAATTTTCCATATTGGATATCCCAGCCGGATTCCAGTACATGGCCGTCACATCATTAGCGAGAGCAACATAGGCGCTACCCATTCCATTCGCTCGTGGCCCAACATCAATTGATAAAAATTTTGACGCCGTGGTTCCAACTTTCGTTACTCCAACCTGCGCATAAAACGTTGAACTACATATGCATAGTAAAACAATAGTACATAAGATTATTTTCTTCATTGCTCCAAGGAGTTTATGCTCGGATCGTCGGAAAAACATGTATACGATATTCTTTGCATTCATAAATGTTTTCTCCTATTTAAGAACCAAAAATTTTCCAATTTTTTCGCCTATACCTTCTGCTTTCACGTGGTACACATAAATACCGTACGATATTTCCAAATTATCCTTTGATAACATATTCCATATCACGGTACCATCCTCGATAGAAGAAGTATGGTGTAGCGTATTAACCAACTGACCATTGATGGTGAAAATTTGTATAGTACAATTTGCCGGCAAATGTATAAAATGAAGCTGCCTTGCTCCACGTCCGGTCGAGTATGTATTTACGGGTTCCCATGTATTTGTGGCAACATAGGGATTAGGAACTACACGAATTTTATCCAGATCTGTTTTCGCTAATTGCTGATCTACGAATGGAGCCACCATAGTGAATTCGAACGTATCATGCGAGAGGAACGGGCGATCCAAATTAAGGTACAATGTGTCACCCGGTCCAGGCATATTCGTATCCGGTGCCATAGCAGTTGTCGAAAACTCAATCTGCCAGCTTGCAATGAGCGAATCCGAGCCAGGAGCGTAAGGATTTAATATTATTATGTTATCCGCCTGTGCTACAGTTCTATATGTAAATTTACCAGCACCGCCTGTTTTGTCCCGATCCCAGAGAGCAAACTTCACTCTTTGGTTTGTTAAAGTATTAATGATCTTAAAGTTCACATGGATAGCGGTTAATGTTGTTGATGATCTCTTGTATAATGTTGAAGTATCTATACCAATTGTATCAAAAACGACTATAAAATTAGCAGGCATCAATTTCACCGGCAACGTTGAATAGCTGAAATTCTTAAATAAATATGCTCTAATGTCTGACCGGCTCCATCCGGAAATGCTTGTATCAATTGTTAATTCATCCGGATTGCCGGCTAGGGACAACTGGAAGCCGTCAGTGATTGGAAATCCTTCACTCGTTGCTATCGCAGAATAATCCTTTAGCAATGTGTCATCTGCTGTCACATCGATCAGAGAAAAGCTCTTCGTCATACTTAAACTATTGCTCGAGAGCCCTTCTTTAAATGTGACACGATACGTGTGATTTTTTACCATTTGCGGCTTAATTATTTTATAATCTAATGAACCACTCGTTGTGTTATTTGGTCCAGGAGTGAACCTCGAATCTGTCATAGAGGGAGCAACATATCCTGCAGATGGTGCTTCCGGTCTCACAACTACGACATTAGGTCCTTTTAGAACTATTCCGTCTGCCTGAACCGCAATAAATTTTGCACATTCTGCTGGATCGATACCCTGACTGGGATCGCCATGATCATACGAAGTTACTGCATAATAGTACGTCTGACCATTTTTCACTGTCGTATCTATCCACATATGTTTCAATCCCTGGTCATTTCCAAGATAAAAATGCACACCTTGAGTGGCAGCTACTGCAAGGTCTTTGATACCATTAGTAAGGTCAAATTGAGCCAGTGGCTTACGGAAAAGAACTGCACCATAACTATTCGTAATAGGTTCACAATCATTCCATCCTGGATCGGTGGAGCGATAAATTTTATATCCTTCAAAATCCAATCCATTGGGATCACTGCTTATTGGATCCTGTGACGCCTCTGCAGTGCTATCCCAAAATAATATTACTTTACGATCACCAACTATCGCTCTAACGGATGGAATATCAGGTGCCTTAGCAAAATTATAATTTAAATTATACGCCTTAGCTACATTATCACATGTTCTAAAAAGATTGGAAGAATCCATACCTGTTGGTTCAGCACTTGCGCACATAATTCCGATAGAAAACCTTTCGGTTGTATTCGGGAGCAATGGGAAGTACCCAGATCCCTCAGCCACTTCAACATTACCCACAGGAGATGTTACAAATGTTCCAGGCATATAAGTCTGCCACATTTTCTCATCATCCCATTGATTGAATTGATTTGACCAAGGATATAGATAGAAACTTGTCAGTCCGATCATATCACTTTCACCAATATCTGTTTTATCAAAATGTGGTTCACCTTCTGATGGCAAGCCATCCCTCTCACCTACATCCGGACCTGGGTAACCTTTATCATTTCCACCCAAACCATCTCTACCTACATCATCTTTCATAGGATCCCAGTTATCGTTGTTATCAACTCCATCGTTCCTTCGTTCATCGATCAAGGGATTCAATGATCCATTTGTTGTTACATCTGGATTCGTATAATCGATATATTTATTACCAACATACAAGTATGTAACGACACCTGACGTAGGATCGGCGACACCTCTATTTTCATCAATGATACCATTCAAGTTATCATCAAACAAATTATCGCCGATTTCTTTTAGTGTATCACCCACGGAAAATTTATGATCAAATCCTCCGACTGTAATCACGAGTGTATCTGTATCATTAGGTCTTCCCTGATCGAGCAAAGCTTGTTTAAATGTTTTTACAGTCCGTTTAAAAAGTACGTCATTGTAATCGATCAAAACGATATTATCATTAAGACCTAGTATACTAGGTACAAACATATTCGTAGAAATCACTGGTCCTGAACCAGCATAAAATGTCTTCATTCCATCGGTAACACGTAATAACACGGCACCAACTTCTTTATCTTTCATGGCATAACTCGGACTAGCTGGATTACCATCGTTATCGTTATCAATTCCGTCGTATGGATTTCCAGGGCTTTCCAAGAAACTTACACCGATAAGTCCTGTGTGTAGACCATATTGAGTGCCCCATGTTGAGTTCACCGTACTGGTAGCATCGTAGTTCCATGCTAGATTGAGATCTTTATTATAAGCTGCACAATCACCTCCAACGTCGCCACCAGTTTTCGTATCACCAACATTATTTCCAATTTTAAATCCGAAAACCATTTTGCTATGTCGATATGTACCAATATTCTTAAGATCGTGCACGACAAAAATTGCATCTTGAACAAGTCCCTTTGACCATTGAAATCCTCTAACAGACATACGAATTCCCAGACCACCTCTACTCACATCATTTGTATCTGGCCTAAATCCAGGAAACTCCTGTTTTGCATAATCATCTGAAACAAAATAGCTTTCTTGGTCCGAGTTATATTTGCCCCTACCAAAATATCCGTTCCAATCACCAGCCCAGCCATCTGCAGAGAAAATCGGACTAGTCGGATCGGCAATATCGGGCCAGTAGGGAGGCCAAGAGCCTTTATCCGCAGGTTCAAACCACTGTTTGCCTCCTTTTATCATGGCAACTTTATCATTATTTGGATTTGAAAATCCAGGAAGCGGCAAAAAAGTCCACCAAAAAGGTCCTGAACTTTGACTCGGTCCTCTATCTCCACAAGACGAAACGATATTACATGATTTCACAGTCGATTGGATGTGACGTAAAGTTCCTCGAGTAGCAAGAAATTCTTTAGTGATAGGATCGTAGTTATCATTCACTTCAGAAATTACGAAAACATTACCATCAACAAGGTATATATGCCCTGAGTTAATTGGCCATTCACCTCCAAATATATCAGCCTTTGATGCTGGGGAAAGTCCAATTCCCCATGATCCATCGTTCCAGAAAGATGTTCGGAATTGATTCCCATCGTGGAGACCTCTTTTATATTCGCTATCGGTGCCGTGTACACCTGTTAATTGGGCAAACAACGGAAATATTCCTATAAAAATAAGAATTACTATTATTGAATATGAATGCTTTTTCATTCTCTTTGTCTCCTCTCATATTAGTTGAAACCAAGTGCCAATCCAAACTGGATCTGTCGAGGCGAAGTATACCAACTCGGTTGGTTGATAAAATCTTCAATTGTTCCTACGCGTGAAGGATTATATCGTTGACCAATATCTTGAGTTGTGTAGTCAGGAGAACCAGTATCCGTATAGACACCCGTAGCATCTCTTTGGTCAAGTAAGTTGTAGATATTAAAGAATATCTCCAAATTAACCTTCGAAAATAGTTGTAACGATTTGCTGATAGTTAGATCAATATTCTTTTGACTGGGAAGACGTTGACTATTTGTTAGAATTCCAGACACTCTAGACATACCAACAGGATCCGCTCCTTGAGGAGGTGTAGGAGTATATGGTAATCCAGTCCAATATCTTCCAATCAATGAAAACACCCAATCCGATATGCTGTAAATTACTTGAACATTAGCTGTATGCGTCCGATCAAAACCGAGCGGAAGAAGTGCAAGAACAGGAGCTCGATTGTTTTGAATATCATTGTATTCATCGTTTGGATTTGTATACGTTCCTTCTGCAGATTGATATGTATAGTCTGCTCTAAAAGAATAGTTGTCACTAAATCGTTTTTCTAGTTTAAAAGTGATTCCCCTTACATTTTCATAATCCCTATTGACATACCTAGAATATCCTGCACCCGTCTCCCTGTTTTCGCTACGCATCAGATCAATTAAAGGACTTGTTCCAACCCATCCTCGCACATCTCTATAAAACAACGTTACATCAAGGCTTATTGCATCGGTAAACTGTTGTTGTAAACCTATTTCATACATCACTGTTTTTTGAGGATCCAGATCTGGGTTCCCCATTATTAAGTTGGAAATTGTGCTGCCACTATTAATTTTGAAGTCTGGATCAGTATAGAGAAATTGAAATTGCGGAATCTGATAAAAATGACCATAAGAGAAGTGCATGATTCCACGATCTGTAATCGGGAAAGAAAATCCTAATCGAGGACTTAAAGACATTTTCGGATCAACTTTTTTCTGCATAATAGCTCTCCGCTCCTCAAGCGAATATTCCCTTATGGTGTTATTCGCCAATAATGAAGCGATGTATTGATCCTCTGTACCAAGGTACCCTGACGGCATAGGAACCCAGTTCGCGTATTTATGTTCATTCTTAAATGGAAAATGGATGCTAGGATCATTTAGATCTGTAGGTACAACTGAGTTTGCATCAAAGTAATCGAAACGGAGCCCCACATTGAGAATAATATTTTTGAATTCCAATTTATCCTGAATGTATGCTGAAATCTCTTTTGGCTTCCGTAAATAATCAAAGCGATTGATATCATCGACATCGGGAACCGCCGGTTCAAATGGATCGATAGTATTACCTATCGCGTCTTTTTTACCTAAAATCTGGTAACTGTGAAGT
>Ga0233422_10001559_pt1 | contig 10057 bp, 8 predicted proteins | sample Watercolumn_Mata_2_FD_182724 | JGI IMG/M metagenome (GOLD analysis project Ga0233422, IMG submission 182724) | Freshwater microbial communities from Lake Matano, South Sulawesi, Indonesia - Watercolumn_Matano_2014_110_MG | ecosystem: Environmental > Aquatic > Freshwater > Lake | place...
AACAATTTGCACTATCAATCTTTATATCTAATCCAGTTGTGCATACAAGAGAAATCTGTGAAGTTGTTTTTAATAAAACAGGCTTGATAACTTGCAAGATAATAGCTATTGCTGCCAAGCTTAGAAGTATAATTAAAATTAGAGTGATAATTTCTGCTAGCCCTCTTTTACTATTTATTATACGTCTCATCCTCTTTTCTTACTAATCTAGTAATCTAGTGTTTAAAAAGCTTACCTCTTCTTAGCTTCTTCTACAGCCTCTTTATTAAAGTTGTCTAAGAGTCTAAAAAAATCTTCTGACTTCATTACCTTATCTACCTCTGTTAATCCTCTATGCTCTGCCATCATTGCAAATGCTTCTGGAAGATAGCCTCTTTTTCTAATTGAGGCAATTGTGGGAATTCTCGCATCTTCCTCATTCTCAATATCCCCTGCATTTATCATTGCAGTAATCTTTCTTTTTGAGATAACTAAATCTTCAAACTTAATTCTTCCCATAAAAAATGTCCACGGAAATTTTTTATCAAAAGCTTCAAATATTAACTTCTGTCTCTCTGCATTATCTCTATGTTCTTTTCCTCTGATAACATGAGTCATATTCATATCCATATCATCAATAGCAACAACTAAATTCATAAGAGGCCAGACTCTATACTTCTTGCCTTGCTTAACATGCTCTTTTAAAGATATTCTTGCAAGTGGAAAATCTCTCATAGCAGGATTAGGATGTTTCATGTCTGACTTAAACCTTAGCACAGCATCTCCTTCTTTTGACTTTTTTAGCATAACTCCCCATCTCTCTAAATTATCTTTCACACTAAAGTTTCTGCAAGGGCAATCTTTCATTCTCTCTGAATAAATTTTAAATTTTTTTTGAGCACATGTACAAACATATGCTTTCTGTTTTTTAATAAGCTCAACAGCAATTTCATAATATCTCAACATTCTATCAGAAGAATTAATATATTCATGCACATTTCCAAAAATCCAGTCGCAATCCCTTTTGATATTATCATAAGCTTCTTTTAAAGCTGTTTCAGGATCAGTATCATCAACTATAATGTAGAATTTTCCCTTATATTTCTTGGCATATAGAGAAGAAGGCAAGCCAGTTATAATATGCCCTATATGCATGGGTCCAGAAGGAGCAGGCCTAAATCTCATAATCACTTTTTCTGTGTCAGGCAGCTCAGGCAAGCCAACTCTTTCTTTTCTCTTGGAAATATCTTCCTCAAATTTTTCATATTCTTTTTTCTGCTGTTCTGCAGAAAGTTTGTTTATTCTTGAAACCTCTGCTTTCACATCCTTAATCACTTCTTTAACTTCCTCTCTCTTTAATCCCTCATGAAACAAGGCAGAAATTATCGCTCCTTCTACAGCTTTGCCCTCATGCTCAACTGCATTTTTCAAGCCATAAGCCTTAATCTTCTCTTTTAAGTTTTTCATATTTTCAAGAAGAAATAAATATTAATAAATCTATCACTTGTTAAAAGTGATCATATTTTCCAGCTTCTCCCTTTCTTAGATAAATAACTCCGCTGCTGTCTCTAATAGCTTCTCTTGCTGCTTGTTTTTTTCCTCTTGCTACAACAAGTAAATCAAGAGCATGCTCTTTTCCTTTATACAAGAAAAAAGGCATATCTGGAAAATTATACAAAGAATACCACATTCTTCCAACTCCTGCTCTTCTCCACTCTCTCGGAATTCTGTCTGCAAAAACAACAAGATTAATATCATCTGGAAATCCTGCTGCTGAAATTCCAAAATCTCCTGTTGATAAGCTTCCTTCTAATCTGACTTCTCTAACAGAAGGCAAGACCCTAAATCTTTCAGCAGCTAATTTTTGAATAGCAAGAAGTATCTCTCTTTGTGTCCCATCAGAATAAACTGTATCAACCGCAGCATCTACTTTTTTTCCTGCCATTAATTCTTAAGAATCTTGGTATTTTTAAATTTCTATGTTCTCTAAGATATATTTTGATATGTTATTTTCCAAAATTTCTCTTTCTGCTCTCAAACTCTTTTATACAAGAGAGCAAGTCTTCCTTGTCAAAATCAGGCCACATCTTCTTTAAGAATATAAGCTCAGAATATGTGCTCTGCCAGGGAAGAAAATTAGATAATCTCTCACATCCTCCTGTTCTTATTACTAATTCTGGCTCATCTCTAAGCCATAGATTATCAGTTATATCCTCTTCTGTTATCTCTTTTTTGCCTGATTTAATTAACCTATTCACAGCTTTAACTAGCTCTAGTCTTCCTCCATATGCAAAAAGAAAATTAATAGTATAGTTGTCATTTCCAGAAGTATCTTTTTCAATGCTTTCTGCAAGCTCTCTTACATCTTTAGGAACCAATGATAAGTCTCCTATAAATCTTATCTTAACTTTGTTTTCATTTATTCTGGGATCTTTTTTTATTCTGCTAAACCATGATTTAAACAGCTTAAATAAAAACTCTAATTCCAAGGCATCTCTTTTTAAATTTTCAGTAGACAATGTATAAATTGTAATTTCTTTTATTCCTAATTCCAGGCAATTATCAAGCAGTTTATCAACAGCTTCTGCTCCTTTTTCATGACCCTTCCAGGGCTTTAAGCTTTTTTCCTTAGCCCATCTTCTATTGCCGTCTATAATTATTCCAAGATGTTTAATCATAGCTTGCCTAGAAAAAGTTGCTTTATAAGACTTACGGATGTTTATTCCTATCTTTCTAATGTCAGAAATACTTCTTATTTCTGATCATTCAAGAATTTAAATTCTTGAATCTCTCTAGCTTTCTTTCTAATAGCTCAATTCTCTGCTGCAAACTGTAAATCTCTTTTTCCTGAGCTTCCATCTTCTCAGTCATTCCCAAAATCCTTTTCGCAATCTTGCTCTTATTATCATCAACAAAAGAAGATAAACTCGGAGATACTGTCTGCTGACTTTCTGTTGTAGAGGCAGACTCTGCAAAACTGCTTAGAAAGCCAAGAGGGCTGCTAGATTCAGAGCTAGTATTTATCTTTGTTAAATCAAGAATTTCTGACTGCTGCCTCCCTTCTAATTTTTTTAATCTATCTACTTCCTTAGCTCTTGCCACAACTCCTTTTTTCTCTAAATCAACAAGATCAATAACTGCAACCTTTTTCTTAAATGGATTCCACCCCATTATCTAGCTAGGAAGAGGGAATTTATAAGCTTTCTTATTTTTTTGTTAGAATATTTTGGGGGTTTCCTTTTATAAATGCTTCAATATTTTTAATAGCAATCTCCCTCCCATTTGCGACTGCCTGCTTTGTAGAAAAAGCAATATGGGGCGTTACTAATATCTTTTTATTTCCTAAGCATTTTTGATAAAAATCATTTGTCGTATCTCCAAAACTCTCTGGATAGCAATCTATTCCTGCTCCGGCAATTATTCCGGCATCAATAGCCTTTATCAAACCATTAATGTCATAAGTATATGGGCGGACAAAAGTTATATAGTAGCTTCCCTTTTTCAGATTCATAAAGAATTTTTCATCCAAAAGATTTTTGCTTGTAGAATTGCAATTTAAAGCATTTACAATTAAATCCGCCTCTTCTGATTTTAAAGCCAAATTATCACCCACATCAAAAAAAGAAACATCCATTCCAAATGCCTTGCATAAAACTCCAATTTGGCTTCCTATACTCCCATTTCCAACAATTAGCGTCTTTTTTCCTTGCAAGCTCTCGTGTAATTCAATATTAAAACTCTGTTCTGCTCTGACTTTATCTCTAAATTTCCTGAATAAAGAAATAATTATATACATCGCCCATTCTACAATAGAATCTCTGTTTCCCCCCCTGGAATTTGCAACATAAACTCCTTTTTTTGCAAGCTCTTCTGAATTAAAAACACCAATTTCAATATAGGGATATGTAACAAAAACATTAGTAAGCCGAGGCAAAGATTCAATTAAATAGTCCCCATTACTATAAATCACATCAGCATTCTTTGTTTTATTCAAAAAATCTTCGATAGAATCAGGGCTCTCTTCAACTTTAAGTTCACCTATAGCAGACAATCTCTTCTTATGTTCCTCACTTAATTTAATTCCCAGAGCAACTATTTTTTTCATGAATTACAGATATGGTTTGAATTTAAAAATCTGCTGATTTTTAAATTAAGCTACTTTATATAGCCCCCTTTCTGCATCTCCCATAACTTCTTGTATTCGCCTTCTTGTTTTATCAGCTTATTATGATTTCCTTGCTGCACAATCTTGCCCTTTTGCATAACCACAATATTATCTGCATTCATAATTGTAGATAATCTGTGTGCAATAATAATTGTTGTTCTTCCCTTCATTAACTCCTTTAAAGCTGATTGAATCTCAAACTCAGTCTTGCTGTCTAAAGAACTTGTTGCTTCGTCTAAGACAAGAATTTTCTTATCTGCAAGTATTGCTCTTGCTATAGAAACTCGCTGTTTCTCTCCTCCTGACAGCTTTATTCCTCTCTCTCCTACAATTGTGCTTTCTTTATTTGGAAAGTCTTTTATTATCTTATCAAGCTGAGCAAACTTTATCGCTTGTAGAACTTCCTCTTTCCTGGCATTTGGCTTTGAAAATGCTATATTATTGTAAATAGTATCGTCAAACAGCACACACTCCTGAGGAACAATTGACATCTCTCCTCTTAAAAATTCCTGCTTAAAGTCTCTTATGTCTTTATTATCAACAGTAATGCTTCCAGAATTAACATCATATAATCTGTAAAGCAGCTTGACTAAAGTGCTTTTTCCACTTCCTGAATGCCCAACTAAAGCAACTTTCTTTCCTTCTGGAATCTTTAATGAAAGCCCTTGAAAGATAATTCTTTTATCATAAGCAAACCATATCTTGTCAAACATAATCTCTCCCTTCTCAATCTTAGTTTGCAGAGCATTTGGCTTATCTTTTATCTCATTCTCTATCTTTCCATACTGAAACAAGTCATCAAAATCAACCATGGCTCTATAAAAATTTCTCAATCCATATACAAAGCTAAACAAAGATTCAGATAACACTCCAAAAGTTGTATAGATAAATGTAAGAGTTCCTAAACTCAGATTTCCAGCTAAAAAACTCTTTACTGGAAAGTATACTAAAAATAATGTTCCTATTCCAAGGATTAAGCCCTGCCCAGAAGCAGTCCACTTGTAATAATCCCAGTTCTTGAGAAATTTCTGTTTTGTAGTCTCTACTAGCTTTGCAAATTTATTCTTAATTATATTTTCCTTTCCAAAATACTTTATGCTCTCTATATTTGTAAACAAGTCAGAGATATTTGCCTTCTCTATATCTTCCTGCTCATTAGCCTCATCTTGAGATTTCTGCGAGACAAACTGCATAAATAAGCTGAATCCTATAAAAGATATCACTGTTAGAGCTATGATTAGTGCAGAAACCCAGTCAAAATAAATTAGCGAGGCAGAAGCTACAGCAAACTGAAATACTAAAGGAGAAATATTAAACGCAATAACATCTGTCATTCTCTCCATACTGCCTCCCCCTCTGATTAATCTTGAAATTAAACTTCCAGTCTTATGACTTGTATGAAATCCATGTGACAAATGAATAATATGATTAAAGTATCTCTTTTTTAAATCTAAGATAAGCCTGGACTCCAGTCTATTAATAATATGAATAAAAAGCCAGTTGAAGATATATCTAGCTATAATTAATCCTAAAAAAGCAGCTATTATGACAAACAATATGCCAACAAAAGCTGACTTTGCACTGCTTCCTGCTGCAAAAGCTGTCCCATTATCTACAATCTTCTTAAAAAGAAAGTTATTTGCTATGAAAGTACTCTCTACTATAAGAGAGACCAGCAGCATTCCAACTAGCCAAAACTTATAATCTTTCAAAAAACTAAAGTAGACACTAAGATTATACTTATAGTCTACTCCTTTGTTCTTGTTTTCTTTCTTATTTTTCATCTTTCTTCATAAAGTTTAAATATAAGCTTGTCTTCCCCTAATCATGGATATTGATAACATATGCAAATCAAAGTCTTGTGACAGGACACAAGATAGTGATGATGATTCTGAGTGAGTTAACACTATTTATAGATAATTAGGAGGAAAAGCAGGCTTAAAAATTTATGCTTCTTATTATTCATTAACAAGTTTTAAAAACTTAAATTCCTTATTAAATAAAGAAAAAAGATGGCTGATTTAGATGATATCGAAAAGATAATTGCAAAGGTTTCTCCCTACTATTCAGATAGAGCAGAAAAAATAACAAAAAAGATGAACGACTCTTTCGCAATGCCAACTATCTCTTCTCAGAGCTATGAGTTAAAATATGATTCAGCTCAAGAATCTTTAGAGCCAGTTTACTTCTGGATTTTGGACTTTGCTAGAGGACATGGCGGCAGATTAAAAAATATGGAAAAGATAACTGATACTTTCACAGCCACTCCAGGAAGTGGCCAGTTTGGAGAGATGTCACAAAGAGTTACATATATGCAGCAGCAAGCTTCAAAGATTATGGGAGATATTAACACTGTAATTAAATCAGTCCTTAATCTCATCTACTCTCTAAAAGAGTTTCAGATGAGATTATCTCACTACAAGCTGGCAGAATCAGAAAGCAAGGAAGAGAGAGAAGCAGGCCTTTTAGCTTTAAAGCAAATCTGGATGGATTCTGTAGATGTAAAAAGAGGCAACACCAGCATTAAAGGATTAGCCCTATCAGGAAATGCGCCATTTGCAATGCTTATAGATGCATTTATGGCTGCAAAAACAATTGATGATGTTGACAGCATTGATTTAAATGAGAGAGTTAAGAGAATTTTAAAACCGCGGGTTGCAGAATTTTTTGAGTGGAGAGAGAGAAGCTACAAAGAGCTAAGAAAAAGATATAGCATTGAGAAAACCTATCTTAAATCACAAGTAGCATCTCTAAGATTATACACAAGATGGGCTAGGCCGTATTTAAAAGCAATTGAAGAGCTAAGAATGAAAGAGACAGGGAGAAATCCAGATCTAGTTAATTTATTCAGCACTACAAGAATGCAGCTGACTTTAATGGGAAAAAACACAATAAATTTTGATGATTCTGTTGCAAACAAACTTCTTCCAGACTCATTTAGAGGCTATCAGCTTAAAAGAAAATACCATTCAGTTGTTGTCTTTGATCTAACTTTTAGAGGAATGCCTCAAAGAATTCAGACAGCACAATCTGCTAATTATTCTTATGGCGGATTAGTTGAAATAAAAGTTTCAAGCTACGGCTTAAATGACGATGAATTATTATTATTCAATAAAAAACTTGATGATACTGATTTGCAGCAATCTCTAAGTCTTGTAGAGGGCATGACAGAAGATTCATTAAAAGAGATAGAAGAAGATGTTGCAGAATTTACAAAAGAAGAGGAACTAGAAGAGCAGGAGGAAGAAGCAGCAAGAGAAGCAAAAGCAGCAGAACAAGATGTAAATCCATTTTATGCACTTATTTTTGGAGAAAAGAAAAAGAAGGAAAAGATAAAAGACAAGGAAGACAAGAAAAAAGCAGAAGAAGAGGCAAAAGTCAAGAAGTTTGAGAAAGAAGGAATCCCATTAGATAATTTTGTAGAGTCGCAAGTAAGAGCTCTAGCAGTAGATGGGGCTAAAAAAACAGCTTTCTTATTTTACGATGTTTATAAAAAGGCACACCAGATGCCATCTCATCCAAATCAGTTTGATTACTTCTAATTATAAAAACCGAAGGTTTTTATAGAGATTTACAATTACTAGTTTATGGCAAATATAGATAAGAAATCAGATAAAAAAATAGATACTAAGAAGTTAGCGCCAGCTAAAGCTAGCAAGAAAGAAGAGAAAAAAGATGATAAAAAGCAAGCAGAGACAAAAACAGAAGAAGATAGATTTGTAACTCCAAAAGTAACTATAGAATCTTCCAAGCCTTTAGGAAATAATAATTTAGAAAATAGAGCTGAGAGCTCTCCTGCTCCCACTTCAGAAGATTCAACTCCTCGAGAAGTTCCTGCTCCTAGAGAAAAAAAGCTTTATACAACAGGCAAGGAGTATACAAAATATATTCCTAAAGATAAATCATCTTTATATTCAGTTTCTCCAGGAAACATTCAAGTTAGCCATAACAGAGTACAGGCAAGGCCACTAATGGCTGGAAATCCTGGCTCTGCCTGGATACAAGGCCAGATGTCTCGCCCAGATGATGAGAGTAGATATGAACAAGTGCAAAGAGCAGAAAGAGGAGAGAGAAACAACAGGCTTCCTGTAGAAGGTTCAAGAGAAGTCAGAGATGTAGATAGAGAGAGAATAAGAAGATATTATGAGGCATAACTATAAAAAGCTAGGAAGAATATATTCTATAATAAAAGAGAGGAAAAATGGCAAGTTATGAAAATTTTTTTTCAGAAAGTACTTCAAGCTTAGATCCAAACTATGGAAATTTTGTTGGATATAGGCTTCCTACATCTCAATTAAGCCTGCCTACAGATCCTAGAACAGCAAATCAAGTTAAGTCTGCTTCTGAAAGGATTAATACAGGAATGAAGCATGTGGAGCTGGGAGCATTATCTCCTGAAATTTTTGAGTCAATTCCAGAGCAGCATCTAAAAGAGCTAAATAGAATGACAAAACTAACAGGAGTCAAGGCCTCTATTCATGCCCCTCTAGTAGATCCAGCTGGCTATACTGGAAAAGGCGGCTGGGATGAGCAGCAGAGAATTGCTGCAGAGAGGCAGATTAAATCTGCTGTAATGAGAAGCCACGAAATTGATCCAGATGGAAATATTGTTGTGAATTTCCATTCAACTTCTTCAGAAATGCCTGGAACAGAATTTAAAGTTGAGGAAGTAGATGGAAAGAAAAAAATAAGCAAATTTCAGATAATGGCTATTAATCAGGAAACAGGACAATCTGTTCCAATAAGAACAGAAGAGAGATTCTATCCAGAAGAAGTTGGAGAAAAAATATTAAAAGGACAGAAAGTAATCGGAGAAGTTCACGATGTTACAAAAGAGCTTGATATAGCCAATAGAAGCGAGTGGCATCAAAATTTATCCCAAGTTTTATTTTATAAAAACCGAGGGGATGAATTAATGCAGAATAATTATGATTTAGTCAAACCCCTCTTGCCAGAACTAGCAAAAGCAAAAACCGAGGACGAAGCTAAAAAATTCATGGATTTATTAAAGCCAGATGAGAGAACTGCTTATAATCAGACAAAAACTGCAGAGGAGTTTTACGAACACTCCGGGCTTGTTCTTAGAAATTTATTTAGCAAGGCATATAAGTATGGCACAGAAGAAGAAAGAAAAAGACTGAATGAGATTGCAATAGATTTCAATAATAAAGTTGGAAAAGGAGTAAAAAATCTTCAGGATTACGGAAATGCTCTTCAGGAAATGACAATAGAATTGCAGCACGTCAAGCCAAAATTATACATTCCTCTTGAAGAATTTAGAATTCAAAAAGCATCTGACACTTTTTCAAATGTAGCTCTAGACTCTTATAAAAAATTTGGCTCATCATCTCCTGTAATTGCAATAGAAAATCCACCTGCTGGCTCTGGCTTATCTACAGGAGAGGATTTAAAAAAATTAGCAGAAGAAACTAGAAAAAAATTTGTTGAGAAAGCAGTCAAGTCAGGAGTTGGAAGAAGCGAGGCAGAAGATGCAGCTAAGAAATTTATTGGAGTCACATGGGATGTAGGACATATTAACATGCTGAGAAGATATGGATATGAAAAAGATGAATTAATGGAAGAGACAAAAAAAGTAGCTCCTTTTGTAAAGCATGTTCATCTTTCAGATAATTTTGGATTTGAGCATACAGAACTTCCAATGGGTATGGGCAATGTTCCGATAAAAGATATCTTAGAAAGACTTGGCAAAGAAGGTTTTAAAGGCGATAAAGTAATTGAAGCAGGAAATTGGTGGCAGCACTTTTCAGAACAGGGAAAAGTTACTCCTCTGAATGCCAGCTTAGAAGCATTTGGCTCTCCTCTTTACAGTCAAGTAATGGCTCCCTACTGGAATCAGGCACTAGGCGGAGTTGGAGGATATTTTGCAGGATATGGAACAATACTTCCAGATCA
>Ga0233422_10001561_pt1 | contig 10043 bp, 6 predicted proteins | sample Watercolumn_Mata_2_FD_182724 | JGI IMG/M metagenome (GOLD analysis project Ga0233422, IMG submission 182724) | Freshwater microbial communities from Lake Matano, South Sulawesi, Indonesia - Watercolumn_Matano_2014_110_MG | ecosystem: Environmental > Aquatic > Freshwater > Lake | place...
CCGGCCTTGAGCCGGAATCAATTTTGTTTTAGTTATCAGTTATTAATTATCAGTTATATTTTTATGCCTAAATACATTTTTGTTGTCGGGGGCGTTATGTCATCCGTGGGAAAAGGGGTGGCAGCCGCTTCAATCGGCAATATTTTACAATCTAAAGGATACAAAGTCGCAAATATCAAATGCGATATGTATGTAAACATTGATGCCGGAACTATACGCCCCGCGGAACACGGGGAAGTTTTTGTCGGCGAGGATGGAATTGAAGCGGACCAGGATTTAGGCAATTACGAAAGATTTACCAACAATGTCTGCACCCGAGACAATTACATCACAACCGGTCAGGTTTATCAGGAGATCATTCGCAGGGAACGGAATCTTGAATTTAAAGGCGAGGATGTTGAAGTTGTGCCGGATATTCCGAATGAGATTATCAGAAGAATTAAAACCTGCCAAAAAAAGAATAAAGCGGAAATAGTTGTTGTTGAATTTGGCGGGACGGTGGGGGAATACCAGCTGGTTTTGTTTCTGGAGGCCGCGCGCATGATGAAGGCTAAAAACCCAAAAGACGTGTTTTTTGTTATGGTCAGTTATTTGCCGACACCGGCCCTGCTGGGAGAACAAAAATCAAAACCGACTCAATTTGCTATTCGGACACTCAATTCCGCGGGCATTGAGCCTGATTTTATTTTATGCCGCGCCGACAAACCAGTGTCGCCGGACATCAAACGCACAATTAGCACGGTTTGCAGTTTGCCGGAAGAAAGAATAATTTCAGCGCCCGATGTTTATTCTATTTATGATGTTCCGGTTAATTTTGAAAAAGAAAATTTTGGCGAGACGGTTTTGAAGACAATGGGTTTGAAGCCGAGAAAAAAAGATTTAAAGGAGTGGACAAAGTTTTCCAAGAGAATAAAAAATTTATCCAAAAAAGTAACTATCGGCATAGTCGGTAAATATTTTAATTTTAAATCCTGCCGGGATACCTATATTTCGGTCATAGAATCAATTAATCATGCGGCCTGGTCGCAAGACAGAAAGCCGGAAATTTTATGGCTGGATTCGGAAAAATATGAAAAAAATCCAAGCTTGCTTGAAGAATTGGACAATGTTGACGGCATAATTGTTCCTGGCGGCTTTGGCAAGCGGGGGACAGAAGGAATGATTTTGGCGGCTGAATACGCGCGGAAAAATAAAATTCCTTATTTTGGTCTGTGTTTTGGCGTTCAAATTCTTGCCATAGCGTTTGCCAGATATGTCTTAGGACTAGAAGACGCAAATTCAACCGAAATGAATCCAAAGACCAAAAATCCGGTTATAACAACAATGGCCGACCAGGTTGAAAAAATTAAGAACAAACAATATGGAGCAACAATGCGGCTGGGCGCTTATCCGGCAGTTTTAATTAAAGATTCTTTAAGTCGGAGGGCCTATGGCACTATAGAAATTTCCGAACGGCACAGGCATCGCTATGAATTTAATAATAAGTACCGCGAGGATTTTGAAAAGAATGGTTTGAAAATCGCGGGCATAAATAAAGAATTAAATTTGGTTGAAATAGCCGAAGTCAAGGATCACCCCTGGATGTTGGGAACTCAATTTCATCCGGAATTTAAATCAAGACCGCTTGCCCCGCACCCATTGTTTAGAGAATTTATTAAGGCGGCAATTAGGAAAAGCCGATAACTGATAACTAATAATTGATAATTAAGGCAAAAGATAAAGATTTTCGTACTTATTAGTTTCTTAGTTATAAGTTATTAGTTATTAATTATTATTTTTAATGCTTGATAAAATTTTTGCTAGTTTAATAATCGTTTTGAGCGCTGTTTCGGGGATTCAAATGGCGGAGAAACCAGAAACAGACTATTACTTCAAGCCATTTTTTAATCCGTCGAGAACAGCGGCTGTTTTGCCCGCTTTAGAAGAAAGACAAAGCAGTTTTTTCATCCAAAAGGAAGTTCCGCCGCAATTTTTGCCGGAACGGGAAAATATGCTCGCGCCGGAAATTGAAATTAAAGCGGGAATCATTACTAAAAGCGACGGGACAATAATTTATGGAAAAAACATTGATGAACGGCTTTCCATTGCTAGCGTAACCAAGCTTTTAACCGCTCTGGTCGCGTTAGAAAATTTAGAATTGGATGCGATTGTGGAGATAACCAAAAACGCGGTTAGAACATATGGAGAAAACGGCGATTTGATTGTGGGGGAAAAGCTGTCTGTTTATGATTTGTTGCAAATTATGTTGATTTCTTCCAGCAATGACGCGGCGGTTGCTCTGGGCGATGAAATGGCGATGAGCGGGAAAAGCATGCCTGATTTGATGAATAAAAAAGCTAAAGATATAGGCATGAAAAATTTTTCTTTTTATGACCCAGCCGGGCTTGACGCAAAAAATTCCGCCACCGCGGCAGATTTGGCTGCTTTATCCAGAGTTGCGGTTGAAAACGAAGTAATAAAAAAAATAATCGGCATTGAAAAAATTGATATTTTTGATGTTGAGAAAAAATTTATCCACCATATTGAAAGTACGAATAAGTTATTTGGCAGGATTGATAATTTAATTGGAGGCAAGACCGGCTACACGAGCGAAGCAGGGGAATGCTTGGTGGTAGCGGTTAATTTGTCTTCGGGCAAGGTCCGTTCGGCAAGCTCAGGACAAGATTATTTTGTCGCCGCGATTTTGGGAGCAAAAGAAGGGGAGAGATTCAATGATATGGAGAAATTAGTTGACTGGGCAAAATTGGTATACGGGCTTTAATCTTGAATCTTGAAATATGAAACATACCATATTGTATTATTCATTAAAGGTTTCAAGTTTCATGTTTCAAGTTTTACGTTTTAAGTTTCACGTTTCATGTTTCACGACATATGACAGACATTTTTCAAATTTCGCGCCTTTTAGGACTTTCAGCGCTGTCGTTTATTTTGGCAATGGCATGGACGCCCGCCCTAACCCATTTTTTATTTAAGTATCGGTTAGGCAAGCAAATTCGGGCGGAAGGCGCGCCTATTTTTAACAAACTTCATTTAAAAAAAGAGGGAACTCCGACTATGGGAGGAATTTTGATTTGGGGAACAACTATGTTTTTGGCGGTAATTTTTTGGGCGCTTTCAAAATTAGGAATTGACGGAATAATAACCAAGATTAATTTTTTAGATAGAGGAGAAACCTTGCTTCCTTTGGGCGTTTTGGTTGCCTCAGCGATAGTCGGCGCGTTTGATGATTTGATGGGAATTTTTAGAATCGGCCCGAAAGGAGGAGGGCTGAAAGTCCGGCATCGCCTGTTGATTTATGCAATTATCGCTTTGGTCGGCGCCTGGTGGTTCTATTTTAAGCTGGACAGGGATTTGATTCATATTCCTTTTGTCGGTGATTTTGGCATCGGCCTGTGGTATATCCTGGTTTTTGTTTTTATTATTGTGGCAACCGCTTTTTCAACTAATCAGACCGACGGCTTGGACGGCCTGGCAGGCGGGGTTATGATGGTTGCTTTCGGCGCGTATGGAACCATCGCTTTTATTCAGGGCAATTTTAATATGGCGGCTTTTTGCGGGGTAATTTTAGGCGCGCTTTTGGCGTTTCTATGGTTCAATATTTATCCGGCAAGATTTTTTATGGGGGATACCGGCTCCATGAGTTTAGGGGTTACATTGGGGGTTATTGCAATGCTTACTAACCAATTTTTGCTTTTGCCCTTAATTGGTTTTGTTCTGGTTGTAGAATCATTTTCAACAATCGCGCAGGTTTTATCTAAAAAAATAAGAGGCAAAAAAATATTTTTATCTTCGCCGATACATCATCATTTTGAAGCCAAGGGCTGGCCGGAAACGAAAGTAACAATGCGTTTTTGGATTTTGTCTGCTGTTATGGCGGTTTTAGGAATTATTTTGGCGTTTATGGACGCGGCGATGAAATAATCTTACGGAATTACGGATTTATTACGGATTTTACGGATACCTTTTGGAGTAATTTTCTTTTTTTGTCATCCTGAGCGGATCCGCCAGCTGGCGGAGAAGTCGAGGGACTTGCGTGGAAATTAAGCAAGTAGTCCGGGCGAAATCCTGACGCCATACCGCGCGCTTTCGCGAGGGCTCCAACGTAAAATAAAAACCCCCCAATGTAATTTGTGAAATCGGAATTTTTTATAAACTATTATGAACAACGAAAAAAGCCAAGTTTTTTTTAAAAAATTTAAGAATAAGAAGGTTTTGATTATGGGGTTGGGTTTGCATGGCGGGGGAGTCGGAGCAGCGGAATTTTTTGCGCGAGCAGGAACGAAGGTTACCGTGACTGATTTAAGAACAAAGAGACAGCTGAAGGAATCTATTGAGAAATTGCGGGGATTAAAGATTAAATATGTTTTAGGCAAACATAGAGAGGAAGATTTCAAGAATGCGGATTTGATTATTCGTAATCCGGCGGTGCCCGACAATTCGCCATATCTGAAAATAGCCAAGGAGCATAATGTTCCGATTGACACTGATATCGGAATTTTTTTTGAGGCGTTGATGGATTCGCCAAGTCCACCACAAGTTATTGGAATAACCGGTACGCGCGGAAAATCAACTACCGCGACTTTAATTTATAAATTTTTGAAAACAAAATATAAAAATGTGTTTTTGGCGGGGAATATAAGAAAGTCGGTTTTGTCGGAGTTGCCAAAGATTATAAAATTCAATACTTCCTCCCATCAGATGAGGGGAGGTGCCCCGAGCGAAAGCGAGGGGCGGAGGGGTGTTGAGAGAAAAGATCCAATCATTGTTTTAGAACTTTCTTCTTGGCAATTAGAGGGCTTGGCAAAACATAAAAAATCTCCGCATATCGCGGCTATAACGACAATCCAGCCGGACCATTTAAATAGGTACAAGGGAATGGGGGATTATATTAAGGCAAAAAAGCTAATTTTTAAATTTCAAAATAAAAACGACATTTTATTTTTAAGCGAAGACGATAAGATTGTAAAAGGTTTTGGTAAAGACGCAAAAGCAAAATTAATTTTTTACGGAGCAAATGAGGCAAAAAAATATGAAACGAATTTATTGGGTGGGCACAACCTGGCAAATATTGCCGGCGCGGTTAAAGTCGCCAAATATTTTGGCGTTACGGAAAAATCAATACGAAGCGTATTGGAAAGATTTAGAGGCCTTGAAGGCAGATTGCAGGAAGTAGCCGAAGTAAAAGGCATAAAATTTATAAACGATACTTGCGCCACAACGCCGGACGCGGCGATAGCCGCAATTAATGCTGTAATTAAAAACCATAAACTAAAAACTAATAAACTAATCTTAATAGCCGGCGGGGCGGATAAGAATTTGGATTTTTCCGAATTGGCAAAAGTGATTGTGAAAAAAGCGAAGGCAGTGATTTTACTTAAAGGAACAGCGACAAAAAGATTACAACAAGCCATAGTGTGTGCAGGCGCGCAAAAACCCCACCCCAACCCTCCCCTTGGTAAGGGTAGGGAGAAGGGAGGTGTCGTCATAGTTACGGCAGATAGTATGCTCAAAGCCGTTAAAATGGCGTATAATATTGTAAAGAAAGAAGATGTAGTTTTGCTTTCTCCGGCGTGCGCCAGTTTCGGAATGTTCAGGCATGAGTTTGAGAGAGGGCAGAAGTTCAATGAAGCCGTAAAATTATTGAAAATTTAATTTTTTATTTAATTCTTTAATCAAACAGTTATTAAGCCATTGAGTCATCAAGTTATTTATTATGAAATTTAATAAACCTGATTATTATTTATTATCTATTTTTGTTGCGCTTGTTGTTGTGGGCCTCATTGCGCTTGCGTCCGCCAGCATGGTTAAGAGCCAGGAAGCATTCGGACAGCCATATTATTTTTTAAAGAGGCAACTTTTGTTTTGTCTGGCGGTTGGAGTTCCACTGGCTTTTTTTGGTTACGCGGTTAATTATAAATTTTGGAAGAAAATTTCGGTTTTAGCCTACGCGGCAATGGTTGCTTTTCTTTTTCTTATCTTTTTGCCGGGATTGGGAGTCGCATCCGGCGGAGCGATGAGATGGCTTAATTTGGGGCCGATTGATTTTCAACCCTCGGAATTTGCCAAATTATCGCTTATAATATATTTAGCCGCCTGGCTTGAACCGAAAATCAGCCAGCGCTTTGGGGCAAAAGCGGTTTTTATTCCTTTTATAATCTTAATTGGCATAGTTATTGGATTAATTGTTCTCCAGCCGAATATCGGGACAGCCGGGTTGATCGCTTTGATTGCGGTGGCGATGTATTTTGCGGCGGGGGCGCCGATATGGCAGGTCGGTTCGCTTTGCGCGGCGGGCATAGCTTTCTTTGTGGCGTTTATTAAAATTTTTCCGCACGCCGCCAACAGATTTTTAATTTTTTTACATCCGGAGCTTGACCCCAAGGGCATCGGCTACCAAATAAACCAAGCGCTTTTAGCAATCGGTTCGGGCGGATTTTTCGGGCGGGGCCTGGGACAGAGCGTCCAGAAATTTAATTATTTGCCGGAGGTAATCGGTGATTCTGTTTTTGCGGTTGTGGCGGAAGAGGTCGGTTTTGTCGGAGTTGTTATTATTTTAGCGCTTTTTGCCGGTTTGGCCTGGCGAGGATATGAAATTGCCAAAAGAGCTCCTGATTCGCTATCTCGGCTTCTTGCGTTTGGCATTACTTCCTGGATTGTTTTTCAGGCTTTTATAAATATCGCGGCAATTTCGGGCTTGATTCCTTTAACCGGAGTTCCTCTGCCTTTTATTTCATACGGCAGTTCCGGTTTGTTATCCGCGATGCTGGGAATGGGGATTTTGTTGAATATATCAAAATATGCTACGAAATAAACTCAAAACTCAAAACTCAAAACTCAAAATTTTGGTATCAAAAATTTTCTACGAAAATTTTTGATGATATTTTTTATGCGAATTTTATTAACCGGCGGCGGCACGGGCGGACATATTACGCCGCTTGTCGCTGTTGCCAGGGAATTAAAAAAAATAAGCAAGGAAAAGGGGATAAATAATCTCGAGCTTTTTTATGTCGGACCTGACGGAATGGCAAAGGGCTTTTTGGCAAAGGAAGGGATTGTGCTGAAAACAATTTTGGCGGGTAAAATGCGGCGTTATTTTTCTTTTATGATATTCGCTGATATTTTTAAAATTTTTTTTGGCCTGATTCAGGCAATTTGGCATGTTTTTTGGATTATGCCGGATATTTGTTTCGGCAAGGGCGGATACGGAAGTTTTTCCGCGGTTATCGCCTGTTGGATTTTTGGAGTGCCGATTTTAATCCACGAATCAGACAGCGTGCCGGGTTCGGTAAATAGAAGATTATCCGGCCTGGTAAAAAGAATAGCGATTTCTTTTATGGCAACTGAAAAATTTTTCCCGCAAGAAAAAACAGCGTTGGTTGGCAATCCGATAAGGGATTCTATCTGTCGGGGCCAGCGAGACAGAGCAGGCCAGACATTGGGATTATCGGGAAGCAGGGCGCCTATTTTTATTTTTGGCGGAAGCCAGGGCGCGCAGACAATTAACGAAGCAGTTTTGGCTATTTTAAAAGAATTATCCGCAAAATATGAAATTATTTGGCAGACTGGGAAAAAGAATTATGAAAATATTTTAAGCGAAATAAAAAGATTATTTGGCCAAGTGCCCGCCGGTTGTCACATTTTTAATTTTTTGAATGAAGAGCAGGTGGCTGACGCGTTCGTTGTTTCGGATTTAATAATTTCCCGCTCAGGTTCCGCCAATATTTTTGAGATTGCCGCCTGCGTCAAGCCAAGCATAATAATTCCTTTGCCGACCGCGGCATCCGACCATCAGCGGGAAAATGCTTTGGAATACGCAAGAAGCGGAGGGGCAGAAATTATTGAACAGCAAAATTTAACTCCGCATATTTTTTTGGCGGAAATTGATAAAATTATGAAAGACAATGAATTGCGGCAAAGAATGTCTTCGGGCGCAAAATCATTCGCCAAGCCGGAAGCGGGGAGAATGATTGCGGAGGAGTTGATAAGGTTGGCTAATGGCTAATGGTAATTAGTGATTATGGAATAGCGAACGAAAGTTCGCGCCGCGCGCTAAAATAAAAAAAGCGCGCACTTTCGTGCGCTATTCCAGGATTTGGTTATAATTTAGAATTCTCCGTTTTTTGCATAATTTTATGAAAAAAAACAAAAAAAGTCAAGTGCGTACCCGAATTCCGCCGAGTCCGACGGGTTATATGCATATCGGCACCGCGCGGACCGCGCTGTTTAATTTTTTATTTGCCCGGCATAATGGCGGCGAATTTTTGTTTAGAATTGAAGATACGGATACGGAGAGGTCTAAGCCGGAATTTACAGAGGATATAATTGAAAGTATGAGGTGGTTGGGTTTGTGGTGGGACGGCGAAATTTTAAAACAAAGCGAACGGAAAGAAATTTATGCTAAATACATTAAACAACTTTTAGATTCCGGCAAGGCGTTTTGGTGTTATCACACGAAAGAGGACTTGGAAAAAGAAAAAAAAGAGCAGGCGGATAGGGGAGAGGCGCAGGTGCATTTTTGCTCGCACAAAAATGAACCTGAATTCAAAATTCAAAATTCAAAATTCAAAATTCCGGGCGTGATTAGGTTAAAATGCGACGTAGGAAAAGAGATTGGATTTAATGATTTAATCAGGGGCGAGATTAAATTCAGCCCGGCGCAGATAGGGGATATAGTTATTGCCAAAGATGAAGAGAATCCGTTATATAATTTTGCGGTGGTTGTTGACGATTATGAATCAGAAATTACCCATGTTATTCGCGGGGAAGACCATATTTCCAATACTCCTAAGCAGATTATGATTTTAGAGGCGCTTGGTTTGCCGATTCCCAAGTACGCGCACATGGCCTTAACTTTAGCGCCGGATAAAACAAAATTAAGTAAGCGGCATGGCGCTGTTTCTATCAATGAATACAGGGAAATGGGATATTTGCCGGAAGCACTGGTTAATTTTATGGCGCTTCTGGGCTGGAATCCGGGAACGGATAAAGAAATTTTTTTAATGGAAGAATTAATAAAAGAATTTTCAATAGAGCGGATGCAAAAATCAAGCGCGGTTTTTAATATTGATAAGCTGGATTGGTTCAATTCTTATTATATTAGACAAAAAGATATCAGCGAATTGACGGAGCTGTGCATTCCTTATTTAGAAAAAGCAAATTTGATCAAGAAAATTTCGAATTTCGAATTTCGAATTTCGAATTTAGAAGAAGATATAAATATTAGATGGCTGCAAAAAGCAGTGGAATTAGCGCGCGAACGAATGCGAAAGTTGAGTGAGATAGGGGAGTCAAGCAAACTCTTTTTTCGGGAGCCTGAATATGATATCGAACTTTTGAGATGGAAAAAAATGACAAACGGAGAGATAAAAGAAGCACTTGACAAGGCATACAATTTGTTGTCTGGAATAAAAGATGAAGAATATAACAAGGAGAAGTTGGAAGCGGTTTTGATGCCCGAGGCAAAGGCAATGGGCGATAGGGGGCGTTTATTATGGCCCCTTAGGGCTTCTGTGAGCGGTTTAAAGGCGTCTCCTGGGCCATTTGAAATAATGGGCGTCTTAGGCAAGGAAAGGGCCCTAAGGCGCATAAAAAGGGCAATTAAACTAATATAGTATTATTATGAACAGAGAGAGGTTTAAAATTATAATTAGGAGCCGTTTGAAGCTATCGTTAATAAGCGGCTTATTGGCTGTTTTTTTGGCGACAAGCGGCAATTTTAGTTTTGCCGGTTTAACCGATGATTTACAAAAAGATATAGACATTAAAAAAGCTCAAATTCAAGAGCTGGAAAAACAAGTGGCAAGCTTGAGGGAAAACATCAAGGGCACCCAATCACAACAGGCAACATTAAAAAAACAGGTTGCTATGCTGGAGGGCGAGATAAGGCGTTTAGAAACAGAAATTCGCCTGACTCAGGCGAAAATTTCCGCGGCAAATTTAGAAATCCAAAATCTGGACATAAGAATAGGGGAGGCGCAGGATAAATTAACGGTGAACAAAACCTATCTAGCGAGTGCGATTCGGACAATAGCCGAGTTTGACCA
>Ga0233422_10001562_pt1 | contig 10038 bp, 9 predicted proteins | sample Watercolumn_Mata_2_FD_182724 | JGI IMG/M metagenome (GOLD analysis project Ga0233422, IMG submission 182724) | Freshwater microbial communities from Lake Matano, South Sulawesi, Indonesia - Watercolumn_Matano_2014_110_MG | ecosystem: Environmental > Aquatic > Freshwater > Lake | place...
TAAAGGAGCAGAAGAGTATGCTCATAATAACATCAAGAAGCATGAGCAGCTGCCCCTCAAACTTGGAATGCTAAACCCGGTTTACTACCTCATGTATGCAACCGGCGAGAAGATAAACATCACCCAGATTGAAGGACAGTTCCCGCAGGCGCCTTTTATGACCATGGAGGAGAGGCAGCAGTTTATAAGCGATTGGTTCCAGGTCCCTGATGAAAGATTCAAGCAGTATGTTCTGGACTGGGAACCGCGTGGTGAACGCTCGAATCCATATTATCCTACCGTTGACATGTCCGTTGACATTGTCGACTGGCAAGAGATGATGCACTACATCGACGACGCACTCGGAGTCTGTGCCGGGTTATCGTCATTTCCCCTGAAGCCTCCCTATCATATACACAATTTCCCGAAATTTATCTCTGCAGCGACTGGGATGGATATAGATGAGGAAGGCCTTAAGAAAGTATACAGAAGAAATCGCAGTCTGCTCAGAGCCGTTAACGTGAGAAGAGGGTTACGAAGGGCCGATGAGGTTCCGCCTGAGGACCACTGGAAAAAGAGATTTCCCGAGCTGGAAGCCAAACTCCTGGACGCGTACTACGAGTTCAAAGGGTGGGACAATGATGGGGTTCCCAAGAAAGAGACCCTGGTGGAGTTGGATCTCAGCTATGTTGCCAAAGACCTGGAGCAGAGAGGGATATTGAAAAATGGCCAAGACTAAGAAGAAAGTAAAGACCATCAAGATCGATCTCGACAAATGCAATGGTTGCCGTGCATGTGAGATGATCTGCTCGGCGTTCCATGCCACGCCCAAGTACAGCAGCAGTAATCCGGCAAGGGCTCGTATCCGGATGATCCGTGACCCGTTGCGAGACGTTTATGTGCCTGTATACGCCGGGGAGTACACCGGGGCCGAGTGCATGGGCAGAGACAAGTACGTGATTGATGGAAAAGAATACGACGAGTGTGGTTTCTGCAGGGCTTCCTGTCCGTCAAGGGACGTTTTCAAGGAACCGGACTCCGCTCTGCCTCTCAAATGCGACATGTGCGAAGACGAACCGGCGCAAGAAAAGCCCCTATGCGTGCAGTGGTGCATCAATGACGCACTCATCTACGAAGAACGCGAAGAGGAAGTAGAGGAGGATGTGAAGCTGGAGGACGTAGAGGTGGGACTTGAATCCCTGATCGACAAGTACGGTTTTGACAAGGTCATGGATACCATGTCCCGGATGTCCGCAGCAAAGAAGGGCTGACGCATTAGGGCGAAAGAAGAGGAAGGAAAACAGTGGAGACGGTAACCCCCTACAAAGAGATTATCGATGTCATCAAAGCGAGCGGCGGCGATGCCTTTAAACGATGCTTCCAATGCGGATTATGCGATACTGTTTGTCCGTGGAACAGGGTCAGGTCTTTCAGTATGCGCAAGCTGGTGCGAGAAGCGACGTTCGGTTTGACTGAGATCGAAAGTGAAGATATCTGGCGTTGCACCACTTGCGGAAGATGCCCCCAGCAGTGCCCCAGGGACGTAAAACAGATCGAATCCGGCGTGTCGTTGCGCAGGGTCGCGACCGAATATGGGGTTTTTCCGGCTCCTGTCAAGCCTATCCGCACCATAAACGCCGGCCTCGTTGCGCAAGGAAACCCCTTCGGGGAAGATCGGGAAAAGAGAGCGGCTTGGGCAGAAGGTCTTTCCGTAAAACCGTTCACCGAGGGGATGGAAATTCTCTATTTTCCCGGCTGCTATCTGAGTTATGACCCACGATTGAAAAAGGTGGCTAAAGCTACAGCCAATATCCTAAACTCGGCCGGCGTAGACTTCGGCATTCTTGGCTCCAAGGAGAATTGCTGCGGAGAAAGCATCCGCAAGACGGGCGATGAGGAATTATTCAAGCGCCTGGCCAAAGAGAACATCAAAACCTTTATTGACAATGGGGTCAAAAAGATCCTGGTTTCTTCCCCTCATTGCTACCATACCTTCACGAACGAGTACCCGGAATTCAGGGTGAACTTCGAAGTGGTTCACATCTCCCAGTATTTGTTCGAGTTATTGAATGAGGGAAGACTCCAGCTGAAGAACGATTATGGGAAGAGAGTAACGTATCACGACCCCTGTTACCTGGGTCGACATAACGGCATATTTGATGAGCCGAGAGGGGTCCTCAAGAAGGTACCGGGCCTGGAGCTGAATGAGATGACTGAGTCCCGCTCGGATAGTCTCTGTTGCGGAGGCGGAGGCGGCAGGGTTTGGATGGAAACCCACAAGGGCGAGAGATTCTGTGATCTCAGGATAGATCAGGCTCTTGGGCTCGAGTCCCAGGTGCTGGCTACCGCCTGCCCTTATTGCATTACCATGCTTGAAGACAGCAGGATAACGATGGGCGTTGACGAAAAGATCGAGATCAAAGACATCACGGAAATTATCCAGGAAGTCATGTAGGAAATCGAAGTACGTTCACGAGGTGATCGAACATGGGTGAAGTGATATTGCTCAAAGAGGAACTCCAGCAACTTTGTGGGAGCCTTGGGCAAACCAATTTTGGTGACGTCATGGTTGTCGGTGGGGGCATTAGCGGCATTCAAGCCTCTCTTGATCTTGCCGCGGCCGGTTTCAAGGTCTATTTGGTTGAAAAAGCGCCCAGCATTGGCGGCCATATGGCGCAACTGGACAAGACCTTTCCGACAAATGACTGCTCCATGTGAATTCTCGCACCCAAGCTGGTCGAGGTCGGCCGGCACCCAAATATAGAGGTCCTCACCTATACTGAAGTCACCAACGTGGAAGGTGAGGTAGGAGACTTCAAGGTGACCTTGACGAAAAAGCCAAGGTATATCCTCGAGGATAAGTGCACGGGTTGTACGACGTGTGTGGAATATTGCCCCGCGAAATATCCTGACCAATATAATCAGGAAATTTCGATGAATAAGGCCGTGCACATATACTTCGCGCAGGCAATTCCCCTTATTTCATATATTGACGAAAGCTGTCTCTACCTCAAAGAGAATAAATGCCGTATTTGCGAAGGCGTGTGCAAGAATAACGCGATAGACTTGAAACAAACTGCGGAGAAGAAGGAAATACAGGTAGCGGCGATCATCTTGGCTCAGGGCCTTGAGCCGTTCGATCCAAAGGTGAAGAAGGAGTATCACTACGGAGAATTTGCAAACGTCGTCACCAGCATGGACTATGAGCGCCTGTTAGCCTCCACGGGACCGTACCAAGGTGAGATACTGCGCGCTTCCGATATGAAGCATCCTCATAATATAGCATGGATTCAATGCGTCGGTTCGAGACGGGTTACCGAAGGTGACAACAGCTATTGTTCGGCCGTATGCTGCACTTATACCCAGAAACAGGTAATTATTACGAAGGATCACGATGCTGACGCAGCGTGCACCATATTCCATAACGATGTGCGTTCCTATGGTAAGGACTTCGAGCGATATTACGAAAGGACGGAGAATCTTCCCGGTATTCGATTCATCAGGAGCTACACATCGATAGTGAGAGAGGACCCCGTAACCAAGAATGTGACGGTACGGTACTCTACTCCCGATGAAGGCGTAAAAGAAGAAGAATTCGATATGGTGGTACTTTCCGTCGGATTGAATCCCCCTGTCGATGTGAAGTCCATTGCAGACAAGTTCGGGATAGAACTCAATCATCATAATTTCTGCAAGATTAACCCTACCAATCCCATGTCTACGAACAGACCCGGGATTTTTGTAAGCGGAGGTTTCCAGGGTCCTATCGATATTCCTGAGTCGGTCTTCAGCGCCAGCGGAGCCGGCTCCCAAATCGGTGAGCTCCTTGACTACAGGCGAGGAAATCTTGCCAAGGAAAGGATATATCCGTCTGAAAGGGACGTCTCCAGCGAGGAGCCCAGGATAGGTGTCTTTGTATGTCATTGCGGCGCTAATATCGGCAGGATAGTGAATGTTCCCGAAACGGTTGAGTATTGCAAAACGCTGCCGAATGTTGTCCATGCGCAGGAACAGCTATTTTCATGCGCGACGAATTCCGCCAAAGAAATAACCGACATAACGAAGGAAAAAGGGCTCAATCGAGTGATTGTGGCTGCGTGCAGCCCGAGGACCCTTGAACCGCTCTTCCGGGACACCGTTCGGGAGGCCGGAATTAATCAATATTACTTTGAAATGGCCAATATCAGGGAGCACAACTCCTGGGTCCACTCGAAAGAAAAAGAAGCAGCCACTGAAAAGGCTCACGATATAATCCGGATGTCGGTAGCACGAGCGCGCTATTTGGAGCCGTTACGGGAATTCGATCTTCCCGTGAATAAGGCCGCCTTAGTGGTTGGCGGGGGAATCGCCGGCATGAATTGTGCCCTCTCCATAGCCAGCCAGGGACATGAGGTCCACCTGGTGGAAAAGAGTTCGGAGCTTGGAGGAACAGCACGAAAGATTCATTCCACGCTGGATGGACTGGACGTTCAGGAGTACCTGCGCGATCTCATAGCAAAAGTATATCAACATCCCCTAGTACATGTCTACCATGATGCGACGATTACGAATGCTACAGGCTATGTTGGGAGCTTTGTGACCGGAGTGCAGTCTGAAAAAGGATTCAGCGAGATAAAGCACGGAGCAGCGGTTCTTGTAATTGGAGCCGATCTGTATACCCCTACCGAGTATCTTTATGGACAAGATGACAGGGTAGTGACGCACCTTGAGCTGGAAGAACGGATACACAAAGGGGACGAGAAGATAATTAATGCGAAAAGTCTCGTGATGATCCAATGCGTGGGCTGCAGAAACGAAGAAAGAAATTACTGCAGCCGGTTATGTTGCAGTGAATCCGTAAAGAACGCGTTGAAGTTGAAAGAGATAAATCCCGAGATGGATATTTACATCCTCTTTCGGGACATAAGAACCTATGGGTTCAACGAGGATCATTATCGGGAGGCTTCAAACCGGGACATCAAGTTCATCCGGTATCAGCCGGATGATCCACCTCAGGTGGAACCTGGCGAGTCCGAGGACGACCGGTCCGTTCTCAAGGTGACCGCGGCCGACTATATCCTGGGCAAGAAGCTCGAATTGGATGCCGACATGATCGCCTTGGCTGCAGCTATTGTTCCATCGGAAGCGACCAAGGAAATAGCCGGGCTATTCAAGGTAACCTTGAACCCGGATGGATTCTTCAAAGAAGCCCATGTCAAGTTGAGACCTGTCGAATTTGCTACGGACGGTGTTTATCTCTGTGGACTGGCTCACTATCCCAAGTTCATACAGGAAACGATCAATCAGGCTTATGGGGCAGCAGGCCGCGCCTTAACACTTCTCTCCCGTGACATCGTGGTCGCCTCCGGTTCCGTGTGCGAAGTGGATGAGGATAAATGCGTTTCCTGTGGGGCATGCATCACCGCGTGCACCTATGGTGCCATAGAGTTTTATGAAACCCCGCAGGGGAGAAAGGCCAAGGTCAACCCTGTCCTCTGTAAGGGAGATGGTCTCTGCAACACGAAGTGCGCAACGAACGCGATTCAACTGAAGCACTACACCGATGAAGAGGTTTTGAGTGAAATTGACGCGGCGTTTCCGGAGGAAGAAGCTGTACGGCCAATGGATGCCGCGGTCGGAGATCGGTAGAAATATACGAATGAACAAGGCCGAGATACCTGGTTCGAGGAGAAAACGATGAGTGCGGGACTGAAATTCAAGCCGAAGGTCATAGGCTTCGTGTGCCATTGGTGAGCGTACGGAGCAGCCGACTTAGCTGGAGTTTCCAGAAGTCAATACACAACCGAAATGAGGCTCATTCGCGTAATGTGTTCCGGTCGAGTTGACCTGTCACACGTATTCCGGGCTTTCTCAAAGGGCGCGGATGGGGTTTTCCTTGGCGCCTGCCACTTGAATGAGTGTAACTATCTTACTCATGGAAATTACCATGCTTTAACCATGGTGAGCCTGGCCAGGAAACTGCTGGAACACATAGGGCTGAACCGCGAGAGATTGAGGATCGAATTTATGTCCGGCAGTGAATCCAACCTCTTTGTCGAAGGGGTCAACGGTTTTGTTAAGAAAGTGAGGGAACTGGGACCCCTTGGCAAAAGCGAAGGGATGGACGAAAGCACACTGAAGTTCAGACTTGAATCGGTTGCCAAACTCATTCCTTACATCAGGCTGGTGGAAAGGGAAAGGCTGAGACTGCCTGCTATGCCGGAAGAAGAGTACCGAAAATTCTTCGCCAGTGACGAGCTGAACAGAATCTTCGAGGAAACGGTTGCAGATAAACTGGCGATCACCCAAATTGTGTCGCTTCTGCGGGAAGGGCCCCTTTCAACGGCAGAAATGGCCAAGAAGTTAGCCTTGACCCCGTCTGAGGTATCCCGGCATTTGAATACCTCATCGCGACAGGGATTGGTCCGATACGATGAGAGCCGGAAGTGCTTCGCTCTCGCCTAGAATCAAAAGGCAGGCGACGGGTCGAAAGAAAGAATAAGAACAGGACAGGAGCGATGGAAAAAGACAGAATCGATCAGATCATCGATAAACATCACAGCGAACCCAGTTCTCTGATTCAGGTATTATTGGAGATTCAGGCCGAGAATCATTGGCTTCCCAAGGAAGCCTTGGAACGGATAGCTGAAAGATTACAGGTCCCGATGACCCGGGTACAGCATATTGCCACCTTCTACAAGGCCTTTAGCTTGGTTCCCAAGGGACGCCATCAAATTCACGTTTGTATGGGAACGGCCTGCCACGTTCGGGGCGCATCGCGAGTCCTCGACACGGTGGAAGGGCTCACGGGAATTAGACCGGGTGAAACGGACTTGGATTTGAAGTTCAGCCTTGAGACCGTCAACTGCCTCGGCTGCTGTGCTTTAGGACCGGTGGTGGAGATAGATGGGAAGGCCCACGGTAAGATGGCGCCGGCACAGACGGCCGAAGTGTTAACAAACTATGAGTAAGGGAACATTATGCCAAGGATAAACTCCCCTGATGAGTTAGAGAAAGTCAGACAAGAAGTATTATCCCGGAGAGACCCAAACGAGCCCTGCATTTCGATTTGCGCCGGGGCCGGTTGTCTCGCCTCAGGTGCAGGTGAAGTCATATCCGCCTTTCAGGCCGAAATTGATAAACAGGGGTTGAAAAGAGAGGTCAATACAAAAGGGACCGGGTGCCCCGGATTTTGTGAGAGAGGGCCCGTTGTTGTTATCTATCCTGAGGAGATTTGCTATTTACAGGTAAAGCCTGAAGACGTTCCCGAGATTGTTTCTCAGACCATAAAAGAGAAGAAGGTAGTAGATCGTCTGCTCTATGTTGATCCTTCAACAGGTGAAAAGGCAACTTGTGAATCCGATATCCCTTTCTACAAGAATCAAGAACGAATTTTACTCTCCAGTAACATTAAAATTGATCCCAAGAACATCGATGACTACCTCGCGATTGGTGGATATTCCGCGTTGCCCAAGGTGCTGTTCCAGATGACTTCCGACGAGGTGGTAGAGGAAGTCAAGAAATCCAATCTGCGAGGAAGGGGAGGTGGAGGCTTTCCTGCTGGGAGAAAGTGGGAAGGATCGCGCAATGCCCCGGAGCCGATAAAGTATGTGATCGTCAACGCAGATGAGGGCGATCCAGGGGCGTTTATGGACAGAGCCGTCCTTGAGGGAAACCCTCACTCAGTCCTGGAGGGGTTGATCATTGGTGCCTATGCCGTCGGATCCCACGAGGGCTATATTTACGTCAGACAGGAATACCCCTTAGCGGTAGAAAATGTGAACATCGCCATCAGGCAGGCTGAGGAGTATGGATTCCTCGGGAAAAACATCCTTGGCTCAGGCTTTGATTTCATTGTGAAAGTGCACCAAGGGGCCGGCGCTTTCGTCTGCGGTGAATCGACTGCTCTGATGACGGCATTGGAAGGCAGGGCAGGAGAGCCCAGACCCAAGTACATCCGCTCCAACGTTGTAGGCCTCTGGGGCAGGCCCAGCGTCTTGAACAATGTAGAGACATGGGCCAATGTCCCGCTCATCATCAATAAAGGCGCCGATTGGTTTACTCAATATGGAACTGAATCGAGCAAGGGCACGAAAATTTTCTCCCTGGTCGGGAAGATTAACAATACCGGCCTTGTGGAAGTGCCCATGGGCATAACTCTGAAAGATATCATTTATAAGATAGGCGGCGGGATCCCTGGAGGCAAGCGCTTTAAAGCGGTGCAGACCGGGGGACCGTCCGGAGGATGTATCCCTGAGGAACTATTGGACTTGGAAGTTGGTTTTGACGAGCTCTCCAAAGTTGGCTCGATGATGGGCTCTGGCGGCATGATCGTCATGGATGAAGATACCTGCATGGTCGATGTCTCCAGGTACTTCCTCAACTTCCTGACGGATGAATCGTGCGGTAAGTGTGTCCCATGCCGTGAAGGCATCAGGCAGATGCTTAAAATTCTTACCAACATCACCCAAGGAAAGGGAAAAGAAAGCGACATCGAGCTCTTGGAGGAGCTGTCCGAGACCGCTAAAGAAGCCGCCCTGTGTGCTTTGGGTAAGAGTGCCCCCAACCCCTTCCTGAGCACGTTGCAATACTTCAGGGATGAGTATGAGGCACATATCAAGGAGAAGAGATGCCCGGCTCTGTCCTGCAAGGAGCTGATCTCGTACTATATCGACCCGGAGAAGTGCAAAGCGTGCACGATTTGCGGTAGGAAATGCCCTTCAGACGCAATCCAAGGAGGCAAAAACCTCATCCATATCGTCGACCAGGAGAAATGCACAAAGTGCGGCACCTGTTTGGAAGTGTGCCCTTCCCGTTATGATGCGGTGAGGAAGATTTCAGGCGAACCCGTTCCGCCTCCTATCCCCGAAGAAGCTAGAACTGTAGTCAGAAAGAGCAAACAAAAATGAGCGACATCCTGCTAAGTATCGACGGAAAAGAAGTTAAAGCCAAAGAAGGGATGACCGTCTTGGAGGCAGCGCGAAGTGCAGGGATATCTATTCCCACACTGTGTCACCACGAGAAACTGGAACCCTATGGCGCGTGCCGACTTTGTATAGTGGAGCTGGAAAGTCGCGGCGGGACAAGAATAGTTGTTTCCTGCGTCTACCCGGTAGAGAAGAATCTTGTCGTAAGAACCAGGTCTGAGAAGATAGATAGAATTCGCAAAATGATCTTAGAGCTCCAATTGGCTCATGCTCCTGATTCCTTCATATTGCAGGACCTTGCCAAAGAGTATGGAGCGGACAGAAACCGTTTTGAAAAGGAGCCATCCTTTTGCATCCATTGTGGTCTCTGTGTAAGATACTGTGCTGAGGTCAAGAAGAAGAACGCGGTGGGATTTGTCGATAGAGGGATAAGAAAGGAGATCAGTTTCATTCCGGAGATAGCCTCCAAGGAGTGCTGGAACTGCAAGGAATGTTTTCCGCTTTGCCCCACGGAGGCACTCCAGGCCGCATACGTTTTGATTGACGCGCTCATATCTCCCCTACCCTCTGTCAAACTTGAGGCAGCGAAATAGGGAGCGGCTGAGATGGCCCCTGGCAATGCGGGCCTCAAAATCACGGATATGAAGGTCATTAAGGATCATAACCCCTTCGCCACCAACGACATTAATTTGGCCGGAAAGCTTGGCATCGATATAATGAGGATGAACAATTTGTGGTGTTCACCGATTACGACCATTTCCAGGCGCCGACCGCAGGCAGGATTATCGCGGAGATGCTGGAGGAGATAGTGGATTTGGGTGAAGGTTACTGTCTCTGGGCCGGTTGCGCGGCCGGCGATACGGGGCGCATCCATGATATTCAGGTTTAGTCAAATTGGACTCAAAGGTGTCTGGAGAAACCTACCCGGACATCTTGAGGTTCCCTGCAACCCTGTCGGCTCCAAGGCTAGACTCGGAGCCGTCGCTGACGTGAGAGGCCCTGAAATGGGTGGCCTCTTATTACCCAGGTCTAAGTTTGAACAAGGAGGAAAACATGGCACTGGAATGGCTACCTCGTGATTCAAAGATCAAAGATCATATCCTGATGGGTCCGGAGCATTGGGGGACCGAAGCTCCTTGCACCGTCTTCGAGA
>Ga0233422_10001564_pt1 | contig 10035 bp, 14 predicted proteins | sample Watercolumn_Mata_2_FD_182724 | JGI IMG/M metagenome (GOLD analysis project Ga0233422, IMG submission 182724) | Freshwater microbial communities from Lake Matano, South Sulawesi, Indonesia - Watercolumn_Matano_2014_110_MG | ecosystem: Environmental > Aquatic > Freshwater > Lake | place...
CATCCTCCCCTGCCTCCTCTATTTAAGGGAGAAAAAATAAAAGGGACAATTCAAGATTTATTTGGAATTTCTGATTTTGAGGGTTTGATTGGCGAAACATTTGACGCATGTCATGGAGCAGATTTAGGCAGATGGTACAAAACAGTTGATTTTGAAAAAGTTTACAGGCCAGAATCTGCAATATTAGCAGGCCACTCTCAAAAAATTGGATACTCAGGTTATGTAAATCAATTATACCAGAAAGAGAATGAAAATTTATTGTACACTGGTTTTTGGAATATTGATGGACAAGAAAGAGTTGGTAAGTTTATTCTAAGCAAAGTTGAAGGCAAATAATCCTTCTTTATGTTTTTATGTTATGTAATTTTTCTATGATTTCAAAATCCTGAGACATCTGAAATAATTAAATTAATCCCCCACATACAGACGTAAGAACACCTATAAGTGTAATTATTCAGATTTTATTGTTTTTGAAAACAAGACTAAAAATATCAACATATCGACGTAACATCTATAAGTGTTATTCTTCTCTAATTTCCAACATAAAAATGTACGAACCAAGGGAAGATTCATTCTTGATAAAAAAACATGTAAAAGAGTTCTGCAACTCAAAAGATTCAGACTTCACAGTTCTTGACATGGGAACAGGTTCAGGTATTTTAGCAGAAGAAGCATCAAAATTCTGCAAGAATGTTATTGCGTGTGATATTGATTCTGAAGTTATCAATGAATTAAAAAAGAAATATGTTGTTGAGTTTAAGAGGCATGCGCTCAGAGCAGAAAGTAATTCATGCACTCCTCAATTAAATCAATATAAAGATAAAAATGATGACAAAAGTTCCCACGCACATACTAACATAAAATTTCTCCAAACAAACTTATTCTCAAACCTAAAAAAACCCCAAAAACACAAATTTGACTTAATCCTCTTCAACCCTCCATACATCCCAACAAAAAAGAATGAAACTAAGTTCATTGACTTGGACGGCGGAAAAAACGGAACACAATTAATTGAACCTTTCTTAAAAGATGCTAAAAAGTATATGAAACCTAATGGAAAGATATTATTATTGACATCATCTCTTAATAAACACATAACGACCTTATTCAAGAAATATAATTACACATTCAAGCTTATTGACAAGGAAAAGTTTGCTTTCGAAGAACTTTTCTTATGGGTTTTGGAATACCCATTAGGTTTAAATACTACTATGTAGTTACAACTTATGGAAATAAGAAATGAATGGTATGAAGGATACAGAAAACTATACACCCTTTATCGTGTAGCTAAGAATTTAGGGCAAACAGAAAGAGCAAAAGAGTTAGAAGACAAAATTTATAGATATATCTTCGATCATCATCAAAGAACATTATCAGTAATTCGTAGATTTAAAGAAATGGAAGAAGAATCTCAAAGACCAGAAACCAAAACAATATTGAGAAATCTTGTTGATGGATTAAGTTTAAAGGCAGATGAATTTGCTGGAATGTTAAATCAATTTAGCTTAGATGAAATAACAAACAAATTAGATGAATAAAATCTTACAGACTAACATCTAAACTCAAATTAACTAAAAACTAATTATAATCTCTTTTTCTTGAAGTAAGCAACCATCTTCTTGACTTTGTTCTTCTTATTCTTCTTGCTCTTGCCTCTAGAATGTTTTGATTTTTTAGAAGACTTGACTTTTACTTTCTTGTGCTTAACTTTCTTTACTTTCTTAACTTTCTTCTTTGCCATTTGTACCTCTTTTTACCTCTTTTGAATATAAAGCTGACATCTGGACTCAGTGAAAGAAGTGCCTCAAGTGATCTCGGTTCAAACTTAACCTAACCGACTACTTTAAAGGTTATCTCTCTCGCGCTGTAAACAAGCTTAAATAGTGCAGGTTTCGTCCAACGAGTTATAGTCCAGTCATCAGATTAATGGCCGAACACTAAACAGAGGCTGTTACAGAAGCACCCTTTTCAGGGCAACTGAACTGTCCTTTGTCAGCTATTTATTAATATCACGTGGAGTATATAAATAGTTCTGACTACTTTTAAGTGAAAACCATAGCTTTAAAAACAAAAACGTCAAAATTCATGGTTTTCACTTTAAATCATTAAAAAAATGAATATTAGAGAAAAACCTTATAAAACTAAAGATATAATAGAATTATGGAACTAACAGAAAGCCCATATGAAATTGAGCTAGAACGAGTGATTCAAACTATAAAGAAGAAGAAAGCAAAAATAGTTTGCTTACAATTGCCTGAAGCATTGAAACCATTAGCTTTAAGAATAACAGATGAAATTGAAAAATCAACTCAAGCTAAATGCTTGATCTGGCTCGGAACCTGCTTCGGAGCATGTGACATTCCAAACCTTTCTCAAGTAAAACCAAAAGTCGATATGTTGATCCAGTGGGGGCATTCTGAAAGCTCAACAGGATTTGGACAAAAGTCTTGATGTGCCTACATCAAAAATCTTCAGCATAAACCCATTATGTGGTTGAAAAATTTATGTCTTTATGTGTAAACATCAATTTTCGTTTTTGAAGAAAAGAGATAACTCTTACATTTATAGCCTGATAGCAAAAATTCAAATTGCACTTAACTTCTCAAGAATTCGGACACAAATCATATATCAAGAAATAACTTCATTTTACACTTATAAACATGAAATCACAAAGAAAATTCTTGGTTAAGCTTCTCAACTAAATCTTTGTCAAGATTTAGCTTTCTTGGGGAGGTTTTCAGAAGCTCAACATAACCACTATGAGGATTGTCTACATCTCTTATTCCTGTTCCGAGCCAGTCACCATAAAACGCGTCTTGTTGAACAGCATGAGCAATTGCATCAATAAATCTGCCTTGAACATAAACAGGGTTCATCTCATATCTATCTCCTTTTTCTCCGAAATCACCACCAACTAATTTGTATATTCCCACTTTATCAAGAGGATGTCTTTTCAATTTATTATCAGTATCAGTTCCTATCCTTTTAAGATATGTTTTAACCTTCTTGACAATAATTCTTTTTTTTGTTTCAGATAATTTTGCCATGTTTATTATCTTAGAATATGTTTTTAAGCATTATTATAATTAAATATATATCTCAGAATACATTTAAATAATTAAGATTTATCTAAAGTTATGAAAAGAGATTGGATTTATTGGACTCCTAGAATTGTGTCAATAATTTTTATCTTGTTTATAACATTATTCTCCTTAGATGTTTTTGACTCAAGTTATGGATTCTGGAGCACTGTTCTCGCATTTTTAATACACAACATTCCATCTATTTTGTTGTTAGTTGTTTTGGTAATCACTTGGAAATATGAGATTGTGGGGGGATAGCTTTCATTTTAGCAGCATTTGTATATATAATATGGACAGTTGTCCGAGTTATTTCATCACCCTCTGAAATTTACATGCTCGCATGGATATTGCAGATAGCAGGTCCAGCAATTTTCATTGGAATCTTGTTTTTAATTGGATGGAAAAGAAAGAAAAAGTAGAAAAACAAAATATTTTTAACTTCTTGTTTCTTAAATAAGAAATGAAAAATAAGACTTATGATTCTAAGAGTTTAAAAGAATTTTATGAAAATCACAAATCTCCATTAATTGAAGGTAAATATCGTACAGAGAGTATAAGGGATGCAGTTAAACAAAAGAAAGTACCATTAAAAGAAGCTGATAAGCTCTACGACCAAGCAAATAAAGAAATAGGGCCCGGAGGCAAATGGATTGAACTTGGAAGATCTGAGACCCCAGATTATGCAACAGGCAATCAGTTTAGATATTTTTTTGAAACAGGAGGTTGTCTCCAAGATGCAGTAGGATACAGATATTGGGGCCCAAAAAAAGTTTTGAATGATTACAGGAGAATGATAATAGAAAAAAGAGAAAAACAACAGCAACAAATTAGAATAAAAGACAGAAAAACCAGGATGCAAATTGCAAGAGAAGTTATAAAAGAAATTAAATATATCCCAGAAAATCTGGCTGAAAAATATTTCAGAAAGGGGATTATTCCTGGAAAAACCCACGAGATTTTTGGTGGATATCCATATCAGGGAAATGGAACTTATCAAAGAGTGGGTAAACTCACTGAAAATAACTGCAACAAATTAAGAAGAATAGAGGGGTTTAGCGGGAAGATGCCTACAAAACAAGAAGATTCATCCTCAAAAGAAGCAACAATCAGCGTTAGTACATCTGGCTCAAAAATTTGTCATAGACATTGGGAATTAGGTTTTATGTACGAATTTATGATGAAAAAAAAGAAAAGAGAAAAATAGCAGCAGTTTAATTTATCTGTCTTATTTGACTAATGTACCTGCCATATCCAATAATTCTTGCCTATGTTCAGAAAAATATTTTATTGTAAACGCATCATGCAAGCCTTCTAATTGTCTGGCTACGCTTTTTAAAGCAGTATATTTATTATTATCCTCATAGCCTTCAGGATCCCTATCCATGACTGCTTCAAGGATCACACCACTATGATTCATTAAACTAATTAATGAAATTCTCCCAGCATAAGCTCTTCTTAGAAGTTCAGCCATTTCTTGGTTATATTCCTTTTCTCCTCTTAAAAGTCTTAGGATTTCCTTGAATGCGGGCTCATCTCTTGCCTTTCCATGGTGAGGAATAGTCTTCTCTCTTATTTGTAACAAAACATCCCCCACATCATATCCTGTCTTTTCACATTTGCTTAATGCATATAGATATGATGCTGCTCTTTGTTCAAAAAGTCTCATCTTTCTTGATTTTAAATGAATATCATCATAAGAATATCCTGTTAAAGTTTCTGCGTCAATTTGTTGAACAAAATCATTGTAACTTCTGCCAACATGCATTCTTAAAAAATTATCTGCTTCCCGTATAACCTCTTTCAAGGTATTGGGTTTACCGTCGACTGGTCTAAAATAATCAGATTTTCCTCCAACTGCAGTAACACAAAAATTAAAATAACTTTCAACTCCTCTTATTACTCCTCTCTTTGTTGATGGGTCATAGACTAAATCAAAGCCCATTCCTTTTTTAGTTTTTTTAACTGTTGATTTGTCACAATATCTTATACTTTGACCGAGTTTATCTTTAGAATCGTGTTTTTTCTTTTCCATGTTTTAGTAGTAGCCAGATTTCCTTTATAAACCTTTCTATTTGTCACTACTAATAAGTTATAAGAAATAAAAGAGATTTATCATTTTTTCTTCCATTCAGTAATCTTCCCCATTGAAATCTCGATTTTGTCAGCTTTCCTCAGGTTTTTTATCTCTTTTCTTGTAAGAATTTTATAATGCTTGGTTTTTACTAAAAAATCAGGTATAAACCAGACATCTTCTTCAGATATTGTCCAATTCTGATTGTCGAACTTAGATAAATCAACAGGATTTGAATAGCTTCTCAGGTTTTTTCTTCCTTTGTCATCAAAATATTCATGAAAAAAACTCATAACTAATTCATGAACTGTTCTATAAACAGGCTCTCTGTATCTCAAGACACCATGATTTGTCTTAGAAATTGCTCCCCACCTATGATTTTTTCCCTTTCCTTCCTTGAAAACTGCTATGACATGATCAAAATCATCATCAGTAGCAGTTAAGTCAACAACCAAAGGCTTCCTTCCTTGTAATCTTAAAGCTAAAGCAGCTAAAATAGCTCCTTCAATGCAATGGCACTTATTTTTTTTAAGAACTTGCCTTGGAGACATGCAAGTATCTTTCCTATAATCAAAATTAATTGGAATTTTGTTCAAAAAATCCTGGATTTTTTTTGGAGTATTGAGTTTTCTCAATAATTGTTCCTCTTTTTTTGTAAGATTAAACATTAATTAGAATAGATATTGAGATTTAAAAACTTAAGGAGATTCAGGAATTTCATTAACAGGAGCACTGCTTTTATACATAGGATATTTTGAAACATACTCGCTTTCATAAATTCTCCTTGGCAAAACCAGGATATAATCCGTATAATCATCTGCTCCTTGTATTCTTCCTTTTTGAACTAACAAAAAAGTATTTGGAAAAACATACTTTGACAAGAAAGGAAAAACTCTTTCCAGATTTTTGTCCCTAGTAATGTGATCGCTTGAAGAAAAACTAAATTCTTGCCTTAAATTAACTGCATTGGGATGAGATTGTTTTGTTTGTTGTAATGATATTTTCAATTGTTTTCCATGAAACCATAAATATTCTCTTAATGCAGAATATGTCAAACTTCCGATAATCTGCACATCTTCAATACTAACTGGCTTTGAGCTACGCTGGTACCAGACTTTATAACCCCTGCCACATACTTTTGCTTCAAGAAGAGGATATGGCTTGCCATAATGGTTTTTTTCTTTTCTTTCCTGTCCAGTATGATGAGTTCTCTTCAAATAATTTAGAGCATGTTCTTGGCAACGTCTTTCTAATTGATAGGTGTCTGTTTCAGTAAAAGTATGAACTAAATTTTCCTGAAAACGCAAATCATCTTCATAATATTCTCCAATCTCCATCTTACCTTCAAATTCAGGGAGCAATGGGAAATTGCACTGAGTTAATAATAATCTGGATTCAGCATATTTTACCCTTGCCAAAGCTTCTATAAGCAAATCAGCTCTTGAATCTTTCTTAGATAATTGAGTTCGAAGCCCTTGATTTTCCTGAGTAAGTTTTTCTACTCTCCCTGCTTCAGATTTTAATCTTCTTTCATATTCCTGGATTTTGTCATCACTCTTTATCTCAGCCAAACATTTTCTAAAATAAAACTCATCTCCAAGCAATTTATCAACAGCAGCATTTACAGCTGCCATATATTGGCCATAGGTTTCTGCATTATCAGAACCTCTATGAAGATCAGAATGAAACGATAATGCTAATCCTTTTCTATGATGCTCAATGAATTTTGTAAGTTGGTCAAAACTCATCATCCTTAAAAACCAAGGGTCTAAACCAAGTAGGAGTAATGGATTTCTTTCTTGTCCATTTTCTTTTCTGACAATAGTATCTAAGTCTTCATTCATTTTTATTAAAACCAATATTTATTCAGTACTATCAGTCTCTAGAGTTTCTAATTCATTTCTTCTGAAATCTAAAAGTATTTCAGGACTGAAACCACGAAGCTTAGACTCATCAATCAAGCTAACCAATATATGAATAGAACTATACACATTATTACCGCTTTCCATAATATTCCCCAGAAGTTCTCTTGACCTTTCCAAACCTAGCTCGTCTTTTAGGTAAAAACAATCAGCATAACTTAGGTGAGCAGTTTTATGAGATTCGGGTATTGTACAAGCTCCATCTTGATGAAATGATTCAATTTCATTTAGATCATTAAGGAATTCAGTAAATGCTTTGAAATCTTTTGATCATCTCTTAAGATCAACAGGAGAATAATGATTTGCAATTGCTTCAAGCAATCCTTGTACTTTATTATGCGCACCTTTCGGTGTGCAATTTCCGTATGCAATATCAACAACAGCGTCTAATTGTGTTTCTGATAAACAAGCTAAAAGTCTTTTCATAACAGGAACTAAAGATTTCCTTAATCCAGGCATAGCGTCTATATATAATTCCAAATCTGAGTCTCTTTGACTTCATAAACATCTATATTTGCAGGTTGAGATGGTTGGTTTCCAGAATAATTAGAACTTCTATCTTGGGGTTTATTTATTTCTGCCATGATATCTTTGAGTTTTTAAGGTTTATAAATCTATGTATTTTGTCACTACTACATAGAAACTACTGAAATAGATTTTGAATTGTTATTTTACTTATCAGATTTTTCAGCTTTCCTTTGTTCAAACTTGACTCCAAGCTGCTGCATCCTCTCAATGTGCGCCTTCATTATTGCTTCAGTTGCTTTTATCATCCTTATCAGTTCATTGTATTCTGAAGCCAATGCCTGTAAAGCACCTTGATGGTATGCAATCTCTTCTTCTTTAGAAAGTTTCTTTCCTTCTGCTTTTTCCTTGTTGTCAGTTTTTTCTTCTATGCTGTCTTCTTTATGTACCCTTTCCTTGTATTTTTCTGCCATTTAAATGTATATTATGATGGTTTATAAAGTTATATTTATATGTCCAATAAATATTTTTGAATTGAAAAACAAGAAACTGGAATCTTACTATAAAAAAATCGTAAGTAAAGTTATTGATCTCTTGTTTTCATGACTGTTTTCAAGGGAGAAGTAAAACCTCAATTAACGACATTGACAACATATACAAACATGTCTATAAGTGGCAATAAAACCTTTTAATTAATCCCCTCGAGACCCAGGAAAGAAAAAACTAAACTGTACATATCACGACAAATCACATGCAAACGTATCTCCTTAAAATTCAACATAATTTTCTTCTTTTAAAGATGACAAATCTTTAAAGCAACATTTAAAAAGCAATAATCTATATTTTAGTATGGTATTACTATTGATTTTAATTCCAATGATTATAATGGTAGCATTAGCTGTGATAATTCTATTAATCTGGGTAGGTTATTACAACCGATTTGTTGTTTTAAGCAACAGGATAAAGAATTCATTCTCGCAAATTGATGTTCAGCTTAAAAAAAGAGCAGACCTTGTTCCAAACTTAGTTGAAACAGTTAAAGGTTATGCAAAACACGAAGCAAAAATAATGAAAGAAGTTTCAGATGCAAGAAAAATGCTTGTAAATGCAAATGCATCTGGTGACATGGCATCAAGAATGAAAGCAGGAGATGTTCTTCAGAATTCATTAGGAAGATTATTTGCAATTGCAGAAAATTATCCTAATTTGAAAGCAAATGAGAATTTCTTGAACTTGCAGACAGAATTAAGCTCAATAGAAGACAAGATAGCATATGCAAGACAAGCTTACAATGATTCTATTATGGGTTTCGATAATGCTGTTCAGACTTTTCCCGGAAATATATTTGCTGGTGCAAAGTTCAAGGCACAAGCAGGCCAATATATTAAGATTCCAGAATCTGAAAGAGCACCTGTAAAAGTAAGCTTTTAATAGTTATATTTTTCTTCTATCTTATTATTAAAGTAAGTCTTTTTAGAAAGACTATTAAATTAATTATCCTGCCTATATCCCGAGGACATTTTCCAAAAAATTACGGCATTGCATAAACTTATAGACTTATTTAGATAGCTTTTAAAACTCAAGATACTATTATAATTATGCCTAATAAAAAAAAGGAAGATAAAAAAATAGATTTCCGCGACCAGATTGCAAAAAACAAAAGAAAATCAGTTTTCTTATTGATCATAGTATTCATTGTTTTTATTGCCCTGGGCTATGTAATTTCATTGGCATTTGCCCTTGATGTCTTTGCATTATTGATTTTGGCAACTTTTATCTCAATATTTTATGTTTGGATAACATACGCATTCTGCGACAAGATTGCATTAGCATCTGTCGGAGCAAAAGAAGCTGACAAGGAAGATCACAGAGCATTGTATGACGCTGTTGAAAATATGTCAATAGCTTCTCAATTGCCTATGCCTAAGGTCTATATCATGCCTGGAGAGCAAATTAACGCATTTGCAACAGGCAAAGACCCTCGAAGTTCAGTAATCTGCGTCACAGAAGGTTGTTTACAAAAATTGAACAAACCAGAACTAGAAGGAGTCATAGGCCATGAAATGTCGCACATTGCAAATTATGACATTAGATTTGTCACAATAACAGCTGTTGTTGTTGGAGCAATTTCAATATTCTCGCAGATGTTTCTAAGAAGCATGTTCTACAGAAGTTCTGATAATGATCGAGGAAATGGGAATGCAATTTTCTTAGTTCTTGCTTTAGTTTTGGCAATCCTTGCTCCAATCATAGTCAAGTTAGTTCAATTAGCTATCTCAAGAAAAAGAGAATATGCAGCAGATGCAGGCTCAGTTGAATTTACGAGATATCCCATAGGGTTAATTAACGCATTAAAAAAGATAAGAGCAGAATCAGAACCAATGAAAGTTCCTGACGCTGTTGCAACAATGTTCTTTGCAGACACCACAAAACAACGTGTTGTCGAGATCTTCCAAACACATCCTGCTATAGAAAAACGTTTGGAAGCACTAGA
>Ga0233422_10001565_pt1 | contig 10034 bp, 17 predicted proteins | sample Watercolumn_Mata_2_FD_182724 | JGI IMG/M metagenome (GOLD analysis project Ga0233422, IMG submission 182724) | Freshwater microbial communities from Lake Matano, South Sulawesi, Indonesia - Watercolumn_Matano_2014_110_MG | ecosystem: Environmental > Aquatic > Freshwater > Lake | place...
TGGCCGACCATGTTCCGCCCTGGGACAGCGCCGTCGAGAGGGTGAAATAGGTATCGCTTGGCGTGGCGATGATGTCGCCCGCCGCGCACGAGCCGGTGGCGCAGAATGTTTCCATCCCGCAGAATCGGTTCTCGTTGCCGGCCGCGCCGCCGTCAACGTACAGTTCCAGCCCGATCTGCTCGCGGGCCGCGTCGGTCAGGTTGGGGATGATGTCCTTGTAGCGATTCACAATGACGTAATCGCCCTTGCCGATCATCTCCTTTTCCTTGATCGTCATAAAGTCGGTGGCCTGGTAGCCGCGCCAGTCGATCTTTCCGACCTTGTGGAGATCGCGACGTTCATACTGCACAATGCCGCCGTCGCCGTAGGATTCGACGGGGGGCTTTTTCCACTTGAGGCGGAACTCGGTCGTGTGCGAACCGAGATAGTTCAGTGTGATGAGTCCGCGCCGTTCCAGCATCGCCAGATTCAAGTCGCCGCGAACGGTTTCGTCCGCCACGGTCTTGAGGTATTTCGGCGCAGCCGCGTTCACAATCCCAATCCATTCGTCCATTTCAGTGTTCTCCGGTTAAGGGGAGGTTGTTGTCACACCAGCCCGCGCGCTGCCATCTCCTCGTCAAAGGCGCTGAGGGCATCGCGCGAGTTTTGCGGATTCGTCGGCTGGTTGGGCGAAGGGAGGGTTCCGGTGCGCTGTTGCACATGATGGGAGCGCGAGGCCCGCTGCAAGAACGTTTCTCGCTTGCTTGGCGGGGGAACATTCGGGGCTGCGGCAGACGCCCCGTTGGGCGCTTGCGGCATGGGAGCGTTTGGCGTCGGCGGCTGCGCGTTGTCTTGCAGCTTGCCGGTGGCCATGTCGGCGGACACAAACTTTTCGGCGTAGGAACGGATGCGCATGGGGTCCGTGATTCCGTAGGCGCGGGCCTCGTTGGCGTAATGCAGCATGGCTTGGCCAACGGGCGTCAAGAGTTGCCGGCCCTGGGCGTCCACTTGGGGGCGGCCTTGATCGTCCAGAACGTAGAAATCGCTGGCGTGCTGACGGATGTAGTTCGTCTGACGCTGTACCGTGTCGTACCACTCCAGCGCTTGCGAGATTCGCTGATTGATATGCTCTTGAAACCGCTGTTCAAAAGCCTGGAATCGGCCGGCGGTGGCCTCGTCGATCAGCTTGGGAAAGTCGGTCAGAACACGGCGGCTGGTCTGTGTCTGCCAGTCGAGATAGGCATTGACCTTTTCCGCAACGGCCGGGCTGACGTACTCATTCAGAGGGATGCAGCGTCCGCCTGGGCCTTGCTTGACCTGCTGCAACCACTCCTCGCGGAACTCGGGAACCTCCCACTTGAACCCGGTTTGCGGGGTGGCAGACTGGGCGGCGGCGGCCTGGGCCTCGGCTTGCTGCTGTTTCCAGGCTAGGTATTGCTCGCGTTCGGTGAGGAACTCGCGGCCGTGGTTGATGAGCGGCTTGTGCTGCTCGTAGGCGTCGGCCGTGGCAACCATCGCGTCAAACGCGTCGTCGTCCGACTGGTAGCCGGAAACGTCATAGCCCCGGGCGGCCAGCTTTTCGCGCCACGATTGGCCAGCCCCTTGCGGCATGGCACCGCCGGGCGTAGCGGGCGGTTGGCCTACGGCAAAGGCTTGCGAGAGTGCAGAGGATGCAGGTTGGGCGGCTGGCGCGGTGGGTTGGGTCGGTGCGGCCGGCGCTTGGGGTGCGCCGTTGCCTTGCGGGTTTTCAAGTCCGGTGGACATTGGGGTTCCTCGCTTTGATCGCTTGGGTGGCTTGGGGTAGCACTACCCAACACGAATAGCGGGGAGTTGGCCGGCTTGAAATAGAAACTGGTCGGGAACGGGGACATTTGGTACGCTATTGCAGGGAATGAGGGGGAACGGTACGATTTGCTACGGAACGGAGGCGAGCCGGCGGAATGGAGAGCGAAGATGCAGACCCCTCGCGTCTTGGACGAGACCTTTTTCAGGTGTTCCCAGTCACGTCGGCACTTCGACGTGTCGCCACAAACGATAGACAACTGGCGCAGAATCGGCATTGTCTGCCGGGAAACCGGGGAGAGAATCACCCTGGAATGGGCCTACTTTGGCAAGTCGCCCGTGACCAGCATGGAGGCTTTCAAGAGATTCCACCAAAGGGTTAATAACACCCACCTATTGCGGGCAGAGTGTAATAAGCCGGATACTTAACCCTTTGTGCTATTGTGGTTTACGTTGATGGGAAAACTCTGCCATTATAGCGGCTTTCTCGGCAGAGGTCTTTGCCTCGGCCTCCTCCCGCTGCAAAGCCAGCTCGGCGGCGGCAAGGGTTTGCAGGCGTTCCGGGCGAATATCCTTGCGGCGTTTGTTCACTTCTCTGTAGGCCCGGTTCTGCTTGGCCGCCTCTATCCGCTCTGCCTCATCGGATATTCTCGCATAGCTGTGGTGACTGCACCCGTGCCGGTCGATGACCCATTGGGCGAACCGTCGCTGCTCCATGTCGGGCACTAGCATACGGGCGGCCCCCTCGCCGATCCACTTGAACCCGTACTTCTTGAACCCGCACTTTGCCTTGCGGCTGCCGGAACATTCCTTGGCCCGCTCCGACAGATAGCGACTCTGCCACTCCGCCCCCGCCGCCAGCATCGTGAACAGCAGTCGGCCGTGCGCGGTCGAAAGGTCGATACACTCGCTGGCAAAGTGGATGGTCACGCCCTTTTCGTTCCACAAGTCAACCATGTGCAACCCATCCTTGGCGTTGCGAAACGCCCGGTCGATGCGGGCGAAAACAACATGGTCCCCCTTTTGCAAAAAAGAACTCAGTCTGGCGGCATTGCGACGTTGCAGAAAGTTCTTGCTGTAGGCCGATACGATCTCATCGGAATACGCTTGGCCGACTTGCAAGTCCTGGTTCTTGGCTTGCAGTAGTGCAACGTAAGCGTTGATGGTTTTCTCTTGGGCGTCGAGGCCAAGCCCCGACTCGGCCGAATCGCGGTGACTGCACCGCCGGTAGGTGTAGATCGTGGGCTTGTGTTCGGCTAGCTCGATTTTCTTTTCAAAGGCCCGAATCTCGGCCCACTCCTCATTGCTGATTTTGCCTCTCCGTCCAGGGGTTGCTCGCGCCTCATTTCCGCCGGCCACGCTGCACAGGTACGCCTTGCGGTTCTCGGCGACTTTGGCCAGTAAGGATAGCTGCGCGATGCTCAGCCGCTTGACCATTTCGGCAACGTCCTCGGGCATCCGTGCGGACGCCTTAATCTCTGGCGGCATGGGGATGTCGTCGGCCTCTGGCGGCATGGTACGGTCCAACAGGTTTTCATCACTCATGGCGTGCGCTCTTGCATGATACGGGAAAGGTGTTCTCTCGCGGCCAGGTCCATTGCGTGCGCTAGTTCATGGCACGTCTGACACAGAACTTTCAGGTCGGTTTTCTTTTCGCAGTATAGGCGGGTGTAGTGAATGTGATGGACATGCAGGCCGACCGTTCCACCACACGACTCGCACTTGTTGCCGGCGTCAGCGATGGCCGTCAGTCTACGCCGCCTCCACCATCGGCTCCGTAGGTACTTATGGTAGTCAGCAACATACCGTGGCTTGCGTTGCTGCTGTCGCTTTGCCCGCTGGCGGCGCTGCTTTTTGGTGGACCGCTTTTTCTTTCGGTTGCGTAGTTTCTTGCTGGCGACCTCATGCTGCCGACACGCCTCAAGGTTTCCGTTCCAGCGTAGTCGCTGCATTTCACACACTCTTGTAAAAAAGGGCAGGGGGCGGCGACGGAGTATGGACGCCGCCCCCATGCGGGCCAACCACCACGAAGGCCCTTACCCTGTTGTGTTTGTTAGCCAACCATATACGATAGTGATGTTGTTGTACGCCCTCGACCCTGACTTGGCCCCTAAGATTCGACAACACTCTTCTACGCTGTAGTCCTTGATGAGAGGTCGAACACGGTAGATGGTTCTGGCCATCGGCGATCCGTACCCATGCAGCCGCGCTAGTTGTCGGTCAGTGAGAATCACCGATAGTTGTGTCATCTCCGCAAACTGTCCGCACCAATCGCCATCCTCCACTCGCGGGAATATCCCGTGAATGGACTTTCCCTCCAAGACGGCCACGGGCGGGTTCTTGCGGCATTGACCATCATCGTAAAAGCGGCATGTTTTGCAAGTGTTCATGGAACGGCTCATATCGTTTTCTCCAAGTCAATCGGTGGGCTGTCCTGGCCGACGCTTTGCACCCATACCGGCCGGGTCACGTCCAGGTGGACGACTGGCGTCATGGGACAGTCGGCTCGGGTCTTGAGGTATATGTTCTCGGCCACCGCGTAGCCGGCTATCAGCAGTAGCGTACACTCGTACAAGAAACTCATGGTCAATCCTCCTCGAACTCGGCCGCGTGCATAGCCGCCTCTGTGTTGGCTTGCTCAATCGCGCCTGAGATAACCCCCTCATAGGCGATGCAGATTTGCATGGCTCGATCACGCGGAACGTCGCACGAGTAGGCGACTAGGCCGCATTGTTTGTACCCGTACTTGGCAGCTTGCTCGGCGAAGCGGCCGCCGTGCCAGTCGGCGAAACGCGATGATGAATCCTCATCGCAGCCTTCCGGCATGAACTGACAGGCATACTCGCGTGCTTCGTCGAGCAACGCTAATTGAAAGTCACGGTCATGCTTGTCAAGATCATCGTCGAATCGGCCTGCGAACACGGTTTCGAGATTTGTGCAAAATACGATTTTCATGGGTCATGTACTCCGTTTCGTGAAAGGGTGTAGAGATTACCTGGCAGGCGATGCCGGCAACTTGACAGCGTACAGCTTGCACAACGCACGCTTTGCTCCTGGTTCAAAGTCATAACTCGGAGTCACGATCCGAACGTCTGTCCCGTCCGAACAGCCGAAGAAACGGCGGGCCGCCGCCTCCGAAGTCGTCCAGACGAACATCTCCTCATCGCGCTCGATTTCAAACTTACTCATCGTTCGATTCCTCCGTTTCAAAGGGGGTGGTTCTGGCGGCATGGCACCGCCGTATTGTAGTCGCTACTTTGGCCCATCGCAACCTTTGCGGTCCAATTCGCGTTGGGCCGTGCTGGCGTGCAGTGTTGCACGGCAGGCGATGGTGGTCATGGAGGGGTGGTATTGGCAGCCCATGTTTTGCAAGGCTGCAACAAACTCCAGGTCGGTGGTAGCGCGGGCCAGGCGGGCGGCCGGGTCCGCCGGCCAGCGGCTAGACGGGCTGATTCGGTTTTTCACGGCGCACCCCCTTCCGCCTTGGCGATGGCGGCGCACGCCTTTTGGTATGCCTCGAATCCAGACTCTTTCGACGACGCCAACGACTTTCCGTTTCTCGTTGCATGGTTCAGGATTACATCGGCGCACGCGCGGCAGGCGGCAAGCAGTTCTGGGGCGGCGGCAATCAGAGCAATCTTGCGGTGCGAGTCCTCCGATTCGCCTTTCCCAAAGCATACGGCTGCAACACACGGCCCATTGTGGCTTTCGGTAATTAGCCCGATCTTGGCTCCGGTGTGGTGTCCAACCCAGTCGGTCATGTTCATGGTCGATTCCTCCGTAAAAGGTGTCTTGCGGCATGGTACGGGCTACTGGGACAGCAGCAGCTTTTCGCAGGCGGCCAGCACGTCGGCGGCCCGGGATTGCCAGCGGCTTGGCGATTCGGTGAGCATGGCGCGGAGGGTGGCGGCCATTTCTTGCACGGTTGCAGCGTTCGGGAACTTACCGGCCGGCTTGCGGGCCGTGCGCTTGGCCGGGGCGTCGGGCAGGCCCACCCATACGCTAGTGGTGAGCGTGCGGCCATCCTCCAGGGCCGATACCGTGGAGGTAAAGGCGGATCGCAGCCGCTTTTCAAAGGCGGACCAGTTGCGTTTTATCTGCTCGGGGCTGGTGCGGAGCGTGCGGTCGAGTGCGGAGTGTGCGCACTTGCACGGAACGTGGGTTCGCCACTCATCCAGAGTCCGCGTTACTCCGCAAACGTTGCATGTTGCGATATGGTGCGCGTATTGCGCATTGGGGTAGAGTGCCTGTTCGAGATTGGCAGCGCGCAGCGGTGATCTTTGGCAGAACTTTGCGGCTTTCGTGCCCACGGCAGCGTGATACGCTCGCAGATTGGCCTTTGCGGTGGTCGTGTCGCCGGCGGCAATCGCCGCCTCGCAGTCGTCCAGGGCGGCTTTGAGAATGTCAGGTTCATCGGTTCTGGCGATCATGTTTTGCAACTCCGTAAAAAAGGTGGTTGTGCCCCTAGCTAGTGAATCGTTGTCGCGTCCTGCCCCTCTGGCGGCAGTGCTTTTCGCAGGCCCGGATAGCGGCTGCCTTTTTCCGGTGCCGGCTCAAAATATCAAAGCCGCCGTAGCGGACATTGGCAACCATCGCAAACCAGCAGGGATGCATCCCTGCAAGTGTGTAGCGGTGGCACTCGATACGGTAAGCCTTGTCGGCCGTGTGCCAAGCGGCCACTTGCGCTAGCGCGGTTTCGTACCGGCGGGAGCGTTTCTGCCAGGTCATCGCAGTTCCCCACGCGCTTTGCGAATGCGCTTTCCGGTTTTGCTGCCTGGAACGTAGACGCGGCAGCGGTTGTAGTCGCCATAGCACACGGTCCAGCCCTCGGCCTCAAGGTCCAGTCGCAATTTGGTGCGGAACTCCCACAGGGCATCGGTAATTCGGCCCCGAACTATCCAGTTGTTTACGCGGTCCAGGGCCATGAACAGTTCCGCCAGTCGGCGGCCAACGGCTTGCGGCTCGCTCGCCAGGCCAGCGTTAAGCGGCTCGCAGAACGGCTGTTTCTCTTGCGACATGGTATACTCCCTAGTAGTGGTGGTGGTGTTCCGTACAACGGTGTACGAATCCGCGCCAGCCGCCTCCGGGCCGCGCGGGTTCGGGCATCGTCAATCCAGCACGACCACGCCGATGAACTCCACGTCGGTCGGCTCCAGGTCGTCGTGGTCGGGGTATTGCATTTCCAGGGCCTCGTTCAGGCTCCAGAAAAACTCCCAGCCGGCCAACTCCACATGGAATCCCGGGCACTCGCCTGGGCCACGGTTGGCCAGCTTGCGCAGCGCGTCTTGCGCCTCGCGGTACGGCATCATCGTGCCATCACGCCGGGCGAAGTCCAGCAAGATCGGGGTGCCGCACTTGCGGCAATAGGTTCGGATGCGACTTTCGCTCACGCGCTCCAGTTTCGATTCTCGCATGTTCAGATACTCCGTAAAACAGGGTGAAAATCAACTCGCAACAACTATCATTGTATCGGCGGCAATACGTTTGTCAAGTGAATATTCGGCCTCGCGCGGAAAAAAGTTTCGAGGAAAAGTAATGCGGGCGGTACATAGAATAGATCGCGCGGTGGGCGAACCGACAGGCGGCCATATCGGGATGATAGTAGGCGTCTTGCGGCATGGTGGGCTAGGTGCAGGCAACAGCCGGCGCGCAGCGTGCCCTCCTCTCTGGCGGCATGGTACGCGGCCCGGACGATAGCGGCGCGGTAATTCTCGGTTGATCGGTTCATGTTCGGTCACTCCGTTCTTTGCAGTAGTGTAGGAAACAGTGCCCTCTGGCGGCATGGAATGATGGCCGGGGTAGTTCCGCGCGGCGCGGGTGCGTCGGGCGGGTCGGCCCGGGCGGGGGCAGGGCAACGCCCTGCCCCCGCTGTCACCCGGCGGCCTAGCTCAAAACGTGGGTTTCAATCCAGCCGACTTCGGCGGCCAGCGCTGCGGCCCTGGTGGGATACGGCCCGATCATCGGCCCGCCAACGGGCGACATATCAGCACACCAGCCGCGACCGTCCGGCGATGGTTCAACGTGCGAGGCCCGGCGGATAATCACCCGCTGGGAGATCGCGTAGTAGTCGCAATCATCGGTATAGACCGCCCTGCAAACCCCCTGGTTGTCGATGGCGAGAATCATGTTTCGGTTCTCCGTTCTAAGTGGTGAGTGCCCCTGGTCCTGGTCCTATCGGTCAATCCGCCGGCGGGGCGCGGCCTCCGCAAGTGCCGCGCCGTCGGCCCGCAATTGCGCTAGCTTGCCCTGCACACTCGCACGGAGCGCGGCAGAGTCCCGTAGGTCTGGCTGTCCTACTCCGCTAATCACGGCCTCGGCGCGGGCAACAAGGGAGTCAATGTCAGGGGCAGACCCAATCGACAACTCCCGAAACTGGGCAATGAACCCGCGCAGGTTTTCCAGGGTCGCGGTTTTCAAGGTGCGCGCCCGGCCGTCTGGCCCGGGGGTCAAGCTGTCGGCCAAAGTGCCGATTAGCTCGTTTAACCTGGACAATGCTTCCGCCTCAAACTGGGCAACCGCGCCAGCAATGCGTCCCTGTGTCGATTCCTCGACCTGGGCGTAGAGCGCGGGCATAGTGTCCATGAACCATTGCGGGGTTGCCAGCGATGGCCATTCCAGCGACAAGCCGAATGCGGAGTCAATCCGGTCGGGGTAGTTTTCCTCGCGGTACAATCCGCGTAGTTTGGCCCTGGCGTCGGAGCGCAGCGAATAATACTCCGCCTGCACGTCCCCGGCGGCCGATTCCAGGTCGGCCGTCAATTCGGCAATCCTGGCCCGAAATGATTCGACAGAATCCCGGCGGAGCAACCTGAGACCATCATCATATTTAATGGTCGCGCGTTTCCAGGCGGCCCGCGCCTCGTTGCGGATTGTGATGCAGCGTTGCCACGGCTCGGAGAGGATTCGGCCGCGCGAATCGACGGGGAACAATTGCGCGGCGGCTTTGATTTGTTCGGCGTCCGCGTCAAGGGATTCGGCGGCCGTGTCGCGCTCCGAATCCTCCAGCTTGCGGGCGGTCCCTGGCCATTTGATTCGCAGTTTGACGGGTTGAAATAACTCATTCATTTTCTGCGAGATTGCTGCGGCGTTCATCATGGGATAATTCTCCGTTTAGTGGTTGGTGGTGATAGAACTAACGGGCCACGGCGCGGCGGCCCTGGTCGGTGGTCTGCGAGGGGGTGCGGGTGTATCCCTGCCCGGTTTCGGCGGAAAGCGCGTTAGCCATAGCCCATTGGCGTTGGCGTTCGATGTCCGATGGGTCTTTGAGTACGTTCGGCCGGATTCGGCCGGCCACGGCGCGGATAGGGTCGGCGCTGCCGTTTTCCAGGGCGCGGAGTGCATCATCGCAGCAGGCGCGAATCTCGCACCCGGACCAGTGCGTATCGTCGGGCCGCGCGAACCCCTCAAGGCCGTCCGTTTGGTAGATTGGCCAAATTGCATCCTTTTCCGCGCGCGACGGGGAATCCAGGAAATAGACTGCATCAATCCGGCCGGACCGATACAGCGCGGGGGGGAGTTTGGTCACATCGTTGCTAGTCGCAATCACGAAAACGTCGCTAACGTGGTCCTGCAACCAGGTCAACAGCGCGCCGAGTTGGCGCTGCCCTACCCCGCTATCGCCCGTGTTTCCAGAGGCGGCGCCGGCCAACGCTTTCTCGATTTCATCGACAAACAATACGGCGGGGGCCATAGCATCGGCGATCTCAAGCGCCTGGCGGGTGCGTTCCTCCGTTTCGCCAACGTATTTCGATGTCAACCGACCGCAATCGAAATTGAGAACCGGGCGGCCGGATTCGACGCCCAAAGCCTTGGCAAAATGACTTTTGCCAGTCCCCGGAACACCGACCAAGAGCAGGCCGCGCCCCCGGATACGAGCGCGGCTGTAGGGTCGGATTAGCTCTTGAGCGTGGTTCTTGAGCGCGGCCAGTCCGCCCAGATTGGCAAACCGCTCGCCGCCACGATACAAGGTCAAAAGCCCGCCCTGGGCAAGGGCGTCTGCTTTGAGGTCGGAGATAACCGCCGGGTCAATCCGGCGATTGCGGACCAGAGACAAGCTAAAAGCATCCTCCGCCTGCGTCCTGGTCAAGCCGCTCGCCTGGCGGGCGATGGCTCGGCGGTCGTCACGGTCGTCGGGGAGTTCGCCCGGCTCGGTGGCCAGTTCCCCGGCAATCGTTGTGAGCGTGTCGGCGTCCGGCAGCGCGTGGCGGATCACGGTAATGAGTTTCTCACACTCCGGCGGTATCGGCCCGGGATTCGGGCACAATATAATAATG
>Ga0233422_10001567_pt1 | contig 10031 bp, 5 predicted proteins | sample Watercolumn_Mata_2_FD_182724 | JGI IMG/M metagenome (GOLD analysis project Ga0233422, IMG submission 182724) | Freshwater microbial communities from Lake Matano, South Sulawesi, Indonesia - Watercolumn_Matano_2014_110_MG | ecosystem: Environmental > Aquatic > Freshwater > Lake | place...
CAGGAAATTTATAATCTGGTAAAGCATAAATTAGATTTGCAGGTAGTATCGCTGGGGCCGAAAGAGTTAAAGAACATAAAAGACAAGATAGAGATATATCAGATTCTGGTTGGTTCGATAGCAGGAAGAAAATGGAAACCAGCAGTTTTTAAATCGAAAATAAGGCAACGGAAATATTTTATGCCACTAATAGCTATTATTATTTTTACTATACTGATGTTTATTTATTTCCAATTTAAAAAGCAACCAAAACAAGTACAAATTCATCCGTTGAAAGTTCGTAGTCTGGATGTAGATTATCCAAACATCTCATTCGACGGAAACTGGGTGATTTATGTTACTGGTTATATTGAAGGCGTCCAAAATCTATATATTGAACATATTTCAGGCGGGGAATCTCGAAGATTAACGAATGATACTATTTTTACACTTAAAACTTCACCATGCTTCTCTCCTGACGGTAGTAGAATCGCTTTTTCATATTGGAATGGCGATGAAAACAGATTCATAATGGATATTTATGTCATTCCAACATTAGGAGGAAGAGCACAAAAAATTATAGAAACTGCTCAGTCACCTGTCTGGTCTCCGGATGAACATTCTATTTCTTTTATAAGAAATGAAGAAAATAAATCATATTTGTGGTTATATGACGTAACAGATGCAAAAGAAAAGAAAATTCTTCCAATGTGGCCGAGGCCGATTGCGTGGTCTCCAGATTCAAAGGAGATTGCTTTCTTAAAAGGATTTACATCTCAAGAGAAACAGGATTACACAGAAATCTTCATTTATGATATTAGCAAAGAAGTGGAACGTCAACTGACTGATGATAAAAATTATATTGATGATCTTTGTTGGACCACAAATAATGATATAATTTTCAATTCAACACGAGGGGGTACCGTAAACTTATGGTCGATACCGGTCAATGGTGGAGCATTGAAGCAAGTAACACTTGGCCAAGGGGGAGATAGGTGTCCTCACATATCAAAAGATGGCAAACATCTAGTATATATCAATAAATCCCTGACATTGAATGTATGGAAAGCTAATATTGAGACAAAAAAAACCTCGCAAGTAACATTTGAGGATCGTGGATGCTACGGGGCTTCATATTCTCCAGATGGAAATAAGATTGCCTGGCTGGAAGCAATTGAATATAATCACACGGAATTAATTGTATGTAATAGCGATGGGAGTGAACCGAAAAATTATCTGCTTGGAAATGATAAAGCTATTCGTGGTTGGGATCTACTCCAATGGTCCTCAGATGGAAAACAAATAGCTTTTTCTGTAGACGTGGTAGACACTCTTAGCAAAAAGAATGATTCAGTAAGACATACAGCATCAATTTTACTGCTGGATCTTTTTAATAACAAACTCAGGAAAATTGGAGAAGGTCTGCTCTATGCCTGGTCTTCTGATGGGAAGTATATGATATATTTACCTGAAGAGAATGCTCAGAAGACTTTTCTTACGTCCCCACAAGCATTTGACAAAACAGTAAGAGAAATTAAAAGTCGAAGAATATCTACATTTTCCAGGGATTGTAGAAACATCTTTTATTCTGATTCGCTTGGAATATGGTCAATGAAAATTGAAGATGGTTCTAAACAATTATTAGTAAAAATTAGGGGTGTTGTTTTGGAACCACAAGAAACACCTGATATGAAAGAAATCGCATTTCTATATTTGGATGAGAAAAATAGATCTTGGGATGTAAAAAGCCTATCGAAACAGAACAAAAATATAACAACACTCTTTAGTCTTCCACCAAGGACTTATATTCCAATTTCATATTCGCCAGATATGAAGACGATTATTTTTTCAAGGGAGCAAGAAAATAGCAAGATTATGGTGATTGAAAATCTCTATTAGGAGTAAATTTAGTTGAATTTCTGTGAAAGGAATTCTTATGGCTGAAGATTCCATACAAATTCACGAACATCGTTTGTCCGTCATCATGTTTTCGGACATAGTCGGTTATAGTAAAATGATGCAATCTGATGAAAAACTCACAATGGATCTTCTCTCCCGACATGACGCAATTATTCGTGAAAGTTTGAAGCAATATGACGGGACAGAAATCAAAGTTATAGGTGACGCATTCCTCGTAAGTTTTAGTACAGTCACTAATGCCGTTCAATGTGCAATAGAGATACAGGAGAAATTCACAAAATATAATGAAGAACAGAATGAACGAGAAAGAATCCAAGTTCGTATAGGAATACACCTTGGAGATATTGTCATTAAAGAGAATGATGTGTTTGGAGACGGAGTTAACATAGCATCACGGATTGAACCACTTGCTGAACCGGGAGGCATATGTATATCGCAGGAAATTTATAATCTGGTAAAGCATAAATTAGATTTGCAGGTAGTATCGCTGGGGCCGAAAGAGTTAAAGAACATAAAAGACAAGATAGAGATATATCAGATTCTGGTTGGTTCGATAGCAGGAAAAAAATGGCGAAGATCAGGATTTCGATCGAAGATAAGGAAATGGCAATATTCGGTACCGATTTTTGCGGTTATTATCTTTCTTATTTCGATTATTAGTTACCTACAACTCCAAAAGCAGCCGGCTCAAATTCTCACACGTGCATTAAAAGTACGCACCATGGAAATTTATAGCGCGAGTATTTCATCAGATGGAAATTGGATAGTGTTTGCTGCTCGTTTTGCCGATGGTTTTCCGAATATCTATGTAATACATACGTCAGGAGGAGAACCACGAAAGGTGACAACTGATTCTACGTCATTTCCTAAGATTAATCCATGCTTCTCACCTGATGGGAGCAAAATTGCATATGAAAGTTTCGATATAGCCCACTTTGTAGATAATATTTATATAGTTCCCACACTAGGTGGAAAACCACAGAAATTTATCGATAGTGCCTATTTGCCAGACTGGTCTCCAGATGGAAGATTCCTATCATTCTATAAATACGAAGGATCTAATGCTATCTTGTGGATGTATGAATTTGCAAATGAACAAATGATAAAAATTACTGATACTAAAATTACTTCTATTTGCACAGACTGGTCCCCTGATTCAAAAAAAATAGCATTTTTAAAAGCATCTCAGTCTAAAAAAGATTGTACTGCAATATTTATTCATGATTTAGCAACCGGCGGGAAACGTCAATTGATAGATGAAGCGAAAATAGCTCCAAATTTTTGTTGGACTACCAACGATGATTTAATTTTCAATTCCACAAGAGGCGGAACTGAAAACCTGTGGATGATTCCAGTCAACGAAGGGACACCGAGGCAATTAACACTTGGCAATGGAAACGACGGATGCCCTAGTATATCAAAAGATGGGAAACGCCTGGTATACATTAATAATTCTATGACACGTAATATATGGAAAGCCGAACTTGAGAAGAGTAAAATCTCTCAATTAACATTTGAAGAGGGGATATGTGGCCAACCATCGTTTTCACCAGATGGAAATAAGATTGCATTTCTGTTTGGGAATGGCTTTTTTAAATCAGGGAATCTTGAATTAATTGTATGCGATAAAGATGGTAGCGAACCAAATAATTTTCCTCTGGGCAATGATAAAGTAGCTCGTGGTTGGGATCCACTTGAATGGTCTGTGGATGGGAATCAATTGGCTTTTTCTATTGAGAAAGTCGATACTATAGAAGCAGAACCTGACTCTATTATTCACACACCAACCATTATGCTTTTTGATATTCCAACAAAAAAGCTAAAAAAGATAGGAGAAGGTTGGTTATGTTCCTGGTCATCCGATGGGAAATATATATTATATACATCGGCTAAAAATGATGAAATAACACTTCTGGATTCTATCGTAGCATTCGGCAAAACAATAAGAAAAATAAATGGAGCTGCGAGATTACCTCTTTTTCCACCATCTATCTCGCTTGATTGCAAAAATATATTTTATCAGAACAAAAGCGGACTTTGGTCAATGAAAATACTCAATGGTTCTACAAAATTATTGTCAAAAAACATGTTTGTAGGACTTCATGAAACCCCGGATAAAAAAGCTTTTATTTTTACGGACCATAATTCTAAGAATAATTCATATACCATAAAGAAGTTATCAAAGTCAGACAACAAAACTACCAATCTCTTTGAATTGCCATCAGGTGCAGTGTCTCCAGCTATTTTAGCTCCTGATATGAAGACGATTTTATTCACTAAAAATCAAGTTTATAATAAAATAATGGTCATGGATAATATATATTAGACGATGATTAGTACTCCATTACATAACTTAGAGAAATGCCTCATCCCAGTCGAGGGAGAAAATCAAAATAGAATTTCTGAAGTCAAAAAAATGAAATCCCACTGATCATCCACCATACCTATAGGAGGTCATCAGGAATGAATACATACTGGAAATTACTCATCTGGTTGGTTGCAGGAATCCTTCTTACGTTTGCCGCCTTTTACCTTATCGGAGGTAAAAACGATCATTGGACCTCGCTTAATGCTGCTGGTCTAGTTACGATAGTTTTCATTTTCATTCTGCTAGGTTTTACGTTGCGATCACCGTTTACAATGAAAACTCGTGTAAGCACATGGATTATTGCGATCCTCGTAATCGTTGTAGGAGCGCTGGGTTGGCGTGGAATGGAGAATCTATCCAAATATCAAAGAAGAACTTTAATGGAAATTCATGGAGTGATAATCAAAGGAATTATCCAGAGCGAAATTTATACTCCGTTCCAAAAAGTTCTCCGGGAGTATTACGGACAAACTGGTAAGAAGAAAGAAACAATTGGGCAGGTATTTCAACGTTTATTTCCGTTGGGAAAGGTGGGAGAAAATATTCATGATGTCCATGTAGTGTCTCCTGACAGCGACGATAGTCTTCGTGTTGTTGTAACTGCCTTATCCGATAACGAAATCGCTGTTACGGGATTTCATTGCTACTCTCCAGGTAAAAAAAAAGAATTCAAAAACTACAACGGTCGTTATGGACGTGTCCAGGCAAAAGGAGTATTAACGGAGAAAGGAGTGCGCTATGAATCAGAAAATTGATTCCGCAAATCCAAAGGTTTCTGAATTCACTCCTGAATTCCTCCGTTGGATTACAACCACAACATTTGGTGCAATTCTGCTCGTTCTTATTCCACGATGGAGTTATGCCCAGACTCTCTCGCAATTTTTCATTTTGCCGCCTCCAGTACAGGCAGCGGGTAGAACAATTGCTATAGGACTGAGCGAGTTCTCGGGACACACTCCTATGCTCAGTGGCATAGAGCTTTTTAATATGCTTGCAACTTTGATCGTATTCTATATTTTTGGTCCTGTGCTATGGCTGTTCAGCTGGCGTGTTCTACATCAGTTTAAAGCTGCAGGGACACCGATTACTAAAATTATGAATGTATGGTCAATCCTATTTATTATCGGAGGTGCGCTGACATTGCGCACTGGATTTAATGAAGTCACCAATATGGTTATGAACCGAATCGTCTCTGCTCAGCTATATGCCGCTCAGGATGTCCAGCGAACCAAAGATCAACTTATAGGCGATCTGATAACGATTTCAAACGAAGCTTACGATTATTATATCCTGCCGAAATCTCTCAATGGTGGGAATAAAAGCTACGAAGGTTTTTGTATTCCGCTTAGCCAGGAAAATAACGACCACGGGCAATTGATGATTGTTGATACTCAACCCCAGAAAATCATGTTCCTTGCCATATCTTCAAAGAACAATCTCAATACAATACTGGTCTCGCTCAGTTCCACCGGACAGGTTTCCGAGTGGAAATTTTCTGGTGAATATAATTAACGTATTTGAATACTGGAGGAACCAATGAATGAAGTAAGAAAATCAATAATAATTGGGGGTCCGCTGAACTGGCCATGGATATGGGTAGGATTCTGTTTGTTGGTGACATTTCATATGATCCCAACAGCGTTAATAATCCGTTTCCTTGAAGATTGGAGACCATTAAGCGTTATCTTGCCGCTCTGGATCTTCTGCGGTTTGTCGCTCAATGGCATGTATATCGGTTACCGGTCGCTTGGTGTTACTATTATTGAACCACTCATCTCTTCACTTTTGTATATTATAATCCTGGCTCTTTTGATGAATGCAGAATTTAGTGTCTTTTATCACAAAAAAGATCTCCTCGTAATGCTCATCTGGATGATCCCCGGATTATTCTGTGCTTTTTTCGGTGCTTGGTTGGGTGAATTGTCTCAGCATAAAAAGGAACAGAAGCAGACACAAACAACGAAATGAGATTTTTAATTAAGAATGGTAGTCTGAAGCTTCATCAATCTTATGGATGCGAGAAAAGCTCGACTGCTTTGATTAGAAGTGAGAAGTTTTATCTTAATTTTAAGGCTTAAATTTCCCAATCTATAATTCCAATTAAAGTGATATTATCGTAGCAAAAGAATTTTATTAGTCAGTGTATGACCTTGCCAAGTTATTCGTGAAAAATATACTCCACTAGATAAGTTTTCACCGCTCCATTTGTATTCATAAATCAAACCAGGTTTGGCCTCACCTTGAAAAAGTCTATAAACCTCTTCGCCTAGCAAGTTATATATTATTAGTGTCGTTTCACCTTCGCCTGGCACAGAAAATGAAATTGTTGTTGTCGGATTGAAAGGATTTGGGTAATTATCAAACAATTGGAATTGAGTTGGATGATTTCTATTTGAAGCGTTATCGATTATTTGCGTGGTGTTAACAATTCCGAATACTTGTATCTCGTTTAAATTATAGCCTGAATTTGTCGATAATCTCTTATCTAATTGAATCCATAAATATCGGCAGACTAGATTTAAAGTATCGTGGGAATATTTACTTCCTGTCCCGTTTAAGACTTGTAGAACTTGTTTCCAATCAGAAGTACCGTTAACGCCGGTAACTATTCTATATTGAACGGCATAATTCTGACCCCACGAAAATAGAATTTTGTTGACTTGATAAACCTGTTGCAGATCTATAACTATTTTTATCAAGCTGGAAGATGAACTTGTCCATTGTGAATCAAAACTTCCGTCCACAATGAGACGAGGCGATGAAAGACTATCATCCGGATATACTGTGATAGGTCGTTCAAATGCACGATTAAGTTCCTCTACGGGTACTACATTAAGCACTGCTTGAGCTGTTGTACTGGTGTCACCAGTAGCGTTCAATCGATAGAAAGTTGTAGTTTGGACACCGACTTTCATTGAATCGCGGACATTTACTTGCACATTATTCAGTGTAACTTGGGATCCATACGATGCTCTCCATGATACTATGGATGAGTCACCTTCTGCAATAACTTTTGGATTGACTGAAAATGATAGAATTACACCTCTAGGATATAATCGTATTCTAACTGCTGCCGTATCTGAAACGGTTCCTGTCGTTCTTAATGTATATTCGGATGCAATTGTGGGTGAGACAATCAGCGATCCACGATTAGGTACTGGTACTCCATCCAATTGTGTAGATGAACCAGATGATGTAATCCAAGTGATTGTTGCACTATCACCTTTATCAATTACCGCTGAAGATGAGAAGAATGCATAGATTTTTCCAGATGTTTGAGTGACATCAAGATCATCGGGATGAAGTAAGAATAGATCATTCATTGCTTCTCTTGTTCGGTCTCTTTGCTCAGTTACCGAATACCACTGCCAGGTCAAAGCTCCTGCATAACCATTATCGAAGAGGTTTCGATACATCAATCTTATAGGGACCCCAAATGTATTTTCGAGGAAGAACTCAGCAACGACTATGGGTTTATCAAGTTGCCAATACGAGTAATGATGATGAAAAGGCGAAAGTGCAGTTCCTCCCCAGGTATAGTAATGCACACTATAAAAATCGAGTGTACCAAGTGGATCACCGCCAATTGCGATTAGGCGATCATCGCGATAATAATTTTTATCTTGTACTGTAACCTGAAATCGAGTTAAGATTTCTTCAACCGTCAAGTTGAAATGATATTTAGCAGAAAAATCTCTTTCAATCTGTGCTTTTTCTTCGACGCTCATCGATTTTAACGTGGATTCAATACTCGGGTGTTTACCCAACGGTGCGACGTCTGTGAGCACTTTAAAACACCATGCGCCCGTAGTTACTTGTGATTTGGAATCCGTCCTATGTATCGCACCAGCAACTTTGTTTACAAATCGCTGAATATTTTCCATCGGAATATCAGCGCTTGTTAAATCCGACCAGCCATATTCGAGACTCATCCCTTCTGCTTCATTAAAAACCTCCCACGCAATAATTGCCGGATGCTCTTTTAATGCATTTACTATCGGAATAAGAGCATTGTTGATGTATGCATTCAAGTACGTCGTGTCATTGAGCATCAATTTATTGCGATATTTTATGGAATCAGGATTGGTGCTTCGAAGCATATCAAATGACCAAAGGCATAAAATGAGTCCGACTTTGCGTTGCCATGCGTCGTCAAGAACGGTCTGTAGTTGTGTGATTGTGAAAGTACCAGGCCCATTTGCCTTTCCTGTAGTATCAAACGAAGGAGAGTAATGACCTGTTGTATGAAGCCACCACCTTAATGCATTCCCATGATTTGCACTTACTGAATCAAAAACAGAACGGAATGCGACATAGTTTGTAACGGTATCACCAATATCACGAGCAAAATTCACCCAGGCAATATTAGAACCGCTTAGAAATAATTGTCTTTCGTTATAGGTAATTCGTGACTGAGCGGAAAGCGAGGCGTGCAGCAAGAAATGGTATAGAAGAACTATAGAAATTAAAATAAAATGAAGTATGTAGTCAGATTTGATCTTGTTTATCATTGTATGAATTATACTGATGATTCCTTAATACTTCATGAACAATAAGCCATCAAGCATTTCGCGATTTACTAACTGCTTAAAATATTTACTGACAATATGCAAATTATTTTGACAATATTTATAAGAAACATCTGAAATATTATGTAAATATGGTAGTCGCGGACTTTATGCCTGCGTACCTAATTCAGAAACGAAAGCTAAAGATTTCGACTACCGATGGTACGACAATAATTCAGATGCCTCTATTTTTAAAAAATATTTGATACATTACAGTACGGTAAAATGATATTTCACAGGAATCTTTGTGTCGATCGAAAAAAATTGTTTATTATTTCGTAGGATGAAAATGAAATCTATCTTGCTGAATTCTTTTTTTATTCTTTTAATGTTTACAGTGGCGAATGCACAATTAACTCAATTGCGAGTAGCATGTATTGGTAATAGTATCACTCAAGGATCGAGTATGACGTATCCATTAAAACTTGGTCAATTGTTGGGCTCGCATTATCAAGTGATCAATTATGGACGCGGAGGAAGAACGTTATTACGTAAGGGAGACTATCCATATTGGAATGAATCAGCTTTCTTCGAAGCGCAGGATTTTAATCCACACATTATCATAATGATGTTAGGCACTAACGACAGCAAACCGCAAAATTGGCAATATAAGGATGAGTTTTATACTGACTATCGGGATTTTGTTCGCACATTCAGAAAGAATGGTCGGAATCCTCAATTCTATGTTTGTTTTCCACCACCTGCTTTTGTCGATAATTTTGGTATTACCGACTCGATTATACATGATCAAATAATTCCACTTGTTGATTCTGTTCGAAGAACTGAAAACCTGCTCCTTATCGACTTCAACACGCTTATGTCTGGAATGTCATCATATTTTCCCGATGGGATTCATCCAAATAATGATGGATATGCTATTATGGGCCAGTTTGCTTACGATACTATTATGAATAGTCCCGGTGGTTTCATCAGAACATTTGATGCTAATCCCCAAAAATATGAACAGGGGGATTCAGTAGAACTCTATTGGGAAACGAGTAAGGGATCGAAGGTTACTCTAAACGGATCGAATGTTAACGAAACAGATTCTGTCGTTGTCTATCCATCTGGAAATGTTCCTTATACTCTCCTTGCTAATGGAGATAGATTTTCAGATTCACTTACACTTAATCTCGAATATGTTTGTCCGGGCACTATCAAGTCATTAAATGCTTATCCACCAGTATTTGAACGGG
>Ga0233422_10001568_pt1 | contig 10031 bp, 9 predicted proteins | sample Watercolumn_Mata_2_FD_182724 | JGI IMG/M metagenome (GOLD analysis project Ga0233422, IMG submission 182724) | Freshwater microbial communities from Lake Matano, South Sulawesi, Indonesia - Watercolumn_Matano_2014_110_MG | ecosystem: Environmental > Aquatic > Freshwater > Lake | place...
CCCTAAGGGGCCTGACGCAAAGCCACGTGCTATGCACGTGGACATTTACCCTGCCGGATCCCTCTCGGCACGCGAAATGTCCAGACGCCGGCGCCTCCCCCCGGCCTATCACTCGGGACCCGCCGATGTGAAGATTCGGACTCGTGGTGTCCACTTTCAGCAAATGCCTTCAGGCTCCTTCTCCGCGCGTAACCGCACGGTCGCTAAAGAGAAAAAAACCTTGCAACGGGTAACCGGATGGTGGTATACGGGGGGGCTAGACTTGCCAGGGAGCGCCCTGGCGCAACTTTCCTGAATAGGGAGGACGTGATGAAGAAACTGGTTCTGTTGGCAGCTCTCTTGGCTTTCGTGGTTGCAGCACCGCTCGCTATGGCACAAGACAAGGTCAACTGCTGCGCGGACAAGAAATGCACCCAGATGACCAAGGCTGACTGCGACAAGGCAAAAGGCAAGGTCGTGAAGGACTGCGCTGAGTGTAAGTAGCGGTCCAAGGAATAGTGTGGACCCAGCGAATTCCGGGTCCGACTGTTACATCACGTCAGGGTCGACACAATGTCGGCCCTGACGCCGTTCTGGAGCCCTGCGACCGATCTCGTTGCGAGGCGGCAAAAGGGCGAGGGGTAGGCCGCCCAGGGCCAGCCGGGCGTTTCTTCTTATTCCCATTATCTAACCATTCAAAACATTTGGCTTGCAAGATATCGACTGATATGATACCAGTGGTTCCCGTAGGTTCGGAATCGCTCATATTACGGCTTCAACAAGAAACGCACAGGGGACCCGGGGAAGCCCTTTCGGGATCAGGCGAGCACTCGGCCGCCAATAGGAGCGGAGGCGACGACCACAAATCGGTCGAGTTTCACCCGGGAAAAAGCGGTCAGGTTGGCCGGAAGCGGGTATCGGATCACAGTTCTTCTCTCTCCGTCATAGGCCGTGGAATCGATTCGGCCCGACTCAGACGGCGAATATCACTTGAAACATCTTTGGCCTTAGGCAGGAACCTCTTTTGGAGGGATAGTCCGGAAAGGTTCTTCGGAACTTGTTCTCAATAGCGGGGGGCCGAGGAGTCGGCATAACCGACGTGGCCCCCTTTTCATTGAACTATCCTTAACGACAGGCAGGTTCTTCTGGAGGGATAGTCCGGAAAAGTTCTTCGAAACATGTGGTCAATAGCGGGGGGCCGACGGATCGGTATAACCGACCTGGCCCCCTTTTTCTTTGAACTAGCCTCAACGGCAAGCAGGACCCTTCTTGGAGGAATAGTCCGGAAAGGTCCTTGGGAACCTGTGCTCGATAGCGGGGGGCCGAGGAGTCGGGATAACCGACCCGGCCCCCTTTCGTTAGGGTGGGATGTGCTACCCGTGGGCTGGGAATGACATCGTCGAGGTCGGCCAGGGAAGGGGATCTGTGTGCACGAGTGAGCGCTCAAGCCTGGAGCCTGGCACCGATAAGGCCGACCCCGTTCGTTTTCGGAGCGGATCCCGTGGATATTCCGACTGAAGCTGACGTCCCTAGGCGCTCAACCAGCCGCTGCCCCTTCTGACGCGGCTGAGCAAAGACCTGGACCCCATCAGTAGGTCCCTATGTCCCAAACCGCTTGGTAAGGAGGTTGGATCATGCTTGGAATAGCAAGCCCTAAACTGGCGCTCGCCTACATTCTGTGCATCGCGTCAGCCGTCTGGTGCGTCGTCTATGCCCTGTACTTCTGGGAAGCAAAGGGCAGGGACGCGGAGGTGCACGCGGAGACCGACTGGGACAAGTCCCAAAAAGAGATGGAGAAGGAAACGCCGTAGTGGGGTCCCCATTCACGGCCACTTCTGATCGAATCTTTTCTTATCGGGAGGTACCATGTCTGATTGGGTCATCAAGTTCGGTCTCGTAGCGATCTACATCATCATCACTCTGTACCTGGGGTACAAGGGGTGGAAAGAGACCAAGGACGGTAAGGACTATCTCATTGCGGGCAGGTCCATGGGCGCGTTCGTCATGGCCATGTCCTACGGCGCCACCTTCATCAGCACGTCGGCCATCATCGGTTTCGGCGGGGCCGCGGCCCTGTTCGGCTTCCCGCTCCTCTGGCTGACCGTCATGAACATCTTTGTAGGGATCTTCATCGCGATGGTCGTCCTGGGCAGGCGGGTCCGCCGGCTCGGCCTGGCCATAGACGCGCACACTTTCCCGGAGCTGATCGGCAGGCGGTACAACTCCCCGTTTCTCCAGGGTTTTGCAGGGCTCATCATCTTTATCTTCCTGCCGGTCTATGCGGGCGCCGTGCTTATCGGGTTGGCCCGCTTGGTCGAGGTTATCTTCACGATCCCCTATTCCACGGCATTGCTTGTCTGTACCTTCATTGTCGCCCTGTACGTTCTCACTGGAGGGCTGAAGGCGGTGATGTACACTGACGCGTTCCAGGCCTGCGTTATGTTCGTGGTCATGGCGGTCTTCCTGGTCGGTACGTACTACCTCGCGGGCGGCTTCACGTCCGCGCACCAGGCCCTGACCGACATGGTGCAGTACTATCCCAAGGCGCTCAAAGACCAGGGGATGTTGGGATGGACACAGGGCGCGACCTTCTGGAGTCAGGCCTGGCTGACCGTATACACAACTATTGTCCTGGGAGTGGGCATCGGCGTGCTCGCTCAGCCGCAGCTCGCCGTCCGAATGATGACGGTCCAGAAGGACGCTCAATTGAAGCGTGCGATCCTGTACGGCGGTGTGTTCATCCTCTGCATGACCGGCGTCGCCTTTGTAGTCGGCGCACTCACCAATGTGGTCTTTTTCAAAGCAATGGGCCCGATGATAGAAGGCAAGCCCGCGATTTCGGTCGTGGTCGCGGGAGGGAACATCGACAAGATCATCCCGACCTATATAGACAAGATGTGGCATCCCTACTTCGGGATCATCTTCATGATCGCGATGTTTGCCGCGGCCATGTCCACCCTGAGTGCCCAGTACCATGCGGGTGGAACGTCGCTCGGCCGGGACTTTTACGAGAGGGGCGTAGGCGGGAGAGGCGACACCCTGATGATTACCCGTGTGGCCGTGGGTGTGACGATCCTCATGACTCTCATCTGGGCGTGGATACTCCCGGAGAGCATCATCGCTATTGCGACCGCCTTCTTCTTTGGCCTGTGCTCCTCTTCATTCCTGCCTGTCCTTATCCTGGGCCTCTTCTGGAGGGGGATGACCTGGGCGGGCGCAATCTAGAGCATGGTCGGCGGGTTCACTATCAGCACGCTGTACGCCATTTTCATCCATGCCCGAGAAGCAGCCGCGGTGGGACTTTCCAAGGCCCTCTTTGGGGTGCCGAACCTGATGGCGGGTTATCCCAAGGGCAGCTTCCTCTGGTCGCTTCAGTATCTGGATCAGAACGTGGTGGCCTTGCCGTGCTCTTTCATCATCGCGGTGATCGTGAGCCTGATCACCACGAAGTACGATCAGCGCCACATCGACCGGTGCTGGAAGAACTTCTAAGACGCATTCGCCCTTCACACGGCACCTACGGGGGAACCTTTATGGATCAAGAAAGGTTCCCCCGGCCCGTTCTTGCATGCCTCTTGGCTGCCAGCCTGTGATGTCCCCTTTGCATTTACACAGCATCCTTGCGGCAAGGTGCACCCTCGTAGGGACGCAGCGGTATTGAACCGATCCACCATATGCGACCAATTGACGTTGACCGAGAAGCAGACGCTAAGGTATGCTCGATTTCTCTTTGGGTCACCCAGGGTCGGTTCTTGACCGCCGATCCTCGGCGAGAGCAAGTGAACGCTTATCAACCGGGAAAAGGGAGAAAGCCTATGAACCAACTAAAAGCAGTGGTGCGAGCAGCTTCCGTCAGGTCTTATACGAAAGGCTTCTATTTGCTCGTGTTTACCGCGGCCTTGCTCCTGGGAGCATTCGCGGTGGCATACTCTGCAGGCGAGGAGAAAGGACAGCAGGCAGCCGGCTCTTTCGAGGCCGTCAAGCAGATGGCTGAGAAAGGCAATGCGGAAGCCCAACTGAAGTTGGCCCAGATGTATCAAGAGGGTAAGGGTGTCGCCCAAAATCTCGAAGAGGCCTTCAAATGGTGTCGCAAAGCCGCTGAACAGCGTTTGGCCGAGGCGCAACTCATGCTGGGGCAAATGTACGCGGCCGGCAAGGGAGTGGCAAAGGACGCCAACGAGGCCGTGAAGTGGCTGAACAAAGCGGCCGAACAAGGATTACAGGCCGCCAAGGATGAGATCAAGAAATTGGGCTCCGCGCCGCCCGCGATGGATGATGAAATCGACAAAGTCATCAAAATGATCCGATGACCGATACAGGCTTCCATTCAAGACGGTACCATTCCTGGTAGCGCTGCCAACATCAAAGACCCCTTCCCCCTTTGATCAAAAGTGGGAAGGGGACCCCTCCGCAAATTCATGCCGCCTACGAGTGCGCGTTCAAAAGAGGAAGAATCGGGGCGGCCCTTCTTGTAAGAAGGTCCCCCCAATCTTACTTCTTTGAAAGCACACTGGTATCAAGGCTCACCCTGGACTTTCCTGTTGCAGGTAGGTATCTTTGGGAAGGAGCCGCCCCTGCGCCCGGTTGCAGGGGCAAGTGTTTTGAGCACGTGTGTACCGGGTGAAGTTGTATGAACGATGCCGAAACCAAGAGAGCAGCTCTGGTCTGTGCCGTCGCCGGGTCCTTTGTTACCCCTTTCATGGCCTCTGCGATCAATGTGGCGCTCCCTCCTATCGGGAGACAATTTCAGATGGATGCCGTCCTTCTTAGCTGGGTGGCAACCGCCTACCTCTTGTCGACTGCGGCATTCCTGGTCCCTGTGGGAAAGCTTGCCGACATTCACGGCCGAAAGAAGATCTATCTCGCGGGCATGATCATTTTCACTGTTTCATCGTTATCTTGTGCCGTTTCGTTTTCGGATTACATGCTGATTCTCTTTCGTGTGTTGCAGGGTCTGGGGTCTGCCATGATCTTCTCGACCGGCATGGCGATCCTGTCGTCAGTATTTCCTGTTCCGGAGAGAGGCAGGGCCATCGGAATAAACGTAGCAGCGGTCTATATGGGGCTTTCCATAGGCCCGTTCCTCGGCGGACTCCTGACCGAGCATTTCTCCTGGCGAGCGGTCTTTCTCTTCAACGTGCCCACCGGACTCATAACCATCGCTCTGATCTGTTTGAAACTTAAAGGGGAATGGGCGGAAGCCAAGGGTGAGAGGTTCGATCTCGTGGGATCGTTAATCTACGGATGTTCATTGATAGTATTCATGTACGGCCTTTCGACGGTGCCAAAGGTCACCGCTATCGGGCTCATTCTTGTCGGATTGGCTGGGACCGCGCTCTTTGTAAGATGGGAAACGAATCACGCGTACCCGGTGTTTGACGTAAGCCTTTTTGTGACCAATCGAGTATTTGCTTTTTCCAGTTTTGCCGCACTCCTGAACTACAGCGCAACATATGCCGTGACGTTTCTGATGAGTTTGTATCTGCAACACGTGAAAGTCCTCAGCCCCGACACCACGGGCCTGATTTTGGTGACGCAGCCGGCGCTGATGGCGCTGTTCTCCCCCCTCGCAGGTAAGCTCTCGGATCGGATCGAACCGCGAATTGTGGCCTCAGCAGGAATGGCGCTGACGGCCGCAGGCCTGGTGGGTTTGAGCTTCTTGCAGGAGGGCTCGAATTTGTACGTTATTGTGCTTCTCTTGGCCGTCCTGGGGCTTGGTTTCGCCCTTTTTTCATCTCCCAACATGAATGCTATCATGAGTTCAGTGGAAGGGAGGCTTTACGGGATCGCATCCGGCTCGGTGGGCACGATGAGATTGCTCGGACAAATGCTGAGCATGGGAATTTCCACCTTGATATTCGCCCTTGTTATAGGTCGCGTACAAATCAGTGCCGAACACCATTCCCTCCTTGTGACGAGCATGCACTGGGCTTTCTCAATCTTCTCTGCGCTATGCGCTGCCGGCATATTCCTCTCAATGTCCCGCGGGAAACTTCATCCCGCGTCGCCGGAAAGATCGTATGAGATAGAGATGCGGACCGGCTCTGACTGATCGGACGAAAGACCGGACAGGTAGACCCCTTGTGAACGGAAGGACACGCCAGCCAAACGACCATTGCATGTCTGTGGTGAAGAGTCTATGAATGAAGTCGCACAGGAGGCGCGGGCATGAGAACCATAGGAGTGGTCACGTTTTCGCGGGCGGACTTCAGCAACTGCGTGCCGCTTCTGCGCGCTATTCAAGCGGACCCCGAGCTGAAGCTGCACCTCATGGTGTCGGGGACCCATCTTTCACCGGAGTTCGGGTCCACTGAAAAAGAGATCGAGGCAGACGGATTCAAGGTTGACGAGCGGATTGAGATGCTGCTTTCGTCGGACACATCGGAGGGGATGGTGAAATCCGTCGGTCTGGCCATGATCGGTTTTGCAGATAGTTTCTCGCACTTCCGGCCAGACATTCTGCTTCTGGTCGGAGACCGCTTCGAGCTGCTTGCGGCTGCCGGTGCCGCGCTGCCATTTCGCATTCCGGTTGCCCATCTCTCAGGGGGAGACGTCACCGAAGGAGCGTTCGATAATCTGGTCCGCAACGCGGTGAGCATGGTCAGCGCCCTTCACTTCGTAGCAATGCAGGCGCACGCCGACCGCCTTGTTGAGATGGGTGAAGAGCCTTCCCGGGTGTTTGTAACGGGCGACCCCGCGCTCGATGTGATTCGGGAAATGTCCTTCCTGACGCGGACGGAATTGGAAGAGCATCTAACGCTTCGTTTGATTCCACCGGTGCTGGTGGTGACCTTTCATCCGACAACGCTTGGTCTTGCAGACGCGGCCCAGGAAATCGAGGCCCTGCTGCAAGCACTCGATCAGGTGGAAGGCACGGTCATCTTTACTTCGCCCAATGCGGACCCGGAAGGGAGGGACATCCTCGAACGTATCCGCAAGTTCATCGCGGGGCACTCCCATAGCGCGCTGTTTCTTAACCTTGGCCCGCTCGCATACTACAGTCTTTTAAACGCATCCGACCTCATGGTGGGCAACTCCTCCAGTGGTATCTGCGAAGCGCCGAGTTTCGGACTTCCGGCGGTCAACATAGGGGATCGTCAGAGAGGGCGGCTAAGGGTCGGGAATGTCATAGATGTCGAGTGTGCTTCCGAAGCCATCCTTTCAGGGATACGGAAGGGTCTCACCAAAGAGTTTCGCCGAAGCCTGTCGGGACTGGTAAGCCCTTACGGGGACGGCATGGCCGCTCCGCGTATCGTATCCGTGCTCAAGAGCATCGACCTGGGTCCGCATTTGCTGCGCAAGAAGGATTCACCGCAGAGTTCGCCAAGCACGCAGAGAGGATAAGTGCTGAGAAGATACATTTCTCTGCGCTCTCTGCGATCTCCGCGGTGAACAATTACTTGGAGCAGAATTCCCGGAGCTTTGTTGCAGCGCTGGCGTTCTCGGAATTAGCATCGATTGCCCTCCTCCAGCACTCGCATGCCTTTTCCGGTATTCCCTTTCGCCTGTACGCGTCCCCAAGGGCCTCATGGGCAAAGTCAAAGTGGGGATATAGACCGATCACGTGCTCGAAATCTTCAATGGCTTGATCCACATTGAACTTGGTGAGATTCGGGTTGTTCCGGAAATTCAAATCTCTGATGGCTTCCTCTCTGATTTCCGTCAGATATTCGTTATCGAACTCCGGTGTCTTGATCACGCTCTCGTGCATCGCGGTAACCGGATTGAAATCGCCCGCGTGCAAATAGCCTTGTCGTAAGGCCATATCGTACATTTCGGTGTGAGGGAGGGGAGTCGCCACGAAGAAGAAGCTCCAGTCGAGTTCGAGGCTCCGAGCAAACGCTATTGTCTCTTTGATCGTCTTTCTTGTCTCGCCCGGATATCCTATCATGAAGAAGCCTCTTGCCAGCATTCCGTGATCACGTATGGCCTTTACCAGGCCAGGTACTTTCTTCAAGTTGACCGGTTTGCGCATGAGCCGGCTCAGGACCTCTTGATTACCGCTCTCAATCCCCAAGGAAACGGAATAGCATCCGGATGCCGCCATCTCGTGCAGCAGTCCTTCGTCCAGGGTAGCAACCGACATACCTGTAGGCACCGTCCAGGCAATATTGTACCCGCGTTCACGCAATCCCCTGAAAATGGCCAGCGCGCGTGGTTTGTCCGCTGTCAGGTTGTCATCCTCGAAATGGATTTCTCTCACACCGTACTGTTTAACCAGCACGTCAATCTCTTTCAGCACATTTCCCGCGGACCGAAGGCGTTGGACTCGTCCCCAATGCTGCGACAACGTGCAGAACGTGCAGCGAAAGGGGCAACCTCGCGAAGTTATCATTTGTGTGAAGGGGCGGTATCGAAATCTGTCGTGGGCCACACCGAGCCGGAAATACTTCTCCATATCGACCAATTCGCGTGCGGGAAAGGGAATGGTGTCCAGGTCCTGTATGTACGAACTTTTGGGATTGAAGCGCGGCTTGCCGTTTATCCTGTACGCTAATCCGTCTATCTTTTCACAGTCCTGTCCAGCATCCATGGCTCGGAGAAGCTGGGTGAAAGCCTGCTCTCCCTCACCGATGACCACGTAATCCAGTGCATTCTCTCCCGCCAGCAGCTCTCGATGGGCCGCTCCCGCATAGGCTCCTCCCATGACCGTAGGAACGCGCGGCAAAGTGTTCTTTGAGATCCGGCACACGTTTTTCGCGTCAAAATCCTTGGCTGAAAAGACAGCGCTGACGCCCACCACATCGGGCTTAAAGGCTTCTATTTCACAACCTATCTCCTCATCGGTCAGCCCGTACCTCACCATCCCTTCACCGTACGCCTGTTCTCCGCGTTCGATGCCCTTCATGAGAGCATCGAGCAAAAGAACCTCGTATCCCAATGGAATCAGTACCGCGGACAAGTAACCCAACCCCAAGGGGAAAAACGGGCTGATGCGCACCCTCGTAGCAGAAAATTCTGCAGGCCGCGTTACGGGCGGCTCGACGAGGAGAATCCGCTTGATCTGTTTCATGCGCTGAACCTTTGCTTCAATGGACTGTAACCGCTGACCAGCAGGCTGATGACCAGCGCTCTCCAAGGGCCCGGCTCTTGCCGTCGAGGGTCGGGTGCTCGCTTCACTTCTTAAGGATATCGCGGTGCAGTCCCTTGCGTCAATCTGCATCATCCCGGTTCACGCTCCGGGAGTCTACCGTACAACGGGCTACGGTAGTCTTTCTTTGGCCAAAAAGGGGACGTTCAAGATTGTGCTTGACCTTGCGGCATGCGGTAGAGTACGCTTAACAATAAGATAAGACAGGCTTTTTCATCAATGCGAAGTGGTTCCGGCTACTTCGGGTCTGTGGGCAACCTCCGTGGAGAGTCCTAAAGACACTGTCGGAAGGGACCGCGACTGGCAGGGCAACATCAGAATGATTGATAGGAATATGCCGATATCGAAAAACAAGCCGCTTGTATCCGTGGTGATCTCATTCTTTAACGAAGAGGACGTCTTGCCGGAATTGATTCTCCGCCTGGGCAGGAGCCTGGACACACTGGATCTTGATTACGAGCTGATTTTCGTCAATGATGCTTCGACTGATGGATCGTTGTCCATCCTCACGGAAAAGGCCGAGCAGGATAAGCGGATCAAGGTCCTCAACATGTCCAGGAACTTTGGCAGTTCCAGACAAGGGGTCTGCACTATTGCCGGAATAGAGTACGCCTCGGGTGACGCCATCATTTTCATGGACGCGGACTTGCAGGACCCTCCGGAACTTCTGCCGCAGATGATAGATGCATGGCGAAACGGTGATAATGTCGATGTCGTGTACACAACGAGACTGTCAAGGGCGGGCGAGTCGAAAGGCAAGCTCTGGCTCACGAAGTGGGGCTACCGAATCTTGCAGTGGACCGCGGAGGTGGATGTACCGGTGAATTCCGGTGATTTCAAGCTCATTTCCAGACGGGTTGCGGATCATCTCCTTCTTCTTGGCGAGGGTGCCGCTACTTTCTGTCAGGGCTCAATCGGCCCGGCAATTACCGGTGGTGAGGTTACACTGAGTCCATGTATT